>Ga0157374_10002301_pt1 | contig 16089 bp, 15 predicted proteins | sample M25metaG_FD_115308 | JGI IMG/M metagenome (GOLD analysis project Ga0157374, IMG submission 115308) | Miscanthus rhizosphere microbial communities from Kellogg Biological Station, Michigan, USA - M2-5 metaG | ecosystem: Host-associated > Plants > Roots > Rhizosphere > Soil | place: USA: Michigan...
TCCGCGCCAGCGTCGGCGGGGCCACCGCCCATGCCGGTGCTGCTGCTGCTCGCAGAGGGGGCAGCTGGGGTCGCCGGATCGGCCGGCGTAGCCGGGACTGCCGGGGCCGCGGCAGTTCCAGTAGAGGGATCGGCAGGTGTCGCCGGAGTGGCTAGAGTTGCTGGCGTGGCCGGATCCGCTGGAGTCGCGGCTGGAGCCGAACCCTGTTGCGCCAATGCTGTTGTAGACGCACCCGACAAGGCTGCTGCTGCAACCGCAAGATAAATAGCTTTCATTCCCCACTTTCCTTTCGCTGTTTGGGAGGCAGCCTGAACGTATTAGCGTCGAAAAGAGTCGTTCACCTGACGTTTGCTGGTTCGTGTTGTCGCCGGAACGTTCTCTTCCCGGGGCTGGTTGAGGAGCAATCACGTCGCTAAAGGACGCGCATGTCGACCTTCACCATCGACACTGCGACCAGCCGGGCGACTCCGTCACCGGTTCCGGGCAAGCGGAAGACGGTGCCGTCTATCCGCGCGCGGAAACAGAACGGGCGAGCCGAGCAGCCGGTCGTGATGCTGACCGCCTACACCATGCGGATGGCGCAGCTGCTCGATCCGCATTGCGACATCTTGTTGGTCGGCGACAGCCTCGGTCAGGTGATCTACGGCTTGCCATCCACCATCCCCGTGACAATGGAGATGATGTGCGCGCACGGCGCCGCCGTGGTTCGCGGGAGCTGGCACGCGCTGGTCGGGGTCGACATGCCGTTCGGAAGCTATGAGGCCGCTCCGGAGATCGCTTTCGAGAACGCCGCGCGGGTGCTCAAGGAGACCGGCTGCGCGGCCGTGAAGCTCGAAGGCGGGGAGGAGATGGCTGAGACTGTCGCCTTCCTCACGCTGCGCGGGATTCCGGTGATCGGGCACGTGGGGCTCACCCCGCAGGCGGTGAACATGCTCGGTGGCTATGGCGCGCGGGGCCGCGAAGATCTGGAGGCCGAGAAGATCCTCGCAGACGCGCGTGCAGTCGCCGAGGCCGGTGCCTTCTGCATGGTTGTCGAGGGCGTGATGGAGGAGCTTGCCAGCCGAATCTCAGCGGAGATCGCAATTCCGGTGATCGGCATCGGCGCGTCGGCTCAATGCGACGGGAAGGTGCTTGTGAACGAGGACATGCTCGGCCTGTTCGAGCGCACGCCGCGGTTCGTAAAACGCTACGACAATCTCGCCGAACGAGTCAGTGCCGCGGCGCAGGCTTATGCGGAGGAGGTACGTTCGCGGGCATTTCCGTCGGCGGATCAGACCTACCGGCCGAAATAACAGGTGCGCATGCGGCTTCGTCCCTATTTTGCCCAGACTTACTTCGGCATTTCGCTGATTGGCTTGGCTCTAGCCACTGCTTGCGGGCTGGTAAGTACCGCGATGTTTCTCTTTAGGCCTCTTTGCGAACCGATTTTGGCGGTGGCGTTGACGATCGTCGTCCACGCGGTCTCCCGGGGATATTTCCGATATGATCCTGCTACCTATTGGTTCTTTAGCGGCTACATTGCATTCTTAGGTGTCGGCATTTTGTTCATTTCGGCTGTCGCTATGATCCGGAAACCTGGGCAGGATCGTCACATCGACGAAGCCTTGCGCCGGCAGACGACTGATTTCGCGCAGGGTGCTCCGCTCGAGCCAAAATAGGGCGTCGAATTCCCCAGCACCGGCTCGACCCCACACCACCCCTTTGCCTTTGCCGCGACAACGGCTAGACGCTCTCGCCTGCCAGCTTCCGTTCATCTAGCGTGGGGAAGGAAGCGGTGAATTCGAATAGCTCTTAAGCTCCTGAGGCTCGTCTTTGGTCCTGACTCCTGACACTCCCAACGAATCCTTCCTGCGCGAGGTCGACGAGAATCTGCGCCGGGATCGGGCGAGGGACTTCGCGAAGCAATACGGCGGCTGGCTGATCGCGGCGGTGGTGCTGTTCCTCGCTGCGGTCGCCGGCTGGCTTTACTGGCAGCAATATCAGCAGAAGCAGGCCGAGGCGCAGTCCGAACAGCTGACGAAGATCTATAGCCAGATCGGCGCGGGCCAGACCAAACAGGCGCAGCAAAGCCTCCTGGGGCTGGAGGGCAGCGGCAATCGTGTGGTCCACACCCTGGCGCTGCTTACCGAGGCCGCCATTGCGCTGGACGGCAACGACCGGGCGACCGCGCTCGCCAAATATGATGCGGTGGCGAACGACAACCATGCGCCACAGCCCTATCGCGATGCGGCGCTGATCCGGGTGATCAGCCTGCAATTCGATCAAATGAAGCCCGAGGACGTCATTGCCAAGCTTCAGCCGCTCGCCAAGCCGGGTGAGCCCTGGTTCGGGACCGCCGGCGAACTGACGGCGATGGCCTCTATCAAGCAGGGCAACAAGGCGGCCGCCGGCAAGATATTCGCGGCGATCGCGGCGGACAACAACGCTCCGCTTACACTTCGCAATCGGTCGGCGCAGATCGCGGGAACCCTTGGCGTGGATGCAGTCGCACCGCCGTCGCCGTCACTTCAGCAGGAATAACACGGATGAGGTTCAAGCAGTTCAGGGCAGCGGTACTGATTGCTCTGGCGGTTAGCGCCAGCGGGTGCGGCGTCTTCAAGAAGGGTCACCCTAAGACGCCAGTGCTTGGAAACAGGATCGATGTCCTGACGACCGAGGCCGAGGTCAAGGTCGATCCGACGACGGCGGCGCTGCCGATGGCGCTTCCTACACCGGTTGAGAATACCGACTGGGATCAGTCGGGCGGCAACGCCAGCAAGTCGATGGGAAATCTCGCGCTTGGACCCACGCCGACGCAGGCGTGGGCTGTTTCCGTCGGACAAGGCACCACCGTTAAGGAGCGGATTTCAGCGGGTCCGCGGATCGCAGACGGCAAAGTGTTCACGATGGACACAACGGGCACTGTTCACGCCACCGATGCCAAGACAGGGACACCCTTGTGGCGCGCCCGCTTCGGCTATGAAGCTGGTCAGCAGGGTGCCATGTTCGGTGGCGGTCTCTCCTATGCGGGCGGCCGGATCTACGCGACGAATGGCCTCGGCTTCGTCGCCGCAATCGATGCATCGAACGGCAAGCTGCTGTGGCAGGTTCACCCGGGTGGCCCGCTGCGCGGATCGCCGACGGTGGCCGGTGACGCGCTCTATGTGATCAGCGAAGACAACCAGATCTATTCGCTAAAGCTGGCGGACGGATCGACCAACTGGTCGCAGGCTGCTTCGCTTGAGATCGCGGGGATCTTCGGAACACCAGCACCGGCTTTCGCTCAAGGAACGATTGTCGCAGGATTCTCGTCGGGCGAACTCAATGCCTATCGGTATGAAAATGGCCGAATCGTTTGGCAGGATGTGCTGGCGCCGACCAGCATCCGAACCACCGTCGCGTCGCTTTCCGACATCAATGCCGAGCCGGTCATCGACAACGGGCAGGTGATCGCGATCGGCGCTGGCGGGCGGATGGTCGCCATGGAGCTGGTGACAGGCCAGCGCATGTGGGAAAACAACCTTCCGGGGATTTCTACGCCCGCTGTCGTTGGCGACTGGGTGTTCGTAGTAACGACCGACGGCCGGTTGGTTGCGCTTGCCCGCAACAACGGCAAGATCCGATGGATCACGCAGCTCCCCGCCTATCACAAGCCAAAAACCAAGAGCGGTCCGATCACTTACGTCGGGCCGATCCTCGCCGGTAACCGGTTGATCCTCGGTGGTTCGAACGGCGCTTTGATCTTCGTCGATCCGACGACAGGCGGCGTTCAATGGCAAACCGCACTCAAGGCGGGGATAAGCGTCTCGCCATCGGTTGCGAATTCGACGCTCTACGTGCTCGACGACAACGGGATTCTGCACGCCTTCCGCTAAGATAAGGATTGCCCGGCGCGGATCAGCCGCTAGGCTTCCCGAAACAGTTCTGAAGGGGAGAACTAATGGCGACGACAGCACCGACGACGGGCGTTCTGCGGCGCATGGGTCTACGCAAGACTGTTGAGCAGGTCCAGCAGGAGACGCGCACAAGTCAACTGAAGCGGTCGCTCGGCCCGTGGAATCTCGTCTTTCTGGGGATCGGATGCATTATCGGTGCTGGCATTTTCGTGCGCACCGGCAACGCCGCAGCGCTCCATGCCGGTCCGGCAGTGCTCATCTCCTATCTGATCGCGGGTGTCATCTGTGCGTTCGCAGGCCTCTGTTACGCCGAGCTCGCCTCGACGCTTCCCGTCTCAGGTTCGGCCTACACTTACAGCTATGCCACGATCGGCGAGTTTGCGGCGTGGATCATGGGTGCGCTTCTCTTACTCGAATATGGGCTTGCGGCATCGGTCGTCGCGGTCGGCTGGTCGGGCTATATGGTAAGCCTGCTGGGCGATATCGGACTTCACATTCCCGCCAATCTGACAGGACCGACCGGCCATCACCTGCAGCAAAACGGCGTGGATGTGCTGATGAACGGCGCTCCCGTCACCTACCTGTTCAACTTGCCTGCTTTTCTGGTCTGCATCGCGCTTGCAATCCTGCTCGTCGTCGGAGTTTCGGAAAGCGCCAAGTTCAACAATGCAATCGTCGCCATTAAGGTGACCGTGCTGACGGCATTTATCTTGGTTGGCGGTTTTATCATTCTTCGGCATTTGCCGACTTACACGCCCAACTGGCACCCTTTTATTCCCGCTCCAACGGGCGCGAAGGGTGAGTTCGGATGGAGCGGAATTCTTCGAGCCGCGTCGATCGTCTTCTTCGCCTATATCGGATTTGAGGCTGTCTCGACGGCCGGTCAGGAGGCGAAAGATCCCGGCAAGGACATGCCGTTCGGAATTATTGGCTCGCTGGTTGCGTGCACCCTGATTTATATTCTGGTGTCGATCGTCCTGACGATGATCGTGAACTACAAATCATTGAATGTACCCGATCCGGTCGCGGTCGCGGTCGATGCATTCGGTCCTCAGTGGGGCTGGTTTGCGAAGACGATCAAGGTGGGTGCGATCATAGGCCTGACGTCGGTTATCCTGGTGCTGATGTATGGGCAGACCCGCATCTTCTACACAATGGCTCGGGACGGCTTGCTCCCGAAGGTGTTTTCGCGAGTTCACCCGAAATTCCGCACGCCCTGGATTAATACGATCCTCGTTGGACTGATCGTCGCAACGGCCGCCGGCTTCTTCGACATCAATACGCTTGGCGACATGACGTCGGTGGGAACGCTCGCGGCATTCGGCATCGTCTGTCTGACGGTCATTTGGTTGCGGCGTACGCATCCGGATATCCCGCGCGGTTACCGGGTGCCGCTCTACCCCGTGGTTCCGGCGCTCGGAATCATCACCTGCTTCGCACTGATTTTCTCAGTCGAGACGCGGGTGCTGATCTTCTTCGCGTGGTACACGGCCGCCGCCATCGTGCTGTATTTCGTCTACGGGATGCACAACAGCGAGTTGGCGAAGGGTCACCTCGTCATCGCCGATGAAGAAACCGCCTATTTCCCTGAAGACGAACCCCGCGATGAAAACGGCGAGCCACTGATTCGACCTTAGCCGAGCAAATCACCCGCCAATGCCCGGAGGTTCTTCTCCGGGCGGGCGCCGTAATGCTGGATGACTTCGGAAGCGCAGATCGCCCCGAGCTTGAGCGATTGCTCCAGGCTTAGTTCTCGCGCTTCGCCGGCAAGGAAGCCGGCTGCGAACAGATCGCCGGCGCCGGTCGTGTCCACAAGCGCCTCGATGGGTTCGGCGGAAACCGACGCGCGCTCGCCGCCGCGGCAGGCAACTGCCCCGCGCTCGCTTCGGGTTGCGACCAGCGTCCGAACCTTGGGAGCGATAGCATCCACCGCGGCTTCGAAATCGTTCGTCGCCGCCAAGCGAGCGATCTCCGCCTCATTGGCGAACAGAATGTCGATTCGGCTTTCATCCAAGAGTCGCTGGAGGTCGCCACGATGGCGGTCGACGACGAAGCTATCCGAGAGGGTGAAGGCGACGCGCGTGCCGGAATCCCTGGCCGCGTTCATCGCCTTCATCATCGCCGCGCGCGGCTCGCCTGGATCCCAGAGATAGCCCTCGAGATAGAGAATTTTGGCTTCCGCTACCCGGCGGGGATCGACCGCCTCCGGCCCAAGCACCTGGGCCGCGCCAAGAAAGGTGTTCATGGTCCGCTGTGCGTCCGGCGTGACCAGGACGAGACATCGCGCCGTCGCCCCGATTCCAGCGCGAGGCGGCGTATCAAATTGGACGCCAAGGCTGCGAATATCGTGGGTGAAAATCTGCCCGAGTTGATCGTCCGCGAGCTGACCGATGAAGCCGGCGCGCAATCCCAGCGCCGCAAGTCCTGCGACGGTGTTGGCAGCCGAACCGCCCGACAGCTCCCGCCCAGGCCCCATCGCTCCGTAGAGTCGCTCGGCTTCCTCAAGATCGATTAGCCGCATAGACCCCTTAGCCATGCCGCAACTGTTGAGAAAAGCATCGTCGGAATCGGCGATCACGTCGACGATCGCATTTCCGATCGCCAGCACATCGAGAGGTTTGTCGTTCATTTGCGGCGCCTAGCCACCGATGTGGTTCGAGGCAACTTGCGCGCGGCGACTGGAGGAGCCATCCATCCAGAATGCGCCGCATCCTTATTCTATCTGTAACTGTTTCTCTCACCGCCTGTGCAACCCAAACCATGCCAGTTCAGACTGAGCAGCACCAGGCGCCTCCGCCCGCCCCAGTGAACACACAGGGTCACATCATTGGTTTGACTGCGGAGCAACTGGTGCAAAGGTTTGGAAACCCGGCGCTGCAGATCCGAGAGGGAAATAGCTGGAAGCTGCAGTTTCGAAGCGGGATGTGTGTGCTCGACGCTTACCTCTACCCTGGAACGGGCGGTCAGGCGCCGTATCGCGTCACTTACGCGGATACGCACACGCCTTCGCTGGGCGCGATCGATCAAATGGACTGCATTTCCTCGTTTCCAACACCGTGAAGCTGCGACAGCGCCCATTCCGCCGCCTCGGCCACTACCCGATCGGTGCTGCCGAGATGAGGTTGGACGGCTTCGATAAGCCCAGCGTCGTCGCTGTTTCCGGCGGCTATCAGGCAGTTCCGGAGAAATCGGTTCACGCCGATCCGCTTGATCGGGGAGCCCGAAAAGAGAGCGCGAAACGATGCATCGTCCAGCTTCAACAGGCTCGTTAGCTTCGGCGCCGTCAATTCCTCCCGCGGAAGAAAAGCAATGTTGGCAGCGGCGGATTCCGCGAAGCTGTTCCATGGGCAAACCGCGAGGCAATCATCGCATCCGTAGATGCGATTCCCGATGCCCTTGCGAAACTCGGTCGGAATCGGCCCCGAATGTTCGATCGTCAGGTAGGAAATGCATCTGCGCGCATCGATCCGCCGAGGGCCGTCGAAGGCTTGGGTAGGGCAGATGTCGAGGCACCGACTGCAGCTGCCGCAGGTATCGCGCGCCGGTTGATCGGTCTCGAGTTCCAGCGACGTCAGGATGATGCCCAAGAACAGCCAGCTGCCGTGCTCGCGGGAGACCAGGTTGGTGTGCTTGCCCTGCCAGCCGATTCCGGCTGCCGCTGATAACGGCTTTTCCATCACCGGCGCGGTGTCGACGAACACTTTCAACTCGCCGCCGGCGAGGTCCACCAGCCAACGCGCCAAGGCCTTCAGCGCCTTCTTCACCGTGTCGTGATAGTCGCGGCCCTGCGCATAAACCGAGATCCGGCCGACGGTCGGCTCATTCGCGAGTGCGAGCGGATCGTCTTGCGGGGCGTAACTCATTCCGAGCGCGATCACCGATTTCGCCTCAGGCCAGAGCGCCGTCGGAGCGACCCGCTGGTGAGCCCGAATCTCGATCCATTCCATCGATCCGTGCCGACCGTCTTCTAGCCATTGCAGCAGGTTCGGCCCCGCCTCCGGCGCGGCATCGGCATGCGTAAAGCCGCAGGCGACGAAGCCGAGCTCATGCGCCTGATCACGAATTTGCTCTTCTAAACTTGCCATTTACGGACTCGAACCTACCACGCCAGCACATGGGCATAAGCGGTGTAGCTGTCGAGGCCGAAGGCCTGATGAAGGACTTCGGCGAAACACGCGCCGTCGACGGCGTCAGCCTCAAGGTCCCGACCGGCTCGATTTACGGACTGCTAGGCCCCAACGGCGCAGGCAAGACGACCACTCTCAGGATGCTGCTCGGGATTATCGAACCGTCGGCGGGCAGCATTCTCCTGCTCGGCCGCAACCGGCCGCTGCAGGCGGCGCGGGTGGTAGGCTACCTGCCCGAAGAACGCGGACTCTATCCAGCCATGCAGGCGCGTGATGCCATCGCCTTCATGGGGGCGCTTCGCGGCTTGCCGCTCCGGGAAGGCCAGCGGCGCGCCGATGCGTTGCTTCAGGAGCATGGTCTTGGCGATTGGGCGCGCAAGCCGATCCGCACGCTGTCGAAGGGCATGGCACAGACGGTGCAGCTGCTTGGAACGCTCATCCACGACCCCCGCCTCATTGTCCTCGACGAGCCGTTTTCGGGCCTGGACGCGATCAATCAAGGCAAGCTCGAGACTTTAATCCGAGGCAAGGCGAGGAAAGGCGTTACCGTCATCTTTTCCACCCATGTGATCGCCCATGCGGAACGATTGTGCGACGAAGTCGCGATCATCGCCAAAGGCAAGGTTGCTTTCGATGGAAGCGTTGACGAGGCGCGCTCGCGGCTTCGACCGATCGTCCGGCTCCGAACCCGCAACCGAGACGGTGCCTGGCGATCGTCGATCCCTCCCGCCAGCCGCGAGGAAGGCAACGACTGGGTATTCGAGCTTCCGGAGAGCGGCCCCGAACCGCTCCTCAAGGCGCTGATAGACGGGGGCGCGGGGATTGAGACCCTAGCGATTGAGCGGCCCGGCTTGCACGAGGCGTTCGTCGCAATCGCGGGCCACGCCGCAGCGGCGGCGATGGAGGAGGGGACGGCAAAATGATGGGGTTGCTGCGCTCCGCGCTGGTGATAGGGCGGCGGGATTTCACTGCCACCGTGCTTTCCCGGACCTTCATTTTCTTCCTGTTGGGACCGGTGTTTCCGCTGATTTTCGGCCTGGTGTTCGGAAGTATCGGCGCACGCGTCGCTGGCAAGCAAGAACCGCCGGTGGTTGCGGTCGCCTCCTCGCCGCAGGATTTTGCAGCACTTTCAGCGGCGCGTGATCAGCTCCGGCAGGCGGGAGCCGGCCAGCAACTGGTTCAGCTCCGCCGCGTGGAGCCAGGCCTTACCCCAGTCGAGGAATCAAGGCTGCTGCAGTCTCCGGATAGCGACGTAATGGCGGTATTGAGCGGCGGGCTGGATCACCCCCGCCTGACCGGCGACATCGATGCTGACGGAACGACGGCGTCGCAATTTCAGTTGCTGGTTCAGGCTGCCCGATCCCGCCCTGTCGAACTCCAGGTGAGCAGCATCCAGCGCACTGAACCGTCCAATACCCAGGCCCGTACCCGGACCGGACAAGCGGCACAGACCCTGCTCTTCTTCCTAACCATGTTACTGGCCGGAATGACTTTATCCCAGCTTATCGAGGAAAAATCGAACAAGGTGATCGAAGTCCTTGCGGCCGCGGTTCCCATCGAAGCCGTCTTCCTTGGAAAACTGTTTGCGATGCTCCTCGCGTCACTAGTGGGGATCACCGTCTGGGCGTCCGCCGGAGCGGTCGCCATTGCGGCATTTACGCACGGCGATCTGAGCGTGCTCCCCCCGCCAGCGGTCGGCTGGCCTGCATTTGCAGTGCTCGCGGTAGTCTATTTCGCGATGAACTACCTGGTTTTGGGATCGGTATTCCTGGCGATCGGCGCTCAGGCCTCGACGGTGCGCGAGGTGCAGACGATGTCGATGCCTGTCACGATGACGCAGTTGCTGATCTTCGGCTTCGCAGCGCTCGCGGTCGGATCGCCCAATTCCCCCGCAGCCATCGGCGGAGCGGTCTTTCCGCTTTCCTCCAGCTTAGTCATGGTCGCGAGAGCAGCCGAGCTGCCTCAATTGTGGCCGCATCTTGTCGCCCTTCTTTGGGATCTTCTGTGGGTGGGGCTCATTATCAGGATCTCCGCCGGCTTGTTTCGGCGCACGGTTCTCAAATCCGGTCCGGCGCGGAGACCGTTTTGGCGCCGCGCTCCCGGCGTGGCTTAGGAAAGCTGTAGCTCCATTTAGCTTTGCTGAGGAAACCGCGATCCCTAACCTTCGTTAGTGCAGCACAACAGGAGGTGCGGCATGCGACGCGCGTTATTGATAGCGGCCATTCCACTCGGATTCGCGGCTCTTTCGGGATGCAAGACGGCGAATGCGGCCAATGCCGTTCAAAGCGCCGGAAGTGTAGTAGCGAGCGGCGCGTCGAGCGTGGCCAGCTCCGTACCTTCGTTCGTAAACGTCAATCTTTCCAACGTTCTCAATAATCTCGCTCTCGATCTGCACATCGACAAGGCGAACATTCCGATCAACGCGCAGATTCCGATCACGATCGCCGCAAACATCTGCGGCGTCTCGATCAACATATTGTCGGTCTCCACCGGAGGAAGCCCGAGCTGCACCGCCACGACGACATCTCCGCAGCTGGAGCAGGTGGTGCAGCAGCAGCTTGCAGCGAACGGATCGGTTGGCGGTGGCGGACAGACTACCCAGGGCTCGACGTCCACCCAGAGCCCGACCACCACCACCACCACCACGCCAACACAACCCCCGCAACCTCAATAAACAATCAGTTCAAGGAGGAGAGTGAAATGGCGAGTACGCCGGTTAAGGTATTTGCAATTGTGGCCATCGTGGCCGGGCTTGCAGCCTGCAAACAGACCGCGCCTCAGAGCGCCGGGACCACCGCTGCACCCTCGGGCTCTGGCACTCCGAGCGGATCGAGCGGCGGTGGAACGAGCGTACCCACGCTGGTTAGCGTCAACCTGCAGAACGTCCTCAACCAATTGTCCGTGTCGCTGAACGTCAATCGCGACAGTATCCCTGTTACGGCGCAGGTGCCGATCGATGTGGCGGCGAGCGTCTGCGGCGTTTCCGTGAGCGCGCTGGCTGCTTCCGTTGCCGACGGGCATGGGACCTGCACCGCAGTCAATACGAGCCCAGCCCTGGCTCAGGTAGTGCAACAGCAGATCTCGACCGGCGGAAATGTCGGGGGCGGCAGCCAGACGACGACGGTTCCGCAGACAACCACTCCGCCGTCATCGACTACAGGCGGCTGATCGGAGTTCCTATTCGATTGCGGCTCGGGCCATCCTCTCGAGCTGTTCCATCAGCGCTCGGTGCGGGAACGGGCCGTGGCTGATGCGTGCCACCCCGGCGCTCGCCCATTCCGACTTGGGTGGGGCGCCGGGGAAAGCAATCAGGTTTAGGGGCAGCGGCACTTCTCGGACCACACGCTCGACCTGGGTTGGGTCAGAAAGCCGGGGAACGAAGAACCCGCTTGCACCCGAGTCCGCGAAGGCCTTTCCACGCTCGATCACCTGATCGACGAGTGCGTCGCTGTAATCCTTGCTTTTCAGGAACAAGTCGGTTCTCGCATTGATAAAGAAATCAGGCCCTACGGCTGTGCGGATTGCGACGATGCGTTGGCACTGCAGTTCTAGCGAGTGAAGGCCGTCGCCGCCGATCACCTGATCCTCGAAATTGCACCCGATTGCGCCGGTTTGAGCAAGGCGCGCGACATTGTGGCCCACCTCTTCCGGCTCGACAGCGTATCCGCCCTCGAAATCGATCGTCACCGGCAACTCGACCGCATCGACGATCCGCTTGGCGTTCGCGAGTGCGAAGCCGATGGGAACGCCTTGTCCGTCGGAAAAACCACTGGCGTCGGCCACGGGGTGGCTTCCGGTCGCGATCGCCTTGGCTCCGGCGCGGACAACCGCTCGCGCACTGCCGACGTCCCAGATGTTGTACAGGATCAGCGGATCGCCGGGCGCATGAAGCGCCGCGAAGCCTCCGAATGGGGACTGTCTGTTGCTCTCGCTCATGCGAGGATCATTAGCAGCGCTCCGGCGGGCGGAGCAAATGATCCGACCGAGCCCCCGCCGTAGCCTCGGACCGCGTTCGTCGTGGGGAGAACACTACGGGTCCGTTTACTCAATAGCCCAAACTGTGGCCTGATGCACCTTAGCCGAAGTCAGTATGAGAAGCGGTTAATGAACGAATCTTGCCACCACGTCTCGATAGGACCGGCTAACTTTGACCTGTGCGCCGGAGTCGAGGACTAGGAAACACTCCCCGTTCGTGTGCGGCTTTACCTGCCGGACGAGGTCGAGATTGACGATGGTGGAACGGTGGACCCGCTGAAAGCGACGCGGATCCAATCTCTTTTCGAGGTCCTTCATCGTTTCCCGGAGGATCAGGGTGTTGTCGCCGGTCTGAATGCACATGTAGTCGCCGGCGGCATCAATCCGCTCGATCGTGTCGACATCAACCCGGAAAATCTGCCCCTGGTCCTTGATGTTGATCATCCGCTCGAACCGGTTGGACGACGGAGCCTCGGCCGAGCCATCGGCCAGATCCTCAGCTGCTTCCGGCGCATGTTCCGCCAACGCTTCCTTGAGTCGCTCGGCCTCTTCGGCGCTTCGCTTTTCCGCGAGCCGCTGCCGCACATGATCGAGCGTTGCCGCCAGTCGGTCCTCATCGACGGGTTTGACGAGGTAATCGACCGCCTGCGCTTCGAATGCGCGCAGTGCATGCTCGCCATAGGCGGTTACGAAGACGAACAGCGGCGGCTCCACGTCCATCATTCCCTGGATCACGGAAAACCCGTCAAAGCCTGGCATCTGGATGTCGAGGAAAACCAGGTCAGGCTTATGAGTCTTGATCGCGCGGATCGCTTCGCGCCCGTTAGCGGCGGTCGCAACGATTTCGACGTCGTCGTGCGCTTCGAGCCGGAGCCTCAAACCTTGTGTGGCAAGCGGTTCATCGTCGACCAATATGGTCCGGATGCTCATCAGTCCTTTCCTCCGGTTTCGAAGGGAATATCGACAATAACGCTGAACCCTCCCTTATCGTTCTTTCGAGTCGTGAAGGAATTGGCGCTCCCATAGGCCTGCGCCAGCCTTTCGCGAGTATTGGCAAGCCCCACGCCGGTCGAAGGGCTGGCTGCCAGGTCGGCGCAACCATCGCAATTCCCATTGTCCGCGACCTCAATTCGCACGCCCTGGCCCTCACGACTCGCCGTAATCCAGATATCCGCGCCGGTTTCGCTCGGTGTGACCGCATATTTGATTGCATTCTCGATCAGCGGCTGAAGCAGGAGCGAGGGAAGACGAGCGCCGATCGTCTCAGGATCGATCTGGAAATGGGGGCGAAGCCTGTCCTCGAAGCGCATCTTTTCGATTTCGAGGTAAAGCTTCAGGGTTTCGACCTCTTGGGCGAGTGTCACCTTCGCAGTGGACTCGTTTGCAAGGGTGTAGCGGAGGAAGGATGAGAGGCGAGCCAGCATCGCGTTGGCGCGTTCGGTCTGTTTCAGCAGCACCAGCGTTGAAATGGAATTGAGCGTGTTGAACAGGAAGTGCGGGTTGAGCTGGTAACGAAGCATCGCCAGTTGCGCGGAGGACGCCTGACTTTCAAGCTTTTCCCTCTGATTGATCTGCTCTTCGAGCAGGATGTAATAATTGATCCCGTAATAAAGCGCCGTCCACGCCGCCATCAGCGAGAAATCGAGCAGGATCGCTCCGAAATATTCCACTCCGGCGGGCTTGAATTGCGGTTTGAGGAACGTGGCGACGCTCCAAGTCTCGATGATTGAAAAAACGCTTGAGGCGAACACGACCGCGGCAAGCGAAAAAATCGCCGTCCAGATAACTCGCATACGGATCAGGCGCCGGAACAGCGCGCCCATCAGTAGGGTTAGCGAATAGCCCGTCGCGGTGAGAAGGGCAGTGTGAACCAGCCACATAAGCCCCACGCCATTCGCAAACCCCTGAAGGCACCTCAGGAAGAAAAATCCACTCCAGCCTATGGTCTGTAGGAACCAGAAGGCGCGGTTCTTGTCCTGAAAGAAGGGCACGTCCAGGCCGACACCTTTGAGGATCGGCTGCGCAGGCGACTGAATCCGCGGCGATTCGCTCCGCCTGGGTCGGGTCAGAGTTGCGCTATCCGTGGCCATCGAACGGATATAGACTCGCCGCTTCGCCATTGCGAGGAGCGGCGGATTGGTCCGATCTGCGTTGCAATTCTCCTAACGTTCTTAACGTCGTTTCAACCGTCTGTAGGCTACCGCCCGGCCGACCACAGATCGGGACGTGCATGTACGAAGCCCCTGACCGTTACAAACGAATGATCGCCGCGCGCCTTCCGGGCGGCGAATCGGCTGCCTTCTCGGCGACTGAATCGGAGGCTGAGACCTCACCGCTTCGGGACGCACAGTTGATCGCGCGCGCGCATTTGGCGCCATTCTTCGCAGCGGCGAACATTGTTGCCTCGGCGATGATGATCGCTTGTCTCTGGGGCGATGCGCCCGAGCTGTGGTTGGGCGGTTGGGCAGCCGGGGTTGCGGTCTTCAACCTGCTTATGATGCAGATTGCGCGCAACCAGGCAGTTACGCATGTCGGCCGGTCGGGCCGTCGAGTGCCGAACTGGATGCTGGTCGGCGACATTGTCGCGCGCGCGTTTCTGTGGCTCTCACTGCCACTTTACCTGTTCCATTCGCTCAGCGCGGGTTCGGAGGTCATCGCTGCTTCGATCATAGCCGGGCTTGGCATTGCCGCCCTCGGTCTTGTCGTCGTATTCCCCTGCGTCGTTGCCTGGTTGGTAAGCTTCACAGCGGGCCTTTGCGCCGTCCTTTTGATCGGGCGTGGGCAGATCCCCTTCCAGCACATGTTGTCGATCCTCTTCACCTTTGGGGTCGCGATTTTCGGAGTGCTTGCGGTTGCGCGGTGGGCATTCAACCAGCTCAAAACCAGCGCTACCGTTGGATCGCAAAGCGAAAGCTCATCTTTGTTGCTGCAGGAGTATGAACAGCGTGGCGTGGGTTGGCTGTGGCAAGTCGATGCCGAAAACCGGGTTACCTACATTTCCTCGCGAATGACGGCTTTGCTCGGCCGTCCGGCCAATCAACTTCTCGGCCATTCGCTACCCTCGTTGCTTGGCGGCCATGCCGAGCTCGGCCGCAAACTCCTAGACAAGGAGCCGTTCGGACACCTGGAAATGGAACTCGAGACGGCGCGTGGAACCCGCTGGATCTCGATTTCTGGCGACCCGATCATCGATACGGCGGGACGGTTCGAAGGATTCAGGGGTGTCGGTTCCGACATTACCGAGATCCGGCAGACGCAAGAGCGGCTGACTCACCTTGCGAACGTGGACGTGCTCTCTGGTTTGCCGAATCGCGGCCGCGTGCGCCAGCTGCTTGGAGAAGCGCTGCGCACCGCAACAGCCGATAGCCATGCCTGTGCGATCATGTTTCTCGACCTGGACGGGTTTAAACCGGTCAATGACACCTTCGGCCATCCAAAGGGCGATGCGGTCTTACGCGCCGTGGCCAAGAGGCTGACCGACGAAGTGGGCCACGATGGTGTTGTCGGCCGCATGGGCGGCGATGAATTTGCTATCGTCGTTCCCGACGCTCAAAGCCGGACCAAGGTCGAGCAAATGGCCGATCGCATCATCCATACTATCAGGGAGCCGTACGACATTGACGGCACCAACATCCGAATCGGGGTTTCAATCGGCTGCGCCTTTGGACCCATGGACGGCGCGACAGTTGATGATTTGATCCTGAAGGCAGACCTGGCGCTTTACCAAGCGAAGGACGCCGGCCGGGGCTGCGCCCGCTACTTCTCCTCGGAGCTACAGTCCGAGCAGGAAGATAGGATCCGCATGGAAGCCGATCTGCGGGCCGCGATGGCATCGAAGCAATTCCATCTCGCTTTCCAACCTCTGGTCAACGCCAAGTCGCAAAAGCTGATCGGGTTTGAGGCGCTGATCCGCTGGACTCACCCGAAGCGGGGCAACGTGCCGCCGAACGTCTTCATTCCTGTTGCCGAGGAAATTGGCCTGATGACGGCGATTGGGGATTGGGTAATCGAGGAGGCCTGTAGAGCGGCGGCGACCTGGCCGCAGCATATCAGCGTCGCCTTGAATGTCAGCCCGAAACAGATTGTGATGCCGGCTCTTCCGAATACTGTCA
>Ga0157374_10002303_pt1 | contig 16088 bp, 11 predicted proteins | sample M25metaG_FD_115308 | JGI IMG/M metagenome (GOLD analysis project Ga0157374, IMG submission 115308) | Miscanthus rhizosphere microbial communities from Kellogg Biological Station, Michigan, USA - M2-5 metaG | ecosystem: Host-associated > Plants > Roots > Rhizosphere > Soil | place: USA: Michigan...
TCCGAAGCGGCACATTTCAAGTGAGAAGCGAGAACAGACTTCCTCCGCCAATTCCCACTCCATGTTGTGCGGCATACCGAACATGGTGCCGGTGGACAGGCGTTTCTCGACCGCTTTCATCACTGCCGGATGGCAATGCCCAGCCATCAGGGCGCCGAAGCAAAGGTTGTGATCGATGTATTCATTTCCATCAAGATCACGGAACCTTCCCGCCTTCCCTTCCTCCACAAAAATCGGATAGGGGTCATATGCGCGGTAGTTGCTGGCAACTCCCAGCGGAATGCGCTTCAAATTTTTCTTATGCGCCTCAGCCGACTTGGGCGTGCGCTTTTCGAACGTGGCGATTTCTTTCTCTAATGCGGGGTACATCGAGGTCTCCGAGAAATCTCAGGCCGGTGGTGCGGCCATTAGGATGCCCGGACGGCATGAACCGCCCGGGCTGAAACATACTTCATTCTACCCTTTTGTTAGAAGTAGAACTTCAACGCAAACTGCACCTGACGCGGCGGCTTGGCACGTAAAATTCGACCGAAATCAGAGCCATCGGTGATGTTCCCATCAGGGTTGTCAAATTGAGTGTGGTTGAAAAGATTGAAAATTTCCGTGCGAAATTCGAAGCGTTTGTTTTCGCTGATTTCAAACACTTTGTGCAGCGCGAAATCAAAGTTGTTGATCGGCGGTCCACAGCAATATGTCCGGCGGGCATCGCCGATGCGCCCGAATGTATTCGCTTCGGAGAAAGCACCGCTATTGAAATAAAAGACGCCGTCAGAGTTCACGGTTTTACCCGCCTTGAACGGTGCCACCTGGTCGGGTTCGCCGGGGTACTCGAAGAATGCGCTGTACATCAGCTCGTTGTCAGACGACGACGTGATACGAACCGGGAAACCAGTCTGGTAGGTGTAGATCCCGGAGATATCCCATCCACTGACAATTGCTCCAGCCGCTCCCGAATATTTAGGGATCGGCAGTTGCCAAACGTAGCTCAATACCACCCGGTGACGCGCATCAAACTGCGACAGAGAGTAGCTGCTGCCAAAATTGAGTGGATTCAACTCGCCTTCAAAGCTGGATGCTAAATCGAAAGACTTGCTCCAGGTGTAAGCGAATTGTGCTTGCAGGCCATGCGAGAAACGCTTTTCCAGGGACGCCTGCAAAGAGTTGTAGTTGGAATTGGCGATTGTGTCCTCGGCAAAAATACTCGAAAACACAGGGGTACCATCAGTAGGACATCCCACACCCGTGGTTGGTTCGCACTGTGGAGAAGAGTACTTCCTAAGCCCCACCAGGGTAATGTCGGGATTGCCGGGCCCGGCGGTGGCGACGGAGCCGTAGGGCAAGCGCACAGAATACCCAGCCGGGATGCTGTTGGCGGGAAGGGAGAATGCGCTGTCCGCATAGAACTGGCCGCATGTGTAATCGGCGGCCAGAGCATCATCAGGAGCAACATTCGTGTAGTAGTCGGCAATGGCCTGCATGTCAACGCAGGTTCCAGAATTGCCGTAATTGACATCGTGACTGGCCAGCAAACGATGGCCTTGCGAACCAACGTAGCCGATCTGAAACACCAAGTCCCTGGCGAGCTCCCGCTGGATGTTGAAGTTGTATTGGGCCGAATACTGCGTCCGCAGATGCGGCTGAAATTGCCCGTACAGCAATAAAGGACGGAATCTCTGCCAGTCCGGATCCTGGCCTTTCGGGGGATCGATAATTCCGTCGAATGGATTGGGCTTTATCGTGCCATCCTGCTGGAGATATGGTGTATTGAAAAGCGGGGCATTAATGATGTTGCTACCGCCGAACGGCGGCTCGGCACTGAACTGCTCGAGCACCAGTTGCTCCATCGGGTTGTAGAACATTCCCCAACCTGCACGAATGCTGGTCTTACCCGACTCTCCCGGGCTCCACGCGATGCCGATTCTTGGGGCAAAAGTTTTGTAGTAAGTCGTGGTCAAGCCAGCGGGCACGCCCGGATCACCAGGCACGACCAAACCGGTTGGACAATTTTCCGGCAGTGTATTGGTGCACGGATAAGCCGTGCTGGTCTGTCCTGGACGAAAGCTCTGCACGTGTCCACTCGTGTCGGTGAGTGGCGTAAACAATTCCCAACGCAATCCGTAGTTGAGGGTCAGATTCTTCTTGATTTTCCAGCTATCTTGTGCGAATACCGCAAAGATGGAGCTGCGGACTGTTTCGATCTGGGCTGACCCCTGGCTGAAACTGTCGGGCAATCCTAGAAGATATTCAGGTAATAACGTGCTCTCGAAAGTCGTGCCGGTACCCGAACCATCATCTACCTCGTAGTCGGGATCGTTAGGACCGCCACCGTAATAACTGAAGAGGCCATTCACGTTGTAGTAGAGAGTCTGGTCAAAAAGCTGCCGGCGAACATCACCGCCAAATTTGAATGTATGAGTACCTTTTACCCAACTCAAGTTATCGGACCACTGGAATGTATTGCCGGTCTGCGGGATCTCACCTTCAAAGTTGTTTCCGTAAGAAAACAATCCCGAGACATCCACGAAAGGCACACCCTCGCGGTCCGCACCCAAGCCGGGATGAATACCGTAATCCGGATTGTTCGGATCATTGAAACAATTATCCGAAGAAACCGAAGCGCAGACTTTATGGATATCGGAAGTTCGCTGTGGGTGCAGGAACGATCCCTGAGATTCGCGGAAATAGGTGAAGTGCGCCTCGTTCACGAGGTTATTGGTAATCGTCCAGTTGTGAGTGAAGTTAAGTTGCTGGTACCGTTCCAGCGTGCTGGCCCCAAAACCTAAAGTGGTTGACCCGCCGGCCTGGAAGCGGGAGTAAGGATCGAACAAGCTACTGTCATTGAAATAGTAGTAAGCGGAAAAATTTTGCTTCTGGTTGATGCGATGGTCGAATTTGAAGGTGAACTGATCGGTGCGGTCCTTGTGGACGCCCGCGACTGTCTGGAAGGTGCTGTCGTCGGGGCGGTTGGAAAGAGGAACAAACTGATTCATTAGATCAACAGCGGTCGGGTCCATGCACGCGACTGGAATTTGGTTGCCGGGAAACAAATCAGCGTAGGCCGCGCCTGGCTCGATAGTAGCGCCTGCCGCGGCGGCGCAATTCGGACGGGCATTCAAAGTATCAGCTACCGTTGGGTCTGTAATAGCACCTGCGAATGAACCGCCATCGGCAGAAAAATCACCGTTGCGCTCGGCATCCGTGGGCACAGTAATTGCGTCCGACGAGATGCCTTCCCGTATCCGCCGCCCCTCATAGGAAGTGAAGAAGAACGTGCGGTCTTTCTTGATGGGTCCGCCAAATGTCCCGCCAAACTGGTTCTGCTTGAAATCCGGCTTCTCGCTGTCGAAGAAGCCACTCGAGTTCAGCACTTTATTGCGAAAGAATTCGTACACATTGCCGTGGAATTGGTTGGTACCGGACTTGGTGACCACATTCACGACGGCCCCGGAGTTTCTTCCGTACTCGGCGTCAAATGTATTGGTTAACACACGAAATTCTTCGATCGAATCCGGAGTCGGCTGTACCGCGGGAAGATTGGCGAACTGATCGTTGGCATCGCCGCCATTCACACTGAAGTTGTTGGCACGGCCGCGGCCACCATTGACGGAAACGACGCCGGCATTATTGCTGCCGTAGAACAAGTCGGAACCCGTCTGCGATTGAACGCCCGGCTGTAATTGCAACAGCTGATAGGTATCGCGGGAATTCAACGGGAGTTGTGAGACCGCGCGCGAATTTACGACTGCACCCATCTGAGTGCTGGTCGTTTCTACTAGCGGCGCTTCGGATGTAACTTCCACGGTTTCCTGTGTCGCTCCGATTTGCAACATAGAGTTGAGCGTGACCACCTGATTCACCTCAACCGTCACATCCTTTTGCACATTTTTCTTGAAGCCCGTCTGCTCAAATTCGACTCGATACACTCCAGGCACGACTTCGACAAATACGTAGTCTCCGCTCTCATTGGATTGAGCTGTGCGTACTACTCCGGTTGCCTGGTTGGCGAGCGTGATCTTTACTTTACTGAGGACCGCGCCGCTGGCATCGGCCACCCGGCCGAGTACTCTGCCGCCGGTGCTTTGGGAAAAAACATGGGAAGACGCGAACAGATAGGCAAGTACAACCAACCACCGGGCCGCTCGGGGGACGTTGGACGACGGCATGGCGTGACCTCCAAATTTTTCGGGTGAAAAATATTTTTGCTGTCTGCAAACTGTTGTCTTGTGCAAGCAACAAACCTTGCTATAATCCCGCAAGGTTAGAGAGCCCCCCAGTGGACTGTCAAGGGGAAAATACTTTTCTCCTCTATAAACAAAAATCATTGGCCGGGTGATCGAGAGTCATGAGCCAGGCGAGCACCAAACCATTTCTGAAAATTGGAGACGTCGCTCGCATGGTGGGCGTATCTCCATCGGTGATCCGCACTTGGGAAGGGCTCGGCCTCGCGCGTCCGCAGCGTACTGCCAGCAAATACCGTCTTTACACTTCCGAAGATGTAAAGATTCTTAAACGTGCCCGATTCCTGCGGCGGGTCCGCGGGTTGAACGCGCCTGCAATTGTGCACATGCTTAAAAAAGATGGGCTGGTCCAGTCCCATCCCGCGCAGAATGGAAACGCAATCGGCGCTCGTCTGCGGCAGTTGCGTGTTAACCGTGGGCTGTCTCTCGCCCAGGTCGCCAAATCGGTGAATATTTCCGTGGGGTTTCTCAGCGCGCTGGAACGCTCGCACATGAGTGCTTCGGTCGGCACGCTGCGCAAGTTGGCCCGTTTTTACAAAACTAACATTCTGGATTTCTTTGATCCTGCGGAATCGACCAGTCCACTGGTCTCGCCGCAAAATCGCAAGGTGCTGGAAGCTGGTCCGGGCGTGCGCATGGAACTGCTTGCCTGGGGAAACACGGTGATGGAGCCGCATCTGTTCCGCATCGCTCCCCGCGCTGGCAGCGGCGAATCGTATAGTCATGAGGGAGAAGAGTTTTTATTTGTGTTGCGGGGCGAATTGATCATTTCTGTAGAGGGTGATGAATACCGGCTCAAGACCGGGGACAGTTTTTATTTTGACAGCACGACGCGGCATAGGTGGAGAAATCCAGGCACGAAGGAAACCTGCGTACTTTGGATTAATACGCCACCGACATTCTGAGTTTGGGGACAAACACTTTGCCCAGAGCTAACAAGTTTCGCGTTTTAGCTTCAGCAATAGGCTTGATCTTCGTTGCTGTATTTGTGGAGGCGCAGCCGTCAAAGACATCGCAGCCGGCGGACACGCTGGTTGTCAACTCGCGCGTGTATACGGTGAATTCAACGCAACCGTGGGCAGAGGCAATTGCCATTCGCGGTGGAAAAATCGCAGCCGTCGGCAGCACGAAAGATTTAGAAAAATTCCGCGGGCCGTCAACCAAGGTGGTTGACGCTGGTGGGCGCCTCGTTCTACCCGGATTTACTGACGCGCATATCCACATCATTGAAGGATCGCTAGGTTTGGTCCGGATACATCTCGAAGACGCAAAGACTGTCGCCGATGTTCAAAAATTAGTGAAGCAATTCGCTGACGAACATCCTGATAACCCATGGATCTTGGGAAGAGGCTGGTCTTATCCGATTTTCGGTGCTGCCGCGTTGCCGGATAAAAAGCTTCTTGACGAAGTCGTCCCGGACCGCCCCGTTTATTTGACTGCATTCGACGGGCACAGTTGGTGGGCCAACAGTAAAGCTCTGCAACTTGCGGGAATCACCAAGGCCACACCCGATCCCGTAAACGGCGTGATCGTGCATGACCCATCTACCGGCGAACCAACTGGAGCATTAAAGGAAGATGGAGCAGACGATCTCATGGAGCACGTTCTTCCCAAACCAACGCGGGAAGAGAGGATAACGGCTGTGCGCGCCGGCATGCATGAGGCCAACAAAGTGGGGTTGGTTAGAGGAATTTGTGCCGGGAATCTTGGGGAGGACGTCACCTACAGCGACTTTGAAAATGCCGACGTGTATGACGAACTGAAAAAGAATGGCGAGCTCTCTGTACGCATCTACTATGCATACGGCTTGGACCCTAAAGGGTTGACTCCGCGAATTCTCAAGCGACTCGAGCAGGCGCGGCTACAGCATCATGACGCGTGGATTTCAACCGGGGCCGTCAAGTTCTACATGGATGGCGTGGTTGAATCGCACACTGCCGCCATGCTCACGCCGTACAGCGATGATCCCACTCAGCAGGGAAAATTATTTTGGGATCCCGCTGCGTACAAGCAAACCGTTCAAAAGCTCGACAAACTCGGCTTTCAACTTTTTACCCACGCAATTGGTGAAAAAGCAGTGCGCACGGCTTTGGACGCCTACGAAAACGCACAACAGATCAACCATACTCATTCTCGTCCCCGCATCGAACATATAGAAACCGTAAGCGCCCAAGATATTCCCCGCTTCGGGAAATTGGGAGTGATTGCCAGCTTCCAGCCGCTGCATGCCTATCCAGATGAAGACACCTTGAAAGTCTGGCTGCGCAACGCTGGAGAGGAACGTGCCCAAAGGGCATGGGCGTGGCACAGCATCGAAAACACGGGTGGGCATCTGGCTTTCGGTAGCGATTGGCCGGTCGTGACATTGAATCCTTGGTACGGCGTACAGAACGCACTGACCCGACAGACACGAGAGGGTGAGCCTCCGGACGGATTTGTTCCTCACGAACGAATCAGCCTGGAAGATGCGATCAAAGGCTACACCTTAGGAGCTGCATACGCGGGACGCAGAGAGAAGACCGAAGGTTCAATTGAACCAGGTAAAGTCGCGGATCTGATTGTGCTCTCTCAGGACCTGTTCAAAATTGAGCCGAACCAGATTGCGAACACAGAAGTATTGCTGACCATGGTTGGAGGAAAAGTTGTTTATCAATCTCCAGCATGGAAATCGGGAGAGGAGACAAAATGAACATCCGTCGCGCCACCCTCCTTTTACTAGTTGCTTCAGCGGCTGTTCTGCTCGGTTCGTGCAGCAAAAAAACTCCGACGCTGAATTTGCTGGTCTGGGAGGGTTACGCCGACCCGTTGTACGTTCATACATTTGAAGAGGAGAACCATTGCAAGATTTCTGCATCGTACATGGGATCGAGCGATGAGCTCGTGACCAAACTTCGTGGAGGTAGCGCGGGGACCTACGACGTAATTTCTCCCTCAAGCGATGTAGCAACCTCGATTGCTAGTTCAGGCCTGGCCGCGCCACTCGATCTCTCCAAATTTCCCAGCTACAGCCAGCTTTCGTCTCAGCTCACTTCCCTGTCTCTGGTGAAAGTCAATGGGCAGGTTTACGGCGTGCCATTCATGTGGGGTCCAGATCCACTTATTTACGACACGACAGCCTTCCCTCAAGCGCCGGATAGCTGGAATGTGTTTTGGGACGCTAAATACCGCGGCAAGATTTCCGTTTGGGATGATCTGTCCACGGTATACATGGCGGCACAGGTGCTCGGCTACGACAAACCCGATCCCGGGCAGCTTTACAACTTGAATGACCAGCAGTTGGAAGCAGTGAAGAAAAAGCTGTTGGAACTGAAACCCAACGTCCGCAAGATGTGGGCCACCGGCGGTGAACTGACAAATCTGTTTCAGAACCACGAGGTGGTCGCCGCTATGGGCTGGCCTTTAATGACCAACCAGCTGCGCAACTCCAATTTTCCAGTGGGCGAAGTAATCCCCAAAGAAAACACGACTGGCTGGATTGATCACTTGATGATCACGGCGGGCAGCGAGAACAAGGAACTGGCTGCAAAGTTTCTCGAATTCATGATCACGGCGCAGACACAGAAAAAAGTCACGGAGGTGACCGGATACACGCCGGCTAATCCTCACGCCGCACAATTCATGACCCCCAACGAAGTGAAGAACTTGCATTTGGACGATGTGGATAACTATCAGAAGCGAATTTATTTCTGGCAGAACGTTCCGCGGCGGGCGAAGTACAACGAGATTTGGAATGAAGTGAAAGCAGCACAATAAGTCACCTTGGGGGAAAAGCCGCCCTCGCCTGTCGGCAGGGCGCAGCCCGGCTCCGGCAAGCTAAAGCTCGTGCGCAGCCATGGCCGCCGGGCCTACGGAACAGAAATGACGCCGGCATGAATCAGACCGCTAAAACCCCGCTGCTCTCCATCCGCAATGTAGCGAAAGCGTTTGGGAAAAACCCAGTGTTGCGCGATATTTCATTGGAAGTCGCCGAAGGAGAATTTCTTACCATCCTCGGCGAGAGCGGCTCGGGAAAGACTACTCTACTTCGAATTATCGCCGGATTTGAAAATGCCGACTCCGGCGAGATTCTGATGGAGGGTACGCGTTTTGACAATCTTCCGCCTTACCGGCGCCGGGTCAACACCGTCTTTCAACACTATGCTCTGTTCCCGCACCTGACGGTTCAACAGAACGTCGCTTATGGATTGCGCGTCAAGAAAGTTCCGGTAGCAGAAATCGTTTCGCGAGTGGAACAGGCCCTCGCCAAAGTGAAGATGCTGGCCTACGCTGGCTCAAAACCGGCGAAAATCTCTGGCGGACAGCAGCAGCGGGTGGCGCTGGCACGTGCGTTAGTGAATCGTCCTCTGCTGCTGCTTCTGGATGAGCCGCTTTCCGCACTCGATGCGAACCTTCGCCGCCAGATGCAGGTAGAACTTAAATCTCTCCAACGCGAGGTTGGCATCTCTTTTGTATTCGTCACACACGATCAGGAAGAAGCCATGGTTATGTCCGACCGTATCGCTCTGCTGCGCTTCGGACAGTTGGAACAAATCGCAGCGCCGCGTGAAATTTATAACCACCCTGCGACTTCATACACCGCGCAATTCATCGGACACACCAATTTACTGCGCAGCGAGGTTAAGTCGGGTGTAGTGCATTGCGGATCGCTGTCCTGGCAGACATCGCTTCCCGATGGGGCTGTTGTCTTTTCCTTACGGCCAGAAAAAGTGCGGATTGTCCCGGCCGCTGCAAGCAGCAGCAACGTGCAGTTTCGCGGACAGATCAAGCGACAGGCCTTCCATGGAGCAACGGAACTATTACAGGTCGAATGCGCAGATGGGTTGGCATTTTCCCTGCGCGCTCCAAGTCAGCCCAATTGGCAAGGTGAGCTGCAACTCGAATTCTCGCCGGCTGATGCCGTTCCCGTCCGCGAGTCCAACGCAAAGGGGAACAATTAATGTTCTCCCGCGCCTATCGCACAATAATCACAGTTCCACCGTTGCTCTGGGTCACGGTGTTTTTGCTGGCGCCTTATGCGCTTCTGTTTTGCTATAGCTTTTGGTCAGTATCGGATGCTCAGGTTATTGTTCATTCGTGGAATCTGAAGAACTATCGCGATTTGCTGCATGTGGGCATGTATCTAGAAACTTTGTTCCGCTCCATGTGGATTGCGGCACGCGTGACTTTGTTTTCCCTACTGCTCGGATATCCGCTGGCCTACTTTGTTTCTTTTTTGGCAGGAAAACGCAAAGACCTGCTTTATCAACTAGTGATTATTCCGCTTTGGGTCAGCTACCTGGTCCGCGCCTATGCCTGGAAGACGATCCTTGGTAGCGATGGCGTGCTCAACACGCTGTTGCAGTATCTGCATCTCACGCAGCATCCGCTGGACTTTTTGCTCTACAGCCCATTCGCTGTGGTGCTCACGCTGACTCATATCTATACACCTTTTGCCTTCTTGCCGATTTACGCATCGCTGGAACACATTCCAAGGAATCTGATTGAGGCATCGCATGACCTTGGCGCATCGCCTCTGCAAACATTTTGGCGTGTGATTTTGCCCCTTTCCATTCCCGGTGTACTCGCCGGAGCAACGTTTGCCTTCGTTCTCAGCCTGGGGGATTTCCTCGCTCCTCTACTTTTGGGTGGGCCGAGCGGAATCATGATTTCCAACATCGTGGTCAGCCTGTTTGGCGCGGCTTACAACTGGCCGATGGGCGCGGCAATTTCATTCTGCATGATGGTGCTGGTCATCGGACTACTTTTCGTCTCCGAAAATTTGGAGAAGAAATGGAGCTTTCGATGAGTGCATATCGAACTTCACGCTGGCTGCCGATTCACGCCCTGCTCGTATTCGGATTTCTCTACTTGCCGATCGTCACTTTGATTATCTATTCGTTCAATGGGCAAGGAGTAGGGGGATTTCCGCCGCGCAATCTTACGTTCGATTGGTACCGGCAGTTGTTCTCGGATGACGCAATATGGGCATCGGTTATGAACAGCCTGCTAGTCGCATTTTCAGCTGTCGCGATTTCTCTGACTTTCGGAATTCCCGCAGCACTGGCATTGGATCGAGCCAATTTTCCCGGCAAAGCATTATTTCGCCGCTTAGTACTACTCCCATTGATTCTTCCAGGAATTATTACCGGCCTTTCGTTGCTGATGTTATTTCGTGAAGGCCACATCAAACTTAGCCTGACGACAATCATCCTCGGACACGGCACAGCACTTATCTCGGTTGCAACAACCGAGGTCTTTGCTGGACTGCAAAAGCTCGACCGCGCCCAGGAAGAAGCATCCCTCGACTTGGGAGCCAACTATTGGCAAACCTTCTGGCAAGTCACCTTGCCAAATCTTCGCTTGTCTATCATCGGCGCGGCTCTTTTAATCTTCACTCTCTCAATGGATGAAATCGCCGTCAGCTTTTTTCTCATCGGCCGCGACAACACACTTCCTCTGGAAATCTGGGGACGCCTGCGCCGCGGCATCACTCCTGAAATCAACGCCATTTCTACCATCATTTTTGTTTTTTCGTTAGTCGCCATCATCATCTGGTACCGGCTCAGAACACGCGCCGAGAAACAACCGGAATTCATCGCTGAACTACTGGAAGGAAATTCCCAATGAGCCCCAATCGTAGAGAGTTCATCAAGTTCGTCGTGGCCGGATCGGTCGCGGCTGGATGCCCCGTGGACCTGTCGCTCGTGGCCCAAGCACAAACTCCAGCCAGCTCTAAGTTGGACAGCGAAGAAAATACCATCTGTCATCAGGTGCGCGATGGAAAAGTATTCAATCGTCCGCCGGCTTCGGGGAAACACGATGTAGTGATTGTCGGTGGCGGTGTCAGCGGACTCACGGCCGCTTACCTTTTGCGTCAGCGCGACTTCCTGCTACTGGAAAAAGAGCCGCATTGGGGCGGAAACGCGTACGTCATGGATTATCAGGGAGCGGCTTACGCAACCGGCGCGGCGTTCCTCACTTCCGACGAATCCACCTACACTTTTTCCAAAGAGATCGGCCTAGAACCTCTCCCGGTTGATGATTGGGACGGCTCGGTCATCAGCGGCGAGTTTATTCCTGACACATGGGGAGATGGTCTGGACAAGCTTCCCTATTCCCCGACCATTCGCGAAGGCTTCAAGAAATTCCGCAAGGATATGTTGGCCATTGATTTTTCCAAACGCGCCACAGAACTCTTCAATGCGCCTCTGTCAGATTTCTTGAAGGGATATCCGGACGAGGTCAAATTGTGGTGGGACACATATTGCCCATCCAACTGGGGTGGAACCAGTGAGGATACGGCCGCAGCGGTGGGTATTTATGAATTGCAAGGCCTGGCTGGCGACAAGCGTAAGGATGATCGCTACACCTGGCCGGGCGGGCTCGGCGCTATCACCAAAAAGCTTTCAGAAATTCTGCAAGCCAAGTTTGCCGACCGCCTGCAAAGCGGTTCTACCATCATCGCTGTGGTTCCCGGCAAAGATGATGTTCAAGTCACGTACATGCAAGGCGATGTGCTCAAGACGGTGACCGCCAAGGCCGTCATCATGGCGACACCGAAATTCACCACTCGCCGCATGGTTGAAGGATTACCCGACAAGCAGAGCGAAGCGATGCATCAAATTCGTTATGCGCCCTATCCTGTCGTGAACCTGATCTACGACAAAGTGGTGTTCGACAAAGGCTACGACACATGGTGCCCGGGAAATAGTTTTACCGACATGATCGTCGCCGATTGGGTCGTCCGCAATCAGCCCGGTTACAAGCGTAAGTACAACATCCTCTCCTGCTACACACCACTGGCGGAAGCAGATCGTATTCACCTGCTGACCGATGCCGGCGCCAAAAGAGTCGCGGCAAGAGTGCTGAAAGATTTTCAGAAATTAATGCCGAGCACGAATGTTGATCCGCTGGAAGTTCACATCTATCGGCGCGGACATCCGATGTTCATGGTTACGCCGGGACTTTATACGCAAGTTCAACCGATCGTCCGTGAGCCCATGGACCGCGTATTTTTCGCCAACACGGATTCCGAAGGCCCGGTGTCTACCACTTCGGGAGGAATCAACGCAGCGCAGCGAACTGTGAAGCAGGTGGAAGCACGGCTGGCGGGGAAACCCATCCCACAAGAAAAAGGTGCCGCAGTGATGTCAGGGGTTTGAGTGCAGATACTTTCCTCCCGGCATAGTAAAGTAGATAAGCAATAGAAACGGGAAGGAATCCTTTGAGTTCAAGCATCCGCAACATCGCTATTATTGCCCACGTTGACCATGGCAAAACTACTCTGGTCGACGCCATGCTGAAGCAAAGCGGCACTTTCCGTGCCAATGAAGCCGTCGTCGACCGCGTCATGGACTCCAATGAACTGGAGCGCGAGCGCGGTATCACCATTCTGGCCAAAAATACTGCCATCTTTTATCACGACATCAAGATCAACATCGTGGACACGCCTGGCCACAGCGACTTTGGCGGCGAAGTGGAGCGTGCGCTCAAAATGGTGGATGGCGTTATGCTTCTGGTTGACGCTAGCGAAGGCCCACTGCCGCAAACTCGTTATGTCTTGAGCAAGGCGCTTGAAGCCAAACTACCACCGATTTTGATCATCAATAAGATCGACCGCGCAGATGCCCGCCCGCAGGAAGTGATCAACGAGGTCTATGACCTTTTTATTGATCTCGATGCAAAAGAAGACCAGATAGACTTCCCCGTTCTGTTTACCAACGCCAAGCTGGGCACGGCTTCGACCGACATAAAGGGCGGCGGCGAAAACTTGCAGCCGTTGTTTGAGGCTATTGTGAAGACCATTCCTTCCCCGCAAGGGGATCCCGCTGGGCCGCTGCAAATTCTGGTTGCGAACCTCGATTACAGCGACTATCTCGGGCGTTTGGCCATTGCGCGCGTCTTCAATGGAACCATGCACACTGGAGAAGAAGTCGGCATTGCCAAACTTGATGGCTCGCTGCAAAAAACCAAAATCACCAAACTTTTTTCTTTCTCTGGCTTGAAACGTACCGATATCACCGAAACTGAACTCGGAGACATTGTTGCCGTCGCGGGCGTTGAAGGAATCACGATAGGTGAAACCATCACAGGCGCCGAAAACCCAGCCCCGCTTCCCCGCATCACGATTGATGAGCCTACCATCGCCATGCTCTTTACGGTGAACACTTCCCCGTTTGCCGGCCGCGAAGGCACATACGTCACATCACGCAATCTGCGTGACCGCCTGCAAAAAGAATTACTCACAAACGTCTCCCTGCGCGTGGAAGATACCGACACCACTGACTCCTTCAAAGTTATGGGGCGCGGCGAACTACAGCTCTCCATTCTGCTCGAAATGATGCGGCGTGAAGGCTACGAACTTGCCGTCGGCAAGCCGGAAATTGTTACCAAGCGCGTCGACGGCAAGTTGATGGAGCCAATCGAGCGTCTCACCGTAGACATCCCGGAAGAATTCGTCGGCGTGGTGATGGAACAGCTCGGCGCTCGCAAGAGCGAAGTCGCCAACATGCACAATCACGGGTATGGCCGGGTACGCATCGAATTCCGGGTGCCCAGTCGGGGTTTGATCGGTCTACGCAGCCAGTTGCTCACCGACACGCGGGGCACGATCGTGATGAATTCGCTCTTTGATGGATACATTGAGTGGCAAGGAGAAATTCCCCATCGCCTGACTGGCGCATTGATTGCCGATCGCCCGGGAGTGACGACGCCTTACGCTCTTTACAACCTGCAAGAACGCGGCGAACTTTTTGTCGGCCCTACAATCGATGTCTACGAGGGCATGATTGTTGGAGAGAACGCGAAGGACAACGATCTCGACGTAAACGTCGTCCGGGAAAAGAAACTGACCAACATGCGTTCTTCCACTTCTGACATGGCCATCCGCCTGGTCCCATACCGCAATCTGAACCTGGAGCAAGCCATTGAGTTCATTGCTGAGGACGAATACGTCGAAGTAACGCCGAAAGCGCTGCGGCTGCGGAAAAAGATTTTGCAAGCCAACAGACGAAAGCGGAACTCGCTGGTTGCAGTGGAAGAAGAATCTTAACCTTGCATGATTGAGCGCAAATCCAAGCCGCTCAAGATGTTTCTAGTGCCTTGCAGTTGCGGGACTACTTTTGCCGTCTCTGAAAACTATGACCGCCAGGGTACTGCCTGGAGCCGCTATCTGAAGTGCCCGAAGTGCGGCAAGCGGCACGATCCCAAAAACCGGTTATTACAAATCGGTTATCACCGGGAAGGTTACTGGAAAGTCGATGACTGCTAAGTTAGATACTAACCATCCCGATTATCTTCAGCCTGCACGCGTGTCTGTGGTTGGTGTCGGAAATGTCGGTACCACCTTCGCGTATGCGCTCCTACTCAGCGGATTCGCGGCAGAAATTGTCCTGATTGATGCTAACCGCGCCAAAGCCGAAGGCGAGGCTATGGACCTCAATCACACCGTGCCATTCACCCATCCGACGCGGGTATGGGCTGGCGATTATTCAGACTGTGCTGGTGCAGCAGTTACAGTCCTGGCTGCCGGAGCGGGACAGAAGCCTGGCGAAACACGACTGGATTTGATCAAGAAGAATGCCGCTATCTGGCGCGACATTATTCCGAATGTGGTGAGAAACAATCCCAACGGGATCATCCTGATCGCGACCAACCCGGTGGATGTTCTAACGTACGCCGCGTGGAAGCTATCTGGGCTGCCGTCTAAGCGCGTGATTGGCTCTGGAACAATTCTGGATACCGCGCGTTTTCGCTATCTCCTCAGTCAGCATTTCTGCGTCGATGCCTCGAGTGTTCATGCTTACATCATCGGTGAACACGGCGATAGCGAAGTCCCTGTCTGGTCTCTAGCCAACATCGCCGGCATGCGTTTGCCAGAGTTTTGCAAAACCCAAGGTCTTGCCTACGATCGGAAAGCGATGGATGAGATCTTTACCCGGACGCGCGATGCTGCATACCACATCATCGAGCGCAAAGGCGCAACTTACTATGCGGTGGCTGCCGGCTTGATGCGTATTACCCAGGCCATCCTGCGCAATCAGAGCACTGTGCTTTCAGTCTCCAGTTTGGTGAAGGATTACTGCGGCATCAGCGATGTCTGCTTCAGCCTGCCCACGGTCATCGATCGCGGTGGTGTCGAGAAGGCCCTATGCCTGGACCTCGCTCCTAACGAGATCGAGCAATTGAGACACTCCGCGGAGATACTTAGAGAGACAACATCTACCCTCGATCTTGGTAACTAAGAAGTACATATTTTCGATCCATGGTCTCTCAGCCCAAGCAAAAACTAATACGCCCCTTCTTGACACTTAGGCTATACTTCCCCCGCATTTGAACTGGTCGCTAGCTCCGGCAGCATAGCCGCCTTCCGGCTTTGCTCTTCGGCCGAACTCGCCCCTCTCAAATAGCTCAGCGTTCGAGGCAAGTCCGTGAAGAATATCTTCGTGGGAAATTTGAATTTCAACACTTCGGAAGAAGACCTTCGGCAACTGTTCGAGGCATATGGACAGGTGGACCGGGTGAGCATTATGACGGATCGAGATACTGGCCGCTCGCGTGGATTCGGATTTGTCGAGATGACCAACGCCGAGGATGGCGAGAAAGCCATCGCCGCACTAAATGGTCAGGAGGTCGGCGGACGCACGCTCAATATTAATGAGGCTCGCCCCAAGACCGAACGTGGCCCCGGAGGTGGCGGAGGAGGAAGAGGCGGCGGCTACGGCGGCGGACGCGGTGGAGGGCGCGGCGGTGACCGTGGTGGACGCGGCGGTGGTGGAGGCGGTCGCGACCGCTGGTAAAACTCGCGAGAATTGCTGGGCCATCCTACGCCATGTAAACTGGAGGCACGCGCCCGTAGCTCAGCTGGATAGA
>Ga0157374_10002308_pt1 | contig 16065 bp, 10 predicted proteins | sample M25metaG_FD_115308 | JGI IMG/M metagenome (GOLD analysis project Ga0157374, IMG submission 115308) | Miscanthus rhizosphere microbial communities from Kellogg Biological Station, Michigan, USA - M2-5 metaG | ecosystem: Host-associated > Plants > Roots > Rhizosphere > Soil | place: USA: Michigan...
AGCAGCTCGAGGCGCACGCGGCGCCGGCCTTGCACGAGTCGTGCACGATCTACTCGCTCGCGCCGGCCCTGGCCGAGACGGAGGGGCGGCGATGAGCCTGGTCGCGGTCGGCAGCGGAGTCCCCTACGAGGAGCTCGCCCCGCGCATCGCGGCGCTGGTCGAGGAGATGACCCCGGTGGGGACGATCGTGCTGGTGGTGAGCAAGGGCGACGAGAGCCTGGTCGCCTTCAACGGCCGCAGTGGCTGGCATTTCCCGCGGGCAGGCAACGGGCAGTACGCGGGGCATCATCCGATCGACGGCCAGTGGGCTGTCGACCACGTGGAAGCGCTGCGGGCCGCGGGCGGCGCCTACTTGGTCCTGCCCGCGACCTACTACTGGTGGCTGGAGCACTACCCGGAGCTGGACCGGCACCTGCGCAGCCGTTTCGAGCGACTCACCTGTCCCGAGGAGCTCTGCCATATCTACCGCCTGCTCGAGCTGCCGGTGGCGCCGCCGCGCGCCGTGCCCGACTTCTCCGCCGGCGAGCGCCAGCAGCGCTGCCTGCCGGCGACGCGGGCGCTGCTGGTGAACCTGCTCCCCGACGAGGAGGTCGTCCTCGTGCTCAGCGAGGGCGACGAGCGGCTGCTCGAGCTCGAACGTCCCGCCTGGCATTTTCCCCACGACTCCAGTGGGCGCCACGTGCCGCTCGAGGCCGGCTCGGGAGCGCACGCGGCATCGCAGCTGCGCGGCCTCAGCCGCGACGGGATTCGCTACCTCGTCGTCCCCGCGGCGCTGCTCTGGATGCTTGCCCGCCGCCCGGCCCTGGCCGCCTACCTTGACCGCGAGTGCAGGCGGCTCGCCTGGCGCGACCAGATCTGTGCCGTCTACGAGCTGCGAGACGGCTCCCGTTCCTCTATCCCAGCCACGTTTCTGCCGAAGGAGGCCGCATGGAAGTGAGTTCGAGAAAGGTTCTCTACGTGTCCCATAATCACCCGGTGATCCGCCCCGGCGGCGCCGAGGCCTACGCCTTCGAGTTGCACGAGGCGATGCGCGACGACTCCGAGTGGGAGTCGCTCTTTCTGGCCCGGACGGGACCTCCTTTCTCGACCTCCTCGCGCTACCACGAGGGCACCCTGCTGACCGGCGTCGACGAGAGCGATCCCGGCCAGTACTTCTTCTACACCGAGCTCAACGATTTCGATTGGCTGCTCAACTCGACCCGGGAGAAGGCGACGATCACGACCCACCTGCGCGATTTCCTGCTCGCCCAGCAGCCCGACGTCGTCCACTTCCAGCACACCCTCTTCATCGGCATGGAGGCGATCCGCGAGGTCCGCAACACGCTCCCCGACGCCGCCATCGTCTACACGCTGCACGAGTTCCTGCCGATCTGCCACCGCCACGGGCAGATGCTGCGCGCCACCAACGAAGAGCCTTGCATGGAGGAGTCGCCGCGCCGCTGCCACGAATGCTTCCCCGAGGTCGCGCCGCAGGAGTTCTTCATGCGCAAGCGCTTCATCCAGTCGCAGATGTCGCTGGTCGACCAGTTCATCGCCCCCAGTAAGTTCCTCGGCGAACGCTACGCCGACTGGGGCATCCCGGAGGAGAAGATCAGGGTCGAGGAGTACGGCCGGCTGCCGCTCTCCTACGCAGCGGCCAACCCGCGCCGCAAAAAGCGCAACCGCTTCGGCTTCTTCGGCCAGTTCAGCCACTACAAGGGTGTCAACGTCGTCCTGCAGGCAGCCAAGCGCCTGGCCGAAGACGAAGTCGACGCGACGATCTGGCTGCACGGCGCCAACCTCGAGATCCAGCCGCCGGAGTTCCAGGAGGAATTCGCCGAGCTGCTCGAGGCCAGCGGCGACAGCGTCGTCATGGTCGGCCGTTACGACCACGACCAGCTCGGCGCCCTGATGGAGAACGTCGATTGGGTCTTCGTCCCCTCGCGCTGGTGGGAGAATTCGCCGCTGGTGATCCAGGAGTCCTTCATGCACGGGCGGCCGGTGATCTGCAGCGACATCGGCGGCATGGCAGAGAAGGTCACCGACGGCGTCGACGGGCTGCACTTCCGGGTCGGAGATCCCGAGGACCTCGCCCGGGTCATCAGCCAGGCGGCGGGGTCGCCGCAGCTCTGGCGCAGCCTCAATGCCAATATCTCGCCGATCTACCCGATGCGCACCCACGTCGAGGAGCTGGTCAGGCTCTACGACGAACTGCTGAGAAGTGAGACGGTCGCGATCGGAGCGGCGTCGTGAAGCCGGGAATGACAACCGGCAGCGGCAACCCCCTCGTCGCCGGCTCGTTTGCGGCCGGGGGCGACAACGGCGAGCTCGACGCTCCCGGCGCCCTGCTCAGCTGGCTCGGCACCGACGTGCTGCTCGCGGTCGCCGATCTCGATCGGGACGGCGAGCCCGAGGTGGCGCTGAAGGTCGACGGCGAGCCGGCTGAGGTCGAGTACCGTTGTCTCGTCCTGCCCTCGGAAGAGGGCGGAGACACGGCGGCCAAGGTGCTGACGATCTGGTTGCCGGTGCCGGTCCAGGGCAGGACGGTGGAGGTGTCCCTTCGCGACGGCGCCACCGAGATCGATCTCGGCCCAGCGCCAGCGCCGGCGGTCGGGGTCGACCTGCGGACGACGATCCGCGAGAAGCTGGCGAGCCGCGAAGCCGAGGCGCGCACGATGCTGCTCGAGTTCTTCGCCGCGACGCTGGCCGCCCACGAGCGCACGCTCGATCCTTTGGGGCTGGCCAAAAGCCTCTTCGCGCTGCGCGAGGCGCTGCGCGATCCCTATCCCCGCGCGGAGCTGCGGCCGGAGGATTCGCAGGGCCTGCACGTCGGCGCCGTCGCGATGATCGATGAGCGCACCTTTTTCGCCCGCGGCTGGGCCCGCGACGACCAGGCGCCGATCGTCCGCCTCGACGCGATCTCCCCCGAGGGGGCGCGGGCGCCGGTCCTCGAGCGGCTCTTCCGAGTCCCGCGGCCGGACCTCGAGGAGCTTTTAAGAGGTGCCAGCCGTCCGGTCGCAAAGCCCGGCTTTGTCGCCTTCTTCGAACTGCCCTTTCCCAGCCGCCTCGCCGAGGGCTGGGTCTTCGAGCTTGAAAACTCAGCCGGTGTCGGGATCGAGGCCGGCTGTCCCGCGGCGACCCTCGATCCGCTTGCCGTCCGCGACACGATCCTCGGCGAGCTGGTGCGCGAGCGGCGCGTCGACACGCCGCTGATGGAGCAGCTGGTCCCCGCCGTCGTGCGCCTGCAGGAGGAGCTGGCGGAGCGGGCCGAAATCGACGAGGTCGAGGAGTTCGGCGCCGTGCCGGCCGAGCCCGACGTCTCGATCGTGGTTCCCCTCTACCGTCGGGTCGACCTGATCGAGCATCAGCTGGCGCAGTTCGCCAACGATCCGGAGCTGCGCGAGTGCGAGCTGATCTTCGTCCTCGACTCACCCGAGCTGGCGGCCGAGCTGCTGCCACGGGTGGCGCTGCTGCACGATCTCTACCGGGTCCCGTTCCGCCTCGCCGTCCTTACCCGCAACTCCGGCTTCGCGGTCGCGACCAACCTCGGCGCCTCGCTGGCGCAGGGGCGCCTGCTGCTGGCGCTCAACTCCGACGTGCTTCCCGATCGGCCCGGCTGGCTCAGCCGGCTGAGCGAGGCCCACGACTCGCTGCCGCAGGCCGGGGCGGTGGCGCCGAAGCTGCTCTACGACGACGGTTCGATTCAGCACGCCGGCCTCGGCTTCAAACGCAACCCGGCCAGCGGTGGCTGGGAGCTCGCCCACTCCTTCAAGGGCCTGAACCGGGACTTTGCCGGGGCCGCCGAGCGCCGCGCCGTCCCCGCCCTGAGCGCGGCCTGCCTGCTGATCGAGCGCCAGCTCTTCGAGCGGCTGGGCGGCCTCTCGGTCGACTACGTCAAGGGCGGCTACGAGGACGCCGACCTCTGCATGCGGATCCAGGAGCAGGGTCTGGAGACGTGGTACGTGCCCGAGGTCGAGCTCTTCCACCTCGAGGGCCGCTCCTACGTTCCCTCGGCCTCCGACATGAGCAATCGCTTCAACGCCTGGCTCTTCGACCGGCGCTGGACAGCGCGAATCGAGGCCGGCGATGCGGGGGTGGGCGGATGAGCGCCGATCTGACCGCGACCGCGATCATCGAGATCGACGAGATCTCGCTCAACGGCGAAAGCGACTACGTCCACGGCGGCAACATCGATACGCCGGGGGAAGGGTTCGGTGGCGACTCCTACGGGCTGAGGATCGAGGGCTGGGTGCTGAGCAAGCGAATTCCGGTCGAGCACGTCGAAGTACTGCACGAGGAGCGCCCTCTGGCGGTGGTTCCAGCCGACCTCGAGCGCCCCGACATCGCCGCGGGCTTTCCCGATGTCGACGGGGCGGATCGCAGCGGCTTTCGCACGACCGTCAGCGCCCTAAAGCTGGCCGACCGCTTTGAGCTCGTCCTGCGCGCCAAGCTCGTCGACGGCACGCGGCTGCCGCTGGCGAGCCTGCGCGGACGCCGCCGCCGCCTGCCTTCCGGCGCCGGGGAGGAGATCCAGCCGCTGATGGTCAACACGATCGGCCGCAGTGGATCGACCCTGCTGGTGACGCTGCTCAGCTCGCACCCCGAGGTGGTCGCCTTCTCGCCCTTCATCAAGGACGCGCGCGTCTCCACCTACTGGGTCAACGTGCTGCAGGACCTCTCCGAGCCGGCGAGCTTCCTCGCTCCCTTCGACCCGCCGGATCTCGACGCCGTGCACTGGTGGCTCGAGGGCGGCGCCGGCGAACTCGGCGAGCCCGAGGTCGAGCGCTGGCTCGGCAGCGGCGCGGTGGACTCGCTCGCCGGCCTTTGCCGCGCGCAGATCGAGGCCTTCTACCGGCACCTCGCCGGCGAGGCGAGGCCGCGCTACTTCGTCGAGAAGTACCTGCCCCACCAGGCGGTTCCCGACCTTTTGGCGGAGATGTACTCCGGCGCTCGCGAGGTGATCCTGGTCCGCGACTTCCGCGACACGCTCAGCTCGGTGATCGCCTTCAACCGCAAGCGCGGCTGGGACGCCTTCGGGCGCTCCGAGGGCGGCGACGACGCGGAGTACGTGCGGGGGGCCCTGCGGCAGTCCGTCGAAACCCTCGCCGAGCGGCTGCGCAGCGAGGGAACCGGGCCACGGCTGGTTCGCTACGAGGACCTCGTGCTCGAACCCGAGCCGGCGCTGAGCGAGCTTTTCGCGGCGCTGGGGCTCGATGCGGATCCGGCGCTGGTGAGCGAGACCGTGGAGCGGGCCAAGCAGAGCACCGCCTCGATGGACCACCACCGCACCACTTCCGACCCGGCCGCCTCGATCGGCCGCTGGCGCGAGGACCTGCCGGAGGAGATCGCCGCGGTTTGCAACGAGGAGCTCGGGCCGCTGCTGGCCGAGTTCGGCTACGAGGCTTCATGACCGGCTGGTCGGAGAGGATGAAGGACTGATGGCATTGGTGGAGATCAAGGGCGTCGATCAACCCGAGGAAGTCGGTCGCGGCATGCTCGGCTGCCGCCTCGACAGCCCCAAGCCGCCCGCCCGCAGCGACACCTACGGTTTCGAGCTGGTCGGCTGGGCGCTGGCCGAGGCCGGGCCACTGGCGAAGATCGAGGTACTGCAGGAGGGGCGGGTGGTGGCGGAAGCCACGCCGGAGGACGCTCGCCCGGATATCGCCACCGCCTTCCCGGTGCAGCACGCCGATAGCGCCGGCTTCCGTGTCTCGGTCAGCGCGCTGGACCTGCGCCAAGACTTCGAGCTGACCGTGATCGCCCGCGGCGCCGACGGCTTTCACGCCCGCATCGCCACGCTCGGCGGCGAGCGGGCGCCGCTGCCCGCGGCGGGCGAGGGGCTGGTGCAGCCGCTGATCGTCAACACGATCGGTCGCAGCGGCTCGACCTGGCTGGTCTGGCTGCTCAGCTGCCTGCCGGAGGCGGTCGCCTTCAGCCCCTGGGCGCGCGACGCCCGCGTCGGCACCTACTGGGCGAGTGCCCTGCAGGGCCTGGCGCGACCGCAGAGCTACCTCGCGCAGCTGGTGCCGGGGCCGCTCGAAGACCGAGCCTGGTGGCTCGACCGCCCCGATCTGAGGCCCGGGGTCGGCGGCGACAAAGAGCTCGAAACCTGGCTCGGCGGCGAGGCGATCGAGTCGGTGGCCGAGTTCTGCCAGTCCCGCATCGACGCTTTCTACGCGCGGATCGCCGACCCCGGCCCCCGGCCCCGCTACTTCGTCGAGAAGCACATGCCCTACCAGCTCGCCCCGGACCTGCTTTCGGAGATGTATCCCGGCGCCCGCGAGATGATCCTGGTGCGCGACTTCCGCGACATGCTCTGTTCGGTGATCGCCTTCAACCGCAAGCGCGGCTGGGAGGGCTTCGGCCGCGCCGCCGCCACCAGCGACGAGGAGTACGTGCAGACGACGGTCGCCAACTCGGCCCGCCGCCTGCTGCGGCGGCTGCGCGAACGCGGCGAGGCGGCCCATCTCGTCCGCTACGAGGACCTGATCCAAAAGCCAGAGGAGACGCTCGCCGCGATGATGGCCTACCTCGGCCTCGACGCGAGCGAGGAGCTGGTGGCGGCGACGCTCGAGCGGGCCGAGTCCAACTCGCTCGACAGCCACCGGACGACCGAGAAAGCATCGGCCTCGATCGACCGCTGGAAGCGCGATCTCTCGCCCGAGCTGGCCGCGGTCTGCGCCGAGGTCCTCGACCCGGTCCTGACCGAGTTCGGCTACGAGCCGACGCTGGCGCTGGCGTCGGAGGGCTGAGCGGCCGCCGTGGGTCGCGTGGCGGTTGGCGGGGCGCTGGCCCAGCGCCCCGGTTACGGCGGCCATGCCTGGGCGCTGCTCAACTACCTGCTCGGCTTTCGCGAGCTGGGTCATGAGGTGCTCTTCCTCGACCGGCTCGACGCGGACATGGCTCCCACAGCGGAGGCGCGGGACGGCTGTGTGCACTGGCTCGACGGGGTGATGCGAGGTGCCGGCCTGGGGGATTCCTACTCGCTGTTCATCGACGGACAGGCGGTCGGGCTGCCGCGCCAGGCGGCGGTCGAGTGGGTCGGGAGCGCGGACCTGCTGCTCAACGTGATGGGTTTCGTCGACGACGAGGAGGTGCTCGCCGCCTCGCGGCGCAACGTCTTCCTCGACATCGATCCCGGCTTCGGCCAGATGTGGCGCGAGCTGGGGCTCCACGACTCCTTCCGTGGCCACGACGCCTTCGTCACCGTCGGCGAGGGGATCGGCGAAGACGACTGCCAGATCCCGACCTGCGGCATCGAGTGGGTGACGACGCCGCACCCGATCGTCCTCGGCGAGTGGCCGGCGGTCCAAGGCGGCTCGCGGTTCACCAGCGTCGGCAGTTGGCGCGGGCCATACGAACCGGTCGAGTACGAGGGGCACCGGTTCGGACTGCGGGCGCACGAGCTGCGCAAGTTGATCGGTCTGCCCGCGCTGGTCGAAGCCGAGCTCGAGCTGGCGCTGGACATCGACCCCGCCGATCGCGAGGACCGCGAGGCGCTGCTCGCCAACGGCTGGGCGCTGGCCGATCCGGCCGAGGTCGCCGCCGACCCGGGCGCCTACCGCCGCTACATCCAGGGCTCGCTGGCCGAGCTGATGGTGCCGAAGGGGATCTACGCTGACGCGCGCAGCGGTTGGTTCAGCGAGCGCAGCATCGCCTACCTGGCCAGCGGCAAGCCGGTCTTGGCCGGTGACACCGGTTTCACCAGGCGCTATCCGAGCGGCGAGGGGCTGATCGCCTTCGCGGACTTGGACGAGGCCTGGGCGGGGGTGGAGGCGATCTGCGCCGAGCCCGGCCGGCACGCGCGCGCGGCTCGCGAAATCGCCGCCGAGCACTTCGAGGCGAAGAAGGTGCTCGGGAGGCTGCTCGAGCAGGTGGCGGCGTGAGGCGGCTCAACTGGGGTTGCGGCGCCCATCTGGCGCCGGGCTGGATCAACTCCGACCTCAAGGCCGAACCCGGAGTCGACCTGGTTGCCGACATCAAGCAGGGGCTGCCGCTGGAGACGGACAGCGTCGACTGCGCGGTCAGCATCCACGCCCTGCCCGAGCTCTCCTACCCCGAGCTGGTGCCGGCGCTGGAAGAGCTGCACCGGGTGCTGGCGCCCGGCGCCACGCTGCGGCTGGCGCTGCCGGACCTGCGCCGCGCCATCGACGCCTATCTGGCCGGGGACGGCGACTACTTCAAGGTCGGCAGCGACGAGGTCTCCAGCCCCGGCGGTCGCTTCATCGTGCAGATGCTCTGGTACGGGTACTCGCGCACGCTCTTTACCGCGGACTTCGCCCTGGAACTGCTGCAGAGGGCCGGCTTCGTCGACGTCTGCGAGTGCGCGTTTGGGGTCAGCGCCAGCGGCGTCGCCGAGATCGTCGAGCTCGACAATCGCGAGGACGAGAGCTTCTTCGTCGAGGGTCGCAAGCCGCGGCGGCCCCGGCGCGCGCGGCGGGCGAAAAAGTCCTGGGGCGCCGCCGGTCGGGGATACAATCCCGCGGTGGCTCGGCGGGAGAGCATTCGGGTGGTCGACGTTTCCCAAGGGACGCCCGAGAACGGCCTGCGCAAAGCGCACCTCGACTCGCCGACGGCGGGCGCGGAGCTCGACTCCAGCGCGCTCAAGATCGTCGGCTGGGCGGTGGGGAAGGAGAAGGCCGTCGAGTCGGTCGAGGTGCTGGCGGCGGGCGAGGTGGTGGCGACGGCCCCGGTCTCGATCGAGCGGCCCGGCGTGGCAAGCGCCTATCCGGACACGCCAGGCGCCGAGCGCGCCGGCTTCCGGCTCGTGGTCGAGGGCAGCGGCGAGGGTCGGCACGAGCTGACGGTGCGGGGGCTCGTCGACGGCGAGCCCGCTCCGATCGCCTCGATCGTGCTGGAGATCCGGCGACGCGGCTTGCTCAGCCGCCTGTTCGGCGATCGTTGAGCGTCCGCCCGCTCGAAATCACCGCGGTAGACGAGTGCTCGCCACCGCCCGGGGTTCGGGGATGGCGAATCGACTACCCCGAGCCCGGCTCCGCGGTTGAGCCCGCCGATCTGCGTCTGGCCGGCTGGGTGGTGCCCGAGCGAGTCCCGGTCGCCGCAGTGGACCTCGTGGTCGACGAGCGCGTGGTCGGTCGGGCCGAGATGGGGGTCGAGCGTCCCGGCGTTGCCGAGGCCTTCGACGGTGGGCTCGCGGCCAGCTCCGGCTTCCGCGTCGCCGGCAACCTGACCGCGCTGCGGCCCGAAGCCGAAGTGGAGCTGACGCTGCGAGCCGTCCTCGGCGACGGCAGGCGGAGCGACGTCGGCTCCGTGCGACTGCGTCGCCGCGATTTCGATGCCGCTCGGCCGGCGCCAGGCGAGCCGCTGGTCTCGGTGGTGATCCCCTGCTTCAACCAGGCTTCCTACCTAGGCGAGGCGATCGAGAGCGTGCTCGCCCAGACGTATCCCGAGCTGGAGCTGATCGTCGTCGACGACGGCTCCGCCGACAACAGCTACGAGGTCGCCGCGCGGTATCCGGGGGTGCGCCGCCTCAGGCAGCGCAACAGCGGGGTGGCCGTCGCCCGCAACCGGGGCCTGGCCGAGTCGCGGGGCGCCTACGCCGTCTTCCTCGACGCCGACGACCGTCTGCTTCCGAGCGCTCTCGAGGTGGGGGTGCGCGAGCTGCTGGCCAAGCCGGAGGCGGCCTTCGCCGCCGGCAGGCCGCGCGACATCGGCCGCAACGGCGACGTCGTCCGCGAAGCGATGCAGCCACTGGTTACGCGGGATCACTACCTCAAGCTGCTCGAGGAATGCTTCATCTGGTCGGGCTCCTCCGTCGTCTACCGGCGCGAGCCGTTCGAAGCGGTCGGCGGCTTCAACGAGCGCCGGGTCGCCGCTGACGACTACGAGCTCTACCTGAAGCTGGCGCGTTCCTACCCGGTGATCTGCCACGACGCGATGGTGACCGAGTATCGGCGCCACGGCTCGAACACGACCCGAAACGCCGGTCTGATCCTCAGCTCCCAGATCCAGGTCCTCAACGGGCAGCGGCGCCACCTGCGCGGCGGCGAGGAGCGCGCGGCGCGCCGGGTCGGGATTCGCAACACCCGCGTCAAGCAGGGCGAGGCGCTGGTCGAGCGGATCGCCAACGCCTGGCGCCGGCGTGAACGCCGCGCCGTCCTGCGCGGCCTGAGCACGCTCGCCCGCTGGGATCCCGGTGCCTTCCTGCGTTACCGGCGACGCGGGATCGGACAGCCCGGCGGCCGCTTCGAGCACTTGGAGAAGGAGCCGGGGCTGTGAGCGGCGGCACCGGCGCCGATCCGCTCGTCAGCGTCGTCCTGCGCACCTACGGGCACGCCGAGTTCATCGCCCAGGCGATCGAGAGCGTGCTGATCCAGCGCGCGCCCTTTCCCTTCGAGCTCGTGATCGGCGAGGACTGCTCTACCGATGGCACCCGCGAGATCGTGCGCGGCTACGCCGAGCGCCACCCGGACCTGGTTCGCGCGGTGCTGCCGGAGGAGAACGTCGGTCACGGGCAAATCCTGCTGCGGGCGATCGAGGCCACCCGCGGCCGCTACCTCGCCTACCTCGACGGCGACGACTACTGGACCGCGCCGGACAAGCTGCGGCGCCAGGTCGAATACCTGGAAGCGAGCCCGGACTGTCGCAGCTGCTTCCACGACGTCAGCCTGGTCTACGATACCGTCGGCATGCCCTCGGGCTCGGTCAGCCCCGGGTTCGCCGAGGCCAGGCTCGGGCTGGCCGACATCCTCGCCGAGTGCTTCGTCCCGGCGCCCTCGATGATGTTCCACAAAGAGGTGGCCGAAAGCCTGCCGGCCTGGTCGTTCGAGTCGGCCTGGATCGACTGGGTGATCCACATCAAGGCGGCCGAGCTGGGACCGCTGGGATACATCGCCGAGCCGATGGCGGCCTACCGCGTCCACGACGGCGGCATGTTCTCGGCGCTCGACCGGACCAGTCAGCTGGAGGAGGACCTGCGCTTCTACAAGCGCCTGCTGGCGGAGCTGCCGGCCGAGGCGGAGCTGATCGAGCGCTGCATGCAGTACCGGCGCTGTCAGCTGGCGATCGAGCGGCTTGGCGTCCCCTTCGAGGCCTGCGTGATCCTCGTCGATCCCCGCCGTGAGCTGCGCCCTTACTTCAACGGCCGCCACACGCGCAACCTGCCCCGCCGCGACGGGCGCGAGGTGACCGAGCTGGAGACGATTCGCCGCGCCGCCGCCGACCTCGCGCCGGCGGTCCGCGACTACGGTCAGGCCAGCGACGCCGACCGCGGCGAGGCCGGCTGCTTCGTGGTCGTGCCGGCCTCCGCCGCCGGCTGGCTCGCGGACAAGCCGCTGCTGCGGGAGCTCCTCGACGCCGAGGGAAGCCCGGTGTGGGAGGACAGCTCGGCCACGGTCTACGAGATGGCGCCGCTCAGCGGGCGCGAGGCGCGGGACCCGCGCGCGACGCGACGGGTCGAGGTCGAGATGCTGCCGCTGCCGGCGGAGCTTCGCGGGGCCAACTTCGAGGCGCCGGCCGCCGATGCCTCGCTGCCCGCCCACGCGATCTTCCTCGCCGGCTGGATCCTTGGTCGAGAGGGGGCCGTGAGCGCGGTCGAGCTGGTCGATGGGGAGGAGCTGTGCCTGCGCGTGCCGCTGAGCCAGCGCCGCCCAGACATCGAGAGCGCCTTCCCTGATTCCAATGCCGGTCGTGCCGGCTTCCGCACGACCCTCAACGCGCTCGAGCTGCCTCAGCAGGCTGAGCTCACGGCCATGGCGGCCTTCGAGGGCGGCGTCCGGGTGCCGTTCGCCCAGTTGCGGCTGCGAAGCGAGGGCGTGTGAGCGGCTCGCCCAAGGTCAGCGCCTTCATCCTCACCCACGATCACGCTGCCTGGATCGGCGCAGCGATCGAGAGCGCCGTCGCGCAGCGGCCGCCGTTCGAGTTCGAGGTGCTGGTCGCCGATGACTTCTCCAGCGACGGGACGCGGGAGATCGTGCGCGAGTACGAGCGCCGCCATCCCGAGCTGGTCCGCACCTTCCTGCCCGACCGCAACCTGGGCGTCGAGGGGATCTGGCTGGAGGCGGCGCGGCGCTGCCGGGGCGAGTACATCGCCCTGCTCGACGGCGACGACTACTGGACCGGCGCCGAGAAGCTGGCGCGGCAGGCGGCTCTGCTCGACGCCCACCCCGAGTGGGTGAGCTGCTTTCACCGGGCGACCCTCTTCGACGAGGAAGGCCGCTTCGGGCCGCGCCAGGCGACGCCGGACTTCGACCGCGACGAGTTCGAGCTCGAGGACCTGCTTCGGGCCAACTTCGTCCCCTACCTGACCGTGATGTTCCGGCGCCGCGCGCTGGCGGCGGTGCCGGCCTGGGGATTCTCCTACCTCTGGTACGACTGGCTCTTCCACATCGGCTGCGCGCGCCAGGGCAAGCTCGGTTTCCTCGATGCAGACCTCGCCACCTACCGGGTCCATTCGGGCGGCAACTGGTCATCCCGCGACCGCGTCTTCCAGCTCGAGCAGGACCTGCGGGTCTACGAGCGGCTGGCCCGCGAGCTGCCGGCCTGGCGCGGCCTGATCTCCCGAGCGGTCGAGTACCGGCACTGCCAGCTCGGGGTCGAGGAGGCGGCCGTGCCGGCGGGCGAGCCGGTCGTCCTCGTCGATCCTGCCGGCGATCTGCCCGCCTACTTCAACGGCCGCCACGCCGCCCTTTACGCGCCTGGCTCAGGCGCGGACCCGGCCGCGGCGCTGCGCGATCTCCAGTTGCGAGCCCGGTCGAGCCCGGTCGAGCAGCTGCATTACCCCTCGCGAATGCCACCGGGAACGGCCTCTCCGGAGCCTCGTTGCGTGGTTGCCGTACCCGCCTCCGCCGAGACGGCGCTCGCCTCCGATCCCGGCCTCGCCGCGCTTCTCGGCGCCGCCGGCGAGCCTCTCTGGGAGGACGCGGGCGCTCGCCTGTATGAGGTCCCGGTAGATTCAGCCGACGCTGAGCCCTCAAGCGAGGGCGATCCGGCGGGAAGCATGGGCGCACTCGTTGAAATCGTCGATGTCTCGGTCTCGCAGCCGGCCGAACTGCACGGGGCGTTCGTCGACGAGCCGAAGCCGGGGGCGGTGCTCGACGCGCACGGCGTCGACCTGCTCGGCTGGGTCCTCGGCGAGCGCTCGCGGGCAACCGCGGTCGAGTTCGCGATGGACGGCAAGACCTTCTGGCGGGCCGCCGTCCGGGCCGAGCGCGCCGACCTCGCCGAGGCCTTCCCTGATTACCCCGATGCGGGCACGGCGGGCTTCCGCACGACGCTCAACCTGATCGGCACGCCACAGGACTTCGAGATCGAGCTGACCGCGGTGCTCAAGGGCCAGCGCCGGGTTCCCTTCGGGATGATCCGCGGCCGCCACAGCTGGCGCGGCGACTCCTCGCCTGCCTTTGCCGAGCTGGTCTCGGTGGTGATCCCCTGCTACGGGCAGGCACACTTCCTCCCCGAGGCGATCGAGAGCGTGCTGGCGCAGACCTACCCGCACCTCGAGGTGCTGGTGGTCGACGACGCCTCGGCGGACAACGCCTCGCCGGTCGCCGCCCGCTACCCGGGCGTTCGCTGCGTGCGGGGCGAGAACGCCGGCATGGCGGGCGCCCGCAACTTCGGCATCCGCAACACCAGCGGCGACTTCCTCGTCTTCCTCGACGCCGACGACCGCCTGGCGCCGAACGCGATCGAGCTCGGGCTCGAGGCGCTCGAAAAGCACCCCGAGAGCGCCGCCGCGATCGGGACCTACCGGCGGATCGCCCAGGACGGGGCGCCGATCACTACCCACGAGCAGCCGATCGTTCGCCGCGACCACTACGCCAGGCTGCTGACCGAAAACTGGGCCGGCTTCCCGGCTCGGGCGATCTACCGGCGCGCCCTTTTCGAGCATCTGCCCGGCTTCGACTCCGAGCTCGATGCCGCCGCCGACTTCGGCCTCAACCTCGAGATCGCGCAGCGGTTCCCAGTCTGGAGCCACGGCGCCCTGGTCGCCGAGCACCGCAAGCACGGCGACAACTCCAGCGGTGACGCAGCGAGGATGCTGAGGCAGACGCTGGCCGCGGTGCGCTCGCAGCGCCCCTACACCCGGGGGGACCCGGAGCTCAGGCAGGCCTACAAGACTGCCCGCAAGCGCTGGAAGGCCTACTACGGCGAGCTGCTGGTCGGCCAGATCGGCGAGTCGCTGCGCGAGCGGGAACTGGGCAAGGCCCTGGGCGAGATCGCCACCCTGGCGCGTCACTACCCTCGCGGGCTGCTGCGCGTACCGGGCTCGCCCCGCCGTCCCCTGCCTGCCTGAGGCGGCGCCGATGGCAACCGCGATCGTAGCCGGGGCACTCGCGAACAAGCCGGGCAGCGGCGGCGAGGCCTGGGTCCGTCTATCCTGGATCCTCGGCTTGCGGCGGCTCGGACTCGACGTCCACTTCGTCGAGAACATCGCCGCGTCGGCCTGCGTCGACGCGAGCGGCGCCCCGTGCGGGTTCGGGGACTCGGTCAACCTGCGCCACTTCACCGCGGTCGCCGAGGAGTTCGGCCTCGGCGGACGGGCGACCCTGCTCTACGAGGGCGGCGCCGAGCACCGCGGCCTCGATCCGATCGCCCTGCGCGAGCTGCTCGACGAAGCCGAGCTCCTGGTCAACATCAGCGGACACCTCGACGGTGACTTCCTGGAGGGGCCGCGCAAGCGCGTCTACGTCGATCTCGACCCCGGCTTCACGCAGGCCTGGCACGCGGACCCGGGCCTCGAGTTCAGCGTTCCCGAGCACGACCTCTACCTCACCGTCGCCCAGAACATCGGCCGGCCCGATTGCGCGATACCGAGCGACGGGCTGCCCTGGGTAGCGACTCTGCCGCCGGTCGTGCTCGAGCAATGGCCGCCGGCGCCGCGGCCGCCGGGGCCGCTCACCCTGACCACGGTCGCGACCTGGCGCAACTCGTACGGAGGCCTCGTGATCGACGGCCGCGAGATGGGCCTCAAGCACCACCAGTTCCGCCGCATTGCCGAGCTGCCGGAACGGGTCGAGGGCGTCGAGCTCGAGATCGCACTCGACATCCACGCCGGCGACGCCGCCGATCTCGAGCTCCTGCGCTCGCACGGCTGGAGGATCGTCGACCCGCTTGCGGTCGCGTCTTCGCCCGGCGCGTTCCGCGATTACGTCTGCCGCTCCGGCGCCGAGTTCTCGGTCGCCCAGGGCGTCTACGCCGACACCGCCTCCGGCTGGTTCAGCGACCGCACCGCCGCCTACCTGGCAAGCGGCCGCCCCGCGGTCGTCCAGGGCACCGGGCTGCAGGGCGAGGCGGCCGCCCCCGGGGCGCTCTTCGCGTTCGAGGATCTGGAGGGCGCGGTTGCCGGGGTCGAGGCCCTGAGCGAGGACTACGAGCAGAGGTCGCGAGCCGCCCGCGAGTTCGCCGAGGTGCGGCTCGACTCCGACCGTGTCCTCCGTCGGGTCCTCGAGCTCGCCCTCGTGCTGTTGCTGCTGGCCCTGCCGCTGCTGAGCGCGACCGGCGCGGCGCGGGCGGCGGCGACCCCGCGCGTCGAGGTGGTCAGCCGGCCCCAGTCCGTCTTCGACTGGGGTGAATCCGCCTGCAAGACGATGATGTACCCGGACCTTCCGACCCGCGCCTTCCGCGACTACCGCGGGCAGGTCCAGCTGCTGATCTCGCATTTCGACAACTTCAGGCTGATCGGCCCCTCGCTCGACCAGCTCGCGGTCGATTGCGATCCGGTCCTGCTCTCGCATCGCAGCGCCCTGCCCAAACGGTTCCAGGACCGCGAGTGGATCGGCTCGATCTTCACCCGTGACGGCAGGACGATCTGGGCGCTGCTCCACGACGAGTACCAGGGCAACCGCCACCGCGGCCGCTGCACCAGTCATCGCTACTACCGCTGCTGGTACAACGCGATCACCCTCGCTCGCTCCGGCGACGGCGGCCGCAGCTACGAAGAGGCGATGCCGCCCAACCAGCTGGTTGCGGCCGCACCACACCGTTACCGCCCCGACGCCGGGCCGGCCGGCGTCTTCACTCCGAGCAATATCGTGGCCGGCGCCGACGGCGCCCTGTACGCCCTGGTTCGGGTCCGCGAGCCGGGTGGGGAGCGGGGGGCATGCCTGATCAGGACCACCAGGATCG
>Ga0157374_10002313_pt1 | contig 16059 bp, 13 predicted proteins | sample M25metaG_FD_115308 | JGI IMG/M metagenome (GOLD analysis project Ga0157374, IMG submission 115308) | Miscanthus rhizosphere microbial communities from Kellogg Biological Station, Michigan, USA - M2-5 metaG | ecosystem: Host-associated > Plants > Roots > Rhizosphere > Soil | place: USA: Michigan...
GGTACCGGACCATATACCGTCTACAAAGGCACCACGCCAGTGACAGGCTGTAGTAATGTGTCTGGCAATTCTTGTACGGCAGTCGGCCAAGGAGTTCATAACGCCAACAACATCACGATTAAAGACAGCTCAAATCCACAGCAGTCCGTAGCTGCTAACCCCTAAATAAAATCTATCAACAAAAACGGAGGCCCCGTACAACGGAACCTCTGTTTTTAACTTTAGTTCGTTTAGTCTTTTTCGAGGAAAGTATTAAGCGCTTCGCGAACATTACTGACGCCGTGCAGAAACGCTTTCTTTTTGCCACCTTTTTGCAATGGGCCAATAGCCGTTTCAAAGCCCAGTTTTTTAGCTTCAGCTAGGCGCTTTTCCAGGTACGGTACATGCCGGACTTCACCGCTTAAACCAATTTCGCCAAACACCGCTGCATTTTTCTTCAGCTGCATACCTTTAGCGGCTGAAGCAATTGCCATGCAAATAGCTAGATCGGCCGCTGGTTCGGTTATACGCATGCCGCCCACAATATTGACGTAAATATCCTGGTCGCTCAGGTTGAGTTTAGTCCGACGCTCTAACATCGCTATCAACAAATTCAAACGATTTAAGTCAAAGCCGCTAGCCGCCCGTTTCGGGTAGCCATAACTAGTTTTATTTACCAATGCCTGAACTTCGACCAGCAGCGGTCGGGTGCCTTCCACCGTAGCCAATACCACTGAACCGTCGGTCATTTGACGCTCCGCCAGCAGCGCTGCCGACGGATTCTCCACTGGCTGCAAGCCTTCTTCTACCATTTCAAAGATACCGGCCTCGTTAGTCGAACCAAAGCGATTTTTAACCGCCCGCAAAATCTTAAAGCCGCCGTAGCGATCACCCTCTAACTGCAATACTACATCGACGACATGCTCGAGCACCTTAGGCCCAGCAATCGAGCCCTCTTTGGTTACATGCCCCACTAATATAACGGCCGTGTCTGTCTGCTTGGCGGCCATGGTTAGTAATTGCGTACTGTTAGTTATTTGCGATACCGTGCCTGCTGCCGAAGACACGGCGGCACAGGTCATGGTTTGGATTGAATCCACAATAACCAATTTATAATCACCGCTGGCAATAGTAGTCGCTGTGTCATCAGCCGAGCTAGTGGTGGCCAACTGGAGTTCCTTACGCATTGCTCCAAGCCGTTCAGCCCGCAAGCCGACCTGGTGGGCTGATTCTTCGCCGCTGACATATAAAACCGGTACAGTAGCTGCCACGGCATAAGCTAACTGCAGCAATAGGGTGCTCTTACCGATACCCGGCTGGCCGGCGATGAGATTGACGCTACCCGCCACAATACCGCCGCCAAACACGTCATCGATTTCACTAATGCTACTCACCAGCCGCGGCAAATCATGGTTCACTAATTTATCGACTGATTGCGGCTGTAAGGCTCGGCCAGCGTGCATAGAATTACTACCAACCACAATACTAACTTCTTCTTGTAGAGTATTCCATTCGCCACAATGCGAACATTTGCCGCTCCAGGATGAACTCATAGCGCCACAATTTGTACAAACAAACTTAGTTATCGGTTTTTTAGCCATAAGGTTACCTCTGAAGTATGTTTAGTGTATCACTCTTATTGCCCCAGGGGCGAGACTTGGCTGGTGATTTCCCGTGTCAATTGTTGCGCTTCTAGCACAAGTGCATTGCGCTGGGCCACCAGATTATTGTATTGAGATATCAACGCTTTAAGATTAGTCACCTTAGCGTTGTAGTCGTCCACGGTCGCGTTATATGCCGGTATTGCCTGGTTATAGGCTGCTGGATTACTGGCGCGAAGGTTGCTCAGCTGAGCTTGACGAGTTTGTAACAAAGCATATGTTGTTTTGATATCACTTTCAGCACTATCAATCTGTGCTTTCCAGCTGGTCAGCTGGGCGTCATCGGCCTTAATGGCATTTTGACGCATCGTAAATTCTGCTTCATAGGCCCTGTAATTCTGAACAATTGCTGATCGATTGCTGAAATAACGCTGATAGTACTTTTCTAGCGGAGCTGGCAAACTAGCTATCTGCGTGCCAAACAGGGAATGCATTTCATTAACCACCTCATGGGGCTCACTTTTCTTGTAGGCTGCTATCTGGTCTAAGATAGTCTGATCGTGCAGATCGTGCTGGTAATAATCCGTAAGCCAGCTGTCAACCCGATTACGGTCCTGGGCGCTCAGCCGGTCATAGGCAGCGTGCAACAGCTCATGCGCAGCCGTTACTTGCTCAATACCATTCAAGCGAGTATCGGTTACTTGTAGAACATAGATGCCGTGCTGATTGCCGTGATAACACCCCAGTACCACCGTCTGCTCGGTGCCGCTGGGACACACAGGGCCAAACGCGGCTTTAGCACTAATCTGTGGCCGGTTAACGTAGAAAATACGCTGGGCCGATGACGTTAGCGTGTCGTCGGTAGCGAGTTGAGCTACTAGCGCCGGCGCCGTATAATTACGCAGACTCCACCAATCATAGATACCTTGGCGGTGCGAGCCCAAGGCTCCTAAAATTATGAGCAGTAACCCCAGGCCCACGAGCAATCTCAGCCGACTGGAGCGTGGTTTGACGGGCGGGGTTCTATTCGTGAGTGGTGGCATAAGTAAGTTCGCCGTTTTTGGCGGCTACTTGTACAATATCACCCCGTGTATACTTGTCGTCAAGCACATCATGCGCGATATGATCTTCTATCGTATCCTGAACCAGTCGACGAAGCGGCCGAACACCATTTTTAGCGTCATAGCCTTTATCGAGCAAATATTGCTTGGCACCGGCGGTAAGTTGAATACTAATGCCTTTCTTAAGCAGCCGCGCCTTCAGCTCTTCCACTTGCAAATCAATGATATGAAAGATGTCTTTTTTAGTTAAAGCCCTAAAAACAATCACTTTATCGATACGATTCAACAGTTCCGGTCGCATCATTTTCTTTAGCTCATCATTTACTTTGTCACGATTAACCGCGTGCAAGGCATCAAGATCTTTTAAATCTTCTGATTTAGTAGCGTGAAAGCCCAAACTGACTTCTTTTTGCAGCTTGTCGGCACCGAGGTTGCTGGTCATGATGACGATAGTATTGGTAAAGTCAATACGACGACCCTTGGCATCCGTCAAATAGCCATCTTCCAGCATCTGTAGCAACATATTAAAGACATCCGGGTGGGCTTTTTCGATTTCGTCGAATAGCACCAGACTATACGGCTGACGACGGATTTTATCCGTTAATTGACCGCCCTCGTCATAGCCGACATAGCCAGCCGGGGCACCAACCAAACGCGAAACATTGTGGTGCTCGCCAAACTCCGACATATCAATTTTTACCAGGGCTTTTTCGCTGCCAAAGAATTCGCGCGCCAGCACCCGCGCGAGCTCTGTCTTACCCACACCAGTCGGACCAAGGAATACAAACGAACCAATCGGGCGCTTATCACTGCTAATGCCGGAACGGTTACGTCGGATAGCCTTGGCAATAGCCTCGACGGCTTCGTGCTGGCCAATCACATACTTGCTAAGCGTTTTTTCCAATGTAAGCAGATATTTGGCTTCCGAACGGATAACTTTCTTGACTGGTACACCGGTCATACGGGCGACAACTTCTGCCAAGTCGTCACTGGTTACGGTCAGACGCTTGGTTTGCTTCACACCGGTCTGTAGCTTAACCAAATCTTTGTTGATCTGACTCGCGCGCTGTTTGTACTGGGCCGCCTTTTCGTAGTCTTCGGCATCCACTGCTTCTTCGATGCGGCCATTTACTAGCTTGAGTTCTTTCTGCAGTTTGCGAACTTCGGGCGACGTCTTGCCCTTGTCTATCCGCAAATGAGCCGACGTTTCATCAATCAGATCAATGGCTTTATCGGGCATGTAGCGATCACTAATGTAGCGCTTGGCCAGCACCACGGCATCCTCTAACACTTCATCGCTCAAACTAACACCGTGGAAGCTCTCGTAATGCTTGCGCAAGCCCTTTAGAATCGCCAGGGTTTCGGCTGGGTTGGTTTCGGGAACTTGCACTGGCTGGAAACGGCGCTCTAGGGCAGCATCTTTCTCGATATGTTTGGTGTATTCATTGGTAGTAGTGGCCCCGATTAGCTGAATTTTGCCACGTGCTAAGGCTGGTTTTAGAATGTTACCGGCATCCATGGCGCCTTCGGCCGCACCGGCACCGACAATCAGGTGTAGCTCATCAATAAAGATAATCGTTTTGTTATCCTTTTCCAGTTCACTCATGACTTTCTTCAGCCGTTCTTCAAATTCACCCCGGTATTTGGTGCCAGCAATCATACCGGCTAAATCAAGCAGGACGATGCGTTTGTCTAACAAACTATCAGGTACATCCTCGCTAATAATGCGCTGGGCCAGGCCCTCGACAATGGCTGTTTTCCCCACGCCAGGTTCACCAATAAGCACCGGATTATTTTTGGTACGGCGATTAAGAATGGTAATAACCCGGCGAATTTGGTTTTCGCGACCCACCACCGGATCAAGCTTGCCGCTGCGGGCTTGGGCAGTCAGATCAGTGCCATAAAAGTCCAAGGCTGTCTTTTTACCCTTTTTGTTACGACGACTGCCCTCGGCGGTTTCCGATTCGTCGTATTGCTGACGGTTTAGGAACTGTTCGACCTCATTCATAAGGGTGTCGACATCAATGCTCATATCGCGAAGCAAAATAGTAGCGCGGGCGTTCTTTTGCGACAGCACACTATACAAAATGTGCTCGGTCCCGCAGAATTCTTGGTCGTATTCCTGGGCCACGTCATAGGCCATCTTGAGCGTTAGTTTGGCAGTTTCACTCAAACCTTTAGCGCCGACGTTTATAACCAGCGTTTTTGGTGTCATATTCAGCGCTAGACGGGCTTTGTCCAACGTTACACCTACACCCTCTAACATCTTGGCACCCATGCTGGTATCTTGGGCTAGAACCCCTAGTAACAGGTGTTCGGTCCCTACATAGGCGCTGCCAAAGCTACGCGCAATCGCATCGGCATGCTTCAGACTTTGCAGCGCATTATTGGTCAGGTGGTTCAAAAATTCTTGAAAATCGGGTGAATTTGGCATCATGGTTATAATATTCCTCCTTTTGCTTTGAGAATGCTGTGATAATTCTCAGTGAATATGGGTGTAAATCCAGATTGCTAAGTTACCAGCGCACAATGATTTACTGTAACTATAATAACGTAATTAGCACTCTAAGGTCAAGAGTGCTAATTATTAGGACAATTGAATGAATATTCTTCGACAAATGCATCGTTGCCAGTCTTGATACACGTACTTAATACCCCTACCCTGCGCTCAGAATTATCCCCACGCTGTAAAGACGTGTCACCGTGCTCAACATCATGGCTGCAACCCGTGTCCAATATGTCTATATGAGGCTCCTGCTCGGCTTGCACCTGGTCAATCAGCTCACCGCAACGCTCTCATCTGGAAACGGTCGGCTAGACTCATTTTCCCAGTAAATCCCATCTCCTAAGGGACAGCGGTCATTCATGTCACTACTATATCATGCGTGAGAAATAATGGATTCACTCTGTTATTTCTCATTCAATTGGCAGGAAAGAGCAGCCCGACAAAATTTATTTTGCCGGCGTGATGAGAGAACCTATCTCGGTTCTCTCATTTTTACTCGCCGTGTTCTTCGAGAGCTTCGAGGAGCGAATTTTCCAGATCGCTCTTCTTCTTGAGTTTAGGAACTTTTGGCAATGCTGTTGTTTCAATTTTGCCCTCTGGGGCGTCATCAGTCACAGGCGTAGTGTCGACAGTGGCAGTTTTATCGGCTTCGATATCTATTTCATAACCAGCCAGCTTGCTGGCAAGTCGAACGTTTTGGCCGGCCTTACCAATAGCAATACTTAATTGATCTTCAGGAACACTAACTTTGGCTTTCTTGCTTGTTTCATCAAGGGTAACTTTAGTCACCTTGGTTGGGCTTAAAGCATTCGTAATATATTCGATAATGTTATCGCTCCAGACAATGATATCGACTTTTTCTTGTTCGCCGATTTCACTCATCACGGCGTTAACCCGGGTACCGTGGCCACCCACAAAGGTGCCAACCGGATCCACTCCAGGCACGTTTGAAGCCACAGCAATTTTGCTGCGCACACCGGCTTCGCGAGCGATTCCCTTGATCTCAACCGCACCACTTTCCATTTCTGGCACTTCAGCTTTGAATAGCCACTCCACAAACTGAGTGTTACCGCGCGACACTACGAGCTGCGGACCTCGGAAGCCCCGTTCGACGTCTTTTAGGAATACTTTTAGGCGCTGGCCAGGATAGTAGCGTTCGCCCTGGATTTGTTCGCTGCGTGGCATAATTCCCTGAGCCTTACCCAGATCAATCCGCACAATATTGCCTTCTACCCGCGAGACAACGGCATTAATAACCGTGCCAATTTTATCCTCATATTCAGCCATGATAATTTCACGCTCGGCTTCACGCAGCCGCTGCAAAATAACTTGCTTGGCAGTCTGGGCAGCCACACGGCCAAAGTTTTCAACCTTTTCATGCAGCTCGACGGTTTCACCGACTTTGGCGTTTTTACGCATAACCTGAGCATCCTTCAGGCTGATCTCAAAGGCATCATCACCTACGGTTTCGACAACTTCTTTAGAAATATAGGCATCCACATCACCAGTATTCAGGTTCATGGTAACGCGAATTTCTTGCTCGCGGTCCCCGTAATCCCGGCGGTAAGCTGCTGCCAGGGCTTGCTCCACTACTTCTTGTACAGTGGCTTCTGGCAGGTTTTTTTCTTCAGCGATTGCCTTAATGGCAATTGCCAGTTGTTTAAAGTCCATATCCATTATATTTTTCCTTCCGGTTACATTTTATAAGTCTTACATTAAAGAGTCCTGAGACGAAAAAAGTCGACCTGCCGGCCGACCTGAACAATCGTATTATATCATGCCTCCATTACTGCTTACAATAGGAGTCGTTAGATTATACTTTAGTGCAGTTCAGCCCACGGAGTGGTCAATAGCTCCACTGCATCATGGGCAGGGGTACGCTCCGACCCAGATAGAAGCATAGTTAGTCGCACCACATCTCTTGGGACGGGTTCGGGATCACCAGTACTGTAATACTGTTCCGTACTCCGGTCAAACACGACACTTTGAATAGTAGCATCCCATTCATTTCCCCCGCCGGGCGGTTTGGTAATCGTTGCTACTGCTGGTCCTGTCTCCTCCATTACAAGAAGCTGCGCAACAAATCCTAGATGGCTGTAGTGCCTGACATAGCGAGATGTACCTTCAGTAGTCTCGTTAACACCTACTAAAGCCTGAGCGGGTGTCGTCAGAAACCGAAAGGTTAATTGGCCACGCTCCAGGTCTATTCTCGAACCGACGTTTTCAATTCGGGTGGAAGAATTTACGGCGACCATGAAGACATACCTCAACATTTACCTTATATATTTAACCACTGTACCACCTTCTTACCAATTTACAATAGCACAGCCACGCAAGTGTTTCACCCTACTCCTGCTGGGATGATACACTGGATTCAGATATGGGAAAATCAGTTACACGCTTATTTACACAATTTCAACCAGAACAGTACGACCTGCGGCTGGCGCCTGATGGCGATACTATGAGCTTTACAGGCTCAGTGATTATCAGGGGTAGAAAAGTAGGACGCCCCAGCCAGCGGATTACCTTACACCAGAAGGGGCTGACTATTGACTCGGCCAGTGTCACAAAACACGATAAAAAAGGTGACACGGCTGTATCAATCAGCCGGATTAACAAGCAAAAAAGCTTTGATGAAGTCCGGCTGCATAGCGATGGTATGATTTACCCCGGTAGCTATACAATTACACTGGAATTTAGTGGCAATATTCACGAGGTCATGCATGGTATTTACCCCTGTAATTATATTGTCAATGGTGTCAAGAAAAAGCTTATCGCCACACAGTTCGAAAGCCACCACGCTCGTGAAGCCTTCCCCTGTATTGATGAACCCGAAGCCAAGGCCACGTTTAATCTGACTCTCGTCAGTCCGGCTGGCGAAGCCGCCATATCAAACATGCCGGCTAAAACAGAGGCCGATAAAGTTGGCAAGCGAACTACAACTTTTGAGACAACGCCTAAGATGTCGACTTATTTGTTAGCCTTTGTGTTTGGCGACATGCACTACAAAGAAGCCACCACCAAAGATGGCGTCCAGGTACGTGTGTGGTCCACCAAGGCCCAAAACCTGGCAGCCATTGACTTTCCCCTTGATGTCGGTGTTAAAGCAGTTGAATTCTTCAACGATTACTATGGGGTCCCGTACCCGCTTACCAAATGCGATCACGTAGCTTTACCCGACTTCTCGGCCGCCGCCATGGAAAACTGGGGGCTTATTACTTACCGCGAAGCTTATCTGCTGGCCGATCCAGGCACAACTTCGCAAAGCATGCGCGAGACGATTGCCACTGTTATTTGCCACGAGCTGTCACACCAGTGGTTCGGTAATTTAGTAACCATGAAATGGTGGGACGATTTATGGCTCAACGAAAGTTTTGCTAATGTCATGGAGTACGTTGCCATGGATGCGCTGTTTCCAGACTGGCAAATGTGGAACACCTTTGTCAGTCACGAAGGTTTGTCATCGCTCAGGCGGGATTCACTCCCCGGCGTTCAATCTGTGAAAACAGCGGTACATCATCCGGATCAAATCGGCAGCCTGTTCGACCCGTCCATTGTCTATGCCAAAGGTGGCCGTTTGCTTAATATGCTCATGAACTACCTAGGCTCTGACACCTTCCGCCGCGGACTCAAAATATATTTTGAGAAACATGCCTACGGAAATACTACCGGTGATGATTTATGGGAGACGTTGGCTATTGCTAGCGGTAAAGATGTGGCTGGTTTTATGAACCCGTGGCTAACTCGTTCTGGCTTTCCCGTCCTGAATGTTACCCAAACAAGTAAAAAACTTGCCATTTCCCAGACTCATTTCTTGGTTGATCCTGCTAAAGCTGACAGTGCTCGGGTGTGGCCAGTACCGCTATTAAGCACAGCAGCTGAGATAGCCGATTTATTAGACAGTAGGGACATCGAAGCTGACTTGAAAGAGCCTGAATATGCCCGTATCAACAAAGGTGCTGTAGGCCATTACATAGTCAATTACACCAAGTCCGCACACCTGCGTCACATGGCAAAACTGGCTGAAAAGCGCACTTTATCACCAGCTGAACGACTCATGCTGCTCAGCGATAGCTCCCTGCTGGCACGTGCCAATTATGTGTCATTTGCCGACACGCTGCAGTTATTGGGCTCCTACGCGCAGGAAAACACCGAATCTGTCTGGGATATCATGTCACTCGTCATTGCCGACGGCCGGCGCTTCATTGATCTGGACGAAAGTCTGGAAGAGCCCATAAAAGCCTACTTGCGTCGGGTTATCGAGCCCCAGTACAAGCGCCTGGGGTGGGAAGAGAAATCAGGGGAATCGGCTGAAGATCAAAAGTTACGCGCTACAATTATTTCATTAGGCGTCTACGCCGAGCATCCGGAGATCAAACAGCGTGCTTTAGACAGTTTTGAGTCATATAAAAAAGATTCGACACTGATTTCAAGCGAACTGCGCAGTATTGTGTTTGGGGCAGCCGTGCGCTTCGATGTGCCAGGGGCTTTCGATTACCTCTTAAAATTAGAAGAATCAACCAGCAGTCCCGACCTAAAGCAGGAATTACTGGGCGCGCTGACACTGACAAAAGCAACCGAGAAAATAGCACTGCTGCTCAAACGCATCCCCGACAGCAACAAAGTTCGCCTGCATGACGTTGACATCTGGATAATTTACTTGCTGCGCAATCGCTATGGGCGCGAGCAAGCCTGGAGCTGGCTGCGTGACAATTGGGGGTGGATAGAAAAAACCTTTGCCGGCGATAAATCCTACGACAGTTTCCCGCGCTATGCCGCCAGCACCTTTAACACCCGTAAGCTGTTCGAAGAATATAAAGCCTTTTTTGAACCCAAACAAAGTGACATTGCCCTGACCCGTAACATAGCCCTTGGCATAGAAGAGCTCAGCAGCCGCGTCGCTTGGTTGGAACGCGACATAACACCAGTTCAAGCTTTCTTTAAACAATAATTGATTCAATAAAATCACCGATGGCGTAATCGGGCGCGCAGATTTCTATGGCCGCCAGATTAACGTCGCCGTGCCATTTGTTTTCGTGCAGCCACTGTTCGGCAGCAAAGCGCATCTGGCGCAATTTTCCTTTGGTAATATAATCCAAACCGCTACCCTGGTCATCCTGCGCTCGATATTTTACTTCGACGAAATGCATGCAGTTGTCTTTGCGAGCAACCAAATCAATTTCACAGACGCGCGTTCGCCAGTTACGGGCTATGACTTCATAGCCGCGCCGTTCCAGCTCCTCACTGGCTGCTTGTTCGGCTTGGCGGCCAGTTGTTGTGCTGGTCATTTGTGGGCCGCCATGAGTAATTGAATTGGCTTGAATGATTGGCGGTGTAGGTCTGTAATACCGTATAGCCCAAGCATATCCATGTGGAGTTTTGTGCCGTAACCCACGTGCTTTTCAAATCCGTATGCTGGGTAACTTTGGGCCATTTCTGCCATGTACTTATCGCGCGCGACTTTTGCCACGATACTGGCCGCACTGACAGCTGTCACAGTATCATCGGCCTTAATAATTGCTTTGGCCCGCGGTTCATCAGGAAAATAGTTGATATTACCGTCAATGATGAGCTCATCAAAAGGCATGTTTATCTGATCAAGAGCTCTTTGCATTGCCAGCTTGACAGCGGCGGTAATACCTACCTCGTCAAGCTCCACCGCACTCACCCAACCTAAGCCAATCGCTGTAGCGGTTGCTTGTATCTGGACGGCGAGTATTTCACGTTGTTGTTTTGATAGCTTTTTAGAGTCTTTAAGACCTTTAATAGGCCTGTCCAGCACTGCTGCACCGGCCACCAAAGGACCTGCCCAGCAACCTCTGCCGACTTCGTCAATACCCACGACAATCATACATTCATTCTATCATCCGCCAATACTAGCTAACTAGTACAATTCGTGATATAATACATAAATATTTAAGGACTTTAGGATGCGTGTTCCTGGATTTAGTGACAGCCGAACGGCCCGAAGAACTCTACTTGCTTGTGGAGCCGTTCTTGCTGTCGGTGCCTCTGGTTGCACTGGCCAAGGCCGTAAAATAAATGCCGCCCCTCTACCACAACCATCAGTCGCCGATGTCTCTAAAGCAATTGGCGGCAGCTGCCTTACCGGCTACGAAACCCATGGATTTGTCCAAGCAGGTAAGGTTCGTACCATTGACTATTTGCCAATTATACAGCGGCCTCGCACGGGCACGACCAATGTAGTAATCAGCGTTGTAAAATATCCAGCAAAGACACAGGCAACCCCATATTTGTCAGGTGAAATTATAACCGAACGGGCTGTTTCACCAGACGCCTCTATTGGCGCTGTGGTGCTACAATTCGCAGGGCCGGTAACGGCCGCCGACCTCCCCAAAATACAAGCAAACCTGCTAAATGAGACATACCAGCAGAGGATGCTTGAACTAGAAAATGCCTGTGTAAGCGCCGACGATATATTGCCCCAAAGCTAAATAAAGTCCTAGGCGTCTTCGTGTTTGGCAAGCGCTGCGTCGGCTTTGGCGGCCAGCTTGGCTTCTTCGGCAGCTTTCTTCTCGGCTTCAGCCTCAGCGGCGGCAGCAACTTCTTCGTGGAGTTTTTCTTCTTCTGCTTCGGCAGCGGCATCGTGAACTGTATTTACGGCATCGCGGTCAAAGTCCACGCCAGTCAAGCGAGCTGATTTACCAGTACGTTCACGCATATAGGTTAGATAATTGCGGCGGACCTTGCTGCGTTTGGTAACTTCGATTTTAAGTACTAGGGGGCTGTGGAGCATAAAGCTTTTTTCAACGCCGACACCACTGGCAATCCGGCGCACGGTAATGCGGCTGGTGTGAGAGTCTTTGCGGTCACAACGGATAACCAAACCCTGGAAGATCTGCACCCGCTCTTTATTGCCTTCACGAATCTTCTGATGAACTTTAACAGTGTCGCCAGAACGAACATCGACGACGGCCGACTTCTTAAAAGAGTTTTCGATTTGCTTAATAACACTTTCCATATCTGTACTAAGATACACTGTTTTACTTCTTAAAGCAAGGGGTTTACAAGCCTTCTATGCTCCCTTACAATTGCCAACAATATTTGAAGGATTTTGACAATGACAGAAGCCCCTCTAATGTCAGTTGATCCTCTAGGATATACTGCCCGTTTGCATCTCGTAACATTACCCTGTGATGGTACATCGCCACGTTATCGATCTATAGAATTACCAGCTGTCCCGTTGCCCCACATTGAGGCCGTCCAAAGCTTACCAGTTACCGACCCTCAATCCGGGATGGCCTATCCTTCAGCGCTGAGCCACCCAGATCTCTGTGCCATTGACTTTCCCTACCTTAGAGGCAAACCAACCCGCGACTCCTTATCTCACCCCAAGGCTGCTCTATACGATCAGGCACTGGAATTAGACGAGCCCGACATTGCTGAAGCAATCCTAGGCACCTGGCGTGATGCTATTATGCGCAGCACTCACTTCGTGTATGACCGAGATGCCGAGGGTCAACCATTGATTGCCAGTGCTAATAAGTTAACGCGCCGCACACAGCCTATAGCTATCACTCCCTGGCTTGGTCAACGATTGGTCGCTTTTACAATGGGTGCTGGTCGCAAGAACCGTACAGCCGCCTTTAATGCCGTCATCGGCCGCGCTAATCAACTAGATCTAATACCCCACTATGTATCAGAGGAAAGACCGCGCGCCGACCTACGACATATCGCTCGATTGCAGTTACTGTACATAGAGGCATATTTACGCAAACAAGAAACTGAGCGGCCTTACAGCCGTAATTTCATGTTGACCAGCTATGATGATGAGGGTTATTTTATCCCGCTTGCTGACGGTGAAAAAGAGCCGTCCAAAGAATTGGTCATGATAGCTGCTGAAGGCCGTCGCAAAAAATTATTTCCTAATGCAGCGGCGCTTTGGCGACCCGATAAGCCCCCATTATCCGATGCTGAGATCACATTCGAGCAATTGGAAGCCCTGGCTCAACTAGAGCAACCACTTCAACCTCTTCCTGACAGGGCTGAGCAACTTGCAGACCCTACCCTCGCATTATTAGAACAATTTTGAAACTATAGTACCTTAGCCGACGACGCGGTAGATTTCTTCTAACGTGGTTTCACCGGCAATAACTTTTAGAATAGCGTCCTGCAACATAGTGCGCATACCGCTTTTAATGGCGGCGGCTTCGATATCTTGAGCTGAGAGCACCTTGTTTGTTTGCTCCAGGAGGTTACGAATTTCGCCGCTCATAATAAATTGCTCACGAATGGCCAGTTGACCGCGAAAACCGTAGGGATTGTCCGTGGAGCTACCGGGTTTGTATAGCTGCAAGCCCTCGAGATTTGGTCGCTGCACGCCTTCCGGTAACGTTTCGATAACTTCACGGATTTTCTGTACTGTCGCCTGATCTGGCTGATAGGGCTGTTTAGTGGCATCATCTAGCCGGCGCACGAGCCGCTGAGCCATCACCATACGAATAGCCGAAACAAACAACGGATTCTGACCAATTACGTCCATCAGACGCGTCAGCGCCGCGGCAGCCGAGCTGGCGTGAAAGGTGCTTAAAACCAAATGTCCGGTTAGTGATGCTTGCAGAGCCGTTTTGGCGGTATCGTTATCGCGAATCTCGCCGACCATCACAATGTCAGGATCTAAACGTAATACAGCACGCAGTTTTTCAGCAAAACTCTTGTCATCAGCATTTTGACTGGTAACTGAAATTTGCGTAATACCGGCAAATTGGTATTCCACCGGATCTTCAATGGTGATGATCTTGCGGCTGTCATTATTCAAGCTGTTAAGCATGGAATACAACGTGGTCGTCTTACCGGAGCCAGTCGGTCCAACCGCCAGCACCAGGCCGCTGGGCTTGGCGATAATTTCATCGACAATTTGGCGCTCATCAGGCGACAAGCCCAGCCTGTCCAGCGTATACATGCTCTGATCCATATTAAACAGTCGCATCACCACATCCATGCCGTTAATGGTAGGGACTGTTTCCAAACGCACATTAACATCTACCATGGCGCCATCGGCCATTTTTACCTGCTGAGCAATGTGGCCCTGTTGAGCTTCGTCGGCACTGGTACTGACATTGCCCGCACTGGCGATAGCCGAAATAAGTAGCCGATACTTTTGCTGGCTAAGCCGAGCAATCGGATGCAGTACCCCGTCAATCCGGAAACGAATCCGCACATCATCGCGTTCGGTTTCAACATGAATGTCGGATGCCACTAACCGGTGCGCTTGCTGCACTAGATAGGCCAGCATATCATCGGCGCGCACTTGATCCAGCGTTGCCGATACTGTTCGTACTAACTCATCCGTACCAGCAGTATTGAGAGCAATATCCTGATACTCAACCTTCTTCGGCGGATCATACAGCTGCATATAATCACGAAAACCGGTGTCGGAGATAATAGCAAAGCTAATCCGCTGGTCACTGAAACGCTGCCGAATTTGCGTCATGGTCAGCTGCGAGGTAGTGGTGGTAATACCGAATAGAATGTTGCTTTGGTCGGCCTGCAGTGGCACCACCCGCGAATTAACTAGCTCAGGAATGGTCAGGATCTCTTTAAAGAGTGGCTGACTAGTCATATGCGAAGTGTCAACATACTCCATGCCCAATATGCGGGCACGACGCTGGGTAGATAGCTCTTCATCAGCTCGGGCATCTTGTGACATACGCGTTATTATACAGATTACTTGGCCGGGTCGCTATAATTCTTATGGTTTTAGATACCAGCATTTATGCGTATAGTACTGGCATGCGTCGTATCATCCTTATTGCCCATGATATCCGTAGCACGCACAATGTCGGCTCTTTACTCCGAACGGCTGACGGGTTGGGCATAGAAAAGGTTTATTTTACTGGCTACACGCCATACCCAAGTTCCAATAGCGACCGCCGACTGCCGCACATTGCTCAAAAGCTGCATAAACAGATCGCCAAAACGGCACTGGGGGCTGAACAGTCAGTTACCTGGGAACACCGCCAGGATATCGGGGCTTTGCTCGAAGAGCTTAAAGCACAGCACTATACTCTTTTAGCGCTGGAGCAAGCTCCTGCAGCGGTAACACTCCCTGCTTATGAACCAACCGAAAAAATAGCAATTGTACTGGGACGTGAGGTCGAAGGTGTCGATAAGGCCATCCTGGAGTTGGTCGATACAATCGTAGAAATACCAATGTTTGGCAGTAAAGAGTCATTTAATGTTGTCCAGGCAGCTGCGATGGTAATGTATCATTGTCGATTTGCCTAAGGTGCTTATGGTACAATGATGTTAAATTACCTAAAATCACAAAAACATGACACTTGTAACCAGAGCCAAGCCAGCTGCCCACCATAAAAAAGTTTCCGGTGCCCACCACCGTCAGAGTAAAAGTTATCATAAACCGTATTTGCCCTATCTACCCCTTATTGCCATTGTTGTAGCTGGGGTACTGCTCAATAGCGCGTGGCCCGCTAAACATTCAGTGCTCGGCTACGCTACCGATGTCAGCGTCCAAAGCCTACTCGATAGTACCAATAGCCAACGCAACAGTAATAGCCTGGCCAGTCTTGGACTTAATGCCGCACTTGATCAAGCCGCTCAAGCTAAAGCTAATGATATGTCATCGCGTGATTACTGGTCTCATAACACTCCGGATGGACAAACGCCGTGGAGCTTTATTGCAGCAGCCGGTTATAGCTATCAGACGGCTGGCGAGAACTTGGCGTACGGCTTTGATACGGCTAGCAATACTATTACTGGTTGGATGAATAGCCCTGAACATCGAGCAAATATCCTTAATACTACATATGAAGAAGTCGGGTTTGGTATAGCCAGTAGTGCCGACTACCAAGGTTCGGGGCCAGAAACAATTGTGGTCGCCCTGTATGCCGAACCGGTCGGCGCAACCGTTGCCGCCAGCGCTCCGTCTGCA
>Ga0157374_10002314_pt1 | contig 16059 bp, 19 predicted proteins | sample M25metaG_FD_115308 | JGI IMG/M metagenome (GOLD analysis project Ga0157374, IMG submission 115308) | Miscanthus rhizosphere microbial communities from Kellogg Biological Station, Michigan, USA - M2-5 metaG | ecosystem: Host-associated > Plants > Roots > Rhizosphere > Soil | place: USA: Michigan...
CAGTCGATGACGACGATGAGGAGGAGGAGCTGGCTTCCTCGGGCAAGGACGACGCCGCCCTGGACGAAGAAGAAGAGGAGGAGGAGGAGGAGGAGGAGGAGGAGGAGGAAGCTCCTCCGGCCAAGGCCGCCCGCAGGCCAGCCGCCTCGAAGACAGCCTCTTCAGGGACCAAGACCGCTGGCGCTGCGTCGAAGGCAGCCGCCTCGAAGCCAGCCTCGAAGGCAAGCAGAGGCAAAGCCGCTCCGTACTAAACCGGATTGCCCGCAAGCCCCGGCCGCGCTCTGACTGCTCCGAGAAAGAGCGCGGCCGGTTCTACTCCCCGAAGGATCTCTTTGTCATCTTATTTCTTTATTACCTGGAATGTTGAATATAAGCATGGCAATGGTTATGAAGATCCGTATGACGGGAGAATAGGAACTGCCCTGGTCATGGTAAACAAGACCGTTCTTGCAGAAGTTCCGGTGAAATACACATCTCACGGAAGCCCGGATGTAGAGGGCGCTGTCATGCAATGGTTTCTGGAAAAGCTAGGATGACTGCTCCCCTTATCCCCCGGATGACGACCAGCGAGCGCCGGAGCTGGGCCAGGTGCCCGCAGCAATGGTGGTGGACGTACCGGGAGGGCCTGACGCCGCGCACGCCCGACAGGGGAGCCCGCTGGTTCGGCACGGGGGTTCACGAGGTTCTGGCCCCGTGGTACGGCGAGGGCAAGCGGCGCGGGCTGAGGCCAGACGTGGCGTTCGCGAAATGGATCGGCGCCGAGAAAGACGAGTTTATCCGATCTTCGGTCACGACCGAATTTCAGGATGACGTATTCATTACCGCCGGGGAACTGGGCGAGGCGATGATGCTTCATTATTACCAGACCTACGGCAGGGACACTCAGCTTGACGTAGTGGCGACCGAGCAATTCGGCCAGGCTCTCGTGCCGCAGCGGATAAAAGACGCATCCGAGCCGCTCGTTCTTTACAGCTTCGTATTCGACGGGGTTATCTGGTGGGAAAAGGAACTCTGGCTCCTGGAGCACAAGACAGCCGCACAGATACGCACCCTGCATCTCCCCCATGATGAGCAGGCCGGAAGTTACTGGCTTTTCGCGGAGACATTCCTCAAGGATCTCGGGGTACTCAGCAGGAATGATCAGCTCGCAGGAATCCTGTATAACTTCCTGCGCAAGGCGAAGCCAGACCAGCGCCCCCGCAATAAGGGAGGCGCGTACCTGAATAAGGACGGCAGCGTGAGCAAACAGCAGCCGCCGGCCTACTTCAGGCGCGAGACAGCCGAGCGCACCCGGGGCGAGCGCCGGTCTATCCTCCGCAACCTCCAGGTCCAGGCCGAGATGATGCTCGACCATCGCGAAGGGGTCATCGACCTGTGGAAGAACCGCACGCCTGACTGCACCTGGTGCGACTTCTACCAGATGTGCCAGCTCCACGACGACAACCCAGCCGAAGGCCAGGGCGCTCCCTGGGAGGAGTACAGGGACGCGATGTATGTCAGAGCCGATCCCTATGCTTACCAGCGCAAGAAGTCCGCTTCCGACGACTAGGAGATGGTATTGGCAGGTAAGACCCTGGCTGACCGCCCTTCCCGCAGCAGGAGGGGAGGAGGCGATGCCGACGCTCCCCGTGCTCGCGGCCGGGACCGCGTGCTGCCGGTCGTGACGATCGAGCCGCTGGACACTTTCGATGAATCGAAGAACATTCTTCTCTTCGGTGATTCCGGCTGCGGGAAAACAGTTACGGCAATCAGCGCGCCTAATGCTGTCCTGATGAGCACGGAAACCGGAGCAGTCGCCGCGAAGATAGTCCAGCGGATTATCAAGAGCAAGACCGGGCTCATGCGCACCCCGACCTGGCCGCACGTAGAAGCAGCACTGGACAGGGCTGACCGGGAGCTTGGGCCTGGCCACTGGCTGATCGCGGACTCGATCACCAAGATGCAGATCCTCATGATCCGCGACATGCTCAATCTCGCCCACGAGGAGAACGAGACCCGCAGCCTCGACATCCCTGCCCTCCAGGATCACCAGGAATGGCAGCAGAAATTCAAGCGGTTCATTGACCGCATGATTGATGCTCCTTATAACACCATCATGATAGCGACCTCGATGGAGCACGATGACGCAGAAGGCGAATCGTGGATGTGGCCGCAGATAATCGGCGGACAGGGCAAGAACCATGAAGTATGCGCTTACGTCAAGGCTCAGTTCGACGTGGCACTGTACATGGAAGTCGAGCCGCCGGAAGGAAAAGCAGACAAGACAAATAGGAGGATCACCACAGAGACAATACCGCCGGTCTGGGCTAAGGACAGGTACCAGGCGCTCCCCAGGTTCATCCCCGTTAAGAACGGCGATTACACCGTCATGAGGCGGATCGTCAGGGCAATCGACAAGGCACTCGCCCCAGAAAAGGATTCAGATGACCAAGCTTAATCTCAAAGGCGTCGACTTCAGGCCCGAAGAGCTGGACGACGCCGAAGTCGGCGAAGAGTACGAGCCTTATGACGGGCCGCTCGCCCCGAGGAACACCATCCTCGCCGGGTACGCCAAGAAGATGTGGGTGAAGAAGAGCGACAGCGGCCATCTTCAGGTCGTCAACCTCTTCATCGCCGATGACAATGCCGGCGACAAAGCCGTGTACAACGGGATGGCCATATTCGACCGGGTGACGTTCACCCCGAAGGCTGCATTCCACTACAAGCCGTGGCTTACGGCATTCGGCTTCAAGTCAGTCGGGGCTGTCGCCAAGGCTGACGTATCCGATGACGACGAGAACAACGGCACGCCGGTCAACAAGATCGGAAAGTTCCGTCCGGGAGATGACGCCCGCTGCCGTGTCCTGATCGGCGTGGACAGGTACGAGGGAGAGAAGCGGAACGTCGTCGGCAAGTGGCTCCCGGCCGAAGAAGCCGACGAGCCGGACGACGACAAGGACGACGAGCCGAGCTTCTGACTTTCACTCTGCCCCGGAGCAAGCCGTCCCGTGCCTTTTGTACCACTGGTACGGGACGGCTTGCATAGGAGGAATTTAATTGGAAGGCAAGGAACTGGTCGTAGCAGCCAGTGCGATGACGAAAGCTAACTTCGCCAGGCATTTCACTAAGAGGCATCATGAATACCTTGCCGGGCAGGTCAGGCTTCCGGGAAACATTTCCGCAGCAGTCGAGAGCGCCTACCGCGCGTATCACCGGAGGATTCACCAGCTAGGCAACCTGGAGCACGAGCATGAACAAGATGATTGAATCCATTTACGCAGGCTACGAATACGAACCGGATCTCGCGGGCCTGATCGGGGAGTACCAGCTAAGGAAGCCCAAGCTGATTCACGGTCATGGCCGAATTCCTCCGGTCGCGGTTATCGTCGGCGAGGCTCCCGGGGCTCGGGAAGTCGTCGATGAGCGCCCGTTCACCGGCCCGTCCGGGCAGTTCCTCCGCCGGCACCTGGAATCCGCAGGAATCGACCCTGACGCCCTGTGGATCACGAACGCAGTCAAGTACCGGCCCCGGCAGAACCGCACCCCTGACCGCGAGGAGATCATGTGCAGCCGCCCGTACCTGATGAAGGAGCTGGGAGTAGTCACCCAGAAGACCCCCAAGCCGGTAGCCGTCCTGGCGTGCGGCAGGACGGCAGCGACGGCGATGCTCGGCACGCCGGTCTCCGTCACCCGGGAGATGGGAACCGTGTTCCATGACCCTGCCGCGCCCGGCCAGCCCCGGATGATGATCTGCTGGCACCCTGCGGCAGCCCTCCGGTCGGCCCAGGCCAGGGCCGAATTCCCCGAAATCATCGCATCATTCGCCAGGCTAATTGAAGGAATACTCCCCGACGATGCCAAGAAATAACTCCCGGAACAAGAAGCGCCGGCCCGCCAGCCGCCACTCCTGGGGGCGCGAGGAAAACGGAGTGATAAGTTGCCAGAAGAAGGAGTGCGGAGCTTTCTACCAGGCGAGCAAGACTCCCCCGCAGTCTAAGTGCCCTTCCCAGCCGTCGCGCCCGAAAGCCCCGGCCGGTGCTTCCGCTTAGCTCAGGCAGGATTGCCCCCTGGAGCTGCCATCTCTGCGGGAACCGGAAAGTAAAAGAGCACTGCCACGGGAAAGACGGGTACTGCTTCTGGGTGAAGTGCCTTTCCTGCATGGCCACGTCTGCTTTCGTCCGGACTCCGCATGGCTGGCTCCGCGTCTACATCGCGAGAGACGGAACGAGGGGGATTTACAGTGGCGTTTAAGTCCTGGGTAAGCCTGCATACCCATTCCACTTTCTCTTTCAAGGACGGGTACGCGATGCCCGAGGCTCATGCCGAGAGGGCGGCTGGACTGGGCATGAGCGCACTCGGAATTACCGAACACGGGAACGTGTCCAGTCACGCGCGCCACGAGCAGGCATGCGCAAAGGCCGGGATCAAGGCGGTATTCGGGCTCGAAGCCTATACCGCAGCCGCCGGGTACATCGAGAACAAGATCAGGTACAAATGGCACCTGGGAATCATCGCCATGGATAACCAGGGTTACGCCAATCTAATGTCAATGGTGACTGAAAGCTGGCATCCGGAGGTTTTCTACCATGAGCCGACTGTCACCGGAGAATCCCTGGCCGTCCATTCGGACGGGATTGCTGTTCTCTCCGGCTGCACCGGAAGCAAGCTGGCCTGCGATCTCGTGGGCGGAAAAGGACGGGAAGAGCATCCGCCCGACATCCGCGCCGCCACTGCCACCGCCGCAGCCTTCCGGGATCTTCTCGGAGATCGCTATTACCTTGAAGTGCAGGCTTTCCCGGGTCTCGATAAGACCCGAGCTATCAACTCTGCCTACGAGCATATCGGACGCTCGCTGGGCATTCCGCTTGTCGCCACCTGTGATATCCATTACCCCTATCCTGACGACAACTCCATGCACACCCTCCTCCACGCCACCGGAAGAGGAGGAAAGACCATGGACCAGCAGCAGCAGACCTGGGAATACGACATCCTCATGACCTATCCACAGTCTGAGGAAAACCTGTGGACGGACCTCAGGCACACCGGCCTGTCAAGGAAAGCCGCGACGGCAGCGATCGAGAACGCCGGGGAGCTGGCTGACCGGTGCGATGTCACCCTCCCGAAAGCACCCAAGCTGGTCTATCCCATAGCAGAGGAAGATCTGGAGCCATGGCACTGAGTCAGCGAGGCATTCATGATTCCAGGGCACTGTTCCTGCTGTGGCTTGATTCCGGATGGAAGTACCGGAAGATAGACGAGAAGCCGAAGAAAGTAAGGAAGCTCTACGCTGCCCGGATAGAGAAGGAAACCGGACTGATATTCGACAAGGGATATACGGATTACTTCCTGATCATGTCCGATGCCGTGCGCGCTGCCAAGAGAGACGGAATCGCGGTCGGCCCGGCCCGGGGATCGGCAGCGGCCAGCCTGGTCTGCTACCTGTTCCTGATCACCGAGATCGACCCGATGGAATACCCGGCGATGATGCTGGAAAGGTTCCTCGACCCGAACCGCACGGACATGCCAGACATCGACCTCGACTTCGACGACGAGCGCCGGGATGAGGTAAGGAAGCGGCTGGAGCTGAAGTACGGCCTGGATAACGTCGGCAACGTGGCGAACCACACGAGGTTCGGCGGGAAGAAGGCAATCCAGGCAGCGGGAACGGCGCACGGGATAGGCCGGTCGGTCACCCAGGGGATATCGGAGCTGGTGCTGCACCGCAGCGACGGCGATGACCGGCGCTGGAAGACGCTCGAAGACACGATCAATCTATTCCCCCAGGTGCACGACGCATTCGAGCGTTTCCCCGGGCTCTACGACGCGCTGCGGCTCGAAGGGCAGATGTACGGACCTAGCGTCCATGCGGCCGGGCTGATCGTCAGCACGATCCCCCTGACGGCGTGCGCGGCGCTCTACAGCGTCTCCAGCGGCGAGGGAGACCGCAAGAGGGAGCTTCGGGTGCTCAGCGTCGATAAGTACGATGCCGAGTATCTCGGCCTGCTGAAGGCCGATTTCCTCGGGCTCACCACCATGGGGATGATTGCTCATGCCTGCCACCTGGCCGGCATCGAGCTGGAAGATCTCTACGGAGTCCCCGATGCCGATCCCGCAGTGATGAGGGGCTTCCGCGACGATGACGTGACCGGGATCTTCCAGTTCGACGGACGCGCCACGCGCGGGATCAGCCGTGCAGTCCAGCCCCGCACGTTCATGGAACTGGCCGATGTCGTCGCGCTCAGCAGGCCCGGCGCGCTGAACGAGGCGCCGCGCTACGTCGAGAATGGCCGGAACCTGCGGAACCCCCGGAACCTCTCCGCACCGATGAAAGCCATCACGGAAGACACCCGGGGAGTCATCATCTACCAGGAGCAGATCATCCGCGTCGCCATGCAGGTTGGCGGCTTCGACTTCGAGAAAGCGAACAAGGTCCGGAAGATCGTCGCCAAGAAACTGGGAGAGGCTCAGTTCAATGCCTTCTTCGCTCCCTTCGCGAAGGGAGCTAAGGAACTCCACGGAATGAGCGAGTCCGAGGCGAAGAAGATCTGGGACTCCATGTCTAAGGCATCAGCCTACGCGTTCAACACCGCGCATTCCGTCTCCTACGCCAAGCTCGCCGTGTGGTGCATGTGGCTGAAGCGGAATTATCCGGAAGCATTCTTCACGGCATCCCTCCAGAAGTGCCATCCGGCGAATGACAAGGAGAGGCAGGCTCTCCTGATCCGGGACGCCGAGGAGCACGGGTACCGGATCGGCAAGCCCGAGCCGGACTCCGGGCACTACACCTGGCACCTGAGCGGAGACGTGATCACTCCCGGCTTCTTCCAGGTGCCGGGCATCGGATCAGTCATGGCACATGCCATCTGCGATGAGCACGAGCGCAAGCCGTTCGAGACCTGGGGCGATCTCCTGAGGGTCAGGGGCATCGGTGCCGTCAAGGTCTCGAACATGCAGGCATTCGCGAACTCGCCCGATCCGTTCGGCATCTACCGGGCCGACCGTTTCATCGCAGAAGTCAGGGAGAGGCTCGCGGGCTCGCCGGACCTCCCGATGCCGGACTGCGACAGTGACTCCCTGCTGAACGTGAGGAACGGGAAGCGCGTCACGTGGTGCGGGCTGATCAAGGAGGTTCTCTACCGTGACCTGGCCGAAGACGAGAGAGCAGCGGGCAACCCTGAGATGGAGGGGATCAGGAGTCCGCATCTGACCCGTTCTGCTACGATCAAGTGCTTCGACGGACGTGCCGGAGAAGTGTACTTGCGTGTAGACCGCTTCCGTTACCCCCGATTCGCCCGGAAGATATCAGAAATAGCACCCGGCAAGGACGGAATCCTCGTGCAGGGGAAGGCAGTGCGAGGTTTCGGAGCTGCCATCCGGATCGACCGGATGTGGGTCATCGATGCGGGCTAGGCCCCGGTACTATTCACAGGAAGACGCAATGAGCAATACTTACTACACATTCTGGACTGCCGGGCTGGCTGTCATATCGGCAGTAATTGTCCTGTCAGCTCTCATTATCATCAGGGCAGTGAAAAACAATGCCGACAGGATTATCCGCCGGCTCCCGAGCACCCAGGCCTACCGGGAGAGAAGAGTTCTCGACGATCCCCGCCTGCGGAACCTCCCCTGGCCGCATTTCCTGTCTTCCTCAGAGCGCAGTTCTTTCCGTTCAGTCAGGGAAGAGAAGCCTGCCGAAGCCAATCCTAAGATAACAGCCCTCCTGGCTTCTGCTGCCGCGCAGATGCCTCAGGAAACAGCGGTGTCCGACTGCTGCTTCGATGAGCTGGGGACTCGCGGCGTTACGTGGACTATCAATGACGGATTCTTCTGCCGGAGCTGCGGCATGGAATGCTACCGGCTTGTCTTCGCGGGGGAAGGGCCGGGGAGGAGAATTCCGTTCGGGTGCCTTTTCTGCGACGACAGGGATTGCATGGATGACCATAAGTGCATATGCCCTCGTGCCTGCCAGAACACCTTCTGTGCATCGGGCAACGATCCGGCGCGCGGAGAATCCCCGGGATACGAAGCTCCGGCAGGAAGCAGGTTCGCATGAGGAAAGAGCAGAAAGAGGAGCCGGAGATCATCCTCAACGATGTCAAGGTGATCTGGGATTCCAAGAGAGCCAGTTCTGTTTTCTCCGACAAGATCGTCACCATTCAGGGCGGTAATGTGATGGTCCTGATCGATCCTGACGATCCCGAAGACCGGATAGTACTCCCGCTAAATTCCGGCAGGATTCTCTATGTCGAGGTCGGGAGGAGCACCGGGATCGATGAGTAGCCATAAATGCCACGCCCGCAAGTGCAACGTGAGCACTCCTTCCCGGATGTTCATGTGCAGAAAGCACTGGTTCATGCTGCCCAGGAACATGCGCGACAAGATCTGGGATCTCTACGTGCCGGGCCAGGAGATCAGGAGAGACCCTTCTCCTGAATACGTAGAGCACGCCAGGGAATGCGTGAGGTACATCGCTGAACTGGAGGCAGCATGAGCGAGCCGAAGCGCAATCATGTCACGTACATAACTTCGGACAGGAAGAACGTAGCAATCCTGGATTTCCCGTTCGGGCTAATATCCCCTCCGACAATCGATTTCCACGTTCCCCGGGTCGGCACGATGACCTTCTACCATGCCTCGGGTTACTGCATTCCTGTGCCCCGGCATGCGGAATTCAACGGGCTGGAGACGTAAATGGGGAAGCTGATCGTTGTCGGCGCTGACCCTGGAGGAACCTCAGGTGTATGCGCGGGAGCAATCCCCGAGGAAACCATGTTCGGTGACGCTCCCTATCAGGGGATCGAGATACTTCTCTACGACCAGTACGACGACGAAGCCGAGGGCATTCATGCCTGGAAGATAGTCGAAGTCGTCTACCAGTTCTGCAACCAGACCGACTATCCTATTCCGCTGGTCTGCGAGCAGTTCTCCCTCCGCAAGTTCATCCGGGGTCCCGATATTCTTTCCCCGGAGAGGATCAACGGGCTCATCAGGGAAGAGATAAGGAAGGCCAGCATTCCGATTCCTCTCTTCTACCAGATGCCCGCGCACGCTAAGGAGGCAGTTACTAACCAGCGGCTCAAGGCATGGGATCTCTACATCCGGGGAAAGGAGCACGCCCGGGACGCCGAGCGCCACATGATCCATTTCATCCGGCGTGCCAGGAAAATCCCTGCGCTGCGGAAAGAAGCATGGGGAAGAGAGTAAAGGAGGAGAAGCACGGCACAAGGTACCGGTGGAGGGATAAGAAATGCCGGTGCCAGGAGTGCCAGGCATGGAAAGCAAGAGAAATGAGGAGATACCGGAGCATCCACCCCCAGCCTAATGGCTGGGCCGCGTATAACCAGAGGCGATCTTACCTAGATGGCCAGTGACGTAAAGACATGTCCTGAATGCTCAGGCGGCGGGACAGTGAAGAAGAACGGAGTGACGGTAATATGTCCGCTATGCAAAGGGGCGAGGGTAGTCCCCAAGGAACAGTAGCGCCGAGGGTATTCGGCAAGTTCAGCCTCGGATTCGAGCGGAGTCCCCTCGAAGTAACGAGAGCGGAAGTCAGGGTGAAGGGACCTTTCCTCCGCGCGCTGGCCCAGAAGAAAACGATCCCGGTAGGCAGCGGGATCTCCATCGCGATCCCCGGGTCTCCCGCGTGGGAAGCTGTCGTCATCGAGCACTTCGAGCTGCCCGAAGGAGACTTCTACATCCTGGACTGGCGCTCGGCAAGGCAGCCGAACGCGGTCGAGCTGTGAGGCTCCTGAGGATTCTCCAGCAGGTTTCCAGGGTCACGGAGAAGATCGGCTGCACGCTGGGAAAGGACTGCAAGTGCACGGGCGAGTGCGGCAAGTGCCAGGGAGGAGAGCACTGCGAGAATCACGCGCTCGGCTGCCATGTGAGGTGCCTTTTAAGTGAAGTACCTTGTCGTAGCCGGCGACGGGCAGTCATGGACCGTCGGCCGGCTCCTTACCAGCCGCGACTTCTTCGGGCGCCGGCAGGTGATGCTGGCCGACGACATCATCGCGGTCTCCTCGGAGATGATCTTCCGCCTCATCCTGCCCTATGACGATCACTCTGCCGATCTTCCTGGCCGGAAGCTAACTGTTTACTGCCATGACCGTGTTGTCCGGTACGATCTGGTGCGATACTTTCCTGAAGAAGGCTTCTGGATCGCTGCGAAGGCGGTCTGACTCCCGAGAAGCGAAAGGCGGCTAAGATGCCGGGAAACTGCTCACTGGCGGGTAACTGCGACTGCCGGTGCAGGCAATGCCGCAACGGCACTCATCTCCACATTAGCGATCACAACAGCTCAGCCTGCCACGTCAACTGCACGGCCCCTCCCAGGAGGAATACGGGAGGAGCCCGTGCCGGGGCCGGAGACAGGAGAACCGGAACGGGCTCCCGGGGAGGCTGCGGCTGCCGGTGCGGAAAATGCGTCGACAACAGGCACGCGGCGTGCACCAGCCGACCTAAGTGCTCCCGCAGCGCGACCGGCGATGCTGGCGGGGCAGGCATCGCCTGCCAGTGCAATTGCACTTTCTGCAAAAAGGGACTCCCCGGGTGCACCACGGGAAAATGCAAGGGCCACTAGAAGCCAGGAGAAACGTGAAATGAGCCAGCAGGAAGAAGCGATCGAGGGCATCGGCGCCTGGTGGGAAAGCCCTGAGGGCAACAGCATCCACGGTCCGCAGCAATACCGGCTCCATGGTTACGCGGGATCAGGGAAGACTACGATCGCCCGGCACTTCCCGGAGATCCTGGATATCCCGCACGGGGAAGACGGCCTGATGTATGCCGCCTATACCGGGAGGGCTGCCCAGGTGCTCACGAAGAAAGGCTGCCCGGCAGTAACGCTGCACAGCCTGATGTACATCCCTCTCGCCAAGGGGAAAGCCGAGCTGCGCAAGCTCGACGCGGAAATAGCGGAGCTGGAGCTGGCCGGAGACTTCAGCCCCAACAAGGCGTACCGGAAGCTCAAGATGCAGCGGGACAAGCTGGCAGACGAGCTGAACCAGCCAGGATTCATCCTGAACGAGACAGACAGCCCGCTCAATACCGTCAAGCTCCTGGTCGTGGATGAATGCTCGATGGTCGATGAAGACATGGCGGCAGATCTTCTCGGATTCGGCTGCCGCCTGCTCATCCTCGGAGATCCCGGACAGCTTCCCCCGGTCGGCGGTCCCGGCGCATTCGACGCCGACCCCGACTATTTCCTCACCGAGCTTTACCGGCAGGAAGCAGGCAATCCTGTAGTCGAACTCGCCACGCGCGCCCGGAAGGGGATGCCGATCAGTCCCGGGAAGTACGGCGGCTCGATGGCCTACAAGAAGCTGAACCCGATGAAGTGGGCCGATTACGATCAGGTCATCGTCGGCAAGAACGCCACGCGCGAGCGCATCTGCCGCGAGCTGCGGGCCGGCCAGGGTCACCGGGACTGGAAGCCGCAGGAAGGCGACAAGATCATCGTCCTGGAGAACAACAGGCTGCTGCGCGTCGTCAACGGCGCCCAGTACACCGCGTGCGAGACCAGGCAGGCCGAGGAGGGCTGGTCGGTCACCGTCCTGGCCCAGGACGACGAGGGCATCGAGCGCGAGCTGACATGCTGGGCTCAGCCGTTCGCGGACGGGCTCGACGGCGAGAAGGCAGTCAGCCGCGAGATGGACTACCACCTGAGGCAGACGAAGGTGTACGCCACCTGGGGTCACGCCATCACCTGCCACAAGGCGCAGGGCGGTCAGTGGGATGATGTCCTTGTCATGGATGAATCCCGCGTGTTCCGCAATGATGCCGACCGGTGGCTTTACACCGCCATTACGCGCGCTGCGCAGAACGTCGCCATCATCCGGCCTGCCTGAAAGGAGCGTCCCGTGCACGACTACATCAGGTTTCCGGCCTTCGACCCGTCTTTCAGGACGATGACAATTTCCGAAGTCTCGGAGATGCACAGGAAGCTGATAGAAACAGGGCTCAAGAGGGAGGTCAGCCGGCGCATCCTTCCCGCCGGCTACACGGAGCCGGACGCCTGGGAAATCAAGGAGTGGGATTACCTGTTCAGGATAGTCGGGTCTCTCACGTACAAGCCCGGATGGGCATTTCACCTGTTCTCTTTCTTCCAGATCGAAATCCCCGTTCTCCGCATCACCATTTATACGGAAGACGCATGGCATCCGGGGCAGTTTTCCTCCGGGCGGTTCTTCTTCCCCATGCACCCGGCCTTGGCCGAGAGGGAAGACCTGGCCCTGGAGTACATCCACGAATGCATCTGCAAGGTAGAAACGCACGAGACCGGAGAATGGCTCCGGGTAGACGGGGAAGCTCCTTTCTTCCCTCACAAGCCGGAAACCGGGGAAGCTATCTACCACCGGGAGCTTTATCCCGGCTGGAGGAACCGGAGGAAGAAGCCGGAATGAGATTCGCAGCGCTCGCCATCGCGATCGTCGTCCTGATTTTCCTGGCCGGGATCGCCGTCACCATGTCAGGAGCTTCCTGTGGATGCTGAAGACGCGAAGAAGCAGTACCCGCTCCAGGTCATGGAGGATATCTCCCGGGCGATCATCGCCCAGGGGAAGGCGCTTTCGCCTCGCGTCGATCTCGGAGGCGGTTATTACTACTACAAGGTCAGTAATCATCCTTTCGCCCATCCCGGGACCGAGGCGATCGCAGGGAAACCGCTTCTGGGTCTTGAAGATTCCGGGGACGCGCTTGCCAAAGGGAGCCTCCCAGATGCTCCCTCGGACAGGGATGCCTATTCCGTGACGTGGCCCTGCCCGGCTGCCCCGGGGGAGATCGACTGGGCCTGGATAGCAGCGGCAGAGCGGAATATCTGGGGCTCTCCCCGCGAGCACAACCGGGACTACGAGTGCCAGGCTGTCCTGCCCGGTGCTGACGCCCGCGTGGCGGCTGCCGAAGATCACGTAACCTGGCGGGGGAAACTGTACGTCGCGCTATCTCTGATCATCGCCCTGGCTGTCTGCGTTTGCCTGGCGGCAGAAGTGCTGGCTTACCTGTCCGGGAGGTAATAGTGAGGTTTTACCGCGTGCGCAAGGTATTCATGAGGCCGTTGTGCTTTGCCCGCTTTCACCGGAACGCCACGACGATGCTGCTAGCCCTGGCCAGCATGGGAGGATACTGGCGGTGCCCCTGGTGCAACAGGCTGATAGCGAGGAAGGCGAAGCGATGAGATGGATACCTGCGATCATCTGGTACGCCGCGATACTGCTGGGATTTCTCTGGATAGCGGGAGCATTCGAGTGAGCGAAGATGAAAGATGGGTTCTTCCGGAGCAGTTCCTCCGGGACAAGGTGAAGCTGTCCCTGACGACGGGCACGGACGCCGGAGAGCGCATTGCCCGCACAGCGGAACTGATAGCGGAGGCTGCTGCTGACTCAAGGTTCACGGGGGTTCCCATGCGGGTGAGGTTCTTCGACTTCGCCCAGGCAAGCAGGGAAGGAGGGTGGCCGGGTTACGAAGGTGCCCGGGAGAAGCCCGCCGAAGAAGAGCGCCCTGACTGGGAGGTTTTCCTGCATGACCGGGCACGCGAGATCTTCCGGATCGAGCCGCAGCTCGCCGTCATGATCATGGCGATGGCGCTGCACCACGAAGCGGACCGCACCTGGGACAAGAAGAGCTGGCAGTGCAACTCGTGCCTGGACGGGGGTTACGATCCGGAGAACGTTACCGCCCCGTGCGATACTGTCCTGATCCTTTTGTCCCTGTGGGAAAAGCACCCTCTCTACCGGAACAAGTGGAACCCGAAGTCCCTGGTCCCGCGTGACAAGATCGCGGGACTTCTCATGAAAGGCACCCCGTGAAAGTAACCCTTAGTTTCGACGCGAGCCGCCCCGCCGGGGCAGAGAAGACAGTCGTCAAGGTCAGTACGATCGACGGCCAGAACATGCAGGAGCGCCAGGTCCCCGAGATCCTCCTCGCCCTGGTCGAGACCTGCATGGCGAACGTGCGCAAGACCGCGCAGAAGGACTCGCCTGTCGGGCGCGCAGCGGCGAGGGCACTGGATAAGTTCGGCTACAGCCTGGAAGATGACACCCAGGACAGCGCCGACGAAGACGGGATGTCCGGCGTCGGCGCTGATGAGGAGGATGAGGGGGCGCCCGCGGCCGGGCCGGGCAAGGATGCGGGCAAGGGAACCGGAACCTCCGGAACCTCCGGAACCAGGAGCCGGGCAGGAGCGAAGCAAACGGCATGAAAATCCTGCGGAGGCCAGCGGGCCGGATCGGCTGCACCTGTCCCCAGTGCGGGTGCCATAACAACACGAGCTGCGATCATGCCTGCTGCCACTGCGGGACTAACGGAGGTTAGGGAACAGGGGTAAGATCACGATCCCCGTCACGTACGCCGAGGGGCGCTTCCCGCTGATCTGGGAAGCGCCCCTTTCAGTCCCCGGCAACCCGGCAAGAGGAAATCGAGGTCTGCACTGATGCTACATGAGACTCGCGGCTCTAGCAAAGCCGAGTCATGAAATCTGTCCCGGCAAGGACGCATGAGTGGAAGGACAGCTCGGGAAAGGTACTTGCCGAGCACCGCAAGAGCAATGACGGCCGGTGGGGCTACCGTCACCGGCTGAGCAGGAGCGAATTCGAGTCCGGGACATGCGGAGAGCACGGGAACGTCCCTCCGGGGGCTGCATGGTGCGCGAAGAAACCGGCCGCGCTGGACAGCCTCCTGTGGAACATGCCCGCGCTTTCCAAGGCGCTCGAATCCGGGTGCGACATCCTGTGGTGCGCCGGGGAGAAAGACGCCGAGAGAGTGCAGTCCGTCCTGGACGGCGCCGGATCGGATGCCGTGGCGACGTGCGTCCACCAGGGCGAGAATTCCCCGGTCACGGACGGGCAGGCTGCCCTGTTCGAGGGGTTCGGCGGGAGGGTGATCCTCTACTTCGACCACGACGCCACGGGGGTGCGCCATGCCCTGGACAGGGCTGCCCGGCTGAAGGCGGCGGGCGTGAGATTCCGGTTCCGGGGCTGGGCTCCGGAAGGGGAGCTGGCTTCCGGCGCTCGCGGAGTTAACGACATTTCCGACTATCTTGATGGAAATAATAGCCTTAGCTCGATGCGGACGGTTTCCCTGCGGGAGATGAAGGCAGCGGCGAGACAGGCGGCTGACGCCCGCGCGGCGGGATCAGGGGAAGGGAAATCCCCTGCCTCCGGCACCGGGAAAGGCGGGGCAGGCGGGAAGCTCCTGGACGATTTCAGGGCCGCGCTGAGCGAGGCGGGGTGCAGGCGGTCAGGGGAGAAGTGGAGCTGCCCGCACCCGGCGCATGACGATGCCAATCCCTCGTTCGGCGTGACTGCGGGCCGGTCGGGAGGGCTCGTGCTGGCCTGCTCCTGCCCCGGCGGCATGGCCCGGGGGCAGGAGCATGCCGGCTGGGTATCCGAAGTCCTGGAGGCGCTGGGGCTCGGCTGGCCGGCGGTGACCGGGCGCGAGGCCGGGGGAGACGAGGAGTACCCGCGCAACGACACCGGCAACGCCGCCTTGCTGGCTGCCCTGCACGGGCCGGACCTGCTGCACATCAGGGGGACTGACCGGCTGCTTGCCTGGGACGGCAAGCGCTGGAACGAAGATGAGCAGCGCATCCGCGCAATGTGCCTCGACGTGGTGCAGGCCCGGATGGAGATGGCTAAAGGGTGCCGTGACCCCAAGCTGGCCGGCGTCCTGCGGCAGTTCGCCGTCTCGTGCGGCAACGGCAGCCGCCTGCGGGAGATGGAGAAGGCCGCTCAGTACATCGGCCGGTCGGTCGCGGAGGGCGCGGTGGACTCCGCGCGGCATCTGCTCCCGGTGTCCAACGGGACGATCGAGCTGACCGAGCGGGGATGCGAGCTGCGCCCGCATAGCCGCGACGACCATTTCACCCGGATGGTCCCGGTCGCCTGGAACGAGGAGGCGCGCTCGGATGCCTGGGAAGAGTTCCTGGACCGGTTCGTGCCCGTCCCCGGGGAGCGGGCATGGCTCCAGACGGTCATGGGGTACTGCCTGCTCGGCTGGAACAAGGACCGGATCGTGCTGGTGCTCAAGGGCGTTACCTCGACGGGCAAGACGACGTTCCTCAACCTGGTGATCGACGCCCTGGGGCCGGGC
>Ga0157374_10002315_pt1 | contig 16055 bp, 15 predicted proteins | sample M25metaG_FD_115308 | JGI IMG/M metagenome (GOLD analysis project Ga0157374, IMG submission 115308) | Miscanthus rhizosphere microbial communities from Kellogg Biological Station, Michigan, USA - M2-5 metaG | ecosystem: Host-associated > Plants > Roots > Rhizosphere > Soil | place: USA: Michigan...
ATTCCGTTTTAATTGTGGTGCCGCCCTGGTTCAAAACCGTAATGCCGTGCGCCACGTTGCCGGAACCGACTGCATATTGCACGGTTTGCTGCAATTTAGTGCCCGCAACAGTTTCAGTAACCTGCGAGGACACGCCGTCCACCGTTAAACTTTGGGCGAGCATTCCTTCAAAGACTGCTTGCGGTTCCACCGAAACAACATTCCAATACACAATGCCGGCGAGCACAAGCAACGCCGCGCCCACACCCTATAACCAGGCAAATACATCACGGTATTGCGCCCAGCGCTTAAGAGTTTCGTAAAACATATGATTATTGTAGCAGTTTAGCCGAGCCGTTGGCAGAGCAAAGCTAGCGCGAGCTACGCCGCAATGTGGCCGCACCCAGCATAAGTGCTGCCGCGCCAAAGGCGACAACTACCAAAATATCGTGATAAGCCGCATGTGGAATATTGGCTTGAGCGCTTACTTTGCCCATGGCATCGACCGCGTAGGTGAGCGGCAGACATCTGGCCACGCCGTGTAAAAATCCTGGCAAGGCATCGACCGCAACTAGCAAACCGCACAACAAAAACTGCGGCAAAATGAGCGCCGGCAGAAACTGCACTGCCTGGAATTCGGTACGTGCAAAAGCACTCACAAAAAGCCCGAGCGCCATACCTAAAAGCGCATCCGCCAAAGCAACCACCAACACTAAATATTCCGGCCCGGCCACATGCATACCATATACATGGATGGCGATTTCACTCGCCAGAGTTGCCTGTACGACAGCGAGTAAGCCAAATGCCAGCGCGTAGCCCAAAATAAAATCAAACTTGCCAATGGGGAGCGCCATTAGCCGTTCCAAGGTACCTGACGAGCGCTCACGCAGCGTTGCCACCGAAGTAATTAAAAACATCACTACGAATGGGAAAATACCAAGTAGCGCCGGCCCCACACGGTCGAACATGTGCGGCGTACTTTGATACATCCAGGCCAGCAAGCCTAAAAGCACACACGGCACGACGAACATCAGACCGATGGTACGCGGGTCATGTAATAGTTGTGTTAGCACCCGGCGCATGGTCGCGAGGGTCAGTTTGGGATGCATTAGTTTTGGCCTTTCTGCGACCCAGCACTTGTTGTGGCTGCGGCAATGAGCACCAAAAAGGCGTCCTCAACGCTGTGGGTTGCAGTGTGCACAAGTAGGTCGTTTTTGGCACCGCTAAATAATACTTTGCCGGAACGTAACAGCAGCAGCCGGTCACACCGTTCCGCTTCATCCATAACGTGGCTTGATACCAAAAGTGTGCGCCCCTGTGCTGCTAATTGTGTGAATAATCCACACAAGTCGCGGCGTAGCAACGGGTCTAAACCTACCGTAGGTTCATCCAAAACGAGTACCGGCGCATCGCCCAGTAACGCAATTGCCAGCGACACTCGCGCCTGCTGGCCCCCTGATAATGTCGAGCCAAGCTGGCGCGCAACACTCTGCAAATCAACCTGCTCTAACACTTCAGTAACCTTACGCTTGCTTGCGCCCACAATAGCACCAAAATAATGCAGGTTTTGCAGCACCGTAAGATCGTGGTAAATAGCAGGCGACTGCGTGACGTAGCCAATTTGCTTACGCAGTTGCTTGCTGCCCGCCTTAAGCCCGGCCACTTGCAACGAACCGCCGCTCAACCGCTGCGCGCCAATAATACTCCGCATCAACGTTGTTTTACCGGAGCCGCTCGGGCCGATTAAACCAGTCAGCGTTCCTGCATTTATCTGGCAGGTAATACCTGAAAGAATTTCGCGCCCTTGCTTTTTGACGGTTATAGCTTGGGCAGTGATGGCAGTCTCAAGCACTTTTAAACCTCGACATCTCGGTGCCTAAAGAGCGCCCAGCCGACGATCACCAAAGCGGCTACTATGAGTGCCTGTAAAGCCACATACGTCCAATCCAGACCGTTTGAAGCTGTACTTGGTGCCGTGTAGTAGTAAAACGGCGAAAGTTTCTGAATGCCTTGCAGCGATTTTACCGACGGCGCCAGTGATTGTACCAAAAACGCTAAAAATGCCACACCCGCGGCAATCGCAGAAATCAGGCCTTGTTTACCGAACGCTATACCCAGGCCAAACGCAAAGGTGCCGAATACCAGCGCCAGCAAGAGGCTGCCAGCAGTAACTGCCAGTAACAAGCTTATACTATACGTGTAATTGATATTTAAGAGCGCCAAAAGCAGCCCAAAAAATACGCCAATATGCACAATTATAATGCCCGCGGTGAGTGCCATAAACTTTTCGAGCAGCACCCGGCCACGCGACACAGGCTGGGCGAGCAAGGTAGAGAGCGTACCCTGCTCTTCATCGGCAGCGGTTAAGGATATGCCAAATAAAATTGCCATTGTCACTGTCACGAGCGGCACGCGCAGGTTAAACACCACGCCGTCTAGGTAGCCGCCAATAGACTTGAAGTTATTGACATTGCCGACCAAGCCTTGCAACTGTGGTGGCAGCGACTTTATTAAACTATCGAGTTGGTCACCTTGGCTAAATGATGGGTAAAAAATGAGTGTCAGCCACACCATAAACAGAGCGCCCAAAGCCCACGCAATAAGCGAAAAGCGCTTTTCAAACAAAGTTTTGCGCACAATCGCAAGCATTATTTTTTGCCTCCCCGGTAATAACGCATAAACAGCTCTTCGAGGTCAACATCCTCTATTTGCAGGTCTACCACCGAAAGCCGGGCAAGGCTCGTGATAAGGTCGCGCACATGGCCGCTAAACTGAAATGTTACATGCGCGCCGTCAACCACCACGTTTTGCACGCCCGCAATAGCATGCACATGGTGCACGTCGGCCACGCTTTGCACAATTAACCGTACCCGCTTAAGCGTCGTTTCCGCCAGCTCATCCATATCACCAACTTCAATAATTTCGCCTTCACGGATAAACGCCACACGGTCGCATAAATGCTGTACTTCCGACAAAATATGCGACGAAATGAACACCGTTCTGCCCTGCTTTTTGTAATCCAAAATAATTTTGTTGAACTCGCTTTGAATGAGCGGATCGAAACCGCTGGTTGGTTCGTCTAATATTAACAGGTCGGGGTCATGCATAAGTGCCGCAACCAAGCAGACCTTTTGGCGGTTGCCGCGCGATAGTTTGCCAATTTTTTTACCAAGGTCGCAATCCAAGCGATGCGCCAAGCTGGTAATTGCAGTTTTGCTGACACCGCCGTGCAGCCGGGCAATAAACTGCAAAAACTGCATACCGGTAAGCTGCGTATCGAGTGCCATATCACCGCTTAAATAGCCAATATTTTTGTGCACGCTAAGTCGCTCGCGCACCGCGTTGCGTCCAAAAATCTCAATGCGGCCGCTGTGCGGGTTCAGCTGGCCAAGCAACATTCGGATTGTAGTGCTTTTGCCAGCACCATTCGGCCCCAAAAAGCCGAACACTTCGCCTTTAAATACCTTGAGGCTGACATCGTGCACCGCCAAATGGCTCCCAAAATTTTTAGTTACATTCCGTAACTCAATAGCAAGCGTTTTTTCGTCCATGTCTACTTTTTAAGCATAAGCCAGTTAACTGCCAATTGCAACATAGCGGTTGTTTGCTTTTTGCACATGTATGGCGCATAATTTGCCGCATACGTTTTTTGTTAAATCCTAAATCTCGAGGGGCAGACAGTGGCAGAGTTACAATTACCGACACAAGTAGCATTTGTAGAAGGTGGCGGCACCGGCTGGCGCGGATATGTAACCGACATGTTTCCCAAGGAATTGCCAAAAGAGCCCGATTTTCATATTTCAACCGAGGGCTGGCAAGGTTGGGAAGAAGGCTACTTGCAGGAGGCGTTTACCTCCGAATTGCTCGATATTACCCGCGAAAGAAGGGTACGGATTGGCGGTGTGGCGATAGCAGTCGACGGGCCGGAAGCCCGCCAACTGGGGTTAGGCGTTTTTATATCGCATAAGGTCAAGCAAGTAATTGACCCAGAAATAACCCGCAGCAGACTCGGGGGCGCCAACACTCAAACTATGGGCGAAATTATGGTCATGGCGCGGGGACTGCCAACTGTTAAAGCGAACGAGCTAATAACCGTCAGCAACGCTACCGGATACACGATAGAAGATTACTTTACGGATACACGCACTTTGGTGCTGGGCGTAGGGAGCGGTATGGGTGGTACTTTGTATAACCCACAACCCGGCAGCGAGGTGCAAATTACTTCGCTGCATAGCGGCCACAAAGGCTGGCAGGCACGAAATGACGATGAACTGAGGTATCAATTTTTGCGGCAGGGCGCGAACGCTGTCCAAGGTATAAATAGACTTACTACCGTCGAACATGCCCTGGGCGGCCAATCCCTTCTGGAAGTTGCTAAATGCTTGGAACCCGACTATGCCAAAAAGCTACTCGATTCTGGAAGAGATTTTAACGCAATGGGCCGCATCGTTTCCGAAGATATCGCCTCCGCCGACACTCAAACACGAAAAGCCGCGATGCACATTAGACGTTTCCAGACTGACGTATTAGGGACAGTTATATTCGATGATGCTGCTGCCAATGAAGCCCAGGCGGTCGTGCTTACAGGCGGGGGCATAAAAGGGCTTCACCGGTGGATGATAGACGGCAGCACCCTCTTTAAGGAGCGCATCGAGGACACCTCTAACGAGAGTATTGCGTACACGCCGCCGCACGTTGTTATCGGGCCAAGCAACCTCAGCATCCGCGGCGGTATTCATCGCGCCAGCCAACTAGCCCAAAGCTAGGCCCATCAAATACAGCACTCTTCACAAGCGGCGATTGATCTGTTAAAATAGCCCCGTAGTTGGGGCTGTAGCTCAGTTGGCTAGAGCGCTTCCATGGCATGGAAGAGGTCCAGGGTTCGAGTCCCTGTAGCTCCACCAAACTACGTCAAACACCATAAAAACGGGCAGTTATAAAATATCGGCCCGTTTTTTACAGTTAAATTGCACTTGTACTACATTTTATGGAAACAACTATTACACCTTGGCAGGTAGCTTGGCCTGCATACGCGCCTCGTTATATACCCGACCGATTCGGGGGCCCAATTCAAGAACGCCGTTTCGACTTAGTTGAAGTCGGCCCAGATAGTAATGAATTTACGACTTTTGTTGCCCATAATCCAGGAATAAACGCTATAAAGGGCACACGCCGCATCCTTATACGTGGCGACTCCGTAGCTTGGGGATGCAATGACGATGAGCAAGCCGATCGCTTGCCGCCAAAAGTTCGATTCCCTGTCCAGCTTCTTGGCAATCTCGCGCTTCTAGATGGGCAGAGTTATACAAGTTTCGAACACGCCGTGAACGGCATGACAACCGACCGCGATCGTGTTGACCGGCCCGGCAGAAACAGCTTAGCGGTGTTCCCCGACGTTCTGAAACGCGTAAAGCCACATTCGGTAGTGATTCATCTTGGCCTGAATGACCTGAATAGCAAGGAGATACGCCGTACGGCAACTGAAGCCGCAGAAGGCGTCGGGCGTAATGTAGATGCGATTATTGCTCATAACGGCAGGCAGCGGCTGGAGCGCAATCGGGTTCGGAACGTTGTGGTTCTGGGGCCGTCGCCAATTATTCCTACCAGGCGCTTTTACAATCTACAACTCCCTGAGTATTTCTCTGAGCAATCGATGGCCGAATCGTTTTCTTTAGGGCCAGAGATTCGGAAGATGGTCCATGCGTATGGCACCCAAAACCTGATATCGCCTTTTCGTTTGCCCAAGTTAGCTTTTCTGGTCATCCAGCCTGTTGAATAACTCTTCCCGCCCTCGCGTTTGTACCCCAAGAAGTGTAAACTTCCTTGCCAGGTAGATCATTTCGTTTTATTCTTAGATCAACGTTAAACAAGGTTCAACTTGCATGAAGAAACTCAACAACAAAGGCTTCGGACTCGTCGGAGTCCTTGTTGTCATCGTAATACTTGCCGCAATGGGTGGCGCGGGCGCTTACGTGTACCACAAGCACCACAAGGCGAAGGCCACGACAACAAGCAGTAGTACGTCGAGCAATACCAACTCTACAGGAAAAAGTGGGAACAGCTCAGGCGGTACCCAAGCATCTCCTAAGACGTACACCTCGAACGATGCCTTGAATCTGGTGCAAACCGCGTACACAACTGCGCTCACCTATTTGAAGCAGACAACACGGGCCGATCAGGGCGAGATTGACTCAATTAAGTCAAGTTTGAGCACTGGTCTCTATGGAAATCTCAGCAGCAATCTAGCAAAGGCTGGCCATGACCAAATTCTGTGTGCGCAAGCGGAGCCCGACAGTTTGACGACGTCGCTCAGCAGCTCTGCAAACGGCACGGCTACGATATATGTTAACGAACTCTTCGGTTCTAGTGTAACGAAGGTGACCACCACGGTCGACCTCAGCGCCCTAAAGATCACAGATATTAGTTGTCCGCAGTAGCAGCCTTACTCCCTCGGATCAAACACATTTGAAATAGCACACGTAAAGCCTTGAAATCTGGTCGCTTGGTATCTGCTAAATCTACAAAATCCGCTTGCGGCGGGCAAACACAAGCAAAGCCACAATTAAAAGTAGCGTAAAACCGGCGACTCCTTCAAACGCCCAAGTTTCGTGCTGAAACGGCAGGTTAACGTTCATGCCATACATGCCGTAAAATACATTCGGCAAAGCAATAATCACGGTGGCTACCGTTAGCACTTTCATGGTGTAGTTCAGGTTGTGCGAGCTAATCGACGAGTAGGCTTCGCGGATATTATCGATAGATTTCAGGTTGGAATTACAAGCCTCAATGGATTGCTCGTTGTTGAGCAACATGTCCTCTACTATATCTTGGTCTTCGTCAAACAGTGTCATGTAACGGCCTAAAAGCAAACGCCGCAAAGTAGCGTTTGTGGGCTGCAATGATGACAAGAATTCATTTAACTCATCTTCGATCATCACGAAATCAATAAAGTCCTGGCTGGAAATTTCATGGCCGCGCAAGCGTGAGCGGATAAGCTTAATTTGCTTGCTGGTGCGCGTAATAAAAGTGTCGTAGCGGTCACTGATTTGCTGCAAAATTTGCAACACCAGCTTGGCGCGCTGCGTAGTGGCAAAGTTGATTTTGCCGTTCAAAAAGTCGTCAAGCCCGGGCAAGCGGACCAGTGACACTGTCATTAAGATATCGTCACCAAAAATGAACAACAGAGGTACAGTCACAAGCTCTTTTTCCTGGTTTTTATAAGCAAAGCGTACAAACACATAACTTCGATTGTCTTCTCGCTCCAAACGCGGCATTTCATCGATGTCTAGCGCGTCCTCGAGGTGCCCCGGCTGCAATTGAAATGTCTTTACAAGTGCATGCACTTCTTCGTTTGTAGGAGCCTCAACGTATATCCAACTGCCACGCTGATAATCATGGAGTTCTTTGACTTCTTGAGTGCGCAAGCTTTTGTAGTAGTACTTAATCATGCTTTCTCCTAGGCGGCTGGTTTCAGCCGTCTTCTAAACTGTTCTTGTCTTCATTGTAGCACCTTAACGTCTGTAGCTAACTGGCAGATTTAATTAAAAAGAGCCAGAGTATATTTTGGCTCTTTTTTCGTGCGCGCCCACCCGCGGCGCGTTTTGCAAGTTGTTGTTTGTTTTTTGCATTCCGCGCCGTTCCTTTTTTTGCGCACGAATTACTTTTAGCATACCTGCTTATGCTTATTTGTCAAGGCTCGTTTGCAATACTACCCTGGTCATGTTCTTTTTAAAAATCTTTTAAAAAGCCGCGCAGTTTGGCAATAGCTTTGGCCCGATGACTAACCGGCAACAGTTCTTCATCGGTCATTTCGGCGTAGGTTTTGGCCATGCCTTCAGGTATAAAAATACTATTCCAGCTGAGCGCACCGTGCCAGCCATCGTTTTCGGAACTACGCGGCTTGTCGGCGATGTAGCCGTCGGTTTCACCATTAAATACATACATTTGCGTGCCATCATACAAAGCGTACACAATTGCGGCGGTTGCGGTACGGTCGTCAAAGTTTTCGAGCATTTTTACGATACCTTCAGGGCCGAGTTCTTGCAAAAACCACTTAATTAACGTGCCGGGCAGCTGCCCGAAGGCGTGGATAGTCAGTGCCACATCTTCAATTAAGACCGGCTTGCCGGCGACTTCGTAGGCTTGGCGGGCTTTATGCTCGGCAACTTGGCGCAAATCGAGCGATTGCAATTCGTCGAGGTCGTACTTTACGGGCGTTACGCGGCGGCCGAGCCATTTCGCTAAGTAATCGGCCTTGTGCTGGTTGCCGGTGATAAACACGAAATCCATTTTTATTTACTTGGCCCGATTATTTTTTGCTGGTAATCAAGCATTTCCTCGGCGCACACTTGCAGCACGGTTTTAGTACGCAACTTAGCCTCGGTGTTATCAAACCATATCGATATCCATTTACAGATGCCATTTTGTTCATCGTTACATTTTAGGTTTTCGTTCTGCAATAGCTGGCGCGCGCTTTCCAAGCTCGGTACTAAAAAGTCAATATGGTCGAGTCCGACGGCATCTTGGGAGCCAGGACGGCGCTGCATAATTTTCACCAACCGGACATTGTTTAGCAAAGGCTCGCGCAAATAAAATGTGGCCAGCCAACGCTCGTTCACCCAGCCGTAGTGCACCTGCTCGGATTGGTCGCGCAGGGTTTCGCATATTTGGTTGAACTCTTTTAAATCTTCTGCTTTCCAGCCGATTGCCGTTGGGGTATAGCTTTGAAAAGTTGAGGCTGCGGCCATGCTCGCCACGAGTTTTCGCCACTTGTGCATGTAGTTTTCTATGTCGTTTGCGAACATGCTATTCATTGTTGCCTCTTATCTTTCGTTTAACTTTATAATAAGGTCGGCCTCAGTAATTTGCCGGGTACCGTATTTTTCGGCCTTTTTTAATTTGGCTGCGCCGACGTTTTTACCCACCACCAGAAAAGTCGTGTCTTTACCGAGCGACGATTGGAATGTGCCGCCAAGCGCCCGGATTTTCTCGGCCGCTTCGTCGCGGCTCATATCTGTAAGCGTGCCTGTTATCACAAATCGCTGGCCGGCAAGCAAGCCGGTGGCGCGCGATATGTATTCCGGCGAAACACCGAGGCGCTTAAATTTTTCGAGCAACTCTTGGTTGTCAGGGTCGGCGAACCATGCCAAAATTGATTCGGCAACCACATCACCAACGCCATCCACTGCTCGTAAATCATCGAGTGTGGCATGCATTAGCGCTTCAAGCGAGCCAAACGCTTCGGCCAAATCTATCGCTGTTTGTGACCCAACATGCCTACTGCCTAAACCATAAATAAAGCGCGGCAACGGCGGGGTTTTTACGCTCGCAATTGCCGCCAATAAGTTGTTGGTAGAAACCTCGGCAAAGCGTTCCAGCGAAATAACTTGGTCATGTGTGAGCGTGTATAAATCGGCCATGTCGTTGATAAGCCCGGCGTCTACCAATGCCACCACGTTCTTTTCACCCATACCGTCAATGTCTAAAGCACCCCTGCTGGCAAAATGCTCGACTGCTTTTTTGAGCAACAGCGGGCCAGACGCGCCTTTTACACGGTATACGGCCTCGCCTTCGGGTCGTTCAAACGCCAACTCCGGGTACTGGCGCGCTAGTTCAGCTTCCATATCAAAAGCATGCGTTTTCTTGGGTCGAAGTTCTAATAATACGCGGTCAACCTGCGGAATGATGTCACCCGCCTTGAAAATAACCACCGTATCACCGACGCGCACATCGTTGCGGGCGATTTCATCGGCATTGTGCAGGCTGGCATGTTGCACAGTGGTGCCCGCCACAACAACCGGGTTAAATACCGCTACCGGCGTTGCAGCGCCAGTACGGCCAATGCTAAGCACGATATCTTTTACCAATGTGGTGGCCTCCTCGGCCGGATATTTATAAGCCACGGCACCGCGCGGGTTTTTACCGACGATGCCTAATAAAGCGTACAGCACCCTGTCGTTTATTTTTATCACTAAACCATCGGTATTAAACGGTAGCTCGTGGCGTTTGTGTTCCCATTCGTCAACGAAACCCATCACACCGTTGAGGTCCGTGAATACTTGCGCCTGTGCATTTGCCCTTAAGCCCAACGCACGTAAAGCCTGGTAAGCGTACATGTTCGTCGGCACTTCGGTCGGGTCGTCGCGCAGTACGTCATACGGAATAAAATGCAACGGCCTTTCGGCAACCAGTTGTGGGTCAAGCTGTCGAATGGTTCCCGCCGCCAAGTTGCGCGGGTTGGCAAACAGCGGCTTGCCTGCAAGCTCGCGCTGGCGGTTTAGCACCTCGAACTCTTTTTTAAGCATCACAATTTCGCCGCGAATTTCGGTACGGCCATACAAAAATTGCCTATATTTAGGATCGTTGCGCAGACGCAACGGCACACTTTTAATGGTGCGCACATTGGCGGTGACATCCTCGCCCACATAGCCGTCGCCCCGAGTAATGGCACGCTCGAGTACGCCGTCTTGATACACAAGCGCGCAGCTGAGGCCATCCATTTTGATATCTGTAAAAAATTCGTGCTGCGTACCTGGTGCCAGCGTATCGGTACGCACCAACCAGGCTTCGACGTCATCGCGGCTAAACACGTCGTTCAAACTGATCATGCGCACCGAATGCTGAACTTTGGTAAATTCCGCTAAGGGCTGGCCACCTACACGCTGTGTTGGCGAATCGGGCATGACCAGCTCCGGATATTGCTGCTCTAATTGTTTAAGCTCACGCATCAAGCCATCGTACACAGCGTCGTTTACCGAAGGCGCATCAAGCACATAATACTCGTAGGCATACTTCGCCATGAGCGCTTTGAGTTCAGTAAGACGGTGGGCGGCTTGCGTTTTATTCATTAAATCCCCTACAAAAGCGAGCGGTATAGCGCGTAATAATAACTATGCAGCACCGGCAATGCCAACAAGGTTAATGCGAAAAATACCCAGGAAGCGGCGGCAGAGAACAGCAAAATGACCGGCACCACAATAACCGCGCCAATAACCAAAAGTGCGACAGGCGAAAATGCCACTTTGCGCAACACCGTCCAGCGGCGATTAGCTACTAACTGACGTGCCGAACGTAGCGCCTTCATTGGCGTCATATCTGGCAAACACACGATATACCAAGCAAACACTGACGAAACTATCAAATATAAGCTGAGCAAAACAAGCAGCGCAAATACCAAGGCCCACATAAAGCGTTCCACGCCGGTTGACACTACACCGGTTGACGCCACATTATACACAATGCCACCTAAAATTGCCGGGAACAATTGCAATGCCACCACTCCGAGCACCATCACAAAGGTAATTAAAGGATACATGCCTCTGTAGTAAGCGTCGCGGATACGGATGCGACTGCCAGCATATGTTTGCCGGAGCGCCCAAATAAGTGCCAAGCTTGTAATAAGAATCCAGATAAATTGGTACGGGCTGGCGCCTGCCGAGCCGCCAGATGCGGTGCCTCCCGAGCCGACCATGTACAAAAACAACGCCACGCCCGAAGCTAAATCGGCTGTGCTGCCGCTAACCAAACTTCTAATAGTCGTCTTTGCATCACCGTAATTTTGGCCAGCACTAAAGCCTTGCACTACAATAAAATCGACAAGGCCATAGATAATAAGCACACCGGCAAAAACTTTCCAGTTTTGTTTGAGCATGGTAAGTGAGCGCCAAAAAAGTTTGAACGAGCCAGTAAGCGTTTGGCCAGGGTTTTTAATGCGGCGCTGCAATTTAAATGACTGGTAGGCAGCTTCTTTTATGCGGCGAGGTTTTGGTGGCTTTGTAACGGTTTTAGGGTTTGCCGGTTTTTTCGTAGCGGGTGATGTGGTATTTTTTTTGTTTGCCATACTGTTATCTTATGCGTGAGTGCCCATTTCGCGCAAGCGGCGGATACGGTCGTCAATAGGCGGATGCGTGCTAAAAAATTTGGTGATTGCGTTAGCTTTAAGTGGATTGGCAAAAAACAGATGGGCAGTAGCCGTATTTTGACGCTTCATGGCAGAACCGTGGTCGCGGATCTTTTCAAGCGCGCTCGCTAGACCTTCTGGGTAACGCGTTGTAAGCGCGCCAGTGCTATCGGCAAGATACTCACGGCGACGCGACACAGCAAGCTGCACCAGCAATGCGGCGAATGGTGCTAAAATGGCAGCGGCCAAACCAATTACCAGCATTATCGGGCTGTTGCGCTCGTCATCGTCCCACCACAACACCCGCATAATGGTATCAGCAATAATCGTAATGGCGCTCACCAGGCCGAATACAATAAGCATCACACGGATATCAAAGTTTTGCACATGCCCAAGTTCGTGCGCGATAACGCCCTCAAGCTCAGTATCGGTCATTACGTTTAATAGCCCGGCGGTCACACACACTATAGCGCGCTTGGGGTCGCGGCCAGTGGCGAAGGCGTTGGGTGCCGGGTCGTTAATTATATATATTTTTGGCGTGGGCAAGCCCATCGTAATCGCCAGGTTTTCAACAATTCTAAAAAGCCTGGGATTATCCGCTTTTTGGATTTCGCGGGCACCATTCATGGCCAGTGCCAACTTGGCGGCCATAAAATATTCAATCAGCGCATACATAGCAGCGCCGAGCAATGCAAAATATATAAAGTTTGTAGAGTGCAGCAAAGAGCCGAGCACCCAACCTAAAATACCGATTATGGCGATAAATACAGCCATAATCAGCCAGGTTTTACGTTTGTTAGCAGCAATATTGGAGTACATAAATAACAACAGAGCCAGGCGGCATACGCATACGCCGCCTTTACTTTAAATTTTGTTTAGAATTTTACCTGCACGGGCTGGCTGGCTTGTGCCATTGCGCTGTCATCAAGCTCAAAGAATTCTTTGTCTTTCTTAAAACCAAGCATGTTCGCAAGAATGTTTGTCGGGAACACCTTGCGCTTGGTGTTAAAATCGCGCACCACGCCATTGTAAAAGCGGCGTGAAGCCTGAATTTTGTCTTCAGTGTCTATCAACTCATCTTGCAAAGCCTTAAAGTTTTCGTTGGCTTTAAGTTGTGGGTAGGCCTCGGCAACCGCGAACAAGCTTTTAAGCGTGTTACTAAATTGGTTTTCAGCCTTTGCAGTATCGGCAACACCTTTGGCGTTCAAAGCCTGTGCGCGGGCAGCGGTAACATCTTCAAAAACAGTTTTTTCGTGAGTCGCGTAACCTTTAACCGTGTTGACCAAGTTAGGGATAAGGTCGTACCGGCGCTTCAGCTGCACAGTAATGTCGCTCCACGCTTCGTCGGAACGCACGTTCAAGCGGACCAACCCGTTATACATAGCAGCAAGTACGGCAATAACCAGTACGAGCGCTATTGCAACAATAATCCAAACCATAATTTTAAAGGCTCCTTTGTTTACACTTTAAGTATATACCACTTACGCTACCAGCGCAGCTTTTTGTTAACACTTTTACACTATCTTTCGTGCACCGGTCCCGCGGCTAGAAGCTAAAGCCAAAGGGTACGTTTAAGGTGCTGCTCATATGCCAGTGCGATAGCCTGTAGCTTTTCGGCCTGTTCTGCCGTGGCATGCGGAATAACAAACCGTGCGATACTTTCAAAGTGAAGGTAGTTGGATTCTTTTACAGACTGATTTCCATTGTAGTTATCAAGGTTTTTTGAATGCCCGAGAACCAGCTGCATTTCTTGCAGTGTCGCATCGGGCTCGACCAAATTATCGGGTTCATAATTACGGGCCGACGGGTATTGGATAGGTACATTCGCGCCCATAACTTTGCGCAAAATACCTGCTAAGGTGCCATTAGGTGTTTTATCGTGCGGCAATTTCAAGCTCTCACGCTGCCACTTTTTGGAGCCGCGTCTTTGATTGCCCTTACTTTCAATAGTATGGGCCTGGCCGCTTGCTCGCAGCTCAGCCTCTTTTTGCGCTAAAGTTTCGGGGTCTGCCCTTGGCGGGATGAGATTCGGCGCTATTTCTAGAGTTTGGTCGTCTTTGTAGGCCACTTTTTTCCCGACGAAGGCCGCAAACCGCTCAAGCTGTTCTGCCGGAAAGGCGTCATGCGCATAATAGCCCATCAATTCTATATTTAAATAGAATCTTGGCTGGTCGCCCGAAATGTCGACACCAATAGTAATACCATGCCCGGCGAACCGTGTTGCGAGATGGCCATATGACCTGCCATTGTATTTCGCTTCCCTGCTTTTAAAAACCTGATATGTACCATGTGGCGCATGGTTTGGCAATTCTTCAAGCCATTGCTTAAACGGATCAATAATGTCAGTTTGCAGGATCTGATCGTCGGTTCGTTCGTAGTCGGTTCGTTCGTAGTCATCGCCGATTGCAACCTTGCCAATGGCAGCGCCGGTCGCTCCCATGGCAGGTTCGGCTTCTACTTGCGCGGCGTCGGCGATGGAGTCAACGTAGTACCGGCGTAAATCGGCTTCGATAGCGTCAATACTGTCATAGGGAATGCCGAAATGCTCAAGGGCAATTTCAAGGCTTGTAATGCCCTGTTCTTTTAAGCTGGCAGTGTCTATCTCACCAATAAGCGCTTCTTGGTTTTGCCGACGTTTGGCGTCGATGTAAGCATCTTTCCAGTCGTCATAAAAGAATTCTCCTTTTTCGATTAAGGCCGAATGTTGCCGGACAAATTCGGCGAACGACACTGAATTCGGAATGAGCCGTGCAAGATGCGGCGCGACAAGTTTGTAGCTTAGGCTATCCCTAGGGCTACCCGCATACAAATTTTCACCTTCAACCAAAGCGGCGAGCGTTTCTGAAAGCACATTTTCGGCGTTGGCTACGTAGCTGCCTTTACCGTCCGTCGCCAAGATATAACGGCTGGCCATGTCAGCGGCGAGCTGGTTTGTACGTGTATCGTTTTGCAAATAGTCGGCTGCGAAGTCTGTTTCAAGATAGTACGCATAGATATCATCAGAGTTTGTTTTTATCGCCTTCAGCCACATTGCTTTCCGGGCAGCTTCACGCTGTTGCTTCGCTTTTTTGGCTTCTTCTAGCATCTGTGCCCGTTCCTGTGCTTTGCGCGCCGCTTCCGCTGCTTGATGACGTTCTTTAATGACGTCCTGAGCAGTTGCTAAGTCGTACATTATCTGCATGCTTATATTTGGGGATAGTATATTAGGTAGCAATGAAAGCAACTCGTTCAGTTCAGGCAAGCGTGTTTCGCTATGCGCTACACTTTGGAGAAACCATTGTGCAGCTGCTTCGGGATCTTCAGCATGTGTGGCCACAAACTTCACCAAGCTGGCAGTGGTGGCTATGTCGGCGCCCAGGTTCCATTCCCGCAAAGCGATTATGTCGAGCTTGCTATTGACGGCTTGGCTTGAAGTTACTCGTGGATCGTTTAAAAATGGCTCCGTTTGGCCGGGAAACACAGTAAGTTGATCGAAAACAGACAAAATCCGAAGCCCGCCTGGTGAAGCCGGTATTTGGCTTTCATACACACCGGGCCGCACCTCTGAGTCGATGCCGCCTAAATACTCAATCATGGCTGCCATTTGCCCGGCAACATAGTTTGCCTCTTGCGGTGCCGCTGCGCTTTCAAGCGTCGCTAGCGTCGCACTTATCTGCCCGGCTAAAAAGTAGTTATGTTTGCCCTGTCGCATGTCGCCATCCAAAATAGCCTGAAGCGTTGGGTCTAAGCTGGACGCAGACGGGTCGTGGTTGTGTTGTGCGTTAGGGGGTAGAAAATCGGGCGACATAGTTTATGGTACTGTAATATCTAAACTTACAATTGTCAACGAGCTAGTTTTATGCGGTGCCAAGTGTAATTTTCTACCCAAATAAAAAATGACCTCGCCGTTATTGCCGGTAAGGTCAGTCGTTCTAATTGTCGTACTATGGTGGGTGATGAGGGACTCGAACCCCCGACCCTCTCGGTGTAAACGAGATGCTCTAGCCAACTGAGCTAATCACCCAAAAAAAGGAACCAATTTGTACTTGCGTTATTGTACCGCATAACCCGCCTTTTTTGCAAGTACTTTTAGGGCTTAGGCGCACGCAAGAGTAGGCCAAACGGTCGGCTGGTTACCTTGCAATATATCCTCTTCCGCTTTTACAACTTGGCTAACTAGTGTATTCGCTGCCGACTG
>Ga0157374_10002316_pt1 | contig 16053 bp, 10 predicted proteins | sample M25metaG_FD_115308 | JGI IMG/M metagenome (GOLD analysis project Ga0157374, IMG submission 115308) | Miscanthus rhizosphere microbial communities from Kellogg Biological Station, Michigan, USA - M2-5 metaG | ecosystem: Host-associated > Plants > Roots > Rhizosphere > Soil | place: USA: Michigan...
TCAGACTCGCAAGCAACATCAGGCTCATGACCTGAGGGCCACAGTCGAAGCGATCTAAAGCGGTGCGCACCTTGCGGTGAATCTTGAGGCAACGAGCTGAGCCTCACACACGCAGCGAAAGAACTTGCACTCACGCCTCGACTCCGTTGAATGCATCGCCGTCCAGGCGGAGTTGCAAGCGCAGACGCCCGCGGGATCAAGCCCTTAACTCACCACGTTTTCGACTCATGTCACGGAGTCACCGTGAATTCTCCAGATGTGAAGATGATTCGCCACAGCAACGGATCCACTGTCGGCACACCTCATCTTCCCAACAGGCTCGACCATCCGCTCTGCGCTCGAATTTCCCGGCGCAGAGCAAGGGCAGTTTGACATGGCCGAACCCTTTCGTTCGTGGAGGCAGTCTATGGTTCACCTTACTTTCCGCAAGAGATCAGCAGAACTATGGCTCATACTGATCGCAACACTTCTGCTCTTTGCGCCAGTTCTCCGTGCTCAGGACAACGCAAACATTACCGGGACCGTTACAGACGCAAGCGGAGCCGTCCTTCCAAACGCCGACATCTCCCTTGTCAACTCTGGCACCGGCCAGATCCGCGAGGCCAAATCTAACGACGCCGGCCTCTTCCGGTTTCCCAATATCGCGGTCGGAACCTACACGCTTACCGCCACCGCAACCGGATTTCAGAAATCGACCCGCACCGGCATCATCGTCAACGTCGCGCAGACCGTAGCAGCCGACATGATTCTGACCGTCGGCAGTGCGGCACAAAGCATCACCGTTGAAGCACAAGCGTTGCAGGTGCAAACCGAAACCAGTGAAGTCAGCACCCTCATCAGCGGCGAACAGATCCGTCAGCTGGCTACCAACGGACGCAACGTGGTGCAGCTCGCCGCTCTCGGCTTGGGCGTCTCAAACCAGATCTCGTCTTTCGCTGGCATTGATGCCCTCACCTCCTCCAACGGCCTCAGCTTCAACGGCCAGCGCACCTCACACAATGTCTACCTCATCGACGGCGCCGAGCAGAACGACCGCGGTTGCGGCGGCTGCTTTATGAACCTGCCTTCACAGGACGCCATCGGCGAGTTCCAGACTCTGGGCTCCAACTACGCGGCCGACTACGGCATCGGCTCTGGCGGCACCATCGTCATGGTGATCAAGTCCGGCCAGCGGCAGTATCACGGCAGTCTCTACGAGTTCAACCGCAATACCGCCTACAATGCCAACGACTACTTCCTCAAACAGCAGGGGAAATCGCGCCCAGTCTTCCAGCTCAACACGCCGGGCGGCAACATCGGCGGTCCACTTTTCATTCCTCACGTCTACAACCAGCAGAAAAATCGCACCTTCTTCTTCTGGAATGAAGAATGGCGCAAGCTGATCAAAGGAAGCCCTCCGTCGCTCTCGAACGATCTGTGGTCGAACAACTTCCCGACGCTAGGTGCGAACTTCAACTACACCCCGCAGAGCTCCGCGATACCGCTCGTTCCCAATCTGCCCAACAACGCAACCTACACTGCTCTTGAAACCAGCCTCGGTCTTACTCCCGGATCCGCGTTCCCTCTCAACTCCGACGGAACATACAGGATCCCGGCAGCTCTGATCGATCAGAACATCGTTCGCGAACTGAATGCAGGAACGTTCCCTAAACCGAACGCCTCGTGCACCGGTTCCATCTGCAAGCAGTTCATCGTCTCCGTCAAGCAGCCTGAGAACATCCGTGAGGATACGATTCGTATCGATCACGCCATTAATAGCAAGTTCCAGCTGATGGGACACTACCTTCACGACGCGATGGATAACACGTACTTCCCGCCGTTGTGGGGTACCAGCTTCGCTTCCGTCGGTACTTCCATGAAGAATCCTTCGTACACGGCGGCCATTAAGCTGACTCAGACCTACTCGCCAACGTTGCTAAACGAAACCGCGTTCTTCTATAGCGGCAATAAAATCCGCCTGACTCCGCTAGCCGCGGCCGGCACTTCTTTCTCTGTCCCGGATGGCTGGACGGGCGAGACGCTGTTCGCATCCGCCAACCAGGCGGCAATCACCCACGGGCTGGCGAAACCTATCATGCCCGCGATCGTCATCAACAACACCCTCGGTGCGCAATGGAACCCGCAGTACTTCCCGTGGAAGAACGGATACGAGGGCTTCCAGTATCGCGACGACCTTTCCTGGATCAAGGGCCGCCACCAGTTCAAGTTCGGCGTTGGCTGGTTGCATACCTACAAGAACCAGGAACTGCAGGCCAACACCAACGGCACTGCTAACTTCGGAAACAGTGCTTTCTCGAAAGACTCCATCGTCAACATGATGCTCGGCATGGCCGACTCGTGGGACCAGCTTGAATACCTCTATGGCAAAAACTGGGTCAACAACAACTACTCCCTCTACCTGATCGACAACTGGCATGTTGGTCCTCGGTTGACTCTCAACCTCGGACTCAGGTACGACGGCTTGCCGCACGCATTTGAGCGCTACAACAAGTTCTCCAATTTCGTGCCGGCCAACTACAACAAGACCCTGGGTAATCCCATTGCCCCGGATAACACGCTCATCAGTTCCCAGCTCTCCACCTTCGGAACGGGTACTGAGAAGTTCTATCTGAACGGCATCCGCGAAGCAGGCGTCGACAGCTTCCCGAGCGGCAATGTCGAGAACCGCTACTTCACCTGGCAGCCGCGAATTGGCTTCGCTTATGACTTGTCAGGAAACGGCAGAACCGTTCTTCGCGGCGGCGTTGGCATCTTCTACGAGCGCGTGCAGGGCAACGATGTTTATAACTCCGCCCTGAATCCGCCCTTTGCTTACAGACCGCAGCCGACGAACGTCTTCTTCTCTCATCCCACAACAAGCATCAGCACCGGAGCCACGGGAACTTCGCTCTTTCCATCGGGCCTCACCAGCATCAAGTTCACCTATCCGCCTCCTGGAACCATGAACTGGAGTCTTGGCCTTCAGCGTCAGATGATGCCATCCGTCGTTGCAGCACTTCAGTATGTCGGCTCTTCCGGATGGGATCAAAACAATACCCGCCAGATCAACACGCTGCCGTTGACAAACGACTCGAGCAACTACTGGTCAACCGCCAGCAGTACACCCCAGTGGGCCTTCAATCCTTCCGCGGATTCACGTTGGAACCCGACGTACTCTGACCGCTATGCCGTCCAGAGCACGCAGATCGTCGCCAACAAACTCCGTCAGCAACCCGGTTTCGCAAACATCAATCAGGAGGAAAACGAAACCAATTCTCATTATCATTCTCTGCAGACTGGCATAAGGTTTGAGAACAAGTGGGGACTCACCTCTCAGGTCGCATATACGTTCTCTCACCTGCTTGATAGTGCCCCTGGTGTAGACCTGGCCACTCTTAACAATCCCTTCAACCCCTCTTACAGTAAGGGTTCCGGGTCCTATGATCGCCGGCACATCTTCAACGTGAGCTATGTGTACGGTCTTCCGTTCGCCCGCCACAGCTCTAATGCCGCCTATCGGACCATCGCTGGCGGATGGGGAGTCTCCGGAATCACCGTCTTCCAAACCGGCCTCCCTCTGAACGTCACCTACGGACCTGACACTCTCGGTTTGGGCGGAGGCACCTCCAATCGCCCGAACCTGGTCGGAAAAGTCAAATATGCCAAGACCCAGGCGGCCTGGTTCAACGGCAAAACCGACAACATCTACTCCGCTCCACTTGCGCCGTGGTTCGGCGGACCCAACCAGGGCTTTGGCGCTGCAGGAAAAGACAACGTCCGCGGACCGGGCCTCAACAACTTCAACCTGAGCTTGACGAAGAACATCCCGTTCACCGGAGCGGACAACGGCCCGAATGTCGAGCTGCGTTTCGAATCCTTCAACACCTTCAACAAAACGCAATTCAGCGGCGTCAATACAAGCTTCACTGACGGCAACTTCGGTCAGGTCACCTCTGTGTTCAGCAACCGCGTTCTGGAGCTGGGAGGCAAATTCCGCTTCTAGCTTCGTACTCCAACAAGACAACAAAAGCGGCGGGCTTCCAAGCCCGCCGCTTTTTCATGCTGCCAACCGGTTCCCATCCACCATTCCCATCGACATGACATCTGTCACCTCCGATTCGTGACATTCGCTACTGGGTTTCCCGCTGCAGCCGCGCGATCCTTAACTTGCACGCTGGTTCACAGCAGTAAGAAGGAGAATCGATGGCCACGCTTCATGCATATCCCTTGCAGGATTCCCCAACCTCCCGGGCCTGGCCTGGATCCGCACAGATTGCAGGTCTGCACTCCGTCACCAAGTCGTATGGCCAGACAAAAGCCCTCGATAATTTCTCGTTTCGCCTTTCTCCCGGCGAAATAGTCACCCTTCTCGGCCCCAACGGCGCGGGCAAAACCACCGCGATTCGACTGCTGCTCGGCTTGATTGCGCCCGACGCTGGAACCGCCCGCGTGCTGGGACGCGATCCGCGCGACGCCGACGCCCGCACGCACATTGGGGCGATGCTTCAGGTCGCCCGCGTTCCCGAGGTTCTCCGCGTTTCAGAACTCATCGACCTCTTCCGCAGCTACTATCCTCAGCCGCTCGCAGCCAGAGAGGTCATTCGGATCGCCAAGCTCGAGGGTCTCGAGAGTCGTCTCTTCGGAAAGCTCTCGGGCGGTCAAAAGCAGCGCGCCCTTTTCGGCCTGGCCATCTGTGGAAACCCCGATCTTGTCTTCCTGGACGAACCCACCGCCGGCATGGATATTGAGTCGCGCCGTGCGCTTTGGGAAGAGGTCCGCGCTCTCTCAGCCGCTGGAAAGACAGTCCTGTTAACGACTCACTACCTCGAAGAAGCCGACGCTCTCGCCAACCGCGTTGTTGTCATCAATCGCGGCAAGACCGTCTGCGAAGGAACCCCGTCTGAAATCCGGAGTCGCGTCTCCGGCCGTCGAATCCGTTGTGTCACGCAAATGGACCCCGCATTTCTGGCAACTCTGCCCACCGTCTCCGACGTCAAGCAGGATCGCGAAGCGATAGTCGTGACCGCCGAAGCCGCGGAAGACGTCGTTCGCGAGATGCTTCGGCGCGACCCGACCCTGAGCGGCCTCGAGATCCTGTCTCCCGCGCTTGAAGATGCGTTCCTCGCCCTCACCAGCCAGAACTGACCAGCCAGAACCAGCCTCGAAGGAGATCCCGATGAGCGCCAACACCATCGCCCTGCCCGTCCCGCAATCCACGCTCCCATACGTGGCTCGAATCTTCGCAAAAGAAATTCGCTATGAGTTCGTCAAGATGATGCGTACCCGTGCCTTCTCGCTGTCTGTCCTCGGCTTCCCCATCATGTTCTATCTCCTCTTCGGCGTGTCGAACAGACATACTGAGTTCGCTCGTTACTTGATGGCCAGCTACGGCTGCATGGGCGTAGTCTCCGCCTGCCTGTTCGGCATCGGCATGGGCATCTCCATGGAGCGTGCTCAGGGCTGGCTCGAACTCAAGCAGGCAAGCCCGATGCCACGGCTCGCATATCTCGCCGCCAAAATCGTCAGCAGCGCAGCCTTCGCGCTCATCATCGAAGTCGCGCTCATCGGACTGGCATTGACCCTCGGCGGTGCACACGTCACACTCATGGAATCTCTGCGCCTCATCGGTGTAGATCTGTTCGGTTCGGTCCCGTTCGCCGCAATGGGATTGCTTGTGTCGGTTCTTGTCCCATCCAATTCCGCGCCGGGCATCATCAACCTCATTTATCTTCCGATGTCCTTCGCCTCCGGGTTCTGGATGCCGATCTCGGTCCTCCCTCACTGGCTGCAGCGGCTGGCGCCGGCACTCCCCACCTACCATCTAAATCAGCTCGCGCTCTCCGTCATCGGCGCAGCCGAGCCTGGCCGCATGATGCCTCACTTCCAGGCACTCGCTGGATATACTCTGGTGATGTTCGGAGCTGCATGGATCATCTTCAACCGCAGCGAAGCCAAGGCATGACCACCCTGGACTCAAAACCTGCCGATCCCGCCCAGTCCGCCTCCACCGGCGCGGATCGGCCGGGCTGCGCGCCATCGCTCGTCGGCAGCATCCGCCGTACCGATTCTGCGATCCGTGCACGCGGCTTTGGCGGTATGCGCCCTCATTCCCGGCGCTGGTTCGACTTCATCTGGATCATTTACTCGGTCTTCTTCTTCTTCGAGCCTGTCCAGCGCAACTCGCGACCATACTGGATTCAATTCGCCGTAGCCTACGCGGTCTTCGTTGCTCTTTATACCGGCATCATCTATGCAAGCTCCCGCCGCAACGCCTATCTCTGCCTCGCGGGAATGGGAGTACTCGGCCTCATTTACTACCCGGTGAATACAGGCGCCTCAGGCATGTTCATCTACATCGTCGCCTTCGCGCCCTTCATTTCAGAGTCCATCACGGCCTCCATTGTCATCTTCGCTCTCAACTTCGTCGCCCTCATGTCCGAAGGTCTATTGCTTCACCTCAATCCCTGGACATGGGGATTCTCGGCATTCTTCGGGATTCTCGTCGGTTCAGGTAATCTCGTGGTCGCTCAGCGTATGAGAGCGAATCAGAAACTCCTGCTCGCCAACGAGGAGATCGAGCACCTCGCCAAAGTCGCCGAACGCGAAAGGATCGCGCGCGATCTCCACGACGTTCTCGGACACACTCTCTCCGTCGTAGTTCTGAAATCGGAACTGGCAGGCAAAATACTTCACCAGAATCCGGATCGCGCTCAAAAAGAGATGGCAGAAGTAGAACAGATCGCTCGCACCGCCCTTGCCGAAGTCCGGGAAGCGATCCGAGGCTATCGCGCTGAGGGTTTGGCTGCGGAACTCGATCGCGCTCGTGCCACGCTCGATGCGGCAGGCGTCACCCTCGACTACGCCTCCAAGCCACCCAAGTTGCTCCCCGCCCAGGAAACCGTTCTCTCTCTCATCGTGCGCGAAGCCATCACGAACATCGTTCGTCATGCCCACGCAAGCCATTGCCGAATCTCTCTTGACCAGACCGCCGATCGCACGGTTCTTCTGGTCGAAGACGATGGCCGCGGAGGTGTCCGCACCGAAGGCAGCGGTCTGCGCGGCATGCGAGAACGCGTAGAATCACTCGACGGTCGTTTCCAGATTTCTTCCGATAAAGGAACCCGTCTCATCATCGATGTGCCGGCGTAGGATCAAATGACAAAGAAGATCCAGGTGGTATTGGCAGAGGACCAGGCGATGGTGCGCGGCGCACTCGCCGCTCTACTCGAAACCGAGCCCGACATAGCAGTTTGCGCCAGCGCCGCAAATGGTCGTGAAGCTCTCACCGCCATCGCGAAACAAAAACCAGACGTCCTCGTCACCGACATCGAAATGCCTGAGATGACCGGACTCACTCTCGCAGGCGAGGTCCAGAGCCGCTTCCCGCTCACAAAAGTCGTTATCCTCACGACATTCGCACGCCCCGGCTACTTGCGGAGAGCTCTCGATTCCGGAGCCAAAGGCTACTTGCTCAAAGACCGGCCATCCGCCGAACTCGCCGACGCCGTACGCCGCGTACATCAAGGAATGCGTGTCATCGATCCAGACCTGGCTGCTGAGGCGTGGGACTCTGTGCCGGATCCCCTTTCCGAACGCGAGCGTCAAATCCTGTGGCGCGCCGGAGAAGGCAAATCCAGCGCCGAGATCGCAGACGAGCTCCACCTCTCTGAAGGAACAGTCCGCAATTATCTCTCAGACGCAATCAGCAAGCTGGGCGCCGCGAATCGCGTTGAAGCTGCCCGCATAGCCCGATCCAAAGGCTGGCTCTGATTTCACTGCAAAAATCGAGTGCAAATCACCCAGTCTGGGAGCCATACCCTAATCCCAATTCCTTCAGCTCAACCGCAGGTACGTCTTCGACAGCCGGTCATGCCAGCTCATCTGGTCCTCATCGAAAATCGACCACAGCATCCCCAGCCCCATCGGCAGCACCGAGATGAGCATGGCTTTCAGCCGGCCGTTCACCTGCTCGCGGGTCGCGAGTTGCTCGTCGAACGTGCACAGTGAGAGCTGCGCGTACCGCATTCCCGGCGTGGTTTTTGCAAAACTCAGGAAAAACCACTCATACAGCGCCGCAAACCCTAGAACGCTGAGCACAGCGCAAACCTCAAACGCCCGCTTGCCCGGCAAGCTGTCCACATTGGACGCGATCAGGTACATCGAGCCAAAGACGAAGCCCATAATCAGGCCCGCATCCACAACCGTCGCCATCATCCGCCGCCCGAAGGGCGCCTGATACAGCTTGTGCTCATCCGGAACCAGTGCGTAGTAGTTCGGCAGCTGCTCTGCCCTGGGCTCCTCATCGAGTTGCATCTGCTGCCAGCTCGATCCGATCCATACAGGATCGCCGGCCTCGATGTTTTGCCCCATCGGCTCCGTCGATACCGAATTCGGATCGACCTCGAAGATGCTCAACTGCGGCGACTCAGCCTCAGCCTGACCCTCCCCTAGCCGCGGCCGCAACCGGCGCGTCGCTACAATCTCCCTCGGAAACTGGATCAGGTTCGCAGGAATCGCCTGCGCTTCGATCTCTTCGTACACCGGCGCAGAATCAAAATGATCTTGCGCAGCCCAATCGTACTGGCTTGCTGAATAGGCCTCGGTCTGCGTCCTGCGCTGGGGCATATCCGCTTCCCAGCGAACCTCCATACCTCCGTGCTTCACCGGCTCGGGTTCGACAACGGTCTCTGCCTGCCACGACTGCTCCTTAACTTCGTAGGTCCGCAGTTCCGGCTCTTGTTCCTCGATCGATGTCTCAAACTGATCCAGCACGGCCTGAGCCGCAACCTGCGCCTCCACGGCAGCGCGCGTTGCTGCCTCAGCAGCCCGCAAAGCGGCCCGAGCATCTGCGGCTTGGAGATCGCTATAACTCGGCGCCTTCGCAAAACGCGCTGCAACCCGCGCGGCAGCAGCGGTCACGCGGCCATTCGCCGACCCCTGTTGATCCGCCAATTCATCCTGATCGGCGAACGAAATTCCCTTGCGAGTCTTGTGTTCCGCAAGGCGACGATTGACTTCCTGCTTCCACGTTGGGAGCCGTGCGGGCGAGCTAGGCAGTGTGCTCAAAACTCTACGTTCCCTTCCAATATTCTCTTTAACCGCGCAATTCGAGCCACATGCACAGTTGATTTTCTAATAACCTCCGGCGAACGCTTATTCCGCCGAAAGCCCGGACCCGGCACGCGCATTTGCTATGCTGGCCTTGGTCCTCGATGCATCCTCGTAATTTCGTGTTTATCACGCTGATGACCCTCTGTCACTTGCAACTTGCGAGTCAGATGTTGACCAATCCGTTACCTCCTCAACAACAGCCTTCAGTCGACCAGAAAACATCGCAACAAACTTCTGACGCAGCGCTCCCCGATGATCCCGGACAGGAAGCAATTCCCGTCGCAACTCCAGAGCCCATTCCATCCACTGGCGTCCCTCTGCGTTGGGAAGCTGGCGTCCAGACATGGGAAGGAGAAACCGTCACGCTCTCCGGTGGCGTGACCATCTACTATCGCGACTACATCATTCGCGCCGACCGAATCACCTACAACCGCTCGACGAGCGAATTGCATGCAGAAGGAAATCTCAAAATCACCGGAGGCTCAAGCGATGCCTACATCACCGCCTCGCACGGTGACATGCGCCTCAGCATGCACACGGCGCGCTTTTACGACGTAAACGGATCCATCGGCCTTCGCCGGTCCGGCCGTACTGTCGTCTATTCAACAGCCAACCCCTTCCTCTTCTCGGCTAGGGTCCTTCTTCAAACCGGCGAGGACAGCTTCAAGATCCTCGATGGCACGATGACGAATTGCCGCATCCCCAAGCCCGACTGGCAGGTCATCGCGCGATCCATCACCGTTGCAAACGACAAGGCCACGACCCGCAACTCCTACTTCAAACTGCTCGGCGTGCCGATCCTCTTTCTTCCTTACCTGAGCCACCCGGTTGAAGTCACCGGGCGTCAGTCTGGTCTACTTATTCCCGTCATCAGCAACTCAACCATTAAGGGCCTCACCGTCGGCGAACAGGTCTACATCGTCCTCAACCGCAGCATGGACATGGTCCTCGGCACCGAGTACTACAGCAAGCGCGGATTCGCCCCGAATGGCGACTTCCGCTACAAGGGCCCCGGCCTCGACCACTTCACGATGCGGTGGAACGCTCTCTACGATCGCGGCGTCAAGATCCCACCCTCTACTCAGCTCGTCGATCAGGGCGGCGCAGATATCCTGGCCGACGGTCGCGTCGATCTCACGTCCGCCACACGTGCAGCCGCCAACGTCGAATATCTCTCGAGCTATGTCTACAAGCTCGTCTTCAACGATAACTACCAGCAGGCCGTCAGTTCCCAGGTGCATAGCACCGTCTCGCTCACACACATCCGCAACGGTCTAGTGCCCTCCGCCTACCTCGAGCGCGTCCAGAACTTCGCGAGCTCCAATGAGGGCGATGAAGTCCGTATCCTTCACCTGCCCACTCTGCGATTCGACGTCGTCGACGAGCCCCTGCACAACTCGCCCTTTTACTGGCGTCTCGGCTCTTCGATCAGCTACCTCGGCAGATCCGAATACAGCTTTCACGTTCGCAACATGGGCCGCTTCGACCTCTACCCACATCTCTCACTTCCGTTTGTCGCCGCCGGATGGAGCATCGTCCCTGAGATTGCCCTGCGCCACACCTTCTACACCACCAGTCAAATCCCTGATCTGACCGGTGACAACGCCGGCACCCCAACCGTGAGCCACGACCCCCTCAGCCGAAGCGATGCCGAAGCCTCCATCGACATGAGGCCGCCCGCGCTCGAGCGTGATTTCACCATGGGACACAGAGTGCTTCGCCACGTGATCGAACCGGAATTGACCTACCGCTTCGTCGGGGGTATCGGACAAAAAGCGCGCAACGTCCCTCTCATCGATCCATCGGATATCGCCACCAACACCAATGAGATCGGCTACTCACTCGTCCAGCGCTTCTATACGCGGTCTGACAATCCACAGCCCTGCAGCGATCTCGACCAGGCCGACGGAAAATGCCACAGTCAGCCCCGTGAGTGGGCTTCCTGGCAGATCGCCCAGAAATACTTCCTCAACTCCGATTTTGGCGGCGCCATCATTCCCGGACGCCGCAACCTCTCAGACGCCACTCTGGACCTTACGGGAATTGCCTTCCTTACCAATGCGCGAAGCCTGTCGCCCCTCATCTCGCGCATGCGCTTTGAAGCGGTCAGCAATCTCCGCATCGAGTGGGATATGGACTACGACCCGAAGGCTGGACGCCTCGACGCCGACAACATATCCGCCGGCTACAGCCGCGGCCGTGCCACCATCGGCGTGGGACATTCCTTGCTGAACGCCGTTGATGAAAAAGGCAGCACGGCTTCCCTCATCCAGAGCCAGCAGCTTCAGCCGTTCTTTGAGTACGGCCGACCCAATGCCGCGGGCTTCAACATCGCCGCAAACGGCGGCTACGACTTCGTCAATAAAGCCCTTCAGTATGCAGGGGTCCAGACCGTCTACAACTGGAACTGCTGCGGCCTCAGCCTCGGATACCGCCGCTTCGCCCTGGGTACCGTCCGCGACGAAACTCAATATTTATATAGCTTTACCATCGCCAACTTCGGCTCCGTGGGCGACATCCGCCGCTCCAATACCGTATTTCACGACACCAACCTTCCCCCGGCTTACTAGTGCTTGGCCCCGGCCGGATACGTGCTTGCTTTTCTCCCTGCCGTCCGTCCACCACTCAGTAACACCGCGATGGCCCATTCCCCCCTCCGCGTTGGGCTTACTGGGATATCCTTTGAAGAAGAGGAAACACATTTTGTCACGGATTCGCTTATTGACTGGCCTTTTGGCTTTGAGCCTGGTCGTTGGGTGCAAAGCACAATCTGCCGCTTCTGGCACCCCCGATGCCGCCCTGAACCGCCACATCGAAGTCCTGGTTCGCTCACAGTTCGGCATCCCTGCAGACGTGTCTGTCTCTCTCGGCCAGCGCAAACCCAGCCAGATAGCTGGCTACGACTCTCTTCCCATCACCCTTGCTCATGGCGCGACAAAGAAAGTAATCGACTTCCTCGTCTCCTCTGACAACACCAAGCTTGCGCGTCTCGAGACCTTCGACCTTGCCAAGGATCCGGTATTCAACATCGATGTCGCCGGCAGGCCTATTCGCGGAAATCCAAACGCGAAAGTCACCGTTATCAACTTCGACGACCTGCAATGCCCCTACTGCGCGCGCATGCACTCGTCCCTTTTCCCGCAGACGATGGACCGCTACAAAGACAAGGTTCGTTTCATCTACAAAGACGACCCATTGAGTGAAATTCACCCTTGGGCAATGCACGCGGCTGTCGACGCGAATTGCATCGCGGAGCAGAACCCAGAGACATATTGGAACTACGTTGACTACATTCATGCTCACGGGCAGGAAGTGAGCGGCGAGGATCGCAACGTTCAGAAAAGCTTTGCCACGCTTGATCGCATCGCTCGCCAGGAAGCCACCCTTGCGAAACTGGATAGCACTAAGCTCGATGCCTGCCTCACCAAGCAGGACGATTCCCAGGTTCGCGCTTCAGCTAAGGAAGCGGAGGCGTTGGGCATCGAAGGTACGCCCGCCGTCTTCGTTGACGGGGAGCGCATCAGTGGCGCTCTACCCGCCGGACAGGTTTGGATTGTTATTGACCGGGCACTTCGCGCTGCGGGAGTCGAACCTCCACCGAGCGATCAGCCCGCGGAGCCTGCCGCAAAAGGTAAATAACCGAAGGGGCTGCTGACTTTTGAAAGCTGTTTTGTACTAGAGCCAGTGCGCGAACCAGTAGTCCTGAATGAGGAGTTGCCATCATCGGAGCCGGTTGCGGGATTTATCCTGTAATACCGGAGAGACGGCAAGGCTCCCGAGGAGATTCAAGGTTGCAAGTCGAAGGTTTCTTTTTCGCGCGTCGTAAGCCTCTTGCGCTGGCACTTTCAAGTTTTTTCCTCCTGGCTTCTTTCGCAGCATGCAAGCATCAGCCGGGACCTGATGTCATGGCCACGGTGAACGGGAAGGATATCTCCCGCTCCGATCTCGATAAAGCCTACAACGGCTACATGTCGAACCAGGGTGAAGCTCCCCAGGCTCCTGGTCCTGAACAGGCCAACATCGTTCGCCTCAATCTACTGCGCCAGATCATTGATGAGGAGATCCTCGATCAACGCGCCGCAAAGCTGAATCTTGCCGCTTCCGACGAGGACGTAAACGCAAAGCTAACGGAACTGAAGGTCTCCTACACCCAGGAAGAATTCGAAAAGAAGCTGAAGCAACAAAGCATGACTTTGGATGATTTGAAGCAGCAGATCCGCCGCCAGCTCACGTCCACCAAACTGATCAACAAAGAGATCGAATCGAAGATCAATATCACTGACGCGGATATCACTACCTACTACAACACTCATAAATCTGAATACAACGTCATCGAACCTAACTATCACTTGGCGTGGATTGTCGTGACCAATGGCCAGCAGCAGGCCAGTGTGCCGAATGCTAGGAACATCACGGACGCAGACGCTCGCAAGAAAATTCAATCCGTCCGCAGCAGTCTGACCACTGGACAAGATTTCGGTACACTCGCAGTGAACTTCTCAGAGGATCCGAATACCAACTCCAATGCCGGGGATATGGGCTTCATTGCCGAATCCCAATTGCGGCAGCGCGATCCTGCTACCTTCGCAGCCATCGAAAAGCTGAAGCCCGGCCAGGTCACCGACGTACTGCCCGTATATGGAGGCGCCGGCCCCGCTCAGCATGCGATCGGGTACGCGATTTACAAGCTCATGTCCCGCGAGCCCGCTGGGCAGCGCGAGCTGAATAATCCAAGCGTCCAGCAGGCCATACGTCAAGGCCTACGCGAAAGCCACGCGCAACTTCTTCGTCAAGCCTACGTTGAAATGCTTCGCGATGACGCCAAGGTCCGCAACTACTTCGCCGAACACATTCTTAAACAAGGGGCAATATAAGGGCGACCTAAATCGTAGTCCGGCCCCATTGTTTTGCAGTTGAGGCTTGCCGCAGGCAGTCGCAAGCCATCTGCCTGGTTCGACCATGGCCCACCTTGCGGTGAGCTTTATCGGCCCTTTCTAAGGGGCGCGAAATCAGTCTCCAGGTTGCGTGCCAAGTACCTCGGCCGCTATAGCTCGCGAGTCACCCGGCTCCCGATAGAACCAGTACGGTGAAAACGAATAGACGATGGCGACCAGTTCCACGACACACGCGAACCAGATCGACGGCAGGTTCAGAACGATCCACACAATAAGTACAAGCACCTGGCTGAACATCGCGACCTTCAGGAACCGCCCGAACGAAACTGCCGCTTTTAGATATTGATTTGTGATCTCGCCTGGCTCTGGATAAGAAAGTGCTTGAAGTGCCGGAATCGCATCGGGATATTGTTCCGATTGCGATTTCCACCTCTCCAGCACGGCTGCGAATTCAATGCATTGCTCTTTATTCCCCCAGCTTGCATAAGGATCCTTGGGTAGCAGATTCCATGTATGCACCGGTTGTCCCGAAGCCACCTGCCAATCGATGTAGGTGCGGGGCTCGCCGATCCAATCGGGCACGCCTTGTCCGAGCCTCACAGACAAAACCTGCTCCCGTTTGAGAGCGAACCGGATTTGATCGCCCACGAAACACAGGCGGTCACTGCAAAGGAACAGCCCTCCTGTGTCCCAGGAGAAGCCCAGTGCATAGGCGCGCGGTGACGAGTGCGGGCTCAGGACAACCATCCGTACTTCGCTGTCGGACACATTGTTCCCATCCTCCGCCAGTCGAGCCAGGAATTTCCGTTTCGTGCGTTCTCGAAACCATGTTGCCTGCCACTCGCCCACTGCGATGTAAATTCCGACGCACAGCGCGCCGCCGAGAACGAACATCGTGCTTCTGTGCTGCAAATGAAAACGGGCGATCGCCCACACGATCGACGCAGCAGGCAGAATCACAGACAGTCGCAAGGTCCACTTCTTGAATTCGAGTTCTCCCCTCGCGCTCTGAAGAGTCACGACTGAGTTCGTTTGACTCGCAACTTCAAACTGCTCTCCTGCGTCCCAGGTCTCCTTCACCTCAGTCTGTGCCTGCGGATTCGAATACTCGGTCAGCAACTGCTGGAGCCGCGCCGGCGAAACCTGGCCAACCCGCGCGATCCGTTGCACGCGTTTCAATGTGGATGGGTGCGTTAACAATGACCCCGTTGCGCGATCCCACTGAACAGGCGTCTGATTCAGCCGGCTCAGCTTCAGAAGGGATGTAATCATGGCCTCGGGATCGCCAGTAAACTGCACAGCGCCGGCATCAGCCACATACTCCATGTGTCGTGAATTCAAATAATAAAGAAACAACGCCAGCACGAATAAGACCAGTATCAGTTCGGGGAACCGCAGAATCTGATCTCCAAAATGCACGATCGTGGCCAGTCCGGACGCGCTGTCTGCTCCTTCTGCCGCCTTGCGAGCCTGCAGAGCATGTCGCAGGAATCCCACCGTCCCCGTCAGAATTCCGTACAGAACCTGACTCGAAAACATTAGCACCACAAAAGCTGCGGTCTGCCACGCTGGATGTTTTCGCTGTATATGCGCGATCTCGTGCGCCGCGATGGCGGATACTTCGCGCTTGCTCATCCTGCCCAGCAGATAGTCGGTAAACATCACCATGCGATTACGAGAAGCAAATGCATTCGCCATCTGCGATTTGCCGGCCGGAACAATGAAGACCTGTCGCACTTCGATCGCCGCCTTCTTCGCAATCTCGAAGACCCGGTCGCGCAGTTCGCCCCGGGTAAGCGGCTCGATATGCAACCCCGAATACTTCACCTGCAACCACTTGCAACCAGCGTAGCTGACATAAACTCCCGCAAACAGCGCGACGGATGCCTGACCGTTTACCCCGATCATCTCGATTGCCGCGAGAAAGAAAGCCAGCGGCAGGAATTGCACCGCAATCCCCAGGAACTGGTTGACGAAGAATTCTCGGCGCGTCCATGTTTCTTCACGCACGTGGCGATACACCCGATACGACATCAGAATGCAGACAAAGAATGCCAACCATGGAGGA
>Ga0157374_10002317_pt1 | contig 16050 bp, 10 predicted proteins | sample M25metaG_FD_115308 | JGI IMG/M metagenome (GOLD analysis project Ga0157374, IMG submission 115308) | Miscanthus rhizosphere microbial communities from Kellogg Biological Station, Michigan, USA - M2-5 metaG | ecosystem: Host-associated > Plants > Roots > Rhizosphere > Soil | place: USA: Michigan...
ACAGAGGCGGATGGCGCAGTACCGCTTCCAGGAAGAGTATGTAGAGCGTCTGCGTGAGCAGGAAAGACGTCTGCGCGAAGAGCGTCACGATTACAACAACGATCCGTATTTCTACACCGCGCCAATCTATCGCTACAACCGCGGCGGCGCGTACTACGAAACCAATCAGTATGGCGCTGACCTGTTGCGGCAGGCGGTAAACAACGGCTATCAGGAAGGCTTCCGCGCCGGAGTGGCCGATCGAGAGGACGGCTGGCGTCCCGACTATCAGCAAAGCTACGCCTATCAGGACGCGACTTATGGCTACAACGGTTATTACGTCGACCCTGAAGACTACAGATATTATTTCCGCGAAGGCTTCAGTCGCGGATACCAGGATGGCTTTAACGACCGGTACGAGTATGGCTACAACTCAAACGGCTCGTTCGGCGTTCTGGGAAATGTTCTGTCGCTGATCCTGAACTTGCAGTCTCTGCGTTAGAGTTTCGGATCCCACCATTCTCCCGGTTCGGTCGATCGAAGATAGACGACCGGCCGGGCGCTTTTTATTTGGTCCGGGAAGCCCATTTCGGTGTCGACAGCAGGGTTCCCTCTTCGTCATCCGGAAGCCAGATCTGGCTGCCTTATCCTCCCTTCACGTGATATAATTATCACATTGCGACACGGCCCTAAAGTCCTGCAAATGCAGCAATTTAGATACAAATAAGCAAGCATATTGTGGGGCTCTTGTGCGCCGCTTTTGCGGTTGAATTTCCGGTCTTCGAAATCTCCAATTGTGGTTGTGAATACCTGCGAAACGTGTTTCGCAGTACGGGCAGGACCAAAAAGTCAAAGTCAAAAGCTGCAGACAAAAGTGTCTGCCCCACACAAGCTAGGAGCTAGAAGCTAGAAGCTTTCTTATGGCTGACGATCAGAATCCCGAACTCCCTTTGACTCCTCCGCCGAACGGCGGAGATGGCACCGGCATCCCCGGCGCGCTCAATATTCAACCCGTCAATATCGAAGAGGAGATGAAGAAGTCTTATCTCGACTATTCGATGTCGGTGATTATCGGGCGCGCGCTGCCCGACGTCCGCGACGGATTGAAGCCGGTTCATCGCCGCATTCTCTACACCATGCAGCAGATGGGCCTGGCGCCCAACAAGTCCACCCGCAAGTGCGCCCGCATCGTTGGAGACGTCATGGGTAAATACCATCCCCATGGCAACCTCGCGGTGTACGACGCATTGGTGCGACTGGCACAGCCGTTTGCCATGCGCTATCCGCTAGTGGATGGGCAAGGCAACTTCGGCTCGGTCGATGGCGATCCGCCGGCGGCCGATCGTTACACCGAAGCCAAACTGACTCGTGTCGCTACCGCGCTGCTCGAAGATCTCGACAAAGACACCGTCGACATGCGACCGAACTACGACGGCAACGAAATCGAGCCGGACGTTCTTCCCGCGCGCATCCCCAACCTGCTGGTCAATGGATCAGACGGCATCGCCGTGGGTATGGCGACGAAGATTCCGCCACACAACCTGACCGAGATTGTGGATGCGACGATTACGCTGGTGAACAATCCCGACGCCCAGCTGGCCGAAATTCTGAAATTCGTGCAAGGACCCGATTTCCCCACCGCCGGAATCATTCACGGACGCAGCGGAATCGTGGACGCCTACAAGAACGGACGTGGCCGCTTCATCATGCGCGCCAAAGCCGGCATCGAGACTTTCAACAAGGACCGCAAAGCTATCGTCATCACCGAAATTCCGTATCAGGTCAATAAAGCGCGACTGGTCGAGCGCATCGCACAACTGGTGAATGACAAAATCGTCGACACGATTTCCGACATCCGCGACGAAAGCGATCGCGACGGCATGCGCATCGTAGTCGAGCTCAAGCGCGACGGCGAACCCCAGCTCGTGCTGAACCAACTCTTCAAGCACACCCAGATGCAGGAAAGTTTCAGCATGATCCTGCTGGCGGTGGTGAATAACCAGCCCAAGGAAATGGGCCTGGTGCAGGCGATCAAGCACTTCATCGACCACCGCGTCGATGTGGTCCGCCGCCGCACCGCGTACCTGCTCTCGAAAGCCAAAGACCGCGAGCACATCCTCGAAGGATACCTGACCGCGCTTGATCACCTAGACAACGTGATCACCATCATCCGCGCCAGCGCCAACCGCGCCGAAGCCCGCGAGAACCTGGTTTCCTACTTTAGCGGCAAGAAGATTGACATCAACGTTACCGGCCGGGCGCCCAAGCGCGATCCGGAAAAGCCGTTCACCGGAATTCAGGCCGACGCGATTCTCGAACTGCAACTGCATCGCCTGACCAAGCTCTCCATCGACGAAATCACGAAAGAACTGAATGTCACGCGTGAGCACATCGCCGAGTACGAAGCCATTCTGGGTTCGGAAAAAAAGCTGCGCACCGTGATCGTGAAGGAACTCGAAGAAGTAAAAAAACTCTACGGAGACGAGCGCCGCACCGTCATCGAAGACGAAGCTGCCGAAATCCATCTCGAAGACCTGATTGCCGACGAGCAAGTCGCAGTCACGGTCAGCCACGGCGGCTACATGAAGCGCACGCCGGTTTCCACCTACCGCATGCAGCGTCGCGGAGGCACGGGACGCACCGGCATGAAGACGCGCGACGAGGATTTTGTCGAGCATCTCTTCATCGACTCCACGCACGCCTACATTCTGATTTTTACCAACACCGGGCGCGTCTACTGGCTGAAGGTGTATGAAATTCCGGATGTCAGCGCGGCCGGGAAAGGTAAGCACGTCGGCAACTTGGTCGGTCTGCAACCGGGCGAAACAGTTCGCACCATGCTCACCGTCCGCCATCTCGAAGAGGTGGGGAAATACATCTTCTTCGCCACGCGCAATGGCTTGGTGAAAAAGACTGAGCTCAAAGACTTCTCCCACGTACGTTCGAACGGCATCTACGCCATCAGCATCGAGCAGGGAGACGAACTGGTCGCTGCGAATCTCACCGACGGCCAGCAGATCGTGTTCCTGGCCACGCACGAAGGCCAGGCCATCCGCTTCGACGAAGAAGACGTCCGCCCCATGGGCCGCCAGGCATACGGCGTCTGGGGCATCCGCATGGAAAAGGGCGACTACCTGGTCGGCATGGCGACAACGCCCAAGGCCGACGTCCCAGCGAAAGTCGATCCAACGAAAGCGCCTGCGACAGACGCACAGATAGCCGACCTGGTCCCGGAAAAAGGCAGACTGATTCTCTCCGTCACCGAAAACGGCTACGGCAAACGCACCGCTGCCGACGAATATCGTCTGCAAGGACGGGGCGGCTCCGGTGTCATCAACGTAAAAACCACGGAACGCAACGGCAAAGTCGTAGGCATCGCCCAGGTAACGGAAAAATCCGAAGTCATGCTGATCAGCCAATACGGCAAAATCATCCGCATGGATTCAACGACGATCCGCGAATCCGGCCGGGCCGCGCAAGGTGTGCGCTTACTGCACCTAGAGCCTGGCGACCGCGTGGCGGCGGCAGTAGTCCTTGCGCCGGGAGAAGAGCCGGTTAATGGGGGGACGCTGCTGCAGTAGATATTGGGAAGTAGGGATTGCGATCGTGTGGTCGCGGGCGACTCGCCCGCGAAGGGATACGAGAAATCGCATCCCTATTTTTGTGGAATTCGTATTTGCCGACCACCCCCTGCCACAGCCCAAGGCTTCCCATCAAAGTAGGCAGGCAGTTCCAACCCAAATAGCTTCATCACAGTCGGCGCGACATCCACAATCGCCGGCTTTTCAATCGCGATCTTGCGATTCGAAAATAGAACTCCCGGCACCAGCCGAGGATCAACGCAATGATCGCCGCTCCAGGCTTTGAGATTGTCTTCGAAAATTGCGGTGGTGACTTTGCCCATGACCGAGTCCCACGACGCGCGGAAGCCTTCGCCATAGCCGACGATCAGGTCGGGGGCGTTGTCGACATACGGGCCGGCGTAGACGGCGTCGCAGTCGAACATGCCGGTGATTCCGACCTTGCCTGAGGCGGGATCGACCAGTCCGTCGAGCTTGCTGCGCAGTTCTTCTTTTAGGGCCTCCGCTTCCGCTCCGGCTTCTACGATGCCTTCGCGCTCGCGCCCTTTGATGTTCATATAAAGACCGTTCAGGCCCATGGTGTAGGCGCGGGTGCGCGACCAGTCGACGTCTTCGAACCAGTCTCCGCTTTCGCGCTTGCCGTCTTTCAGAACCAGGTAGTCGTTCTGATGCAGCCAGGCATTCAGATTCATGCAGCGGTTGAATGACTTGAAGCCGTGGTCGGAAATCACCAGCAGCAGGGTTTGATCGTCGATCTGCTGCATCACGCGCCCGATCAGGGTGTCCATGCGATCATAGAGGTCCTGAATCACGCGCGGCTTCTGGTCTTGCGGCACGTCTCTAACCGCTGGATGATCTTTGTCGAGGTAGCGCCAGAACATGTGCTGGACGCGATCAGTGGTGTCGAAGACGCACGTGCACAGTCCCTGCGGAGTTTTTTCCAGCGCGTCGAAGAACATGCGTTCGCGATCTTCATGATTGCCGTAGCACTGCGCCAGAAATGCATTGTCGTCGAGCACTTCTTCGTTCAGCGCCCATGTATCTTCCGCCAGTCCGAGAGTCGCGTAGGGGCCAAAAAGTTTTGCCAGATATATCGAATACGTCACAGGATGAGAGATCGGCAGATCGGGATGGCCGGGATCGATGTTCACCGGGGTCACGTAAACCTCAACCTCCGGCGAGATTTCTTTCAGATAGAAGCGGCAGATGCCGCGAGCGGTGAAGCCCATGCCGGCTTTGAACTTCACCGGAATCCATTCTGAGTACTCACCGACTTTAATCGTGAAAGTTTCGGAGTCGATGTCAATCCGCGCCCGGCCACGGCTTACGCCTGGACGAATCTTGAAATCGGCGCGCAGGTCACTGCCCGTGCCCAGAGGATTTTCCGGACCTGGAATGTAGGAGTGAAAACCGGAGCCATTGCGCTCGACAGGAATTCTTACACCACCTTCGCGAAACTTGTCGCTGCTTGCTCGTGTGGTGCAGAAACAGAACGTCCCCTGGCTTCCTTTCAGGTCGGGCACGCACATGCCGGAGAGCAAGACGCCGGGAAACTTCTCCGGCGGGAACGTTACCGGCACACGAATGACCGAACAAAAAACTCCTGCCTTGCCCAGCCAGTGCCAGAAAGGCGTCCCTTTGCGCAGACCTTTGACGTCGGACTTGCCCAGCGGCAGAGAGTACTTGCCGATCTTCAGGTGACGCTTAGGCTCGCTGATCTGCGCCGAAGAAAGATAAGGAAGATAGTTCTTCAGATCGCGCGCCAGAAAATCGTAAATATTGTGTTTACCCGGATTGACTCCGGTCTGAAACGTCGACCACGCCACCGGAGAAATCGCCGGGAACGTCGTGCGCAGCGGACGGAAAGTCCCGCCGTCGCGTAGCTTAGTCAGATTCGGCAGCTTGCCCTCGCTCATGAAGCGGCTGGCCAGTTCGGGATCCATCCCGTCGAATCCAACTATCACAACGCGTTTCACCTGAGCCTTGCCGTAAGCTTTGCGCCGGCGAAACACACGCAAGAGTTGGCGAATCGGCCAAGTGACCAGTGCGTAGAAGGAATAAAGGAAGGCGACAAAGATGGTCCAGAAAGATGAAAGGACGGCAAAGCCCGCACCTGGACCTGCATAGGCCTCGCTGCGCGAGGGGAACAACAGAACCAGGGCAACAATCAAGAGTGCAATCGGCACAAGGCCTGACTTTTGTCGACGCGATAAAAACTTCATACCTGAATTCCCAGGGCACTCTTGAAAATGAAACCTGCGATCAACGAGACCACAAAGAACAGGACAATCCAGTTCCATTCCATCCATGCGAAGCCGATCACGCGCGGAGGATAGGTGATGGCAATCGATTGCACCGGACTATTATCCGCCAATGCCGATTCTCCTGAAGTGAACATGCGCTCCCAGAAATTGTGTTTCAACCGAACTGGCGAAACGCGTGCCAGGCCGGGCGACACCACGATCTGTTTAGAAACGGTCTGGCCAGCGGCTGCGATCTTTATTTCATATTGTCCTTCGCGCTCGGCCACGACACGCCACACTACTTCGTTGTCTTTCGGGACATGGACGGCGGGCGCGGAGATCGACAGTGCCGCTGGCAATTGCAGCGAGGCGTCGTTCAATGCAGCCGGATCATTGACTCGCGCTTCTACGAGGAAACTCTGTGCTGGCTGCAGCGGCAGCCAGCCGAAGTATCGATCCAGCTGGACGATCAGGAAGGTGATTGGAAGTATTGCGATCAGGAACGGAGTGAACGCAAGTCGAAGGTAGCTGCCGGTCCCCCGAAGGATCTTTCCGTAGGCGCGCATCACCACGGGCAACTGGTCCTGAAATAAGCGGACGGCCAGGAGATGGGCTTTCAGCCGGTCCTTGGCCCGGCCGATGGCTTTTTGGTCTGAGGTATAGCGAAAGATGATCACCATCAGGAAACCAATCACGATGGATACAGCAAGGACCATGAACAGCGGGATGTTTGACGGCATGGAGGCAGCGATCATTGAGATGTTGGTAGCCAATCAGGATCTCTAGCGCCGCGAGAAGTGTGAAAGTACCTCAGCGGCTGAAGCCGCATCCTGGCAGGACTTTGATGCAGCGCTAGCGCTGCTCCAGCCGAGAGCCTCGAAGCGCTTCCTCGGAACGGTGCGCGAACTACTCGATATAGCCCAGCCCTTGCAACCGCTTCGTCACCTTCTCTTTGGATTCGCTCCCACTGCCCTGATCCGGCGCCAGGCGCTTTATTTCTTTTTCAATCGTATGCAGCACAAACTCATCGACGGATGCGTAGCCGGAGGCCTCCGCACATTGCTTTGCCTTTTCCAGCAGCTCACCTTCGATTTTGATCTTTTGTGAGGACATTCGGATGTCTCCAATTGTCTGACGGCCGTGACACGTCAGCGGATGGATGAAAAAACTGAGTGTCCTATCATACCGCCCGGCTGGGGAATTCCAAATTGTGCAAAGATCGTGGGCGCTATGTCGATCAAAGCCGGATTGGCCGCGTCAATCGGCCGATTGCTCAGCAGTACCCCGGGAACCAGAGTGTAATCCATACAATGGTCGCCGCTCCATGGATTCGTGTTGTTCTCGAAAATGTCGACGGGGAAGTTACCGAGAATCGTCTGCCATCCTGCGCGATACCCTCGGTTGTAACCGACCAACAAATCAGGCCCCTGCGCCGCGTACGGGCCTTGATACACTTCGCTGGCCCGATCCATGCGCGTTATTGCTTGAGAACTGTTTTGAGGATCGCGCGCAGCCAGCAACTTCTCTTTGATTTCTTTCAACAGCGCATCCGCAGCAGCGCCTGGCTCGACGATTCCTTCGCGCTCGCGGCCTTTCAGATTCAGATAAAGCCCGTTCAATCCCAGTCCGTAGGCGCGAGTGCGGCTCCAGTCCACATTGGCGAAGGCCTGGCTCTGATCGGGATTGGGCTCGCTCTTCAAAGTGATGTATCCGTTGTTGAGCAGCCACGTGTTGAGATTGAAGGAACGATTGTAAGGCGCGAATCCGTGGTCGGAGAGTACGAGGAGGGTCGTGTGATCATCCACCCGCTGTATGACCTGCCCGAGGACCTGATCGATCTGCTGATAAAACTCGGGCAGCGCCGACCCATATTGTGCCGCCAGTGCTGCGTCGTATTCCGGGTGCTGCGGATCGATCAGCCGCCAGAACATGTGCGAATTCAAATCAAGGCTGGAAAAATAGAAGAAGAACAAGCCCGAATGAAATTTGGGAAACTCAGCGTTGAAAATCTGGCGATGTTCCGCCAGGACGGTTCTTGCCTGTTCCAGGTATTCCTTGTCGTCAAGCACGCCGGCCGACAGAGCTTTGGTGTCTTCGGAAATCCCCTGCGTGTAGAAGTCGCCTATTTCTTCGGCAAGCTCGCGGGAATAACTCTTGGGAGTTGAAAGCGGCAGCGCCGGATCGGTGGGATCAATATTGATGGGCGAAACGTACAACTCGAATCTCGGATGCGCCTGTTTGAGATAGAAGCGGCAAATTCCTTTTACGTTTCCAACAAAAGGAATCAGTTGGAACTGAATGTGAACCCAGTCGCTCCATTCTCCTTCGCGGAGTACGAATTTCTCGTCTTGCACGGTGAACTTCGCCACGGCCTCCAGTGGATCGATCGCAACCGCAAAAGGCTCAAGCGTTGGAGGGGAGCCTTTGCGGAATGTGTTATCCGGTCCGATCAATTTAGTGTTTACCTGAGAATCCTCCACGCTGACGGGAATGATCTGTCCGCCTTCGACCATGCCAGCCGCGGTCATGGGGTCATCGGTGTAAAAAGAAAATGTGCCATAGCTGCCGCGCAGGTCAGGCGTGCCCATGCCTGACAAAGAACGCCCTTTGGTTTTGACCGGAGGGAAATTCGAGGGCATGCGAAAGATCGTACTGGGGATGCCATAGTCGTCCAAGGTTTCCCAGAATGCCTTTCCCTGGCGGAGTTGCTCGGCGGTTCCGCTTCCGATTGGAATCACCCAGTTGCCCAGATGAATGGCATGCCTTGGCGGCTCCACGCGAGATGCGGAAAAATAGGGCTGCAAGGTCTTGGGATCGCGGTGGATGAAATCAAAAATCCCGTGGCCGCCACCATTCATTCCGGTAATCAGGTTCGACCATGCCACCGGACTCTGCGGCGGAATGCTGGTTGTCAGCAGCCGGAAGGATCCCTTCTGGGCGAGGGCAGAAAAGTTCGGCATCTTGCCCTCGGCCATGAACTTCTTCAGAAGCTGTGGGTCCATGCCATCGATGCCCAGGATGATGAGCTTCTGATCGCTCTGCCACTTTCTGGACTGGCAGGAAAGCGACAACGCGGCCGTTGCGCCCAGCAGCAAGCAGAGGAAAAAACGTCGGATTCGTAGCAGGCGCAAGGTAGGCTGAGATCCTCGCGTCCATGATAGTCGATGAAATGGGTTATGTGGTCGCGGGCGACTCGCCCGCGTGCGTCCGTCTTCTCGAAGGCTGCGTTAAACTTGACCGTATGCTCCGGCGGATTTTCCCCGCACTCTTATTTGCCCTCGTCTTCTGGCTGCCGATTTCGGTCCGGGCAGCCGGCAAGCCGAATGTCGTCCTCATCACACTGGATTCAACCCGCGCCGATCGCATGGGCTTTCTCGGCGCGAAAGCAAAACTAACGCCGAACCTCGACGGCCTGGCCCGCCAGAGCATGGTCTTCGAGCAAGCTTTTTCGCAGGCGCCTCTGACAGTGACCTCGCACGCGACAATCCTTACCGGAACTTATCCTCAGGCTAACCACGCCAGTGAATTCGGCGCCGGGCTGGGGCCCGCGCTGCCGTTTATTCCCGACTTGCTCCGCGCGGGTGGCTACCACACCGCCGCTTTTGTCGGTTCTATCGCGCTTGATCCGAAGAACGGGCTGGCCCCCGGCTTCGCCCGTGGATTTGATCTGTATCACGCTGGATTCAAACCGTCACAAGGAGGGAACGACAAGAGCGCTTTGGATTTTGAGCGCGCGACGCAAGTCGTCGCTCGCGCCAACGGCTGGCTAGCACACAATTCCAGTGGGCCATTCTTCCTGTGGGTGCACTTGGACGACCCTGAGGTTGAGTCTGAAGCTTCTTACAATTCCGCGGTAACAGGCGCGGATGCAGCCGTGGGAAAATTGATTGCTGTCCTCCGCGCCAGCAAGCTGTACGACGATGCGCTGGTCGTGGTCGCGGCCGATCATGGGCAGAGTCTGGGCGCGCATGGAGAACAGACTCACGGGGTCTTTCTTTACGACGAAACCGTCCACGTGCCTCTGCTGTTGAAGTTACCCGCGAACCAAAGTGCGGGAAAGCGTGTAGTGGCCAAGGCTCGTCTGGTCGACGTCGCTCCCACGATCCTTGAAATCGCAGGCGTGCCTGTTCCATCCCAGATGCAGGGGCAATCCTTGCTGAGAATTGCGAAATCGAATGCCGAACAGCCCGTTTATTCGATCAGTGCGTTTTCGCAGCAGGCATTCGGATGGACCGCGCTCGAATCCTGGCGGGCCGGAAAGTATCTCTACGTCAAAGCCCCGAAGCCGGAACTCTACGATCTCTCGGCCGATCCCGGCGCTACTCGCAATCTGGCGCAGACTTCCAAGGCAACTCTGGATACCATCGCCGGCCAACTGGAAGCCTTCGACCGGCGTTTCAGTGGCAACGTTTCAGGCGGTCCAGAATTGACTTCCAGCGAAATGCAGAAGCTGGCATCGCTGGGGTACGTTGGCTTGCAAAAATCTGCTGTTTCCGCCGGCGGGGCAGCGACCGGCATGGATCCTAAAGATTCGATTGCGACGGCCAATAAGGTTTTGTCCGCGCTGGCGCTGCTGAATGACGGCAAGCCGGAGAAGGCAATAGCGTTTGTTCAACCTCTGCTTACCGCGAACCCCAAAATGTACCTGGCGCAATTCGTTATGGGAGCGTCGCTGGCGCGACAGCATCAATATCCTCAAGCCATCGAGTATTTACGCCGTGCGATCGAGCTTCAGCCCGACTCGACCTGGGCGCACCTCGAAATGGGTTCCACTCTCCTGACGACCGGCGACTACAAGACTGCCGTCATTCACCTGGAAATCGCCTCGAGTCGTTTGCCCGAGTTTGCCGAGGCCCATTTACTTCTTGCCCAAGCCTACGAGCACCTCGGCCGGACCGACGACACCAAGCGCGAACGGCAGAAGTCCACGCCGGCCGCCAAGCCGTAATTCCATAATGTCTATTACATTAGTAGACTAATACCGAGTTCCTGACGTATACTATTTCCCAATGGTAGCTAACTACATCTCCACTTCTTGTATCTGTCCCTGCTGTTGCTGCGCTTGTCGCAGTCAGCGTGGGCATGGGGATGGAATGTAGCCGAAGTAAAGCATTCAATTTCTCAAGCGGCCCACGAATCAGAATCGTGGGCCGTTTACTTTTTGGGTCCAGATTGTCGGGTTCGTCGCGTGCCGCCTGAAACTCTTGAGGGGAACTGATGCGGAACACAGTTTTAGCGGGATTGGGGCTGCTGCTGGCGGGACTCATGGTGGCGTTTTCGATTCAGAGCCGCGCGCAGGGCGGCGAGGTCTCGTTACTGAATGTCTCCTACGACCCAACGCGTGAACTTTACCAGGATTTCAACCAGGCCTTCGCGAAATACTGGAAAGCAAAGACCGGACAAACAGTCACCATCGAGCAGTCTCATGGCGGCTCCAGCAAGCAGGCCCGCGCCGTCATCGACGGCCTGCAGGCCGACATCGTGACTCTGGCCCTGGCCTATGACATCGACGCCATTTCCCAGAATGCGGGATTATTGCCCGGGGACTGGCAGAAGCGCTTGCCGCAGAACAGCACGCCATACACTTCGACGATCGTCTTCCTGGTGCGCAAGGGGAATCCGAAACATATCAAGGACTGGGATGACCTGGTGAAACCGGGAATTTCAGTGATCACACCCAATCCCAAGACATCGGGGGGAGCTCGCTGGAACTATCTTGCCGCCTGGGCCTATGCGCTCAAGCAACCCGGCGGAAACGAACAAGCGGCGCACGACTTTGTAAAGCGCCTCTACAAAAACGTGCCGGTGTTGGACTCGGGAGCGCGCGGTTCCACCACGACTTTCGTACAACGGGAGATCGGCGACGTCCTGATTGCGTGGGAAAACGAGGCCTTTCTCTCGATTAAAGAGCTTGGCCCGGAAAAGGTCGAGATTGTAGTGCCTTCGCAGAGCATTCTGGCTGAGCCACCCGTGGCGATCGTGGACAAGGTCATCGATAAGAAAGGTACGCGGGCCGTGGCCCAGGCGTATCTCGAATATCTGTACACGCCTGAGGGCCAGGAAATTGCGGCCAAGAATTTCTATCGGCCGCGGCTTGAATCGGTGGCGAAAAAGTATGCGTCGACATTTCCGAAAATCAAGCTCGTAACCATCGACGAAGTTTTTGGTGGATGGCAAAAAGCGCAAAAAACACATTTTGCCGATGGCGGCGTCTTCGACCAGATTTATCAGCCCAATCAATAAATGACTTTTATTTTCAAAAAACGCAGCAACTTGCCGGGATTTGGACTGGCGGTGGGATACACGGTGCTGTATCTCAGCCTGATCGTCCTGATCCCGCTGGCCGCGACGTTTCTGAAAGCGTCATCGCTCAGCTGGGATCAGTTCTGGCATATCGCCTCATCTCCGCGCGCCGTGGCTTCGTACCGCCTGACCTTCGGAGCGTCGCTGGTGGGCGCTTTGATCAACTTAGTGTTCGGCATCCTGGTGGCGTGGGTACTGGTGCGCTATACGTTTCCGGGCAAACGGCTCTTTGACTCGCTGGTGGACCTTCCATTCGCTCTGCCGACCGCTGTCGCCGGTATTGCCTTGACGACGATTTATGCGCCGAACGGCTGGCTGGGCCGGCCGCTCGCTGCACTCGGAATCAAGTCTGCTTATTCTCCTCTGGGAGTTGCTATCGCGCTGACTTTCATCGGATTGCCGTTTGTAGTTCGAAGCGTGCAACCGGTCCTCGAAGACATGGACAAAGAATTGGAAGAAGCGGCGGCCAGTCTGGGAGCAAGCCGCTGGCAGACGTTTTCCCGGGTGGTGATGCCTACGATTCTGCCTGCCGCGTTGGCCGGTTTCGCCATGGCGTTTGCGCGCGCAGTCGGCGAGTACGGGTCGGTGGTGTTCATCTCGGGAAATATGCCGATGAAGACCGAGATTACGCCGTTGCTGATTATCACCAAGCTTGACCAGTACGACTACGCTGGTGCGACTGCGATCGCCGTGGTCATGCTGGTGTTCTCGTTGATTCTGCTTTTGCCCATCAACCTCTTGCAGAAGTGGAGCAGCAGTCGCGAGGAAAAGACCACTGCCCTGGTGGCAGAGGAGACCGTCTAAACAACATGGCGACAACGCTTCCACTCAGCACTCGAGCTCTTCAGCCTGACCGGCGGGTCGCAACCGCGGCGACGGGGGAGTCTGTCTGGGTGCGCTGGGTCTTAATTGGCGTAGCGGTTGTGTTTCTCGGGCTCTTCATCTTCCTGCCGCTGGCGATTGTATTTTCCCAGGCTTTTGCCAAAGGGATTTCCGTCTATTGGACGAGCCTGCGCCAGCCTGACGCGCTGGCAGCGATTCGCCTGACGTTGCTGGCAGCGGCGATTGCCGTCCCTCTGAACCTTGTTTTCGGAGTGGCTGCGGCCTGGGCTATTGGCAAATTTGAGTTTGTTGGCAAGAGCCTGCTGATCACATTGATTGACTTACCGTTTTCGGTTTCACCCGTAGTTTCGGGATTGATCTACGTCCTGCTCTTCGGTCTGCAGGGAGTGCTCGGTCCGTGGCTGGCGCGTCATGACCTGCAAGTGATTTTTGCGGTTCCTGGAATCGTGCTGGCCACGATTTTTGTGACCTTCCCATTTGTCGCCCGCGAGTTGATTCCGTTGCTGCAGGCTCAGGGGCAGGAAGAGGAAGAAGCTGCTCTCGCCCTGGGCGCCAGCGGCTGGCAGACTTTTTTCCGCGTGAGCCTGCCCAACATCAAGTGGGGACTGCTCTATGGCGTGATTCTATGCAATGCCCGCGCCATGGGCGAATTCGGCGCTGTATCGGTGGTATCCGGGCATATCCGGGGACGCACCAATACCATGCCGCTGCACGTCGAAATTCTATATAACGAATACCAATTCTCGGCCGCCTTTGCGGTCGCGTCCCTATTGGCCTTGCTGGCGCTGACCACCCTGTTCGTCAAGACGATTGTTGAGTGGAGAGCGCGGCGTCAGCTGGCGGAATCCGCCCGCTGGGACGGAGAAGAGCAAACCGCATGAGCATCGAAGCGAAAAATATCACCAAGAAATTCGGACAGTTCGCCGCACTCGACAACGTCAATCTGACAATTCCCTCGGGCGAGCTGGTAGCGCTGTTGGGTCCGTCGGGTTCCGGTAAGACGACTCTGCTGCGCATCATCGCAGGACTGGAATTCTCCGATTCTGGAATCATTCTTTTCGATGGCGAAGACACTACGCACCGCAACGCGCGTGATCGGCGTGTCGGCTTCGTCTTCCAGCACTACGCGCTCTTTCGCCACATGACGGTTTTCGAAAACATTGCGTTCGGACTGAAAGTCCGTCCCCGGAGCGTGCGTCCATCGAAAGAGCAGATACACGCTAAAGTCCACGAGCTGCTGGGGCTCATCCAGTTGAAGAATCTGGCTGGTCGCTATCCCTCACAGCTCTCCGGAGGCCAGCGGCAGCGCGTCGCGCTGGCACGCGCACTGGCTGTCGAGCCCAGCGTTTTACTACTCGACGAACCCTTTGGTTCGTTGGACGCGAAAGTCCGTCTCGAACTGCGCCGCTGGCTGCGTCAATTGCACGACGAAGTCCACATCACCAGTGTGTTCGTCACTCACGATCAGGAAGAGGCACTGGAAGTCTCCGACCGTGTGGCAGTAATGAACGAAGGCCGCATCGAGCAGGTTGGCAGTCCGGACGAGGTTTACCATCACCCCGTCACTCCCTTTGTTTACAACTTCCTCGGCAATGTGAACCTCTTCCACGGCCGGACTGACGACGAAACTCCGGCCATCCACGATGGCGTAACGGGAGAGCTTGTGTATGTGCGTCCGCATTTGCTGGAGATTCAGCGGCAACCGAATGGAGGTAGCGAGTTTCGCGCCATCATCAAGCACATTAACTCGGCTGGTCCGCTGGTCAAGATCGAAGCAGTCAGCGAATCGGGAGCGCCGGTCAAGGTGGAGATGTCCCAGGAAAAGTTCCGCGACTTGCATCTCGCGAAGGAAGAAACGGTTTTTATTGTGCCCAAGGAGTTAAAGGTATTTCAGAAGAAGGTTGTGTAGTACCACCTGACTAACTTGTCATCCTGAGAATGCGGAATCGTCCGCGCAGCGGACGACTCCCGACGAAGGACCTGTGCATTTGGCGCGCAGCATTACTGGCGTCGGCGAATCCATAGGTCCTTCGGCCCGCAAAAAAACGCAGACCTCAGGATGACAACGATTTTGTGTGGTTGATTCGAATCACGGCGCGACGAGGCGCCGCCCCCGTGGTTCGTGGGACTACAATCCACGGTGGCCGCGGCCGGCTTGTATTCGACCAAGCGCTGCAATCAGGGCATCGACGTCTTCACAGGTGTTGTACAGCGCCAGGGACGGACGCACTGTCGTCTCCAGCCCGAACCTGCGCAGGATAGGCTGAGCGCAGTGATGTCCGGCGCGGACGGCGATCCCTTCCTGGTTGAGCGCCTTGCCTACATCTTCCGTGCGGAATCCATCGAGAACGAAAGAAAGCACGCCGGCCTTGTCCTTCGCGGTTCCGATGAGATGGAGGCCCGGCACGGTCAAGAGCCCCGCGGTCGCGTAGGTGAGAAGATCGTGCTCGTAGCGAGCGATGTTCTCCATTCCGATCTGGTCGAGATAATCGAGCGCCGCGCCCAATCCCACCGCGTCCGCGATATTGCCTGTGCCGGCTTCGAAACGCGCCGGCGAGAGGTTGTAGATTGTCTTCTCAAACGTCACGTCCATGATCATGTTTCCACCGCCCTGCCAGGGCGGAATGTTGTCGAGGATGTCGGCTTTTCCGAAGACAACACCGATTCCGGTCGGCGCGAAAATCTTGTGCCCGGAGAATACGAAGAAGTCGCAATCGAGTAGTTGAACGTCGATACCCATGTGCGCTATGGACTGCGCCCCATCCACCAGCACCTTGGCGCCATGACGATGCGCCATCTCGACCATTTCTTTCGCCGGCGTAATCGTTCCCAGCGCGTTCGAAACCTGGCTGAAGGCCACGATGCGAGTATGCGGTCCTAATAGCTTTTCGTATTCTTCAAGGATCACCTCGCCGCGATCGTTCACCGGTGCTACCCGCAGCCGCGCGCCTTTTTCCGCGCACAACTGCTGCCATGGGACAATGTTGGCGTGGTGCTCCAGCCATGTGATGACGACCTCGTCATCTTTCTGGACGTTGCGATGTCCCCAGCTCTTGGCGACCAGGTTGATTCCTTCAGTCGCGCCGCGCACAAAAATAATC
>Ga0157374_10002318_pt1 | contig 16050 bp, 12 predicted proteins | sample M25metaG_FD_115308 | JGI IMG/M metagenome (GOLD analysis project Ga0157374, IMG submission 115308) | Miscanthus rhizosphere microbial communities from Kellogg Biological Station, Michigan, USA - M2-5 metaG | ecosystem: Host-associated > Plants > Roots > Rhizosphere > Soil | place: USA: Michigan...
TACGTCCAGCTCAAACGTGCTGGGCGTAACTGGAAAGGCCTGAGTCCGTTTGCGCCGGAAAAGACGCCGAGCTTTGTAGTGAGCCCAGATAAACAGATCTGGCACGACTTTTCGAGCGGGCGTGGAGGTGACATGTTCAGCTTCGTTATGGAAGTGGAGGGGCTCGATTTCCGGCAGGCTTTGGAACTCTTGGCACGTCGAGCAGGAATCGACCTAGAGCAGTACAACAAAGGTTCGAGCGGGCCGAGTGGCAAGAGCAAAGAGCTCTTGTTTGAAGCGAATGAACTGGCATGCAAGTTTTATCAAACGCAATTTGCGAAGAATAAGACTGCACTGGAATATGTGCTGAAAAAGCGTGAATTTTCTAAGGCGACGGCTTTGGAATGGCGGCTTGGTTACAGCCCAAACAACGGTTCTGCACTGGTCGACTTTTTGAAAAATAAAGGTTTTACGGCCAACGAAATTCGGCTCGCTGGTTTGAGCGGGCAGCGCGGGAGTGATATGTTCCGCGGACGATTGCAGATACCGCTCTGCGACAATTCTGGGAGAGTCATAGGTTTCACAGCACGTCTTTTGGAAGACAATCCGCAGGCGCCGAAATACATAAATACTCCAGCGACGCCGCTCTATGACAAGTCGCGCCATGTGTTCGGATTACATCTGGCAAAAGAAGCGATACGCAAGAGCAAATTCGTGGTTTTGGCCGAAGGAAATTTGGATGTTATACAAAGCCACCAAGCGGGCGTGCGGCAAGTTGTTGCGACTGCGGGAACGGCATTAACCGAACCTCATCTGAAAGCTTTGAGCAGGCTGACCGGCGACATACGTTTGAGCTTTGACGCTGATAAAGCAGGCATTGCGGCAACTGAACGTGCGATTCCGGTGGCGGCGAAAGTGGGGGTGCAGCTCAGCGTTATTACAATTCCGAGTGGTAAAGATCCGGATGAGCTCATCCGCCAAAATGTGAAAATTTGGGAAGATATTATAACTAAACCGCAGTACGCTGTAGACTGGCTCATCGACCGGTACCAGAGCCAGTTGGACCTCAGTACTGCGCAGGGCAAAAAAGAGCTGAGCGATGTGGTGCTGAAAGTGGTAAGGCAGTTGCCGGATAGTGTCGAGCAGGACCACTACATCGGTAAATTAGCCGAGATTTTGAGTGTGAACAAACAAGCGCTGGATACAAAACTGGCGGGCGTTGCCGACGAAACGCAACCAGTTCGACGCCGCGCCATGCAAGATAGGCCAACTATAGACAAACACCAGGTCGAGCGGGAGCGTGCAGAAGAAAACTTGATGGCACTCACGCTCATGCAACCGAAACTGCGCAGCGTCTTATACCTTTTCGAGCCAGATATGTTCGTAAATGAGCAGTCTAAGGAAGTTTTTGAGTTCTTGAGCGCCAACCCGGACTACGATGGTAAAGACAAATCGGCCGTGCAAAAATTTGCGGACTATGCTAAAATATTGTCATTAGTCTATGAGACACTCTATCAAGATTTAGAGCCCATCGAACTCGGCTACGAAGCCAGACGATTGCAAGGCAAACTGATAGCACAGTATGTACGAACTGAAAAACAACACCTGATACACGATCTCCAAACCGCCGATACCAAACAAGCTGATGCGCTTTTAACGCGCGCAGTCGAGCTCGACGATCTACTTAGACAAGCAACCGTAACCAAGGAGGAATAACTCTAGTGGCACCAAAGAAGAACGACGCCAGTAACAAAGACAATAAAGATGCGCTCGAGCAGGCAAAGGCCGAGCTGCTTGAAAAAGGCAAAAAAGCCGGGAAGATAGAAGCCAAGGATATTTCGGCAAAGATCGATGACAGCCCCGAGAACGTAGAGGTTCTGGATTCGCTATACACCGAACTCGCTGAAGCGGGCGTAGAAATCGTTACACCCGAAGAGCCCGTCGCGTCTGAACTCAGTGACGAATGGCTTATTGATGACGAAGAAGAAGTCGTGGTCGAAGACCAGAGCTATTTGGACGACATCGCCGATGACTCCGTGCGACTGTACCTGCGCGAAATCGGTAAGATTCCGCTACTCAACGCCCAAGAAGAATTGGCTCTCGCCCAGCGTGTGGTGGCTGGCGAAAAAGAAGCCAAAGACCAGATGGCTGAAGCAAACCTGCGTCTAGTAGTTTCAATCGCCAAGCGCTATGTGGGACGTGGTTTAGACTTGCTCGACCTGATCGAGGAAGGCAACACCGGCTTGCTGCGCGCGGTCGAGAAATTCGACCCCGACAAGGGCTTCAAATTCAGCACGTACGCAACGTGGTGGATTCGACAGGCTATTACCCGCGCCATTGCCGACCAGGCCCGCACCATCCGCATACCGGTGCATATGGTGGAGACCATCAACAAACTTTTGCGCACGCAGCGCCGCCTGACCCAGGACTTGAACCGCGAACCGACCAACGACGAAATTGCCAAAGAGATGGACATAGATGTCGCCAAAGTTGAGCACATCATGAAGATTAAGCAGGATATTTCATCGCTTGACGCATCTATTCGTGATGACGAAGAAGAAAGCGTGCTCGCAGACTTCATCGAAGACGAAGACACCATTACGCCAGAAGAAAGTGCGACCGGCCAGCTTCTGAAAGAGCAGGTAAAAGATATGCTGGGTGCCCTGACTGAACGCGAACAGAAAATCCTGAAGCTCCGCTTCGGCCTGGAAGATGGCAAACAGCACACGCTTGAAGAAGTCGGCCAGGAATTCAGTGTTACCCGCGAACGCATCCGCCAAATAGAAGCTAAGGCACTCGCTAAGCTGCGCAAGCACAAAGACGCGCGCAAGCTGCACGATTACATTAAGTAGATGACTATTATGGCAGAAGCAGAAAAGGGTGGTGCACCTGGCCAGCCTGAAGTGCCGGCCCCAGAATCTGCTGCGTCTGAGCCGATAATTCTAGCTCAATTTACGGATTTACGAGATCAAACTGAAGAACATGAGCGCGGAGCAGATGTTCCATTTAGCGTCGCTCAGGTCGCATATACCGCCGTCAGGGATTACTGCATGGTTGGTAGACCTCCGGTGTCAGATGAAAAACTCAGAATTGCGTACCTAACCGGGGGCTTAAGCAATGTCGCGGACGCAAAAGGGTTCAACTACTCTAATAAGGCGCCAGAACGATTAGGCGAGTTGATAGTACGCGCTCAAAAGTTCGTTTGACCTTGGTCCCAGCCGAATAACTTTGGCAAATAGCGCGAGAATAATGGGAGGAGGGGGAGTAACAGCATGCGTGGTGATTACGAACTGCCGTCTATGCCGCCCGAAGCCGACCTGACTGCCGAACAGGTACTGTCAGCTCAATCTTTAGCAACGTTCATCCGTGATGGCACGCAGCCACCCAAGGGTACTGTCTTGCAAGCTCGTACGAACCCACACGGTCGTAGGCGAAGCACTTCGGACTGAAGGCATCCTCATCGGCGATTCGGAAATGGGTGAACGCTTCGAGCGGGTTCTAATGGCACTCAGCCTTCGCCTCCCGCCAGAACCTGACTACAAATCCGGCATCCCATAACAGTAGCGAAGAAAAAGTTTGATACAATAGCCCTGATGAAAATAATAGGAATCGGTGGACTGAGTAGAAGTGGCAAAGATACACTCGCTGAGCTTTTTATGAAGGAAGGCTATTTTGGAGTGTCTTTCGGCGATATCGTCCGAGGCTTTGCATTTGAGCGGCACAAAGACAAACCCGACCCCATTACGCGCGAAAACACGACCGAAACGTCGAATTGGCTACGCGAAACGCGTGGCCCCGATGCCGTTCTAGTGGAGGTTTTGAGTCAGTTCGAAGCGTCTCGAGATGAGGGCAACGAGTATAAAGGTGTTGTGCTTTGGAGCATCCGCGCCCCTATCGAAGTTGATTTTATATTGGACCACGGCGGCGAAATAATTTGGGTCGAAGCCACAGACGAAGTCCGTTATAACCGCAATGTTGCAAGCCAGCGCGAAGGCGAACGCCACCTGAGTTTCGAAGAATTCATAGACCAAGAGAAAAAGCAGTGGATCCCGCAACCCGGCATTCCAAAAGAAGTGCAGATGGACGTTAAGTACGTAAAAGATCACGCCACGCGTGTATTTGAGAATAACAATAACGACCTCAACGCGTTCCTGAAAAAAGCCCACGACCTCATCGAAGAACTTGGTGTTGATTAGCTAGGCGGTTTGCAGGTGCTTTTTGATTTTGGCGGGGTCGTGTTTGCGGATGAGTTCTTTACGACTGTTTTTCTTGCTATGGAGATGGAAGAGGCGGAAGAGAGTGTAGAGGGTTGCTGCTGCGGCTGCGGTGAGCCAGTCGTAGCCACTGAGTGAGCCGCTGCCGAAATATGGCTGGATGAGCGGGTTGTAGACGATGTTCAAAATCAGAACGGCTGAAACGGCAAATGCAGCGAGCAGTTTTTTGTTGCTCCACAGGTAGCTGCTGAACAGTGGCTGGCCCTGGCTTCGCACCAGCAGCAGGTTCATGAACTGGCAGAGTACGATGGTGACGTACGTGAGGATAGTTGCCTGCATGTAAGGGGTTGCGCTGGTACTGAGGTGTTCGGGGCTTATGTGGTGCCGAGCAAAGTAGAAGAGATAGTTGGCGTAGGCTAAGACAGCCGCCAGCAGTCCAAATGATATGAATTCGACGGCGGTTTTTCGGTTGATAATGTGGTCTTCGAGCCGTCGAGGTTTATCACGCATCAGACGTCCGACGGCCGGATCCCAACCGAGTGAAGTTATGGGGAACATTTCGGCTACGATGTCTACAGCCAGGATTTGGATGGCGGTGATGGCAGCCGGGATGCCCCAAATTGCGGTGGCGGCGAGGGAGATAAGGATGGTCATAAGCTCGCCCATGTTGTCGGTCATCACACAGCGGGCGGCTTTTTTGATGTTCTGGTAGGTAAGGCGGCCTTGTTCCATGGCGGTGACGAGCGTGGCGAAGCTATCATCGAGCAGCACGATTTCGGCGGCTTCTTTAGCAACATCTGTACCAGTAAGGCCCATTGCTACGCCGATATCCGCACGTTTCAGTGCTGGTGCGTCGTTTATTCCGTCGCCCGTTACGGCCACAACTTGTTTGCCTGTTTTGGCCAGGTCTACGATGCGCAGTTTGTCTTCAGGACTGACGCGGCTAAAGATAGCGCCACCGCGTAGTAGCATGCCAAGTACTTGGCTGTCGCTCAGGTGCGGCAGCTCGTTGCCCATTACGACAGTTATATCACCAGCGGCAAGTCCGGCTTTTTTAGCGATGGCTTTGGCTGTGGTGGGGTAGTCACCGGTGATTATGGAGACTTTCACGTGTGCATTTCCGGCAGCCTGCATGGCGGCCGGAACCTCTTCGCGCAGCGGGTCGATCATGCTGACTATGCCAAGGAAAACAAGTTTTTGTTCGACGTCTTCCAGATGATGTTTCTGCGGGTCGAAACTTTTTGGCAGTTCGCGGTAGGCGAAGGCGAGATTACGCTCGGCTTCTGCGGCATGAGTCTCGTTGTAGTCCAGGAAAAACTTCCGGTCTGATTCGGTAAGTTTACGGGTGTGGCCATGATCCCACAGTTCGGCTGAGCATTCCAAGATGCTTTCCGGCGCACCTTTTACGAACGCCAGCTGTTTTCCATCGACTAAGCGGACGCTGCTCATGCGTTTGCGGGCGCTGTCGAACGCGTATTCTTTGCGCTCGGGGAAGATTTCATCGAGCTGCGATGGTTCCAGGCCGGCTTTGCGGGCCAAAGTTATAAGAGCGCCTTCAGTCGGGTCGCCCACGACGTACCAAGTGGCGTGTTCTTCGTCGGGTGGGTTGACCTCTGCGTTGCTAGCCAGAGCGCCGGTTTGGAAAAACAGGTGCAGGTCCTTCAGGGTCTTACCGTTTAGTGTTTTGCCTTTTTCGTCGCAGACTGCGCCATTCAACGCGTACCCAGTACCGCTTACGGTGTATTCTGTCCGGCCGACGAGCGCATGGGTCACGGTCATTTCATTTTTGGTAAGTGTGCCGGTTTTGTCGGTGGCAATGATGTTTGTGGCACCTAACGTTTCGACGGCGCTCAGTTTTTTGATCAACGCGCGAGCACGGGCCATTCGGCTGGCAGTTTGCGCCAAAGTTATGTTCACTTCAGCCACGAGACCATTCGGAATCATGGCAGCAGCTATTGAAATAGCGAAAAGCAGTGAGGTCTTAACACCGATGTTTGATTGTAACTCGATGATGGTTAGTATGGCGGCGAGCAGCAACGTACCTTGCGTAATGCGTACCGCCAAATTATTCATTTCCTTTTGGAGCGGGGAAGAATCGGTGTGTGTAGACTGGCTGAGTCCTGCGATGCGGCCAAGCTCAGTGTGCATGCCCGTGCCAACAACTACGGCGTGGCCGTTGCCGAGGGCGACAGTGGTACCCATGTATACCATATTGTGGCGCGAACCGAGTGGCACGTCGCCGGTTATTTCGTGTTTGAACTTGCGTGTAGGTTGAGATTCGCCGGTAAGCGCGAAGTCGTTGGTGGCGAGTTCGTCTTCTTGTAAGACACGGGCGTCTGCTGGGACGCTATCACCTGCTTCTATATATATGATGTCACCTGGCACCAGTTCGCTGCTGTCTATTTCCTGCACTTTCCCGGCACGCAGCACTTTGGCGTGTGGCACCACCAGTTTTTCGAGGCTCTGCATGAGACTTTCGGCTTTGTGCTCCTGGAAAAAGCCAACCACGGCGTTTAGGAAGGCGATGAACAGCATGATGCTGGCGGTTTTTGCATCGTGCAGGTACAGCGAGATGCTAGCGCTGATGATGAGGATTACAACCAGCAGGTTCTTGAACTGCCGCGCGATAATCACCAAGTCTGACGTGCGTTTCGCGCGCTCCAAACGGTTCGGGCCAAGGTGTTTCTGGCGGTCGTTTGACTCCGCTTTGCTCAGGCCATTGGACTGCGTGCGGAGGTCAGCCAGAGTATCTTCGACAGACAGCCGATAGTAGGGGAGTTTTTGCCCATCCATTTAAGCTCCAGTATACCTTGAAACCACTGTTTTTGCTTGTGCTTGAGGGAGTTAACGTAAGCGCAGCATTTTGCTCTACTGTAACAAAAATGTTAAAGTATGTGTAAATGAGTGCGCTACCTTACCCAGGCATTGGTTTAATGAGCCCCGAAGTTGCTCCGGAACTTCGGTTGCTGGTTGATGGCGAGCAAGCAAATGCAACGACCGAACTGCTGCGCAAATTAGGGCAAATGGGTTTAAGCACATCAGAAACTGAACAGATCCTTGAACCCGCCCACGAGCATTCACGAACGCTCCTAAGGGATGTCTTTGGAAGCGAAATGTTTAGTGGAGATGCCGATGTTACCCAGGCTGATTCTCTAGCGATCTTGGAGCACGTGGTTTTTCCAGCATACCGGGCAGCAGGCATGGTGTACCGTGGAGACAATACAACCGCGGAGCGAGTCGAATTACGTATTCGAGAGCTGCGCTGGTACGCCGAGGGTAAAAGCGCTTCCAAAATAATGGAGCTCTCTGGTGCGGGCGTATTTAAAAAATCTGCAGATGTTTCTTCGGTGCGCAACAAAACAGTGAAAAAACTGCTTACTCAATTCCCGCAAGAACGAATGCAGGAAGCGCTCATCACGGCAGGCGAGACAGGCGAATGGCCGGTATTTAGGACGCCGATAAAGCCCGAACCCAAACCTCGCGGCTCCTCGTTGGATTCCGACACATCAAGGCCTCGCAGCCGTGCATCTGCAGAACGCGAAACACAACAGATAGAAGCCAAACTAGATAAAGAAGAAAAGCGGATCGCTGCACTAAAGGCGAAAGGCAAGTGGCGGCCAGAGCTTACCGGGGACGCCTCAGCGGACCTCGACGCGCTCATGGATACATATCCCCTCCCGGTTTTCACAAGCTTACGAAGCAAGGATTTGGTGGAAGTGTGGCTAAGGGAGATTGGAAAGATGCCCCTCTTAAACGCGGCCGATGAAGTTCAGCTGAGCAAGCGGATAGAGGCGGGGATGTTTTCGGCCGATATACTTTTAATTCGCACAGAAGGTGGCGTCGACATCCTGCGTCAGAAATTTATCAATTTCCATATGGGCAAAGTCAAGATCGAAGGCAGAACTGTAAAAGCGATTGAGGCGGATCGGAAAGCTGCCGAACTTGATGCCGAGGCCGATTTGCAGAATCTCATACACGTGGCGTCCAAGGACAAATTCAAACAAATTTCAAATAGGGATTTGCAACAGCGAGTTCGTGAAGGCGAGCGTGCAAAGGAATTCCTGATTGCGACAAACCTGCGTTTAGCCGTCAACTTGGCTAAAAAATGGACCGGGAGGGGCCTGCCTTTTACTGATCTTATCCAAGAGGCAAACAAAGGGGTCATGAAAGCAGCCGAAAAATTCGACTACAACAAAGGATATAAATTTAGCACATACGCAACCTGGTGGATAAAGCAAAGCCTTGACCGTGCACACGGTAATACTGCTAGGATGATTCGGCTGCCATGGGGCACGTATGAAGAGGTAAAAAAGTTCAGCCGCACAAAGCATGAAATGCAACAACTGTTAGGCGAAGAGCCAACTGTAGATGAACTCGCTGAGGAGCTTGAAACAACACCCGAGCGTGTACTTAAATTTTTCGAATATGAAAAAGAAATCGTTAGTCTAGACGAGGGTCCAGGAGAAAGTAGCGGAAATGATGGCTGGACACTGGCTGATGGTATCCCTGACGACGGGCCTACGGTGCATGAACAGGCTACAAAGCACGCGCGCCGTGAGCAAATAGCGAATGTGCTTGGAGCACTGACAAAGCGCGAAGCTGCGATTGTGATTAACCTATATGGTCTGGGGCATGATAATCCGCGTACACAAGAAGAAACAGCACAAAGGTTAGGCATGACAATGACGCATTTTCGTTCTGAGGAACGCAGGGTAATGGCGAAACTTGCTCACCCTGTATTTTCCGGCATTCTCGACGGACTTCTTGAAGTAAACTCATAGCTCCCGGTCCTTTTGCTTACGCTTGCCTACATCTTTCGATAAGCGAGAAGATATATGTGGTATGGGAGAGCTAATACAATTTCCGGTTCAGGGTGGTGGCGGATTTTCAGAAGAACCGTCACCTGATCAGTTGGTGGATGCCGTAGAGCAGGATCTTTCTGTTGATACTACGCCCGAAGAGGATTACGAACCCAATGTGAAAAAACGCGAAGAAAGGACTGTCAGCGGAGACCTGGTGCGGGTGTATCTGAATGAAATAGGTAAAGTCGCACTCTTGAACGCGGAAGATGAAGTCGCCCTGGCAAAACGAATAGAAGCCGGTGTATTTGCGCGGGAAAGAATTGATAAGGCCGACGCGAATGACGAAAAACTTGCAATGCAACTACGGCGAGATTTGCTTTGGATTGAGCGTGACGGGTCGAGGGCAATGGATGAACTGCTCAGGGCAAACCTTCGCTTGGTGGTTTCTTTGGCCAAGCGCTACACAGGGCATGGCATGCCATTCCTGGATCTGATACAAGAAGGCAATTTGGGTTTGATACGCGCTGTTGAAAAATTCGACTACACCAAAGGTTTCAAATTCAGCACCTACGCGACGTGGTGGATTCGCCAAGCTATAACTCGGTCATTGCCGGAGCAGTCGCGTTCTATCCATCTTCCGGTTCATATCGTTGAAAAAATAAATTTGATTAAGAAAGCTAAGCGCGAGCTTATGCAGGAACGTGGCAGGAATCCTACGTACCCGGAAATAGCGGCAGAAGTGGACATGACGGCCGAACGGGTGGTGGAACTGGAGCAAATTGGCAAGGATGCTTTAAGCCTGAACCATACACAGGGCGAAGGCTCCGGAGAAGGTCGCGGTGACAACGATAGTGAATTTTTGGATATGCTAGAGGCCGAAAACATCGGATTTTCAGAAGATGACGTAATAAGTGCTTTGGCCAGGCATTCGTTAGAAAAAATAATTGCAGAAACCCTCAAAGAGCGTGAGGCCGAGGTACTGTTCCACCATTTTGGCCTAAAAGGATACAGCCGAAAGACACTGCAAGAGATAGCTGAAATATTTGGCGTAACCCGGGAACGAATACGGCTAATTGAAACGATAGCCAAAGCAAAACTTCGCAAATCTAAAGATGCCAGTGCGCTCCTAGACATGCTCAGAACTTGACTTGACATAAAAACGTAAGCGCAGCAATTTGCCCAGAGCAATCAAAAATGTTAAAATATGCACTAATGACTGCAGTGTCCGCATTTGAGGCTAGTTTAGTGCACCCCGACGTCGACGAGGCTGAGATTATAGCTGCCTTGGAGGCGGATCTCGCAAAACCCTCTATAGTCGAATTATTGGGCGCAGTGGGTCTGCTAGAGACTGCTGAGATTGAACAAACGTCTGAGCCTGTTAATGATCATGCTCGATTATTGTTGCAAAGAGTATTTGGTGGCGAAATATTTGCTGATGAAGTTGAATTTTCACAGTCAGATGCAATGTTGATCTTGGAAAACCTTGTCATACCTGCCTATAGATTTGTCCGATTAACAAATTTTTCAGACGAAAAAACAATATTGCAGATTGCACTTCGTTCGGATGAATTGCGTTGGTTTGCCGAAGGAAAATCAGCAAAAGAAATCATGAATCTCTCTGGAGCTTACGGAGATACTGTTAGTGTTGCAAGCGGACGTAAGACCGTGCTTAAGACTCTTCATAGGAAGATAAAGCCCGAGCAACTACAAAAGATGCTCTTCGATGCTGTGGAAGCTCATGAATGGCCAACTTTTGACGATCCAACCTTGATCGAGTCGGAGCAGAACCTAAGGGCAGTTACAGTCCGGAGCCGGGAAATCAAAGTAAAAAAATATGATATCGATGAACAGATTGCCGCAGAGAAACATGATGGCACATGGAGACGTGCAAGCACTGGAAACATTGAACTTGATGTCGACAATCTCATGGTAGATTATCCTATTCCGAAATTCGCAGTTTTAAACGATGAGGCCGATTACCGCGAATATCTAAATTCAATTTCTCGTTCTGCGGCATTGCTTACCCGAGAAGAAGAAGCTGAACTCAGCGAAAGAATAGAAATGGGTCTCTTTGCTGGTGATTTACTGCTAATGCGTACTAAAAAAGGAGCCGAAGAGCTTCACCAAAAACTGTATGATAATTACTTTGGAATGGTCAGAACCGATAACAAGCCAAAGAAAGTAGCAGAGAAAATTTTGGAGCAAGTGTCGTTGGACGCTGCTGCTCAAATGGAAATATTTCTGGGGGCTTATGAAAGAAATAAAGACATTCCTAAAAAGGTGCTGCAGAAAATGGTACGGGATGGTGAGCGGGCCAAGGAATTCTTTATTGCTTCAAACCTAAAACTCGTAGTGGCTTTTGCAAATAAATTCGCGAAAAGTGGCCATCCGCAACACGATTTAGTACAAGCTGGGAACATGGGCATGATGCACGCTCTTGAACTTTTCGACTATAAGCGAATGAACCAAAACGGTACAACCAATAAATTCAGCACCTATGCGGTTCCATGGATTAAACAAGCAGTTGGATATGAGCTGACAAAAAATGGAACTGCTACAAAAGTAAAGACAGATGATGGTGAGGCTATAAAAACGCTCTACAAGCGCGAAGGTGAACTAAGCGAAGAACTCGGACGGGAGCCTACCGATGAGGAATGCGCGGATAGAATGCAGGTGCCAGTAGAGCGCATCCGTGAACTCAAGGATATGAGAAGGGATGCTGCAAGCTTGAATAAGCGAGTTGGTAAAAATGGTGTAACCGACGAATCCGAAGCATCCGAATTTGGCGATCTTATTCCCGATAGCAGGTCAGAACAAGCTTATGATGCAGTAATAGATGATTCGCCGGAAAAGAAACTAGAACTTTTGGTAGAGAGTTTGCTTACACCAGAAGAGGCTAGAGTATTCCTAAGATTAGTCCGTCTGGATGATCGCGAACCGTTTACCATACAGCAGGTTAGGTTAGAAATGAAGATTTCCGATTCACGAGTTAAGCATTTACGCGCGATGGCCGAAGAAAAATTACGTTTTGCACTCGAAGCTGCTGGCGTAACCACGTCACTTGATCTCGCGGAACTTTTGGCAAGCTAGGCTGGAACTGCGCGGGTAAGCTCGTGCGTTATACTATAGGTATGTTCGGGCGTTTGCATGGGAAGCTGTATCGGCCGCTGGTCGTTTTATTTTTGATTGTTGCCGTATTTTCGGTTGCGCCGACTGTTGTGGCTTCGCCGTTTGGGCAGGGGGTGTTTGGAGCGCACGTGCCGTTTGGATCCATAACGAGTCTAGCGATTTCACTGGGTGGCAACGTGAATTTGAGTTTGACACCGAGCGGATCGAATCTGAGCGGTAGCGGTTCACACACGATTACTGTGACTTCGACTGACGTGGTTGGATATAGCCTGTACATTTACAGCGCCGGCAGCACGAACATGTCTAACGGCACCGACACCATTCCTGCTAGCAGCAACAGCTCGTTGGCACCTTTGGCCAACAACACGTGGGGTTACAACACCGACGGATCGACGAATTATAAAGGTATGACAACGGTGCCGACTTTGCTCAAAACTGCGACTGGGCCTTATGAAACAGGTGATAACACCACCGTGAAATACGGTGTGCTTACAGACTTTTCGAAAAGTTCAGGCGTGTACACAACCACGGTAACATATACCGCCGTCGCACTTACCGATTAACGGTCTGCAGAACCGGAGGAGGTAGCGAAGTCGCCGCAGGCGACCTAAGCGTAAGGGGAACCCCTACGGAGGTTCCCCTTTAGACAATGACCGAGATGCCGCGATAGCGTACCCCGCGTAAGCGAAGAGAAATGGAATGGATTCCCGCCTACGCGGGAATGACAATGTAACTAGCCTTTACTCATTTTCCTCCGGAGGCGAGGAAGGAGTTTTGGCAAGATGAGCACAAGTGCTAACAAGAGTGCGACAAACCAAGGCGGTATGAACACCACCCACTTCGATTGCTGCACAATCCAGTTGCCCTCGGTTTTGTAGCCATAGGTGGCTTTGTAAATGCCGGGCAAAACCGGGCTCGGGATGCTGTCGTTCAGTGTGCGGACATGCCCGGGCATGAGCAGGTGGGCGCTCGATGTTTGCGGGGGGCGAACGAACAAGCCGTGCAGTTCGCCGCTCACGTATACGAAAGAATACACGTTGCCGGTGTTTATTGGGTGCAGCGTGTAGGGGATGTCGTGGCTGAAGTTTACTTTGCGGATGTTGCTGCTTTCTAGGTGGCTAACGGTGGTAAGCTTGCCGTTCACGGTCAGGTACAACAAATCGGCTGCCTGAATGGTATTTTTGAAGCCGCCATTGCTTAGCGTGGCGCTCGCGAGCAAAGTGTAATAATGCCCGCCAGGTGCGGTGCCCGTAGGGACTTGTATGTCGTAGTTTATAGATTGCGTTTTGTTGGAATCCAAGCTGACGCTGCTGGTTGAAAGTTTGAGCCAATCATTATTGGGCTGTGAGAACGTGTAATTGTACTCGTAGTCTGTAACGGAAAACTGCTCGACTTTGAGGTCGATCTGAAGTGGGCCATCTGACTGGTTGGTGACAGTGAACGAACTTTGCAGTGAGTTGCCGGCATCTACATTCAGAAACTGGCGCAGGGGAGTGATCAATAAACCTTTTTCGATGTTTGGAGCGGGCGCAGCGGATGCAGAGGGAATTAGGAGCAGAAAACTCCCTAAAACCACTGCCATTAATCGTCTCATCTGATACATTTTATCATTCGCCTCTGTAGTTCTTTATTACGCTACGCGGGTGTCCGCCGCTGCGGACCACTTCGTGTCGGAGCAGCGCTCCTTACTCAGTGCACCATCGTCTTAAGGGGAACCTCCGCAGGGGTTCCCCTACGTCCGCCGCGGCGGACTACCACCTCCGGTCCTGCAGACCGAGGGATTGTGATTCCATTATTACTAGGAACGTTTGATGAGCATTACCTGGATGTCGCTGACGGCGTTGATGTAGTTCTGGATAGCGAAGGTCTGGGCTTCTTGGTTGCGCTGTTGCCAGGTAGGGTTCATTACGTATCCGTAGCTGAAATCAAAGTCACACGTTACAGGATAATGTTCGAGTAAGTTATCTTTGCGCCATTGTTTGTTCAGGTACAGGAAACTGGCTTCAGAAATTGCGCGGTTGTGGGTTGGGTCTTGCCAGGCACGCATGCTGGAGTAGTAGGGGCTGACGATGTTTACGAAACCTTTGGTGGGGATGTTTGGATTGGCTGGGTCGAACTCAGCTGGCTTCAATATACGGTAGATTTCATCGAAAAACTGGAAGAACGGGTCATTAAAGCCGTTGCCGTGAGGAATGTGTTCTACGAAGTGCGAGACCTCAATCTCATCGACACTGTTATCTTTGAACTGGCTCCACGGGAATTTCAACAGGTCCTGCACGTAGTCCACCGAAGGGGTTTTGGCGATATCGACACCCTTGAAGCCTTCCGGCTTGCGGTCGCCGCAGGCTAATGATAATTTTAGCGGTTCGTCGGTCGCTGGTGTTGCAACTGCGCTTGCGGTTTTTCGTGGTCGTCCTCGTTTTTTCTGCTCTGCCATGTTCTCTCCGTTCCGATTAACGATTAAAGATTAACGATTTATGAAGGGAATTGTAGCGGCAGAGCCGCAAATTATTGACTGGATTCCCGCCTGCGCGGGAATGACGACCCGGAAGGTTGCCGCCTAACTCGTTAATCTGTAATCGTAAATCGTTAATCATCCTCCATTACCACATTATCTGACTGGCGGCATCGTAGTGGCCGACCTTAACCCGGCTGTCGCAGGCAAATTTGTATCCAAGCTCATGCGCCTTCTGGAAAAACCACAGGTCCTGAGTAAAAACTTGGGCGCCGCCGCCCTGCACGACCTCTTGCTTGGTCTTGAACCAGTTGCCGTAGTCGAACCGTTCGTCCTTCAGCATTTCCATGCGGAAGAGCGTAAAGCCCATGCCGAGGCCGTTACAAGGTGTAACGGTGTCGGGCGCGGGGATTTGCGGGATGAAATTCAGCGGCATCATAGCTGGATTGCCATAGCACATCGGTTGGCCGCCTTCACCCTTAGTCCAGTACAATCCGCCCACAGCGTCGTATTCGTCGATACTCTCGTACAATTTTACGAGCCCATCGGCCGGCGGCGCGTTGTCTTCTTCGAGCGTGAGTAAAAACTTGAACTGGCTCAGATCGGGATTTTCGAGCGCCATTTTTATAACTTGGTTGTAGGCTTCGCCTACCTCCATACCTTCCATAAAAATCGGACCGATAACTTTCTGATTCATGGGGCGGATTAACCCCTGCCAGTTCTGAACTATCCGTGCAGAGATTAGTCCGCGGGTGGGGCAGACTATGATGGTGCTAAGATCTCGGTAGCTTTTCTGTTTCTCGAGACGCGTGGCATAATCGCTGGCATTGTGAATGCCTGCGTCGTCTGGAACGAGTATCTGCGGAACTCCCATATTTATAGAAATTATAACATATTTACAGATTGGGTCGCTTGCGTGGCGCTAGAACTTTACCCAGGGCACATTTATTCCGCTGAGTGGGTCGGCACTCGTGCCGACAGCTGTACCCGGTACACTCACATTAAATGAAATAACACTTTACGCTCGAAGCCAGGGGAAAGAAGCTATTGGGACGCTGGGAGTGAACACGGCTAAATCTGTTACCCACGTGTCGGCGGAACTAAGCGGACTACCATTGCTGCTGCTGTCGACGTTGGTCGTGGCGGAGCCGGCAAGGTAAGCAACTGTGGAATTATGCGCAATAATAGTGCTGCCATCCAGGTCGGTGAATCCCGTTACAGGTGGATTATTGTTATTCATCCAGCCGTAGTTACCGATAAAGAACAGCGTAATATCATTCGCACCAGCAGTTACCGGGCCAACCGACCAAGATTGGGTGGTACCTTTGTTGGAAGCGGTATTGCCAGGAGCTATCGCGCCACTCCATTCAGTAATATCAAGCACAGTGTCGCCATCAGTGTTGCCCGACCAATTAATAGTTATCGTCGGGGTACCGCCCGCCGAAGACGCACAGTACCAAATTTCAACAGA
>Ga0157374_10002320_pt1 | contig 16047 bp, 27 predicted proteins | sample M25metaG_FD_115308 | JGI IMG/M metagenome (GOLD analysis project Ga0157374, IMG submission 115308) | Miscanthus rhizosphere microbial communities from Kellogg Biological Station, Michigan, USA - M2-5 metaG | ecosystem: Host-associated > Plants > Roots > Rhizosphere > Soil | place: USA: Michigan...
ATGAAGGAGCGGGTAGCCCGGAAGCTGGGAGTATTGGCGGTGGGCAACAGCCTGTCAGCGGAGGACGGGGAACTGATCGGCGAACGCTGTCTCTCGCTGCAAAAGCAACTGGAAGCGCTCGAGATCGTGACAATCGACTTCGACGAGGGCATTGACGAGCTGTACGACGACATCATCGTGGCTATGGTGGCTGCCTTATTGGTCGATGACTTCATGCTTCCGGAGCCGAAACGCTCTACGATTGCACGGGAAGGCATCCTAGGGCTTCCCGCTGCGAGTCCTGCTGAGCGTCAGTTACGCAAGGTTCTCGCCCCACAGCGCGTCAGCAAGCCTGTCAGGGCTGAGTATTTCTGATGCCTCAGATTCCTTTCGGGTCGCAGTCCTATCAACACGACTCGAAGCCGCTTTCATCCCAACGGATGATCAATACCTACCTCGAACCTGCGCCGCCGGCTGCTAAAACGCCCGCAGCCCCGGTGGCCTGCTTTGGTATCAAGGATTACCTCGTCATCGGAACTGGCCCGATGCGCGGGGGGTTACGCGTCAATACGGTAATTTATATCGTTTCGGGCGTGAAGCTCTATCGGATATCACCAGGCGGTTTCATCGATGAATTAGGAAGTGTACCGGGCTCCGGGCCGGTCTTCATGGTGAGTGACGGTAGTCAGGTTCTGATCACCGCCAATGGACCGTCGTATCTCTACGATGGGGCGACTGTGACATCCAGTATCGACACCGACTTTCCGGGTGCTCAGTGGGCCACCTACTTGGATGGCTACGCGATCATCGGACCCGGAGATGGACGAGTCTACGTTAATCACACGGCCTTTGACTTTTCAGCCTGGGACGCATTGGACTTTGCTAGTGCTGAGGCCTCACCGGATGATGTCGTGGTGGGTCTTACCGATCATCGCGAGGTGTTTCTTTTCGGTCGCGATAGCACTGAGGTCTGGTACGACTCAGGTGATGCGGCTTTCCCCCTGACGCGTACCGCTTCGGGCTATATGGAAATAGGCTGCGTATCCCGGTATGGCCCTAAAAAGATCGATAATTCGATCTTCTTTCCAGCCAGTGACGGAACCGTACGACGCGTCAATGGCTATACACCCGTACGGATTTCCACGACGGCCATCGAGCAGGCGATCGCGAAGTTCAAGTCACAGGAATGTGTCGGGCAGGCGTGGATCGAGAACGGCCACTCAATGTACGGGCTTACCTACGATGAAGGTACGTTCGTCTACGATATCTCGACGCAGTTGTGGCACGAGCGTCAAAGTTATCTCCAGACGAACTGGCGTGCGGCATTCGTCCTACGGTGGGATAATATAACCCTGGTAGGCGATCGGCTCTCAAACCGACTTGGCACTCTCTCAGCGGATACCTTTACCGAGTGGGATCAACCACTGGTTTCGAGTGCTACATCTCCCGCAATCGCTCAGGGTAATGATCCCATCGCGCATTCCTCACTGGAACTGGTTTTTGATAACGGTATAGGCACGAGTATCGGTCAGGGTTCAAATCCCCAGGTCATGCTGGACTGGTCTGATGATGGTGGACGTACATGGAGTAATGAACTCTGGCGTCCGCTCGGAAAGTCGGGAGAGTTCAATCGGGCCGCCCGGTGGAATCGGTTAGGTCAGTCCCGTGATCGCGTATACCGCTATAAGATCTCGGATCCCGTGCGACGCACTCTGATACAGGCTCTGTGGAACGATGCCGCTTAGAGCCCCACAGGTCTTCCCTAACGACCAACGTAGTTGGGATCAATGGACGCGCAACGTTCAGGTCAAGCCTGATGATGGCTCTGTTACCACAGTTACCGTGGCGGATAAGGCGATTACGGATCCAAAGTTCCGTGATAGTCAGCCGACCAGTGTCATTGGCCGTAACGTCAATTCGCCTGGAACTCCGACTGATATCGTAGCCGGTAGCGATCATCGCTTTCTGGTTCGGCGTAGTGGGACACTGGCCTTCGGAACTATCGCGGATTCTGATATTCCAGACACACTGGCACGGGATACGGAAGTCGCAGCTGGTGATACGACCGTTGCAAATAACGCCGCCGCAGCATTAGCTGCACATGTCGCTGATGCGGATCCTCATCCGGTCTATCTGACACAGACTGAAGGGGATGCCCGATATCGCCAACAGTCCACGTCGATTACATATGCTGAAATCACGAGTAAGCCTGCCGTACTGGCATTTCTCTATAGCGGCACAGGAAGCCCGGAAACCGTCGTAACCGCAGGGATAGGGTCACTCTACCTACGGACGGATGGCGGGGCCGGAACGACGCTATATATCAAAGAAAGCGGCGCCGGGAATACGGGATGGATTGGAAAATGAACGAAGAGATTCTCGCCGAACTCAAGAAACTCAACGCGAATATGGAGAAGTTGCTGTGCTTCCAAAAGCTAGCGGCTCAGCATTATGCCGACAAATATCGTACCGCAATGGGATCAGCTCCCGGCCCATCTCAACTGGAACGAGAAACTCGCGTACCTGGTACATCAGTTCCTGACTATGGAGCAAACGGCATGTCCGCTGACGCATCGGTTCGAGAACGGACTCTATATTCGCGAGATGACCATTCCGGCTGAAACCCTTTTTATAGGCCGCGTCCATCGACACGGGCATGTCTGCCAGCTATTGGAAGGTAGCGTGATTCTCATTCATAGTGAATCGCATCGAGAAGCCTTCCAGGCACCCTCTGAGATCATGACAAAGCCTGGTTATCAGATGGTGGTCTACGCGGTGACGGATGTACGAGCCCAAACTGTCCATCCTAACCCGGAAGGCGAACGGGACTATTCCAAACTGGAAGCTGATATTTTTGAGACGGTCGATAGCATCAGGGAACTTGGCGCCCGTCTATACGCGCAGAGGTTGACATGACTGGAATTGTGAGCGCCGTTGCTGCAGCAGCAGTCGTGGGAGCCGGAGCAGCCGTCTATTCTGCGAATAAGCAGTCCGGTGCTATTAAATCAGCGGCCAACTCATCGATTCAAGAGCAAAACAATGAATACAACCAGACACGGGCCGATCAGGCGCCCTGGCGCACCACTGGTGCAAGTGCACTCGATCAGATCGCGAAGCTCTACGGACTAGATACCGTCGATGCTAATGGGAATGTCGTTAAGGGAACTGGGAAAGCAGACTTCTCTAGCTTCACGACATCACCCGATTACACCTTTGCGCAGAGTCAGGGACAGGATGCGATCAATCGCTCAGCAGCTGCTCGAGGCGGATTACTCTCGGGAGCCGCAGTCAAAGCCGGTGAGACGTACGCTTCCGGACTGGCCAGTCAGAACTTCGGAGACTACGTCTCACGTCTTTCGGGTGTAGCCGGTGCTGGACAGGCGGCGACGAATGCCACCCAGGCAGCCGGTACAAACATGGCTAATCAGAATAGCAGCGCCATCATGGGAGCTGGGAACGCACGAGCCTCGGCCTATGGTGAGGTAGGTCAGACCATCGGCAACACGGCCAATGGTTTGGCGAGCAACTACTTACTTTATAAGTATCTCAACCCGTCTACGGCTCCCGCGGCTGCGCCTTATAACGGCGGAGGTTGGTAGAAACTCATGGCATACCAACCGATCAATCTAGGCGATATCTACGCACAGGCCGCTGGAATCAAGGCGGCTCAGCAGAAAGGCCAACTGGGCGCTCTACAGCTTCAGGAAGCACAGAAGACGCAGGCTGACCAGCAGGGTATTGATCAGGCGCTCACGACAAATCCCAACGCTAGTTTGTCGGATCTCATCAAAGCCGGTGGCGGCATGGCCGGTGTTCAGGCTTCGACGCAGGTCGGTGCGGCCCGGACAGCTGATCTCACGAATCACTATCGTCAGATGTATACCGCGGCCAGTCAGGTGGCGAACTCTGATAACCCGCTCGCTACCATTCAGCAAGTAGCGCCAGATTTCCCACAACAGTATGACCAGGTCCATGGACAGGGAGCGTTCGCAAAGCTTGCGCAGGATCCGGCGGCACTCAAGCAGCAGGCCGCGCAAGTCGCCCAGGATTCCCTGGCCGGTCTCGTCGACCCTGATAAGCAGTTTCAGGCTCATCAGTCCATGGTCGAGGCACACTATAAGCAGGAAGGTCCGGGCGGTGATCTCGCCCGTAATCAGAACACGATCGCCGCTGAGAACGCACGTAATGCAGCCACTCAAGCGGCTGAAGACAAGCGTGCAGCAGCAGCCCGTGCAGTCACCATTCGCGGTCAGGACCTAGAGGCCGGCGCTCGCGGGATTCCGGCCGGCTACGAGCGCGATCCCAATAATCCCGGGGCGCTACGGCCTATCGTTGGTGGACCCCATGATCCGAATGCGACTTCAGCCGGTATGGACTCGCGCTCGAGTGTGATGTTCAACCGTGTGGCAGCGTCCGCGAATGAGGCCGTTACCGCGCTCAAGAACATCGCCGAACTCCCGGTCAGCACCAGTAGCGGCTGGTTTGGTAACGCTCAGCCGGGCCATAGCCTGATGGACTCGGTTAAGGGAGTCCTCGCGCAAAAGGTCACCAGTCAGGAAGCGCAGGACTATAAAACGATGATCGCGGGTGTTTCACGTTCGCTCTCGACGATCGAGACAGCTGGCCTTGCTCCCAATGGCTCCATTACCCACTCGATGGATAGCATCACCCTCAATGAGGGCGATTCTCAGCTCACGAAGATGCGTAAGCTGGCCGAAACGCGTCAGATTATCGAAAAGGGTCTCGAGCCGAATCTTGCGAATCCGAAGCTGGCTCCAGCTCAGCGCGACCTGATTACACGGATCATCGGCGACGTCCAGCAGGCGATTCCCTTCACCCAGCACGACATCACGCAGTTACAGCAATCGAAGAATCCCAACGCGACGCTCCTGGACTTCGCGCGTAAGTCAGGTCTACCGACGACATCAGGTCCACAGCTTCAAGCGCCCGTGAAGATCCAATCGGACGCTGACTACGCAAAACTCCCCTCAGGGACTCAATACACGGCTCCTGACGGGACAGTACGGACAAAGAAGTAAATGGGCTGGCAAGACGATCCCGTCGCCTCTGGAGTCTCCACCGGCTGGCAGAGTGACCCTGTGGTTCATCGGTATGGCTCCGGCGCCGCGGGGATGAAAGATGCGATCAACGGTTATGAAGTGCCGTCCGGTTCGGCTGCTGCGTTGCAGGCACGCTCGCCGATCGCGCAGGCCGATCCGAATTCCTCAAGTCCGGTCGGCTCAGAGATCGGTGCCATACTAGAAAACATGCGCGCCGGCGCCGGGAAATATTTCGCCGACCTCGGACGCGGGATCGGCCAGAAATTCGGTCATGTCAGCTATCAGGATGTGAAGGATTCACGTGTGCTCGATGCGCCTCTGATGGCTACGACAGCCGGCAAGGTCGGCAATATCGGGGCCGGAGTCCTGACCACGGCGCCGGCGATGGCCATTCCCGGGGCCAATACGGTAGCGGGGGCCGGGGTTATCGGTGCCGTCAGCGGAGCTCTCCAGCCCGCGGCAAGTACACGTGAGGCGTTTACCAATCCCCTGATTGGCGCAGGTATCGGTGCCGGTGCGCAGTACGTCGGCCAGAAAATCGGTCAGTACGCAGCGGATCGATTGGCTGCTCGCTCGGCGCAGCAGGCTGAGGACACGACTGCCAATTCAGCCCGCGACGCCATACTGAAAGAGGGACGGGATGCCGGCTATGTCGTGCCGCCAACGGAGGTGAATCCGAGCGCGACCGCTACGGCACTGGAGAGCGTTTCAGGTAAGGCTGCCACCAAACAGGCAGCCCAAGCCGTCAATCAGCGCGTCACCAATAAACTCGTGGCGACCGATCTCGGGTTACCCCCGACGCAGCCGATTACACAGGAAGCGTTGGCACAGGTGCGCCAGCAAGCCGGGCAGGTCTACAGCCAGGTGAAGCAGGTCGGAAACATCGCGACCGATAGTCAGTACCTGAATGACCTGACCAAGATCACGAACGCCTCTGATGAGGTCGCCAAAGCGTTCCCCGGTGCTACGACGCCCGCAGCGGAGAAAATTGATAGTCTGGTCAATTCACTCTCACAGGACCAATTCTCAGCCGCTCAGGCGCTCGAATATACCAAGAGGCTACGTCAGCAGGCCTCCGCTAATTTCTCACTAGCCGCGCGCTCTGCAGATCCCGAGGCGCGTGCTTTGGCACAGGCGCAGAGTAAGGGAGCAGATGCCCTCGAGGAGATGATTGGTCGCCATCTCGATAGTCAGGGCAATCCAGAACTCCTACAGGCCTTTCAGGATGCGCGCACTACGATTGCCAAGTCCTATCAGGCCCAGGCGGCACTGAAGGGCGGTAACGTCAACGCTCAACGGCTCGCGCAGCAGCTCCAGAAGGGCAAGCCGATGTCCGATGGTTTCGGACTCGTGGCCCGGTTCGCCGATCACTTTGGCGATGCGACAAAACTCCCGAAAGGGGGCGTGGGCGTTTCCAAGCTAGCGGCCACAGTCGGCGGTAGCGGAGCGCTCGTGGGTGCAATGACGGGGAATGTTCCCTTGGTCGCGGCATCGATCGCAGGATCAGCAGCGCCCTACGCGGTGCGGCAAAGTCTCCTGAGCGGAGTAGGACAGCGAGTCCTGGCAACTCCGAGCTACGCGCCGAATGCCTTGGGAACACTCGCGCTCAAAGGTCTCCAGCAAGCTCCCAACGTCGCTCTACCGCTTGGACTTCAAGCGCCGCGAATCGCCCAGGGGAATCAGTAGAAAGCGCTTCAGGCGCCCTTCCTTCATGCGTGTGAATACCAGCCGGGCCACCGGCCGGGTGATGCACGCCAACACGATGAACAGTATCAACGGTCGTAGTACGAGGCCGATGAGCCAATTTTGCATAAGGTGAACGATGGCAATTTTGTTTAACGCCGGTCGATTCAAGGCCACTGATAAGGATAACGAGCCTATCCCGGGGGCATTCCTTTCATTCTATGCCACGCTGACCTCGACCTTCCAGCCGATTTACACAGATAACGCGTTAACGACTGTCCTGACTAATCCAGTCAAAGCTGATGCCAATGGACTGTTCCCTGAAATCTGGTTAGATGACTCGTTACCTCCTTATAAAGTCGTTTTTTCCAGTCCGGATTTGAATAATCAAACAGTCCCCGGATCCATTATATGGTCAATGCAACAATATAACGCGCCACTGTCAACGGAAGCCTTGACGCCTGCGATAAACAGCACAGTTACCTCAGCATTCATCCAGAGTAATCTAAATCTAGATCCCGGGACCATCGGCGTTGGTAATTTTGGCCTGGGGTATTTGGCGCTCTCCAGCAATGGGACTGGCGGCACCCCGGGAAATAATAACACTGCTTTCGGCTATAAAGCTTTGCGTGCTCTCAGTGGAGGCGTAACCAACCCCACTGGTAGCACTGCTATCGGCTATATCGCACTACAGAACTCTAACGGTGCCACCAACACAGCTATCGGTGATAATACGATGGCTTCCGACCTCACCGGTACAGACAACACCGCAATCGGTGCCCAAGCTCTGTTCAGTGAGACCAATGCCACAGGTAATAACTGTTTTGGCTTCCAGTGCGGTTATTTCATTACCACTGGTAACGCCAACTGTCTATTCGGCAATTATGCCGGTGGCGGCCCTGCAGGACCTACTGGTCCTGGTATCACAACCGGAACTGGAAACTGTGGCTTCGGAGGATCTACTCTTGCTAATGTTGGAAGTGCAGGCGGGAATTGTGCCTTCGGAACCGGCACGCTTCAGAGTACTACTGGAGGCGGTAATGTAGCTATAGGGTACTTCGCCGGCAACCATGCAAACTCTTCCAATGAGTTCTATCTCGACAATCAGGATCGAGGAAGCAACGCCAACGAGATAGCGAATGCGCCGATTTACGGTAACTTCGGCGCTGCAGCCGCCAATAACAGACTGAGGTTTAATGCTCAGCTTTCTTCTAGTATTGGTACGCTATGCTCGACTAACAACGCACCAACTATAGCGAGTGCATCGACCATCGCGCCCACAGCTGCGATCACCTTTGTCAGCGGAACCACTGCTATAACCGGCATCACGGTTCCGTCCTGGATGAATAACGGCGGAAGAATAACCCTTATTCCCACTGGTATATGGACATGGACTATAGCGACCAATATAGCCCTGGCAGGAACTGCTGTAGTCGGTAAGGCATTGGACTTCACCTACGACGCTGGAACGAGTAAGTGGTATCCCTCATATATCGCCTAGTGGTGGGTGAATGAGACCCGATCGCCGTATCGATCCGGACTACGCAGAAGAGCAGATTGCTACGCTACGGCATCTCATCGCGGAGGCCATTACAGCCAAAAGGAGGGAATTTGGCGTGGAGGAGGGGACCTACAATGAATTCCCGAAAGCGATGGTCAAGTGGATCGCCGGAGGCATTATGGTTCTCTCAGTTTCGGGAATCGTTGGCTGCATTGTCATGTACGGAGAACTCCAGGCCGTCCGAGCCGAGCTCACCGCGCTTCGTTCCAATGTCGATGACCTCAAACGACTCGTTGAGCCCAGATACCGCGGAGTACCTGATGCGCCCAATGCACGCTGAGCAGTCCCCGGATGAGCACACCCATACCGAGCAGAATGGGATTACACAAGTCGTACGTAACTTTTTTGGTGGCGATAGCCGCGCACACGACACGATGTTGGCGATTAGTATCATTGTGAATGTACTGTTGGCATTTCTATTGTATGGAGCCTGGAAGGACCTGGGAACCCAGGTTTGGTTACGAAGTGACTCACTAACTAAGGAAAACGCAGAGATCCGCGGTCATGTGACCGCTATCGAAGATTTGATTCAATCCTATGGAATGGGGAAAAGCATCCCCAAACCTCTACCCGTATTAGAGGAAAAACGCAAATGAGCGGCGGAATTATCATTCAGCGCAGGGCCGCGCTAGTACCAGCTGCGAACGACGCCAGCATTTATGGTTCACTCTCGGATGCCTGTAAGGATAAGGTGGACGAGATCACCGCCAAGTCTCCTGCGGATACGACAGAGCAGGATATGCAGGCACTGGCCGCTTTGATTCTCGTGGCAACGCACTGCTGATGACTGAGCAGCTTCATCGCCTCATTGACGGCGGCGCTATACAGCAAGTGATTAACGAGCGGGTTGCTGCGCTACTGGAGAGCCAGAGAAACGAGCTGCTACGGATCGGCGGTGATCACGAGAAGCGAATACGTTTTCTAGAGCGTACCGTCAATTACGCTTTAGGATGTATGGGCATTATATCGACGATCCTCTATCTCATTTCGGTATTCAAGAAATGAGCTTCTTCCTTCATGCCTTCCAGATCGTAGTGGGTATAGAGGGCGGCTACTCGAATGATGCCCGTGATCCTGGCGGAGAGACCAAGTTCGGTATCAGTAAGCGTGCCTATCCTAACTTGGACATAGCCAATCTTACTCTCGAGAAGGCACAGCAGATTTACCTACAGGACTATTGGGACGCCTGCGGCTGCGACACGATGCCGTGGGAACGGGCTATCTGTGTTTTCGACATGGCAGTCAATCAAGGACCGGGAGCGGCTCGAGCGCTCAACCTGCAGGCTCATGACCCCGGTGAACTCATGGCCGCACGCGCGGTCCGTTACGCCGAGAACAAGAACTTCGCGACCTACGGAAAGGGTTGGATGAATCGCCTCTTTAAGGTCTTCAAAAGCGCTCAAGTCACACCCTCGTGAATAAGCAGTTGCTGCTCCATTGGGCCGAGCTCGTCGACTCCTTCCGTATTTTCCCTCGCCTCGTTCTATGTGCCTACGCCTACTACGTGTATCAGGTGACTTTCTTTATCCTCACCTGGTATAGCCAGCAGCCGGCAACCGCTCGTGGGACTGAAGAGAGCGCGGTTGTTATCGCGGTAGTCGGAGCCGTGACCGGTTTTTCTCCCTGGATCTTCAGGATCTACAGTGAAAACGGTCGTAACTGGGACGATAAACCGGCGAGTACAACGACCTCCATGACAGCTACCTCAACCACAAGTACACCATGACCGCTCTACTGGCGTTCCTTCGTATCGCGTGGCCGTACTTGGTGACTGCTGCGGCCGGCGCTTTTATCTCACACGAAGTCGACAATATTCCGTACTCGCGTCTACAAGCCGCCAGGAGCGCCGATCAGGCTCACTGGGCACAGGAAGAAGCGCAGCGTCAGAAAGACGCCACAGACGCCCTCCAGGCGCAGATCAAGGCACGTCTGATCACTGAGGCGAATAATTCAGCCGCCACCGAGAAACTTCAGAATGAAAATGCTCAGATCGTCGCTGATCGCGATACCACTCTTGCTAGGGTGCGTCGTCTCGAGCAGCTGCTCGTCGTCGCCTCCCATAAAGCCACCAGCGGTCGTGGAGTGTCCCAAGCCGGTGGTGGATCGGGGCCTACTACAGCCGGCGGAGACTCAAGCCCTTCAGAAGTTGAACGACTTCTTATCGACGCCAAAGAAGAAGCTCAGCGGAACGCAGCCCGATTGAACGCGTTAATTGCTCAAATAGAGCCTCAGCTCTAGGGGTACCCTATGTTTACTCTTGTTATGATCCTGGCGCTGGCCGCCCTTATCATGGGTATTTGTGCGGCCGCGGGTAAGGGCGGACCGCTCATGCTACCTGTCGCGATTATTCTCATCTCGATCGCGCTACTTATTCAGCGGATCCCGATCGGATAATCTCCTACCAGCCTCCTGTCTGCTCTTCCCACCAGTGCTGGCGGTAATAGCGTTGCCTCTGTAGGCTTTTGAGACGACAGCCGCGATACCATCGAATCAGGCAAGCTTTCGCAGTAGTAAGCACGTGAGCTGGTGACTCTGATACGGACTTGTTCTCACCGGTGGGATGACCTGTTTCCCTTGTGTCCATAGCTCACCATCCCAGAAGCGCCAGTGCTCTTGGTCAATCACCTGAGCGTTATTGTCGCTGCACCATCGGTCCAGTTGTTTTCGGCTGAAACTCTGCGTGACGTACGCGGCATCCTGCCCATAAGCGGACTGCGGTAACTCATAACAGTTCGGGCAGTACTCCCGCTCGTTGTACGGGCAGGTGATGATAACGTGACCACCTGGCTTGGTCAGGCGAAACAGATTGCGCACTGCATCATCGAACGCCTGAATATGTTCGAGCACGCTGACGCAGGTAACCAGATCCCACTGCATGGTCAGTTTGGTCTGCGTAATGTCATCGTCGAGCACCCAGTAGTGACGATTAACCATCCCCGTAGGCCAGTAGTCCTTCACATTGTCGATAGCTGTCACGACGGGTCCACAACTACGCATCAGATGCGGCAGTGCAGTAGTTCCCGTTCCCACATCCAGCACTGACTTCGGATAGATTTGAGCGATTTTAGCGAATACGAAGCCGAACTCGACCGGTCGCTCATTGAATCTATCGAAGGACTGCCTATCGAATTCCTCTCGGCACGGCTGGGTAATCAGGCTGTTAAGTGCGTTCCTGGCGGCTCTACGGGCCGGTTTCGGGATCAGGGCGGTGATACTCATGGGTTCCTTTCCTCGTTATAGTTCTGGTGGCACTGTGCCATGTCGTCGATGAAGTGTCATCCGTAATAGCTATCCAGATAAGTTATAGCACTTCGCTCTATAAGTAGCCCTATGCGCTCGGATCTTGGCAGCTATTTTGGCTCGCGTTACCTTCAAAATTGATGGGTACATAAGCCATCGAGACACGGTGATAGTAACGCCACCACCTTCTGGCCAGCATAACTGCCAAAAATGCTGATCACCGTCGAAGCCCTTCACGAGTTTCATGTGTCACCAGTTGGTTGAGTCACTGTTTTATCCGAGCCTCTTCAGCCACCAGAATAGTCCGGACCCATTTCCGGTAGATAGTAATTGCCATGTACCGGCTGTTGTGTCACACGTTTCTCGATTGGCTTGACCAAGGAGCTGATATCGACCTTGTGTGTCTTTGCAATGTCCGCTACGGCGGCCCGATATGCCTCCAGTGCACGCTTGACGCTTTCCTCATCTGGGCCGCTTATGCCAACCTCAATAGCGGTAGTATGCTCGACGTGATCGTAAGTCTGTCTCAACATCGCGAGCTGCTCTGGCGTCATAGTTAACCCTATATCATTCGTCACGGGATGAGTTATCCGGTTACTTTTCCAGCGTTCACGATAGGCTCGACTAGCTTCTGAATACCTGCCTGCAAGAGTAGGGCTACTGAAGGCGCTTCGGCATCCGGTCCAAGTCCCATCACCGCCAGCTCATCGCCCAAGATCACGATCGCAACGCATCCCACCTGACCGTGTTTACCCGAATCAATATCGTCCGCGATCAATCGTAGAGTGGCAGCAGGGTCACGGAAGTTCGATTCCTGCAGAGTGACAACTTTGAGATGCGTGCTCATGAATCGCAATGTGAAATGAACGCCTCGCCTACCACGCCCAGAGACTCCACGGGGATGCGAATCTCTAGTTGGAAATCCATAGCAGACGAGGCGCTCATGGTTGATCCGACAAACGCTTCTTCAGTAAACGCTCGACCAGCTCGCCAACCTGCTTCGAGTCCTCCGGGTCAAGCCGTAGAGAGCCATAGTCCGTATCGAACACGGCGCGCCGGGCGATGTCCGGGACCTGCTTGGCCAGCGCGTAGGAGAGTTCTTGGCGGTTCATGGCTTACGCTCCAGTTGGCTGCCCAAGGACGGGAATTGAACCCGCATTCTTTCACTCATCACCCAGCTCGCCGACAGAACGATCGTTGCGAACGAGATCCAGGCTACCGAGGGCATAGATTTCACGTTAGTTGGTCAGCAAGTCTCGACATCGAAGGTCACGCTGCGTGATCCCCACGGACATTCGGGCATCATCTCGCGCTCCAACGCCTTGCGGTCTTCGATCTCGCGCTCGGTCAGGCTAGGGAATTCAGCGAACTGAGCGCATCCATTTGAGTAACGACAGACCGTGAGCGTAAAGCGACGGACGTTCCTTGCTGCGGCGCGGTCATGAGCTCTCATGCTTTGCTCCTTGGTTGACTGCGCGCATCAGCCGCGCGACGTACTTTTTGACCTTCTCGTGTAGCGACTTCGGCAACCACAACTCCAGCTTCTGCAGGCCCTGAGCGGCCCGGCGGGCGCGCTCAGCAGCCTTACGTTCAGCGGCGCTTGCCATTCGTCTGGGCCGTCTCGAGCCTGTAGACCTCGCCCAGCGCAGCCTCAAAGCCCTTGCGGATCAGTTCGAGCTGCTCCGCGCTGAACCCGATGAAACGGCTCGGGTCCCATGGAATCTGCTGTGACATCTTTGGCATGGCTATCTCCTTCAGTGTGCGCATAGCCTATCACTGTGACATGTCACAGGCAACAACTATTTTTGCTGCTCTGCGGACTGTGGTTCATCAGAGCATAGCGGGCACTGCGAGAAATGAATGATCGGCTCGTGGCCTTCATGGCAGAGCTGGGCACGCTCAGGGTAATTGCCTAGTAAGCTGTGTAGGCGCTCATTCTCCTTTTCAAGCTGCTCCACATCCTGCGAGGAGACCCAAAGACCGTTTTTCGTCTCCCAAGGCCGGCCAGTTGAGTCGATATCGTAGTGCTTCATTTAGGCTCCGCTGGCGTGGGGGACATGTTTACCCAACTCTGGAATTGGTAGCGTCAATAGATCAGCGTCAGGATGTGGTTGCTCGTCGCTCTCCACAATGACAAACGCTCCCTTGTCGCTCGCGGCAAACGCCCAAAGCTTAACCTGCGGTTTCGGCTCCCACCATTGATCCGGTCGGCCATCGCGATGCCAGCGTAGTCCCCAAAGTGCCATCAGAGATTCTCCGACACGGTTACGGCAGTTCTCGCACGCGCGGATTGTAATAGCCACGTAGTTCAATCGTAGGCTTCTTCACGACAACGGTTACCCATTTACCCCTGACGCATCGTTCCTCGGTCTGACCACCACAATGGTGGCATGGCCCGCTATTGTTGTCGTTGTTGTGGCCGCATAGGTCACAGGTCCAAGTCAGTATCATTTGTTGTCACCGTTTGCGCTGACAGCGCTTCTAGCTTGATCGTACTGACGAATAGACCAGACGAGCGCGTAGCAGCACCATACAAACCGAAACGTGTACTCGGCGAAGCTCAGTTCCCAGCAATCCTGGAAAGGGCGGCGTCCCTCGTGTTCGAACTGAGTGAGAGCATCTCGCGCGGCATACTCGCCGTCATGAGCGTAGCTCAGCACGTTATCCCGCACCTGCTCCCGGAGTTCTTCGTCCGCTTCATTCTCGTCAAGCCATTCGTTGACGTACTTCTCCAGCAGCTCTGGCTGGTATTCGCGATAGCCGTCCGGCCGGTCGACTGCTTCGAGCTTCTCGCCCCAGTAGCCCTTATTGATTTTTAAGGGTCCCTCGGGCTTGCCTCGGAAGAATTCGAACATATCGCGGATGCGCGCGAAGACGTAGCAGCCCATGTCTCCCGAGTAGACGAGATAACCGGGATAGGTGACGACATCGAAATGCATGTTCCCGTTACCCGGAATAGCGCAGTGCAGATGCCGATGTACTCCATCATCGCGGATGACCGTCACGACGTGTCTGGCAACGTCTTTCAGGAAGCTCTCTTCGGTCACTTCATGCATTATTGCTTCTCCGATCCATTGTCCGATACTCGTAGTTGTGAACGCCTGATTTGCGCGTGTCGCTCGCGACGGATTCGATCCGCATCCTCCTTCAACATCGGACCTCCTTCCGGCTCGTGACGCGCACAATATGGACAGCGGTCGATAGTGCCCGGCTCCTTGCCACAATAGAAGCCACGGACACGTCGATGTAGGGCGCACATTGGCGCATCACAGGTCCATACTTCTTGCCTCTCCAAAGCCGCGTAGACAATCCTGGGGCCTTTGTCCCGACCGTACCCTGGCGCTAAGTCAGCCGCCATGCCAATGACAGCGTCGCACTCGTACAGGGCAATGTTGTCGCACCACATACATTGCTGCTTCAGAGCTTCGACAAACGGAATTGCGACTTGCTCAGACATACTAACCGGACGCACTACACGGTTAGCTTGTCTAGCGATTCCTGTAATCTCTTTGCGTTGGCTCGGCACTCAGCCGCCTCGGCGCGCAGCTTCGTGATTCGGTCTAACGCGCCCTCAACCTGCTTATCCAAGCTATCGGCCCAACTGGTTTCTTGGGCGATGGCCTCACGTAGCATGGTCGTGGCATCTGGGCGTTGGTAGTCGGTCATTTATGATCTCCGGAGGATGTAGTCGGTTGCATTAAGCCGCGGACCGCTTGATAGAGACGTCGTACTCTTCGAATGGCACGGCGCGATAGAGTCCCGTGATGACCCAGCGTTGGAACTTGCGCAGGTCCTTCCGCGTGCGGTCGTAAACCATGGGGTAAGGCTCTATCCCACGCTCTACCATCCGATTGAAGCGATGCCATAGCCGCTCCCAGGTCTCGGCCGGGTCGTATCCGATGAGCATGTAGGCCATGATGTTTTTGGGCTTAATTCCAGCACGCTCGAGGCGGTCTATTCCGCGGAAGAACACCGCCTCATCCTTCAGGTTGTCCCATGCCGTATAGAGTCGCCGCTCGGTGAAGCGCGTATTTCGATACTCGATGGATGCCAGCGCGGCCGCGGCTTCGTCGTTGATCAGCCGGACATTGATTCCTTGGCTGAGACAGACGCGGAACTTGCCCTCGATGATTTCGCGGATGCGCGCTGGCCATTCCGGGCCACCGAAGAAGTCGTTGTCGAGGATATGCAGCTTTTTGGGATAGGGCTCCCCCCGCCAGATATCGTTGATCGTGCCGGCAGAGACTGGCTTGCCTTCTTTCCGCGGCACCACGCAGAATTTGCACCGCAGCCGACAACCGCGCTGAGTGAATCCGATCGATTCCTGGAAGTCCGGATATCCCGAGTAGTCGACGTGAGGGTGTGCGCCGGTTACTGACTCGACTGAAACGCCTAGCTGCTCAGCGCCCGCGCCAGTACCGCCGACGATCGCTCCCGGCCATGCCCTACGGAAGCGCTCCAGGCGATCGCGGCTGAAATCAAATAGGACGGAGCCGTACACGCGGTCATAGCCCTGATCAAAGA
>Ga0157374_10002321_pt1 | contig 16046 bp, 11 predicted proteins | sample M25metaG_FD_115308 | JGI IMG/M metagenome (GOLD analysis project Ga0157374, IMG submission 115308) | Miscanthus rhizosphere microbial communities from Kellogg Biological Station, Michigan, USA - M2-5 metaG | ecosystem: Host-associated > Plants > Roots > Rhizosphere > Soil | place: USA: Michigan...
GATGCACTTCCCAAACGTCACCTGCTTCTACAACAATTCCTACTTGTCCACGCAACCCTTTTCTTATTAAATGATGATGCACTGCCGCAGTTGCAAGCAGAGAAGGCATTGCAGCATGTTCGCTGTCAACAGCACGATCACACAAAACCAAAACTTCAAAACCATCATGCACGGCATCCTCTGCGTAACGGCATAAACGATCCAAACCTTTTTTCAATGAGCCGGGTTTGCCATCTGCTCTGAAATAAGTTTGTAAAGTTTTTGCCTGGAAGATACCTGTATCAACACTTCTTATTTGTTCAAGTTCATGATTGGGCAACACAGGATGTTTCAACGCAACCGTATGACAGCTCAACGGATCTTCCTGCAAAAGATTACCATTATTACCGACAAACGCTGCAAGTGACATTACCATTCTTTCACGAATAGGATCTATCGGCGGATTTGTTACTTGTGCAAAAAGTTGTTTGAAATAAGAACTTAAATGTTGTGGTTGATCACTCAACACTGCCAGCGGAACATCTGTACCCATTGCTCCGATCGGTTCTTTACCATCAATTGCCATCGGTGCAATGATCGTTTCAAGATCTTCCGTACTGTAACCAAATGCTTTTTGATATTTATGTATTTGCTCTGTTTGAAGATGTGAAAACGTTACTCTTGGCTCTGGCAATTCTTCCAAACGAATTTTATATTTATTGAGCCATTCGCCATAAGGTTTTTGTGAGCAGATAATTTGTTTCAACTCATCATCGCTGATGATGCGACCTTGCTCCATATCCACCACAAACATTCTTCCTGCCTGCAAACGACCTTTCTCTTTTATCATCGCAGGATCAACAGGCAGTACACCTGTTTCAGATGCCATGATAACACGATCATCAGTTGTAACGCAATAACGAGAAGGACGCAATCCGTTCCTGTCAAGCGTTGCCCCGATTATTTTTCCATCAGTGAAAGAAATCGAAGCAGGACCATCCCACGGTTCCATCATCGATGCATGATATTCATAAAATGCTTTCTTCACAGGATCCATTTGATCATTACCATCCCATGCTTCAGGAATCAGCATCATCATCACATGTGGCAGTGAACGACCTGTGAGTGTAAGCAATTCTATCATGTTATCCAAACAAGCAGAATCACTTTGTCCACTTGTAACAATTGGTAACAACATCTCCATTTCTTCAGTTGTAAAATATGGAGAAGTAAAACTGCTTTCACTTGTCTTGAGCCAGTTCAAATTTCCCTGCAATGTGTTTATTTCGCCATTGTGTGCAATAAAGCGGAATGGCTGCGCAAGTTTCCATGAAGGGAAAGTATTTGTTGCAAAACGTGAGTGTATCAAACCAAATGCAGATACAACACGTTTGTTATTTAAATCTGGAAAATAACCGCGAACCTGTAAGCTCGTTAACTGACCTTTATAGATAACCGTTTTATAAGAAAGCGATGCAATGTAAAAACCGATTGCATCTTTTTTTACCGTATTATTAATTGTGTGTGTTGCATAGTTGCGCAACACAAATAATTTTCTTTCAAAAGCGAGAGGATCATTTATATGATCTGGACAAGAAATGAAAACATGTTCCATTTCCGGCTCAACAGATAAAGCAGTTGCGCCAATTCCTGACGGATTCACCGGCACTCTTCTATAAGCTAAAATTTCCAATCCCAATTTTTCTGCGCATCGGTTAAATATTTCACGGCACTCTTCACGCAAACGAATTTCTCTGGGAAAGAAAATAACACCAACGCCATACTTACCAAAAGGCGGTAAATGCACACCCAGCTTCATGCACTCTTCAAAGAAAAATTCATGAGGCGTTTGGATCATAATGCCGGCACCATCGCCGGTATTGTTCTCACAACCGCAGGCGCCGCGGTGTTCCATGTTTTCCAACACGGTCAGCGCATCAGAAATGATCTTGTGGCTTTTATTTCCCTTAATGTTTGCAACGAAACCAATACCGCACGCATCGTGCTCGAAGGAAGGATCATACAAGCCCGCCAATTTGTTTTCATTCATACACAATTCTCTTTGTTGTTTTACAAAAAAATCATAGGCAGGAGCAATCGCTATAAAATTACGAAGCAAAATTTATCTATTATTGACGATTTTCAAATATTACATTCCAATGATTGAAAAATGTCAATAACCATGTGCAAAACTTTGCGAATTTATACTAACAATAGTTAGGAAATTTTTTTAGAGGTACAAGCTGAAGTATTTCATGGGCATCCTCGTTGCGTCGCATTCCGTTTATCTTTCTGTTCTTTGTGCGGCTTTCACGTGCCAATTTCAAGTCGCAAATTTGATGATTATTTGCGTTCAGATTTTTTAGATTAAAATATTTTAATACTGCACCCCTCTTGAAACGTATAGAAACATAGGCACATAGGTTTTCACATAGTTTTTTCTCTATGTGTCAACCTATATATCTATGTGGTAAAAAAAGATGAGTGGGTCTTTAAAAATCAGAATAATCTGTCGGATGTAAAAAAGTAATATCGATATGCGAAACATTGTTTTGATATTCCGGCGCTGCAGACAATTTTTTCCAGAAAGCATCATCGCCAAAACTTTTCCAATGCGCTTCACGATCCTGCATGTTTTCAAAACTCGTCATGTACATAAGGTTAGGCATTTTACAACCGGCAATAACCTGTGCATAAAAAATGGCGTTGAAGTTTAATCTTTTGAACAAATCAATTTCTCCGCCCCGGTTAAACATCTGCACTTTGTTCGCATGAATTTTTTCTGTCGGACTTTCATAACTCCGCAATTCATACACACAATCTTTTTTTGAAGAATGCAATTGCGGTAAATTCATTTTTGGCGCAAGCGGAAACGCATGCAATAAAATTGTTTCCATTCTTGTATAAGGAGAATTGTTGTATGCCGCATTCAAATATTCCTGCCCTGAAGATTGATAAGTTTCATCAGTTTGAAGTTTTGTTGTTATTATATTCACTTCATCCAAAGATTTGACTGGCATGAAAACATAAATAAGCTTATCAGCAGAAGTATCATTGCTTAATGCCTTGAACACTCCAACATTTTTTATGCTCATCTTATGCAATGCAGGCAGCAAAGCATTTTGAAGATAACTATCAATTATTTTTTCCTGCGATGCATCTTTAAAATGATACACAGTTAATTTATAATATTCGCCATTATCACTCTTGTTTGCATACACCGGTGATCGCATTAAAAAGCTTAATAGTATAAATACTGAAATTACAAAAACCGTTGTCTTTTTCATGTGTTCAACTTTTATTTTTTATCATGGAAATTCTAAGTAAACAAAGCAATCATTAAAAAACAGAATTGCAAAAATAGCATGTTTCAAAACAGCAATAATTGCATACACAGCTAAAAATATTTTTAGTTGAAATTTTGTCAAATATATTTTGTTTAATTTGCCTGTTTATGTTTATGCCTTTTTAAAAATTAATTATCAACCTATGGATACTTCTGATTTTTTTCTTTCGTTGTTCAACAATGCTCAGAATAATTGTATACTTATTATGAATACTGAAGGAGATATTTTGGAAGTGAACAGGGCTTTCTCTGAGGAATTCGGTTATTTAAACGATGAAATTAAAGGAAAGAATTTTAGTATCTTATTTACTGCACACGACCAAAAGGCAGGAAAACCTGTTGCAGAATTGCAAAGAGTAAAATCAACAGGAGTAGCTACAGATGATAATTATATGGTGAATAAAGACGGAACGCTAACATGGGTATCGGGAGAATCGATATTTGTGAACCGGCATAATGAACAGGATTATATCATCAAAATATTTCAAAACATACATACGCAAAAACAACTGGAACATTTTCTTATTGAATCAAGTGAATTTTTCGAAAATATAATTGAATCGATAAAAGGCGCGGCAGTGCTTGTTTTAGACAGTATGATGCGGATTTTGAAAGTGAACACTGCATTCATCAAAATGTTTGAACTTGATACGCCGCCACAGGAAGGTAACAGGTTAACAGATCTCAATCATTCGTTCTGGATGAATGATGATATGAAAAAAGAAATAAGAAATGTTATAGTAACAAACACATCCGTGAAAGGAAAAAAATTTGAACTTACCACTCGTTCCGGTCAACAAAAAGAAGTAGCACTTTATACAAAGATCATGCATGAAGAACCGACGCTTGAAAGAAAAATTCTCGTTGTGATAAAAGAACTTCCTTCATAACAAACAATTTTCACTTTTCTTCTTCCTTTGTACTTACTGCTTTCAAAGCTTTCAATTAGTTTTGCCGCAATTTTTTTTAAGCATGTTAGTCGGTTTAAATAATGTAACGTTTGAATTTGGTGCACGGGTAATTGTGCAGGATGCAACATGGCATATTCAGCCGGGTGAACGTATTGGCTTGATCGGTTACAACGGAACAGGAAAATCTACATTACTGAAATTACTTGTGGGAGAATATCAACCTTCTGAAGGTTCTGTTGAGAGAAGCAGAGGAACAACCATTGGTTATCTTCACCAGGATCTCTTAAGCTTTGATACGAATGATTCTATTCTTGAAGTTGCAATGGGCGCATTTGAACGTGTAAAGCAACTCGAAAAAGAAATTGAAGAGTTGGGAAAAAAATTAGAAGAAACTTCTGATGAAAAAATTCTTCATGAATATTCGGACAAACTTCATGAAATGGAAACGCTGGATGGGTATACTATTCATCACAGAACAGAAGAAGTTTTGCAGGGACTTGGTTTTGCAAATGAAGATCTGCACAGACCATACAAGGAATTCAGCGGAGGCTGGAGAATGCGTGTGTTGCTGGCGAAAATGATCTTGCAACAACCAGATGTTTTGTTACTCGATGAGCCTACCAACCACCTTGATCTTCCATCAATCGAATGGCTTGAAAAATATTTGCAGCATTATAAAGGAAGTGTTGTGATCGTAAGTCACGATAAATATTTTCTTGATCGGATGGTAACAAAGATTGTTGAATTATATCAACAAGAGCTGCACATCTACAGCGGCAATTATTCTTTTTATGAAACGGAAAAACAACAGAGGATAGAATTACAACAACGTGCTTACGAAAATCAGCAGGAATATATTCGTCAGCAGGAAAGATTTATTGAACGCTTTCGCGCAAAGGCAACAAAAGCAGCACAGGCACAAAGTGCAATGAAGCGTTTGGAAAAACTTGATCGTGTTGAGCAGGTTGAAATAGAAAGACCAAATCTTAAAATAAACTTTCGCGTAGATAAACAACCCGGAAAAATAATTGCAACACTAAAACATGCAACAAAAAAATTTGGTGATAATGTAATTGTTGAAGATACAGAAGCAGAAATAGATCGCGGTGATAAAATTGCGCTGATCGGTGCAAACGGAAAAGGTAAATCAACAGTGCTGCGAATGATCGCAGGAACAGAACCATTCAATGGTGAAAGAATCTGGGGACATAATGTCGAGGAAAGTTTTTATGCACAGCACCAGCTTGAAGCACTCAACATCAACAACGACGTGCTTGATGAAATGAAAGAAGCAGGCAGTCAGAAAACAGAACTTGAGTTGCGTTCATTGCTTGGTTGTTTTTTATTCAGTGGTGATGATGTGGAGAAAAAAATAAAAGTGCTCAGTGGTGGAGAAAAAGCAAGAGTAGCATTAGCGAAAGTTATTATAAGCAAAGCCAATTTCTTAATGCTTGATGAACCGACAAACCATCTCGATATTCATAGTGTAGATCTGCTTGCGGAGTCTTTAAATAAATACGAAGGCACAATAATTCTTGTAAGCCATGATCGATATTTCATTTCTAAAACTGCAACTGTGATTTGGGAGATTGTTGATCATAAAATAAAAGTTTTCAAAGGCGGGTATGAAGAATACGTGCAGTGGAAAGAGAGAAGTTCTAAGTTCAATGTTCTAAGTTCTGTGTTAGAGGAAAAGAAAGAAACAAAAGCTGACAACACAGAACACAGAACTCAGAACACAGAACAAAAAACACAAAACGATTTTTCACGCGAACAGAAAAAGGAATTACAACGTTTGCAAAAACAATTCAGCAAACTGGAAGAAGAGATCAATCAACTGAACATAAACAAAACAAATCTTGAAGCTGAACTTGCAAAGCCTGAAAATTATTCTGATAAAAATAAATTTCTTCAGTTAGAAAAAGATTATAACATACTTCAGCAAAAAATTTCTTCTGCAAATTCAAGCTATGAGCAGTTGTTTGAAAAAATTATGGCTCTTGAAAGCTGATACCGTTTGTTCAATTAAAAAAGGAACGATGAACGGAATGCGACGCAACAGGCGATCCCATTATTGTTGCAGCTTGTTCCAAAAAAATCTCTATAACCATCCTGATCTCTTAAAAAGAATATATAAGAACACACATGACCCTATTGTTAGGCTAAGCACAAGCGGGTATCCCCAAACCCAATGCAGCTCAGGCATGTTACTAAAATTCATTCCATAGATCCCTGCGATCATTGTGGGCACGCCAATAATTGCCGCCCAGCCTGCAAACCTTTTCGAGACTTCATTTTGCGAAATAGAGATAAGTGAAAAATTCGCGTCGAGCGCAGTACTTAATAATTCTCTTGCAGTATCAACCATTTCATTAATGCGAATTACATGGTCGTAAATGTCCCGAAAATAAGGGCGTGTATCTTCTGGAATAACTTTTAAATCAAAACGCATCAAACGATTACAAATTTCTATCAGCGGGGAAACTGCTCTTTTTACTTCCATTAGCTGGCGCTTCAAATGATAAATATCAAATGTCGTTTCACGTCTCGATTGTTCTGCAAATATTTTTTCTTCGAGTTGCACCAATTCTTCTTCAAGCACTTCAATAACGGGAAAGTATTGATCAACGATAGAATCCATCACAGCATACAACGCAAAACCCGAGCCTTTGCTTAGAAGATGCGGCGTGCTTTCGCAACGTTTACGTACTTCTGAATAAGCCAAAGTAGAACCGTGACGAACCGATAAAAGAAAATTTTCACCAACAAAAAAATGTGTTTCACCAAAATCAATTTTATGTTCCGCTTCATTCATCTGCGCTGTGCGAAGCACAACAAAAAGAGTATCGCCGTACGTTTCAAGCTTTGGTCGCTGATGTGCGCGATGCGCATCTTCAATAGCAAGATCATGCAACTGAAATTCCTGCTGTGCTTCTTTCAGTAACTCTTCCGTTGGCTCATGCAGTCCTATCCACACAAACTTGTCGCTCTCCTGCAGCACATCGCTCACCCTGTCTATCGGGATATTGGCAATGCGTTTACCTTTTGAATAAGCTGCACAGTTAATGATGGCACTCATTGCAACCTCCTTGTTAAACGTGATCTGAGAATTGATGATTCAGATGTTTGCCAGCTTACATTTTTTAAAAACTAAATTTTCTGACAAGCTCTTATAAAACTATTCATTTTTATAACCACTTCAAAGTAGTAGGGAGTACAATAAGCGGTGTATTTTTTTGTTACCAACTGCTGGTTCTTTACTCATCGCTTGTTGTGTCACTCACTTGTACGTTCGGAATTTTATTCAGCAAAGCGAAGGTTATTAAATGTGATCGTGTTTAAAATATGTTATTCGTCGATGTTGTTTTGCAGCTTTTGAAATTCTTTATGTGCCATTACAAGTTTTATCTCTCCGTAACTCACATCGTTTCCTAATCTTTCTTTTATTGGAGCGATAGAACCATCAAATGATCTTAACGCAGGTTCAATAAGCACAAGCTTCTCACGACTTACCAGTTCATCAATTTTTATGTCACCGGTTTTTACATAATGTGCAAGATGTGTTTCAATTGTTGATACCGCAAGGTTTCTTGTGGTTGCAATTTCTGTAACAGATCTTCCTTCTTTATACAGTTTGAGTGATTCGAGTTTGGTATCAGGTTTTGGTTCTGTTTTTTCTTTGCGTTGACGCTTTGGAATTTTTTCATCAATGCGTGAACTGAGATCGTGTATCGTGCAATAGTTAGTAATGATCTTTAAAAACTGCTCGCCGTATTTTTCAGCTTTTGTTTTTCCAAAGCCACTGATCTTTACTAATTCATCCAGTGTTTGGGGAAGATAATTTGTCATTTCTTCTAATGTTCGTGTTCCTGCAACGATATAAACGGAAAGATTTTCTTTATCGCAAATTTCATCACGCAATTTTTTCAGTTGCCTGTACAACTCGGTATGAGCAGTTTGCCTTATTGTATAAGAAGAAGCTTTTGCATAAGCGTTCAGATTAAACGACGGCGCCTTAAAATTCTTCTTTTGATGCATGAACTCAGCAACGCTAAAACTATTTTCGCAAGCTTTTATCAAGTGCAATTTAAATGCAACGGCGGCATGGAGGTTTTTTAGTGAAGTATTATAATCATTTGCATGAGCATAACTGTCAGTTAATGCAGGTGATTGCACAATCACTTGCAAAACTGATTGCAGTTGTTTATAAAAATATTCTGCCGCAGCTTTGATACGTTGCTGTAATTGAGTATTGTCTTCTGGTAATTCTGTTTGCTGTAATAATTGTTTTAGCTGTGGTTGAAATTTTTGTGCTACTGTTTGTACTGATTCAATCTGCATCATCAATTGCTGCAACCAGAGAATTGTTTCTTCATTGAAAGATGTTTTTGCTTTCTCTGTGTTGTTCAATAATTCTTCAGCCATTATAATGAACCGTGAAAAATCAAATAAGTCTATGAGCAAAGTTTGTTGATACTGATGTTTCGCGTTTGATAATTCTGAAGGAAGTTGATTAACGTTTTTCTTGTTTCTTGAAAATTGATTGATACGTTCATCAGAAAATAAAGCACGTTGTGGGATCTGGCTGTACAAAATAATTCCTTGCAAAGAAGTGCAACGGCTTAGTGCAACATACACTTGCCCCGGCGCAAATGCGGAGCCGGCGTCAATTACAGCTTTTTGAAAAGTGAGTCCCTGGCTTTTGTGAATAGTGATTGCCCACGCAAGGCGCAAAGGAAATTGTTCGAAGGAACCCATTTCCTCTTCATCTACCCTTTGAGTATTCTTGTTAAAAGTGTAACGGATATTTTGCCATTTATATTTTCCAACTGCGATTGCTTCCTCGTTTTCAGATTGCACAAATATTTTATCATTTTCAATTTTTTCGACCACACCTATTTTCCCGTTGAAATATCTTCTCGGCTTTTCCATGTCGTTTTTCAGATACATCACCTGTGCACCAACTTTTAGTTGCAGCACTTCATCAGCAGGAAAAGATTTTTCATAAAATTCTCCTGTAACGGCGGCTTTAAATTCAAATAATTTTACAGGCAGATTTTGAAGTTCACGAGCATTAATGCTATCTGCTAAATGATTGTGTGTTGTAAGCGTAATGCTGCCATTGTTCCTTTCCCTTTGTTGAGATGGCAAATACCTGCTGTGCAACAATTGCACCACTTCAGCATCCATTTCATTGTTTCGTATCTTATTCAGCAGATCAACAAAAACCAGATCTTTTTGCCGATAAATTTTTTCAAGCTCAATATAAAGTGGTGGCTTTTCACGAATCACCATGCTATCAAAAAAATATGGACTGTTGTAAAACTGAGATAATATTTTCCATTCATTATCTATGGCAACCGGTGGCAACTGGTACATGTCTCCGATGAACAACATCTGCACGCCGCCAAAAGGTTCATGATAGCGATTGCGATAATGACGAAGTATAATATCGATCTCATCAAGCACATCACAACGCACCATGCTTATTTCATCAATAATGAGTAACTCTAAAGCTTGCAGTAACTGTATTTTATCTTTTGTATAACGAAGCCTTCCAAGCAAATGATGCTTATCAGTTGCTTCTTCGTTTTCTTCTCTCCATTTATTTATTGATACCGGCACATAAGGACCGAACGGCAATTGAAAAAAAGAATGTATGGTTGTGCCGCCTGCATTTATAGCTGCCACACCTGTTGGTGCAAGCACTGCAACTTCTTTAGATGTGTTTTCCCGAATATATTTTAAAAAAGTTGTTTTGCCTGTTCCTGCTTTACCTGTAAGAAATACAGAACGGTTACTGAAGTTGATATAATCAGCCGCGAGTTGAAACAGGGTATTATACTCAATTGAAGAAAGCATGAATTATAAAAATACACAAAGAATCTTTTTTCAAAAAGAGTTTAAGAATTATTTATTCATTCAACATCACCAAAGGGCTTATACATTTGAAACAGTCATCTGAAAACCTTTGAACATATGGGAATTTATTTTTGATAAAAAGGGAAATGCTATTGATTCGCTCATCAACATTTATTCTGAGATAAAAAAGATTTATAGCATTCATTAATAGTTTGATCAAATCATTTGTTTCAATATTCTACTCAAGACTTTTATCAAGCACCTCTTTCTTTTCTATGCGGTAAGATGTTATTAAACCCAGCCCTCCGAAAATTGCAATAAGAGAAAAATAAATGGCAGGATTTTCATCACCGTTAATTAAAGGAGATGCGACATCAATAAGATAGGCGAGCAACAAACCAACACCGCTGCCTACTAACAACAACCCATATTTAAGAGCGGTGTAGGGTGCGGGCCGATAAGTTTTTGGGTTCATTCCCTTTTCTATCATCGCAAGGTTTTCTTTTTTAAAAAGATACACGATACCGAATATCATTGCCATGCCTGCTATCGGAACTAATATGGCTACTAAAATTTCTGGTCCCATAAATATTTGTTTGGAAGATATGACTCCAACAGATGAAAAAGGGTTACAGCTTTCAAAAAAATTTTGCCGAAAATAAACTTATCTTGAAGTGTAACCTTTATTAAATACCTGTAGTCATATTGCTATTTATGTATGCTGAAACGAGCGACAAAGAGATCATCGGCAGAGTGTTGCAGGGTGATCAGCAGTTTTTTGCAGAATTGGTGAAACGATACCAACCTTTCGTTTTTACTATTGCTATGCGCTACACCAAACATCGTGAAGATGCAGAAGAAATTGCACAGGATGTTTTTATAAAAGCATACAAATCGTTGGCGGATTTTCGAAGCGATTCAAAATTTAGTACATGGTTATATACGATTACAACAAATACAAGTATTACTTTTTTGAGGAAGAGAAAATTAGAAACACATTCACTTGGTGACGAAAGAATTTTTGAACAGGCAAATGTTAAGGACCCAAACGAAGAAACTATATTGGTTCAAAAATCGAGAGCTGCTGTAATAAATAAAGCGATCCGTTTATTAAATGCAGATGACGCGGCGATAATAACATTATTTTACCAGGGAGAACAAAGTCTTGAAGAGATTGGAAATATATTAGGCATAACTCCTAACAATGCAAAAGTAAAATTGCACAGAGCAAGACAAAGGTTGAAAGATAAGTTAGAACAATATTTTACAAATGAAATGAAGGAGATAATGAATTAGTTGTGAGTAATGAGTAGTGGGTGTAATTTTTTTAAAAGAAAAATTATGAATGAAGAATACAAAATAGAAATGCGTTTGTGGGATTATATTGACGGTCTTGTTACTGCAGAAGAAAAAATGCAAATTGAAGAATTACTAAAGAATGACCTGCAATGGAAGCAGGTGTACGGTCAATTGTTGGAAATGCATCAAAGAATAAAAGAAGATGTACAACTTGAAGAACCTTCGATGCGTTTTACAAAAAATGTGATGGAAGAAATTTCAAAAACAAAAATTGCACCTGCAACGAAAAAATATATTAACAGAAAAATCATCACCGGGATTGCTGCTTTCTTTATCATTCTTATTGGTGGTTTATTGATCTATGGTTTTGCAGAAATTAATTGGACGCAAACTAATAACGCTTCATCGTTCGACTTATCAAAATTTGATATAAGCAAGTATTTGAATCAGCCGGTATTAAATATCTTCTGGATGTGTAATGTTGTGTTTGCATTAATATTACTTGATCGGTATTTGTCAGGAAAAAGAAAACGCAATCAACATAAGCATGTTTAATGAAGCGGAGTTTCGGGTTCAAATAAAACATTAGTGCCGGTAATGAGTTTTATTTTGAATCGGCACAGAATTAAAATCATTTTTTTATTTGAAATCGATGAATGGGTTTGTTGAAAAGTTATTTGTATTTAGGTTGAGCTTTTATTATGTAATAAATTTGGGTAGATTGAAAAAAGAGGCCTCTATTTTTTGAGGCTTCCTTTTTTTAAAATATCATTATCCGGACTTCAACTCACATTGATTGTTAACTGTTGCAGCGAGACTGTCAGAAATTTTACAACAGGAAAACTGCTGAAAAAAGTGTAAACGAACAAGTCCGCGCAAAGCAGGATTTTGATGAAATCGGAAAGATGCGACGCCCCGAAGGTACATAGTACTCCTTTGGAAAGTCCTTACACCAAAAGCTAAATAGTAGCATTTCAATTTAGCTCATAAAATTGAAAAGAGATTCCGTCATAAATAATTTTTCACATTTTCACTACTTGTCCCGAATCTTCGGGATTTGCATATTTTCACATCTTCAAATTAACTCATCTTCAAATTTTCAAATTGAATGAACGTTCTCGAACTCTTTAAAAAAATTACAACTTTTGTTTTTGATGTTGACGGCGTGTTGACTGACGGAAATTTAATTGTGCTGCCCGACGGTTTGATGGCGAGGCGAATGAATATTAAAGATGGTTATGCACTGCAATTCGCTGTGAAGCGAGGATACAATGTGATTGTAATTTCCGGCGGCAATTCGCCTGAAGTAAAAGAGCGATTGAATAAACTTGGTGTATCAAATGTGTGGATGAAGGTTGAAGACAAAAAAAATATTCTGCAAAATTTTATGCAGCAAAATAATTTGCAACAGGCTGAGGTTTTGTTCATGGGTGACGATATCCCTGATTACAATGCAATGAACTTTGTCGGATTGCCTTGCTGTCCCTTCGACGCGGCAACTGAAATAAAACAAATTTCAAAATATATTTCTCCGTTGCAGGGCGGCGTTGGATGCGCAAGAGAAGTGATTGAAAAAGTTATGAAACTGCGCGACGATTGGCAACTCGATACACATGTTAAATCTCAATAATCGCATTGCAGTTTGTAAATCTTCGTTTTTCTTTACACAAAATTTTCTTGTTGAAACTTTTTACTGCGTTTATAAAACTCATACGTTGGCCAAATCTTTTTTTCATTGCGCTTACACAATTTCTTTTTGTGTATTGTATAGTGATGCCGGTGTTTGCAGACAGTAATATTCGTCCGAACGTAAGTGGCTGGAACTTTGTGCTCATCTGCCTTTCGTCCGTTCTTATTGCTGCTGCGGGATATATCATCAATGATTATTTTGATCTAAATATCGATCGTGTAAACAAACCTCAGAAGCTCGTTGTTGAGCGTGTAATAAAACGCCGATGGGCAATTGTATGGCATATTATTTTAAGTGTTTTAGGAATTGCCATTGGCTTTTATGTTGATTTTACAACACACATTTGGTTGCTTGGTTTTTCAAATGCGCTTTGTGTTTTTCTGTTGTTTGTTTATTCCACTTCATTAAAGCAGCGGTTTCTTATAGGCAATGTTTTGATATCGCTTCTTACTGCATGGGTTATTCTTGTTGTTGCGTGGTGCGAGTACAACCATTTAATAAAAACAAATTACACTTTGCATGCCACAAAAATTTTGCGCGAAACATTTCTTTATGCAGGTTTCGCATTTATCATTTCTTTGGTGCGTGAAGTGGTGAAAGATATGGAAGACGTAGAAGGCGACAGAAAATATGGTTGTAAAACAATGCCAATTATTTGGGGTTTCAACGCAACAAAAGTTTTTGTGGCAGTGTGGCTTGTAGTGCTTGTGAGCACGCTTATCATTGTGCAATTGTATGCGTTGCGGCTTGGTTGGTGGACAAGCGTTATATATGGTTTGCTATTGATTGTTGCACCGCTCATTTTCACCATCAAAAAATTATATGATGCACAAACCTCAAAAGATTTTCATCGCATAAGTTCGCTTGTAAAATTTGTAATGTTCACCGGAATTCTATCAATGATTTTTTTCAGAATTTATGGTTGAATTATTTTGATACCAACTGTAGTTTTTCATAGCGTCGCCTGTTGCGTCGCAATCACTTTATCTTTCGGAACTTTTATTGAGCAAATGCGAGAATGTGTAAATGTGAAAATATGCAGATTTGCGAGATCTAAAACGCTCAAACAATCAAACGCTCAAACATTCAAACACTCAAACATTCAAACATTCAAACAATCAAACTCAACCTAAAACTTCCTTGCAACCTGTAATCTTCAACCTGTAACTTGCAACATGTTCTCAAAAATTATTCTTGCTTCACAATCTCCGAGAAGAAAACAACTGCTTGAATGGGCAGAAGTTCCTTTTGAAGTAATTGTAAAAACCACAGATGAAACTTTTCCCGAAGGAATGCCTGCTGAAGAAGTAGCCATTCATATTGCACGCAACAAAGCGGAAGCTGTCAAGCGTTCATTAAGTGAAAACAAAAAACTTCCGATACTCGCAGCCGATACGATTGTTGTGTTAAAAAATAAAATCATCGGTAAGCCAAATGACAGGAATGATGCAATATCCATTCTTACTTCTCTTTCCGGCAATAAACATAAAGTGATAACCGGAGTTGTAATTCTCAATGCGCACAAAACAATTTCTTTTGCAGATACCACTGAAGTAAAATTTCATTCGCTTACGAATAAGGAAATTGAGTTTTATGTAGATAAATACAAACCTTACGATAAAGCGGGTGCTTATGCAATACAGGAATGGATTGGTGTGATTGGCATTAAATCAATTGAAGGAGATTTTTACAATGTGATGGGTTTGCCCGTGAGCAGAGTAGTGAAAGAGTTGAGTAAAATAATTTGAAGAGTAGTTGATTTGGAAATTTGAAAATGAGAAGTTGAAAACTTTTCAATTCATACGATTTGAATTATTTTGTATCTTACAATTCAACCTTAAATAATTTATCCTTACCAATGAATGATTTTGCAACTTCTTCCGAACCCAATTTCAAATTTACATTTCAAATTTTCAAACTGATATGAACGAAAAACTGCTTCAATTCATCTGGCAATTTCAATACTTCAACAAAAACGAACTTACTACCGTTGAAGGCGCTCCTTTAAGCATTATTCATCCCGGACATTTCAACCACAACCAGGGACCGGATTTTTCAGAAGCAAAAATTAAATTAGGAAATACTACATGGGTTGGTAATATTGAAATACATGACGAAGCTTCGCAATGGCATGCGCATCACCATACAAATGATCACAATTATTCCAATATAATTCTTCACGTGGTTTGGAATGATGATGTAAAAATTAAAGACGCCAATGGTAAATCAATTTCCACACTTGAATTGCAGCAGCTTGTTTCAAAATTTATGCTGCAGCAATACGAACAGTTGATGAATACAAAAGGATTTGTTGCATGTGAAGATCATTTGCCGGTTCTCTCAACTGTCGGCTGGCTTTCATGGAAAGAAAGACTTGCCATAGAAAGATTGAAAAGAAAAGCAACTTCTGTCCTTGAAAATTTACAACAGGCAAACAATCATTGGGAAGAAATTTTTTGGTGGCAGCTCGCAAAAAATTTCGGTGCGAAAGTAAACGCCACTGCTTTTGAACAAATAGCAAGAAGTCTTCCTGTGAAAATTTTGGCAAAACACAAAAATCAAATAAATCAATTAGAGGCTTTGATATTGGGACAAGCAAATTTATTGAACGGAAACTTTGAAGAAGATTATCCGAAAATGCTGCAACGGGAATACAAATTTCTTTCAGGTAAATATCAACTTAAGCCGATTAACAAGGCACCTGATTTTTTGAGAATGCGTCCCGCAAATTTTCCAACAATAAGGTTAGCACAACTTGCAATGCTTGTTTATAACTCAACACAATTGTTCTCTAAAATTCTTGAGATTAATAATTTGATTGATCTTAGAAAGTTGCTCGATGTTACAGCAAATGATTATTGGCATTATCATTATCTTTTTGATCAGCCGACAAACTATAAACCAAAAAATCTTGGTGCTGAAATGACGGATAACATTCTTATTAACACTATCGTACCGA
>Ga0157374_10002322_pt1 | contig 16045 bp, 9 predicted proteins | sample M25metaG_FD_115308 | JGI IMG/M metagenome (GOLD analysis project Ga0157374, IMG submission 115308) | Miscanthus rhizosphere microbial communities from Kellogg Biological Station, Michigan, USA - M2-5 metaG | ecosystem: Host-associated > Plants > Roots > Rhizosphere > Soil | place: USA: Michigan...
CAGGGCCGAAGGGGTGCTGTGCCGCGATCGACACCAGAATGGCCAGTGAGCCACCCGTTGGCAGAAGAGCCCACTTTCCGGGGAAGCGGGTTTCAGGTACGACAAAGAAGCTTGCCAAGACTGCAGCAACTCCGATCCAACCGATTGCCGCGAATCCAATCCGGACAGGTAAGTTGCGAAGCGACTGCGAATGGCTTGCAGGCACTATGTACGCTGCGAACGCCGCACCCATCAACGGCTCCCATGCACGCGTTGGAAGCATGTAAAACGCAAACTCAGCGTGATTCCGGTGAGCAACAATGCAGAGAAAGAAACTACCACATGCCAAGAATGTGAGCGGGAGGGTTAACCGCCGAGCGTGCCGAGCAAAAAGTAGAAGGATCAATGGGAAAAACATATAGAACTGCTCTTCCACTGAGAGAGACCAAGTATGTAACAGAGGCGCTGATGCCGCCGAATCGCCCCAATACCCACCGAAATGGGACAAATAAAAAAGTTTGAACCTTCAAACAGCGCATAGAGTGCATTCTGTGCAGTGGCGTGGGCTTTGTATGGCGCAAAGAAAATCATAGCCGCCACTGCGGTGAACGTTGCCATAACCACGGCATTTGGCAAAAGGCGTTGACACCTCCGCAGGTAGAACTCGCGCGTACTGAACTCTGCATTGCGCAGATCGTGCAAAATCACGGAGGCAATTAAGAAGCCAGAGAGGACGTAGAATACATCTACACCCGTGAAGCCGCTGGGCAGAACCCGTGGAAGTGTATGGAAGACCAGTACACCTAGAATGGCGACAGCTCGCAAACCATCCAAAGCTGGAATGCGACGCATGGAGAGCTTGTGAGATGCGAACGGATCTCCGCCAACCTCCAGCGGAGTAGAAGTGGCAACACTCATAGAAAAACGAGTTTCCTCCAAACTTGAATACCTGCCTGGCCAAAACAACTACGATCGAACTTCGCGCCGACTACTCCCCCAGGGCACGCTCTGTGCAAAAACTGGAAAGGCAACCAAGAAATGCTAAGAGCGCAAGCAACTTTCTCATCAGGATCTCCAAATCGATCACAGTGCTTTGTGGGACGGTCACTTGCATCCTCCTGGAATCTCTTCCGGGGCAGATGAGGCAGACTGAGCCACGCTCAGCCAAATCCTGCATGAGTTCGCGAAGGAATTCTGGCGAATGGGGTACAGCCTACAGCTAACTCAACAAAGAACGATCATCGTGCTGCAACTGCATTCAAAGAGATCGGAACGACCCCGGATGTGCGGCATGGCCGAACCGCGTAGCGGATGGACCTGTGGGGAAGACTCTTGCAAGGTAATACAAGCACAATTACCCACGAAATGCCCCATCAGTGCTAGTACGGAGGTCACTCGCCGAACGACCTGTTGAAGCGAATGGGATTTAGAAGCCATCGTCCGCTCAAAGGAACATTGCCTTCGTTGCGCTGCTTTCTCTGATCAAGTGGACTCAACCGATCCGACAAGACCGCCCCTTAAGTCGGCATGGCGTGGAGGAAATTCATGACTCTGCCGTGAGTGTTGCGAATCGGCCGAGGTAGGTGGACCGGTTCCCCCGTACGGGAGAGGTTGAACATACACTCGAAGACCGTACGGGAGAAGTTCCCCGGCGATCGTGATTAGCCATGACTTATCTTGTCAACAGCAATTGGTTTCGTCTTGGTCCGCAACCTGTCGCGTCGGGTGTGGTTGCGAAGTCTTTCCGACAAACCGCTTGACTCTATTGAAAGAGGACATCCCGAGAGCTAGAGCGGAGTCCCACCTGCACGCTCCAAACACCTACTTAGTCAGCAATACGGCTGGCGCCTTGCAATCGTTTATATGGTTCAACATATCTCGATCCGTCGGTCGGATGTGAGAATCCTTCGCCGCCATACTGAAAATTGACGAGTCGCCCACTAAGATATCGTTCAGCCCAGTCGGTAGTGGGTCTCCGTCCAATGGTTCGTTCCTAGTGTATGGGTCTGTGGGGAAATCGATGCTCCTCGATATCCCTATCATCTTAGAAACCTCAAGGAACGCCTTTCTGGCATGTTGATGCTGTTCCTCATCCGTATTCGCATGTTTAGGGGTAACACTCACTAGTAGTACGTTTTCCGATCCGAGTTTAAGAGGCTTAGGCTTCCAAGCTTGCTTACCGTTCAGAGTTAAAACTGGCGAATCTCCTTGTTTAAACTCGAAGCGCAGGATGAGTAGGGTTGACAGGCGAGGCGTGGAAGCCGAAGTAGATCCACTTGGAGCACCTGAAACCGTGATTGGATCAGCATTCCAAGTGACTATTTCGCGAGGAATAGGAAGTTTGATTGTCATGTACGGTTGCTTCGCCGGTCGACCGGAGAGGTTGTCCAGGGACTTTGAAAGACTCAGCACGCTCCCCAGCTTAACCGGATTTATGACCTTGCTGGGCATGGTTGCCGGCCTAACTCCGGTTGTAAAATCGTAACTTCCTTTTCCGAAAGGACGAGTATCAAAGTCTGAGCTCACGCCAAACGGGTCACTGTGGCCTTTGACCGAGGGTATCCAGACAGTCACGCTATCCGCCTCCTGCACGAAGACGAACGGCCCTCCAAAAAAGATATCGAGCGATTGTATTGCAGTTGTCGCCTCGGACTGACTTGGCTGTGAAGTGGCGGTCGTTTTAACGGCCGGCGTGTCGTTCTTACATCCGATCGTCAACGCTAAAAAGAGTGCCATGGAGACTAGATGGCCAAAGCGGTTATGCATTGAATGCTCCTTTGTCTGTTAAGGTGTACCAAATGAGCTGAACGCCGCCCAATAGTATGGATTTTGTGTCTCTCGCTGCGAGCGGATGTAGTTCCCGGCTTCCCTCACTGACTGCGGAACGGATCTACCCGCCAGCAAAGAGTTGTAGAAAGAGTCCATGAATCGAACAGTAGTCGCTGAGTCCACATTCCACCTGCTTGCTACTACATGCGGTACGCCGGCGTCCAAAAACGACAATGCCATGCCATTAGGGTCTTCCATCCCATTCTCGGTTTCGGTGGAACACGCGGACAGCACCGCTAGCTGAATATGGTTCGTAACTAAAGAAACAAGCCTCGAAGCATCCAGTACTTCTTCCTTAAGATCCTGATCGTTTGTAGTCTCAATCATCAATGCAGAATGGTATTTGTCTCCTATAGCATGCCCGGCAAAGTGAAACACCGTAGCGCGCTTAAGTTCTTCCGCTAGGCGGCGCTGTTGAAATCGGCCGCCCGTTAGCAGACGACCCGAGTGGAATTTGTTCATCACTTCATTCGCTTCCTGCAATACATCCGGTAACGGAGTTGAGATTCGTGTGGCTCCTCTACTTCCTAAGGGAGATGCCAATACCAAGATCAAATCACTCGAAGAAATTCGATGAGCATCTTTGAAACCTTCCATGTAGCGGGCACTCGGAAGAATTGAAACGGAATACTTGTCGGATACACTGGCGCCACTCTCGTCTGTGAGTGCCTGGAAAGGAATGTCAACGAGATCGGAGTCCCCGTCGAAAAGCAAGACCCTACCGGGCGCTAAACGAGCTTCGATAGACCCAAGAAGCATTCTATAAAGGTCTCTGCTGAGAGCTATCACAGTTGAAGGATCAGCATTCCGATCGGAGCAGAGTCGATCAAATCGTCGAACGCGAATGAGGAGATCCTTGGTGCTTACTTTTAGCCACGTAAAGAAGATTCCACGATCATCCGAAACCCAGACTCCGATTCGACCAGAGAGATTGACATAAGAAATGAGAGTGCTAGTGTGAAGCGCGCTAAGCGTCCGGGTCGTTTCACTCATCTCTGGTAGCTTTGGAGCGCTCGTTCCAGATGGTTCGGTTGTAACAAATGGAGTGGCGATCGTCTGCTTGCCGTCAGAAGCCCCTTTCTTTCGAGACCTCAATGGAACTCCTAAAAACCATTCCCAGGTATTTAGCGCTGCTGCCTGATCACCGCTTGTCAGATCAAGCTCAACGAGATCTCGGTAGGTGATTTCGTTAAGACGCCGCCATTCCAATCGCTCTTTGGCCGAATCTAGCGAGGCAGATGCCTCTTCGGCGAAGGCGAGACTCCATTTCAGCGAATCAACCGCGCCTTTTAAATCGCGCTCATTAAGTTGTAGGTGTCCGAGCGTCTGATAAAACTGTGACAACAGGTAGTGATCAGCTATTCGCGGTACCTGCGAGCGAACCTCATTCAGGAGAACTCCTGCCCCTGTAAGCTGCCTTTGCTCGGTTGCGAGCTTGGCCATGTCGATTTGGATTCCCGCACGATAGTTCCGAGTGACTTCCGTCTGTGGAGCAGACGCTAGAAGCTGATTGGCCGTCGTGAGCTCTCTGGCCGCCATGATGGTGAGATTCGCAAGCACGGCTGCTTTTGAGAGTCTGCTGTGTTCGACCGCACGGACCAGATGGTCCTGATCGTCACCCAGTGATATAAGAGCCTGTTTAGCTACCAGTACCTGCAAGTACCACTGGTGAGAATCCTCAGCAAACTCGTCCATGTTGGCGTAAATGCTATATAGGCTCATTCTCGGGCATTGACCTACTGAGCAGAATGTCAATGTCGACTGTAGGTCGGACCATGCTTGAGTGCTATTTCCTTCGGACCATGCAACAGCCGCGCCCATCGTAAGAGCCCGAATTGCGGTTAAGGGTAAGCCCAAAACGTGGGCATTCTCTGATGCAGACGCGAGGATCCTCTTAGCTTCTCCGTAGTTTCCGTTCGCATTCTCGCAGATGCCTCTCTCGATCTGCGCCTGTAGAGCGATCCACGAAAAGTGATGTAGCACCGCGTCTTTTCCGACGGAAGCAGCAAGCAACGCACACGCCGGGGTGTTATTGGAGAAATGAAGAGCAAACACTTCCTCAAAGCGTGCGCGAGACAAGCCAGCAGCGTTATTTAGATGAAGAAAGTGTAGATGGGCCGCTCGAGCTTCAGTAAGTGCGAGCTCGTAATCTGCCTGATCGCTGGCTCTGATCGACTTTGCGAGCGCACGGACAGCGACGGAGAATTCTGGCGAGTAAGGATAAGACAACAGCTCGTCAAGCCAGCGATCTTTATGGCGTTCGCGCGCTATTATCGCAATAGTCCGCACTGCTTTTCGGGCGTCTCTCGCCGTAGCGGGCACTCGATCCAGTGATGTTGGAGGAAAAGCAGTTTCCAGCCAGTCTCTTGCGGTGAGGGCCTGATACTCCTCAATTCTTCCATCAGCGAGAGCCCAGGTGCTCTCCCGAGCCTCATCGACTTGCTGTGCGAGCTCAGCTGGTTTCAGTAGAAGGGAATGCGAAGAATTTCGCTGAACATCCGACGCGGCCTTCACTTTCTTTAGCCGTTCGACAGCCTCTTGATGCCACTCACCGGATGGATCCAGCTTAAGATATTGTTCCCAGTCTCTCTCCGCTTGCCAGAGCAGATGCATCCGCTCAGCAATGATTGCTCTATTGAATAGCGCAATATGGTCTTCCGGCCGTCTTTGCAGGACCTTTCCAAGAAGATCGATTGCGGAAGCAAAATCTTGAGGTCTAGATTCGCTCGTCCCTTCCAAGAAGAACGCCGAAGCCAAGTCAGTTTGTATCGCCGGGTCTTCTGGCTCTGCCTCAAGGGCATGCTGGAGCGATCTGATTGCTGAGTCATAGTTTCCATCAAGCAGATCCGCCTCGGCCTTCGCTTGAAGCCATTTCGGATCATCGGGTCTCTTTCTAAGGTTCTCACCGATCAACGTCTCAGCCGATAAAAGAGCCTGAGGTCTATCAACGTTTGATTCTCCGTAACCTCTTTCAGAGCGCATCGGGGCGTGTTTTGCACCCGAAAATCGGGTCTCAATATTTCTATGCTCGGAATAAGCTTGAGCTAGCAGCTGTTCAGCTGAGGGAGTTCTGATCGATCTAAACACCATCCAAGAAGCTGCCGCAGCGATTACCAATACCGCAGCGGCGAAGGTCGGTCTTCTCAACGAGTACTGCGTTTGCAATCGAGTATTCTCAGACTCCCTGCGCATGGATTTCTGCAAGTTAGTGGCAAGGTCTCGTTGCCAGCTAGACTGCGCACTATTCAAGGTAGCCAAGATCTCTTCTTCGTCGCGCGAAGCAGGTTCAGAGACGAAAGTGATTGCATCTCTCAAAAGGGCTCCACAATGTCCACATCGAGCCGCGTGCTTCAGCAGTTCGTTTGCTCTCTCGCCGGGAATGATTCCGGCGGCAACCTCGAGCCATTCATTTTCCGAAGCGCATTGAGCGGTCAGTCGCGAACTCCCATTAACGCACGCGTGATCGATCTCGTTCTGGACGGATTGGTGAATTCTCAAACGCTCCGAACAGTCACTGCACGATGCAACGTGCAACCTAGCTTCCTCCAAAGCCAGATCTGGTAATTCGTCAAGTTGCTCGGAAGCGACAGAACGACGGGCAACAATCGCATCAAGCTCATCGGCATCGATATGTCTGTCTAATCGCCGGCTCACAACCAGCTTCTCCTTCTAATACGATTCCGCAGAGCGAAATCCTTTTTCAGTCGGGTTTGGTTTTACGGACTCTTCCGAACGCCCCAGGACGATCTGATCACGAATTGCGCGAGTTAAGCGGTGAATGGCGCTTTCTACGCCTTTTGGGCTTAGACCTACGGTCGGAAGAGCAGCGATTGCTTTTGCGCTCATGCCTTGTTGGTAATACAGCCAAAAGATCTCACGGTCTCTATCTTGATCTGGACCCTCAGAACAGATCTCGAGGCAGCTATCGATTTGCTTAAGAAGAATCGTGTGCTCAATTGCGGCTTCTGCGTTTCCCTCACCCCTCTGCGTTTTTTGCTCGGCTTTGTCTAAACTTTCCAGAATCTCTCCTGACCCTCGTTTCCGCGCATGGAGAGACTTGAAGCTGTCATGAACAACGTTCACCGCTGTCGTCTTGATATACCCAAGCACAGCGTCTGGATGCATCATCGCAAACTGCCGTAAGGACCGACATTTGTCAGAGCACAGTTTTAAGTAGGTCTCTTGGACTAGGTCATCCACGGCCTGCCGTGAAGGGTTGCCCCATTGCGAGGCGGTTCGGAGGACGGCGAGGCTAATTGGGCGATGAAATCTTGAGACGAACTCTTCCCATGCTGCTCCGTCAGTTGAGGCGGCGCAAGCGTTTATCAATTCCACCGAAGACATCGAGGAATGGGATGTCAACCTGGACCCCGCAGGTTAATTGACTGGAATTGTACATGACATGCACGCAGGTCTTCTCGATTCAATTAACTCCACAGAGGCTGACGCATCATATAGCCCGAAGAAAAAGGATTCCAGGCCTCTTTTTCGTTTCAGAGTGTGTACGCACACCCTTCAAAAGAATGGTGTCTGACCGCTGAATTGGAGGCCGAGACATGAAAATCGCCCGCAATCGGACGGCTTTACATTCCGTCATGATCACAACATTTAGTTTGATCCTGCTCCGCGCGAGTTGCCAGCCTACGGGTGTTGTATCCTCCGATGCGCCAGGGGCTGGCTCGGCTATAGCAGCTAGCTCCAAGCCGCTGCCTTGGAAGTTCCTTGCCAGCCCCATGGGAGTACTCGACTCCGCTTGGACGAATGAGAGCTTCAAGGAATTCGACAACCCCAATCAATGGGATTGTAAGAGAGCTCCCATAGTATGTACACCCAAGAAAATTAAAGAGTTGGTCCTCGCCACTGCTGGAGTCGATTTAGATTCCGCTCCGCCCACTTACGTGGCATTGCATGTAGCAAATCGCGAAGTCAATGCAAGCACCGGCAATTCTGATTCTTGGTATCTATTCCATTCAAAAGATAAGGGGTGGTCGTATCAAAAATTCACTGGGAAACGCATTTATGGCTCCCCTTCTATTCTCTTTGTCTTCGTGCATCTACACGTCAAAGGCGTCACAATGGCTGACGCGAGGCAGGCTCTGGCCAGCAGTCAGACAGCCGCAACTTCGTCGGACGACCCAACGAAGGTTCGCATGTGTGAAAAGCAAAGCATGGACCCATTGCAGTGGCTCGGCGATTACGGGGTGCCAAGCACTAACGCCAACGTTCAATATGAATCAGCAGTGGTCAAGAGAACGCCAGCAAATGTAGCTAATCTGCTAAGTGTTCTAAAAGTTCTGACAATCGCTAACGGTAAGACGGAATGCATCGCCGTTACAGCAACCAATGACTTAAGTTTATGGGGAACGGGAAGAATCGACAATATAGGCTTGCCAAGCGATGTAAGTATCGCAGGGTACGCCCTTAGGAAGGACCAGACTCCCAAGGATGAAGATCGATCGAAGCTTCAAATCGGCTCGTTAGGGTCTTTTAACGACGAACAGCTTTATTGGTGGGACGCCAGCATTGGGATTCCGGTGCACAAGATCAAAGACCTGCAATATTCGTCATCGGACAATACAGTGGTCGCGGCTCAGGTCGAGAAGCAGAGCGCCTATGCGATGTTCAATCTTATGCTGCATCCGGCTGATCTATCCGATCCGAGATCGAACATGTGGCCAAGAATTCTTGCCGGATTCCCGCTGGCTAGCAGTCCATGGGACAAACTATTTGCTGGCGGAGCCCTCGGGATCCCTCTAAAGCCATTGGAAAATTTTCAGTTCTTCGCAGGGGCAACTTTCAATCGATCCTCCCAGCCGACGGGACTTACTGCCGGCTCCACAGCCAACAACGCGCAACTTCAGAATTCCCTGCAGATCACAATGACCCCAAAGTTTACGTTTGGGATCAACGTTCCCGTCAAATCCGTTCTGGATAAGTTGCTCAAATGAAAAACCCAACGTACCTAAATGCTCGGAACGCAGTAACGTCGCTAAACCGCTTGGTCAAGAGAAGGGTGCGCCTTCGTCGAAATGAGGAGCCGTTGCATTTCGAGAAGGACCATGAGCTCGCCCAAGCGCTGTATAACAATCCGCACATTGTCGGATTTGGAGTAGGCCCAAAAGTCGTTGCCGGAAAACAAATCGCCTCTGAAATGTGCCTTGTCTTTTTTGTTCGCAAGAAATTGCCGAGGTCGAGACTTCGCTCATCCGCGCAGATTCCAGAGCGTTTGGCTTTAAGCCTGCAAGCTGCGAGCGTCTCAACCGACATTCAAGAATGGGGCGCACTCCCAGTTGCGCACGGTTTGGTGCGGGCAGGTGGAAACATCGGAGACTCGCAAGGCAACTCTGGGACGGTGACCCTAGGAGTTCAGGACAGCAGTACGGGGCTCCCACTAATTCTCGGCTGCTCGCATGTGCTGGCTGAGTGCGGAAATGCCAGCGTCGGGGATCCAGTGGAAAGTCCCGTAAATGGCAACTCAGTTCTAGGCCCAAATGTAGTTGGTCGCCTACTCCGCTTCACAAGAATTGATCCGGGGTCTCAATCGAATGCGGTAGACGCAGCGGTGGCCCAGCCAACATCCGGCACGACTCTCACCAACGATATCCCTGGCATGGGCCGGTTGTCCGAGCTTTGGGATCTCACCTTGGAGGGCGAGTCAGTAATCAATCAACTGCAAGTACAGAGAGCCGGCTTTGCGACCCAAATGCAGACGGGCACCATAAGAAATATCCACGTTTCTACGCGAATAACCTACCGCCAACTCGCCGGTGATCCGAGTGTGTATTTCGTAGATCTCGTTCAGTACGATGTTCCGTCTAGCGAAGGCGACTCGGGAGGTGTCGTCGTGGAAAGCGACACGCAACGGATTGTCGGAATGCATATCGCGGGTTTTCAGGACGGATCGGGAAGCCTCATGACGCACATCAGGTACGTGTTTGACCGAATGGAAGTGGACCTGCCAAACGAGATCGCTTGATGCCAGCTGTCGATGATTCTGAAGAGTTGCAACTTCGGGCACGCGGGAGGTATCCGGATGGGGAACCTGGATCGGAAGACGCAAACCATGAGAATTGGAAGATTTCAGGCTCAAGCAGTCGGGTGCGGCCGCAGTTCGAATGAAGAGAGTTGAAAGGAGTTCTCGCATGGGGTCTTCAACAGTAGTGATACCGGAAACTGATTCATCGGTCGGCCGATCTTACGTATCTGCACAGGTCATCGTCCTGATGACTGGTTACATTGTGCTACTCTGCTCGGGCTTGGCATATTGTCTCGTTGGACTATGGCCGAGTCAGCGACCATTATCGATACTTTCAGTCAAGCCAGATCATGGACCAGCGAACGGCGGAACTTCGGTTTCGATTGTGGGCACTGGCTTCACCGATGGATCACTGGTCTTCTTCGGTGACAGTGCGGCGAAGATGGTGACGCACAAGCCGGAAGACGTCTTAACAGTAGAGACGCCAAATGGACTGGTGGGCAAGGTTCCAGTCGAAATCTACACGCCAACTGGCCAGAAATTCGCCATGACTGACGGTTTTACCTTCGACCCCGACGGGCAGAGCAAACCAGACTCATCTTCATCGGCGCCCACCGAAACGCGTAACCTTCATATCAGCTCTGCCTCAAACATTCCGAAGCAAGCTCAACCACTTTTCCCGTGGGCGTTGGACCTTAACAGCGATGTTAGGCTCCTTCTGATCGTTGTCGTTGTAGGAGCACTAGGAAGTCTGATTCACGTCGCAAGATCCTTCTACTGGTACGTTGGCAATCGGAATCTGAAAACAAGCTGGCTCTTGATGTACTTCCTTCTACCCTTTACCGGGGCAGGGTTAGCGCTTCTGTTCTTTCTGATAGCTCGCGGCCTGTCATCGACGAGACTAAGCATTGAATCGAGTGTTGATGGATACGCGGCTCTTGCTGCCTTGGTTGGCATGTTTAGCCAGCAAGCCCTCATGAAACTCAAACAGATCGCCGAGGGGTTTTTCTCGGTTGCTGAGAAAGGAAAAGATCCAGCGCTCCCCATCCTCTCACCAAATCTTGTAAGTATCACTCCATCGGAGGGGTCCACATCGGGCGGAACCGCCGTTTGTATTACCGGGACAGGTCTCAAAGGGATTTCCCATGTGACTTTCGGTGGGGTTGCAGCCACAGGCATCCTTGTCAAGAGTGATACAAGTGTGACGGCCAATGCACCACCACATTCTCCTGGAGCGGTCGATGTCGAGGTGACGAGTACGACCGGTCAGATATCTTCACTGAAAGGCGCGTTCAACTACGCTGACCTGAACCTGGAGAGTGTCGAGCCAACATCGGGGTCGGCCGGCGGCGGGACTGCAATCCAAATTCATGGCCGTGGATTCGGAGAGGGCTGTGGCGTGGAAGTGGGGGGAGTACCAGCCACGTCCATCATGGTCTTGAGCTCTAAGCTAATTTCCGCGATTGCTCCGGCGCGAGCACTAGGTGTTGCTGACGTGAAGATAACAAATTCTAACGGAAAGAGTGCCTTGTTGCCGGGCGGGTTCTCGTACACGTAGTTGTGCACCTGGCGTTCGATCAGATGGGTCGCGGAGGAGAAATCAAATATGCCAAGGAAGCGGAAGTCTCCGAATAACGGCAAAGGGGCACAACGGCATCCAGCTCAAGTGTCCGAAGAGGAAACTCTGCTCGACTATTTCGAATACCTGATACCCGGGATAGCTAAAACAGGATTACCTGAATGGCCACCGGACGCATTTGGATTAGCGGCAGCGACTCTACATCGCTCTGGTGCATATAGCACCATATTCAATGGCTCACCGTCAGATCGCAACTGGGTTTCAACTATTCGTGATACCGCGGCCGCGTGGAGAAGGGCATGGATCTCATCGGCTGGGCGCAGGCTCGTATTCCCGAATAGTGTCGCAGAGTGGTGGGAAGCAGTCTATGCCGCAGCGCTTCTCAGGATTCCTATTTCTCGTCTTAGATTGGACTCAGAGCTCGCCCTCGCGCTACTTCGAATCTGCGTATGTGCCGACGAGGCATCAGCTGGGGTTGGGATTCCCATCTCCAATCCTGAAATCCCAAAAGCTGAACCTACATTTCCAAATGCGCCACTAGGCTCCAAAGCCGCATTCGATTCCTACCAATTCCACGCCGATAAATTACTTCTTCCCAAGTCTACGGGCTCGTCTCTTTGTGAGTTAATCCATCATTCAAAGCTCAGAGTCTTACCTAAAATGCATACTCCGCAATCAGGTTTGACAATGCGGGCCTTTTCACATCACTTGGCCTTATGCATGCCGAACGAGGTTCACTGCGAGTGGCACAACCTACCTGTCAATACCCAGGGATTCTGCCTCAATCTATTATTGGTCCCTTGGCCGAAGTCCGTGCTTCCTGCTCAGTTTCAACCGGCTCCCGTAAGGCCGAATCCAACTATTCATCGCGGCTCTCACGAAATGTTTACGCTACATGCCAGTGACTTTGAAGAAGCCGATCTCAGGAGACTTGATAGGACGATCGAAATCGCAAGCAATCGCGTTGGAAGAATTGACGGCGTTGTATTGCCCGAGCTGGCGATGAAAGACGGACGTCATGAAGTGGTGAAGAATCTCGTTCTCGATAAGGGATCGTTCCTGATTTCTGGCGTTGGCTCGCCTTCTACAGCAAAAAAGGTGGGAACGAATTTTGTTGCATTGGACATTCCAATTGTTGGTCTTGATTTTCAAACAAACATCAGGCAGAGCAAACACCACAGGTGGAAGCTCACAAAATCGCAAATCCTTCAATATGGCCTTAGCACGCACCTCAATCCAGCGGCGTCATGGTGGGAGCACATTTCGATCGCAGAACGTCGGCTTGTATTTGTAGCTATGCGACCGTGGCTGGCGCTTTCAGTGCTTGTCTGCGAGGATCTCGCTCGTCCTGATCCGGCCGGCGACATCCTCCGCGCTGTTGGACCGAACTTGGTGGTTTCCATACTCATGGACGGACCGCAACTAATTGATCGATGGTCTGCCCGCTACGCTACAGTGCTTGCAGACGATCCAGGATGTTCAGTCCTTTGTCTAACGAGCGCAGGAATGGCCGAATTGAGCAAACCACGTCCCGGAGGAGTAAGCCGGTCACATGTTGTTGCGCTTTGGAAGGATCCGGAGCGAGGACTGATAGAAATTGAACTACCCGCAGGCGCAGACGCAATCGTCTTGAACATTTCTGTGGATTATAAGGAGGAGTGGTCGATCGATGGCAGAAGTGACGGAACTTCTACCGGCTATCCGATCCTGTCTGGAGTTCACTACATCAACGCAGGTCCTGACTCTAAAATCGCCAAAGCCAAGATGCCAGTTCGAAGACCCATGATTACTCTTTCTCCGGTCGAGGCGTCGACCCTTTCCCTTCTTGCGAGACATCGTTGTATGTCAAAGCAGCAATACAATCGCTTATTAAGCGAGACAAATCTTTCCGTCCAGGCTCGGAGAATTGCGGCGGAGCTTTATGGTCGCGGTCAGAACAAATCGGTGAGACGTACCTCTATTGCAAGAAAGACTGCCGAAGGAATTCGAGGCTGGGCCGAAACAAATGAGCAAATTGCGAAACAGGGACCGCGCACGAAGTACCACAGGCCCATGTTTTCGTCCGATCCAGAGTGAAGGATCAGATATGAGCTTCGAAGGATTTCATCCGAAGTCGTTATTTCCTACTTGGCTTACTGATAGCGTTTCGCGCCTGCTGTGGCCCATCGTCTTCATGACTTTAATTCCTGCACTTCGGCTATCTCGTTGTAAATTGTATTAGTTGGGCAGGGACGAGTCTCCTCCTGTCTGTACGACCCCTTCTCTCCGACGGAAGAGGTCCGATCAAATGCGAGCTTCATACGGGAAGCGGTCTTGGTGACGACGGCCAAATAGCGGAGATTCCCTCCGTGTCACCCGCGAAAACCCTCCCGCTAACCACGAAGAGTCAGGTCAGCTTCGGGACGAGAGAAGCTCGATAACGCATCTGAACTTCGACAAAGAAGTGGGCAACTGGTAAAGAATCATGGTTTGTAGAAGAGTTCCTGCATCAATCCGCTCCTCGCGGCGATTACAGAATGGCGGAATTTATCGTCCGGTGAGGTAAAGCCTCCGAGATCAACCGGGTCGCTGAGGTTGATGAGGACAACCCGAATGACACCAAATTGGGGATGATAACGAATTTCATGGATACGCCCGGTCGCCGTCATCACCTGTACCCGCCTGTTGAAGAAGTTATCGCTTGCCACGTAATATGCACTCACCTTTGCGAGCCCAGCGATATTCCCAATGGTGACCTGGCCGACGCCTTGTCCGGGCTGAAAGAACAATTCAGTTATGTCTCCATCTTCAGTGCCTACAAGAACGTGACGAAAACCGTCGTCCGGGCTGAAAAAGGCCCCGATGTCCACTAACCCTGGAAATTGCCCCAGTGAGACTTGTCCTTGCCCTGAATCCGGATTGAAGAACACTTCAAAAATCTCGCCCGAAGCTGTAGCCACAATGGCGTGCCGAAAACCGTCATCAGGTGTAAAGAACGCCGATACCCGAACTGCGTCTGGGATATTAACCAGGGACGCTTGCCCGAGCCCTTGCGTGGGTGAAAAGAAAATCTCCGCCACGTCCCCGTTTTTCGAAAGAGTCACGACATGTCGAAAATGATCATCGGAACTGTAGAACGATGCAAGGTCATTGAGCCCAGGTTGAGTGGTAAGCGCTGTCTGTCCTTGTCCCTGCTGTGGATTGAAGAATATCTCCGTAATTTCTCCCGCCGCAGTGCCTACGACGGCATGCCTGAATTCATCATCGTCAGAGAAAAACCCGTCGCAGGCTACGATGTTTTCAAACTGAGCCAGGTCGGCGAGACCTTTCGGATTGCCGCCAAACCGATCGAGGACATTTCTGGTAATGATCCCGACACGCTTGTCCCCGAGGGCGGCAACACGCGGCCAATCAGTTGTAGCTCCTGTGAAGATAGTTCCATTCTGCGAATACGTCACCATGGTTGCGCCGCCATTGCCGTTGCCAGCGCCTCCCAGATCTCCCGCAATCAAAGAGACATCGGCAGTTCCCAAGATCATTAAGTTGGGAGGCGTTCCAGCAGCAGGATCGATCGTAGGTTTGAAAGGGGGTGAGGATTTCTTGTCGTATGGCGCCCCATCGCACTCGTAGCCTACAAGACCGTCTTGAGCACCGATCTCGTCACGCTCTGAAAGGCCGGTACCTTCAAACGGCCATTGGTCGACATTTTGGACGGTGTAACCAATGGATGGCCGATTCCCATTTCCCTCTCCGCCGTTGCGCCAGCTTACCCCGGTCAACGAATCCTCAGGCTGACCAGGATTTGGGTCAGACCAATGATGGATGGTTTGCTGGCCGTGCATCACAAAAGGCGATTCGGCATCTATCTCAGTACGCCACCAGCACGTATTGCCAGACAGAAACGCAATATTTCCACCTGCAGCAACAAAGTCCTCGAGATGTGCTCGCATCGGAGCTGAGTAGTATTCATCGTGGCCGACGCTCAACACCATGGAGTAGGCGGACAAGACACCGGGTGCGTCGTCGCTATGAATATCCCAGTCCGTACAATAGTCGATTCGATATCCGAGCCCCTCGAGCCACACGATCAACTTGGCATCCCAATGTTGGAATACCTGGCGAGGGGATCCCGCTGGCAGGTTATCCCATGGATCGAAGTTCCAAATATCCCAAGGTGTTCCTCCGGTTCCTCCACCTGGCCTCCTTAGAGAGACGTCAACGCTCTGATAAATGCTGCTACGTTGTCCGTTGAGATACTTATTAACTGAATTGTAGGATTGATAAGTGAACAGGGGCAGCTTGTATAGCAATTGGCTATTGACGCCAGGGTTCGGATTCCGTACCACTAAAAGTGCCTTCCCATTCCGAGCATCCCCATTTGTGAAGTCGGGTAGCGGTGCTTGCGGATTGCCGCTACCGTCGCCTTCTACGAGGATCGCGACGTATATCCCCGAGGTCCAGTCGTCGGGGATATGGATCGCAAGTCCATTCCAACCTGTGGCAATGCCTCCAGGATCTCCATTTTCGTCTATGCCAGTTCCGTCTACGCTCCAATCATCCCAAGGCACGTGATCCTGGCCCGAAAAGTCATCTCCTCCGCTCCAGTCCGTCGACATACGCTTCTCGAAGGTTGCCCCTTGTCGATAAATGTCCACGCGGAACTCTGGGGCATCGGTAGCTATGCGAAGTGACACATCTTCTCC
>Ga0157374_10002323_pt1 | contig 16040 bp, 6 predicted proteins | sample M25metaG_FD_115308 | JGI IMG/M metagenome (GOLD analysis project Ga0157374, IMG submission 115308) | Miscanthus rhizosphere microbial communities from Kellogg Biological Station, Michigan, USA - M2-5 metaG | ecosystem: Host-associated > Plants > Roots > Rhizosphere > Soil | place: USA: Michigan...
ATTCTTGTCTCCTTTAAATTTTACCTTCAGGTAGTTTGCGTTGATCTTATCTTTTGTATTTGTGGTGTTTTCGTAAACAAATGCCTCATCGTTTATATTGTTTACGATCATATCCATGTCGCCGTCATTATCCAGATCGGCATAGACAGAACCGTTGGAAAACGAAGGAGTGGTCAATCCCCATTTATCGGTAACATCATCAAACGTGATATTGCCTTTATTGTGAAAGGCATAATTATGAATTTTAACCTGCGGTATCTGGCTTAATACATAATCTTCACTTGCAATGGTGGAAGACTCCCTGCGAAAGGCGATAAAATCATGATCCGTTACATCTCTTGGAAATCCATTGGTGACAACAATATCCCGGTAACCATCATTATCGAAATCTGTTACGAGAGGCGTCCAGCTCCAGTCTGTCTCAGCCATACCGGCAAAAAAACTTACGTCGCTGAAGACAGGATCCCCGATCGAATCATTTTGTTTTAATCCCGCTCCCTGGTTTAACTGTAACGAATTGCGAACATACTGATACTGATAACCGAAGTAATCACTGTTTTGATACGTGTGATAATTTGCAACACCAAGCATGGTTTTCTTTCTGTAATTGTCTTCCGGGTTCATGTCCAATTCCACCACGTCGGACAAGCCATCATTGTTCATATCAATTACATCCTGGCCCATTCCATTGGCTGATGTGTGTTTGAAATAAGAACCGGCCTTGTTAGTGAATGTACCGTCATGATTATTTATATAAAGCAGATCACAGGAGTTAAAATCGTTCGTAACAAAAATATCTTTCCATCCATCACGGTTAAAATCGGAAATATTTACACCATGACCATAGCCTTCTATTGTGACACCGGCTTGTTTAGTGACATTGGTGAATACGGGATGATGTAAGGTGCTGTCCCAGTCATTACGGTATAATCTTCCCGTACTTGGAAAAGACCCATCTTTGATTATCGGGCGAAATACGGAGGGGTTATGCCCTTTTATGATCTGGTTTACGACAAGGTAAACATCCAGGTCTCCGTCATTGTCATAGTCAAAAAAAGCAGCCATGGTTGTATGAGTGGTGTCATTCAAGCCATATTCCGCCGCCATGTCCTTAAAATGAGGAACGCCATTCTTATCTGGTCCCTGGTTTATGTATAAAATATTTTCCCTTTTCTTTGGGTCGGGCAATATAGACGCGCAAACATAGATATCGGGCAAGCCATCGTTATTAATGTCCACCACTGATGCACCCCTGCACCATTTCCCTTCTCCATTTACATTCGCGGTATCAGTGACATCTTCGAATTTAAAGTTGCCTTTATTAATGTACAAACGGTTGGCCACCTGGTTACCTGTAAAATAAAGATCTTCCAGGCCGTCATTATTAAAATCCCCAACTCCTATTCCCCCCCCGTTATAAATATTTGTGAGATCTATCGGGTTAACAGAATCATTTTCCACGATAGTATTTGCAAAATGAATTCCTGAATGTTTTGAAGAAATTACCTGAAACAAGGTTTGCCTATTATGACACGAAGCAAAACAAACAACGATAAAAACAAGGGATAGGGTATTGCTGATCTTCATAAAAACTGTATGTGGTACCAATTCATTCAATAATAAAAGAGGCGAAGTAAATGTACTTCACCTCTTTATAAAAAAACTTCTAAAACTCTACAAAATATTAATAACCCTGGTTTTGGTGCAGACGAACCACTCCGTCAGCATTGAGGTTATCAATTTCCGATTGAGGAATTGGCATGTATTCATTTTTGTTGGCAGTAAAGTGTGCATCCGCTTTTAACGGTCTTGCTGCCTTTTCCCTTGCGATAAACGTATTGATCGTCGGCTCAGCTATTCCCCATCTTACCAGGTCAAAGAAACGCTGTCCTTCCATCGCAAGTTCCAATCTCCTTTCAAAACGAACTGCCGTTCTTGCATAATCCTGGGAAGGGAAAGAAGTATAAAGACCGATCTTATAAGTAGCAGCATCGGTACCCGCAAACTGAGCTTTCGCAGCATCATATGCCCCCGTTTTTACCCAGGCTTCGGGATGGTCCATCATCCTGCTACGGATCTGGTTAACATGAGCCATCGCTTGCGGTAATTGATTAGCTTCAATTTCACATTCTGCAGCCCACAAGATCACATCAGCAAAGCGAATGATATTCACATTATTTGCCACTAACTCAGTTGGTCCCCAGTAGGCGCTTCCTACATCTGTATATGCATCTTTTTGTGAGGCAGCATACACATTCTTGATCGGGCTTTTATTTCCATCATTTTGCGGATTTCTGATCCAGTTGAGACCAGGATGTATACCCCAATCCAAATAAGGAATGCCAGGCCTGCCCATTGTCCAGTCAATTCTTGGATCTAATGTTCCCGAATAAGCAGTTCCAGACTCGGCGCTAACGTTTGGAGCATTCTGGTAAGTTTCGGCGGGGAAAATTAAAGGCAACCCGGTTGTTGCATCAGTCTTGAATGCGTTGGCAAGATCCTGTGAAGGGTTATAGAAACCACAGCACGCACCCGGGCCTCCTGTATAAGGGAAGTTCAGGATGTCGCCATAGTTACCGTTTGGATCTCCACCCCAGTCGACTGAAGAATTATCTTGTACAGAGGTCTGTGCGGCAAAAACTGATTCTGCGCTATTTTTTTGTGCCGGGTTAAAGTTGGAATAAAAGTTATTGTTCAAAGCGTAAGGCGTGCCACCAGCCGTTTTTCCATTTGCAATTACATCAGTGAGTAGGGTATAAGCGTCAGTGAATTTCTTCTCAAACATATAAACCTTCGCGAGCATTGCCTTGGCTGCCCACACATTGGCTCTTCCGGGTTCACCAGGCCATGCATCGGGCAAATTAGCCACAGCAAACTGCAGATCTGCCTCGATCTTCGGCCATGCGTCTACTGTGTTATCAGTATTGTCCAATGTCAGCGTTTCATCTGCATAAGCAATATTGTTGAATACCTTTTTTAATTCAAAATGGTAGAAACCCCTGAGGAAACGAACCTGCGCTTCGATCAGCGTCGCTTTATCAGGCGTAACATCTGGCGCAATAGCCATTGTTTGCAATACGCCATTGCAGCGTTGTGCGCCGGCGTACAACACTTTCCATTTTTGCGGTATGGCTGTATTGGTTGCAGTTAAAGAGGTCCATTTTTCCATTGGAGCAGCTTCGCCTACATCGGTTGGATCGGATCCTTTATAGGCATCGTCGCTTGTAACACCACCAAGTATCCAGTTTGATGCGCCGGATGCAAAGCCATCGCCGGGCGTTCCTTCCCCGTCAACAAGGGAGTAAGCACCAATTAACAAACCCTGCACACCTTTCTCTGTAGCCATAATTTCCGGGCTCAGGGTTCCCAATGGTGGCTTCTCAAGGAATTTCTTGCTGCAAGCAGCAATCACCACAATGGTGGCAAGAGAAGAAAGAATTAAGAATTTACGTTTTATCTTTTTCATATAATTTAAAATATAGTGTTTTAGAAACTGAGGTTAATTCCAAACAAGAATGAAGGAGTGTGAGGATAGCTGCCCTGGTCAATACCAAACTCAAACGTGTTAATGATCTGTCCGCTTGAATTCGGTTGACTTTGCAATTCAGGATCAAGACCGTTATAGTTGGTTATGGTAAACAGGTTAGCACCCTGGACATAGATCCTCAAACGTTCAATTCCATATTTTGACAGCAAACTTCCTGGTAAGGTGTACCCGATCTGCATTTGCTTGGCGCGGAAATAAGAACCTTTGCTGATAAAATAACTATTGGCATATGTACTTTGGTCACTGCTAAATCCACCGGTTGTTTGCAAGCTCGGTATTTTTGTATTGGTATTACTAGGTGTCCATGAATTAACCGCTACTTCCTTCCTCATACCTCCTTTGAAAAAGTCCGGGAAATCGGTAAAGTACAAAAGGTTATTGAAAATATCATTCCCGTGCGAACCAAAGAAGAAGCTGGAGAAGTCGAAATTCTTATAGCTGAATGAAATGTTCAGGCCATATTCGAAATCAGGATTTGGATTGCCGATAAATGTCCTGTCATCTTGATCTATTGTACCATCACCATTAACATCCCTATATTTAAACAATCCAGGTTTAGCATCTGTCTGATGTGGGGATTTGGCAATGTCATCAGCACTTTGGAAAAGTCCTATCACCTCATAGCCAAAGAAAGATCCAAAAGGTTGTCCTTCCTGCTCACGCTGTAAAATATTATTCCTGACCTGCGGCTCATCATAATAATTTAATCCAGGTATATCAACGATCTTATTCTTGTAAGATGTAAAGGTTAATCCTACATCAAATTTGAAATCCTTAGCAATGGAACCATGATAGGTTGCACTTAAATCGATACCTGTATTTTGCATATCCCCAATGTTAACCTTTGGAAGTTGTGCGTCACCACCACCGTAAAGAATGTCATATTGAGGTCCCTGGGCAGTGAATAACAATCCACTCACTTTTTTCTTATACCAATCGAAGCTAAGATCAAGTTTATTATTGAGAATAGTAGCATCGAAACCCGCATTGGTAATAATATCTTCTTCCCAGGTTGTTTCGGGGTTACCAATATTGCTTCTGAAAAATCCCGCAACAGGGTTGGTATTGTTACCGGCGATGTCATAAGCCGAACGGCCTAACCTTGTAGCATAAAGATCGAAGGGGTTGGTAGATTGTACGTTACTGGTAGAACCAAGTTTGGCCCAGCTATACCGCAATTTCAGGTTATTAACAAACGAAATATTTTTGAAGAAATTTTCCTGCGAAATGACCCAGGCCGCTGAAACGCCCGGGAAAGTGCCCCACCTTACATCCTCAGCAAATACTGAAGCACCGTCTCTCCGCAAGCTGGCATTTAAAAGGTATTTTCCTGCATAGCTGTATTCCACTTTACCAAACTGCGACCAAAGAGAACTTTGATAAGCTCCTCCATCATTCGCCTGCGTACTGGTTCCTGCACCCAATACCCAATAATCCGGGTTTTCCGAAAAATAACCGGCTCTGTTCGCACTCATATACCGTCCGTAGTTGTTAACGGCTTCAGTACCTACCAGGACTCTTACATTGTGCTCCTTCCACGCATTTGAATAGGTCAGGAGGTTATTCCATGTCCAGTTTGTATTATAACCTGAATTTTCAGAAAATGAATTTGACCCTGTATTTCCTTCTGCATTTTCGTATGCTACAAAGTTAAAGTTGTAGCCGTAGTTATTATCCATCAGTCCTCCAAACGTAGTGCGGAAGTTCAGATGTCTAAGGAAATCAACTTCTGCAAACACGCTTCCGGTGATGTCCCATGCCCTGGAGCGGTTATTTGATGTACGCTCAACTTGTGCAACAGGATTTCCGGAGTTACCTAACCCCTGGGATTTGGTACCTGCATAATTACCCATAATATCAAATACAGGTATTATTGCGGATTCCCTGATAGCTGTAGTAAAAGGGCTTCCTTCACTTTGCTGACCGAAGATTGGGTTTTCTCTATAAAAAGCATAGAAATTTTCGCCAACCCGTATGTGATCCTTTATCGAAAATTGTGTGTTGGCCCTTACCGAATATCTCTTTAAGTACTGGAATCTGGCAATACCCTGTTGATTCAAATAGCCCATGGAGAAATAATATGAGCTTTTATCCGATCCCGCACTCACTGATAAATTATGGCTTTGCGTCGGGGCATCCCTGGTAATTTCATTGTACCAGTTGGTGCCAGCTTTATTAGCCTTTGTGATTTGTGCGCTATTGATATCATATAAGCTCGGATCAACAATTGCCTGGTCCGCAGGACAATTACACAATGTATAGCCCGAGTTTATTTTTGCCGGCGGAGTAGCCGTACTATTTGGATCGACATAGGGATATGTTTGAATATAGTCAGGGATCACAGGAGTAGCACCTTTTCCAAACTGTGGATGTGTTGGTACAAGGTTGGGGTTGGAATTCATTTGTTGAAGCCAAATTGCGTTCGCTTCTTCCTGCGTGTTTGCCATCTCATATCCATTCCCGTGAGTTGTGACACCATAATAACCATCATAAGTAACCCTGGCCCTTCCTGTTCTACCTTTTTTCGTTGTAATAATGATAACACCATTTGAACCAGCCACACCATATATAGCAGCTGATGCATCCTTCAACACCTGCATGGATTCAATGTCACTTGTATTAATATCATGGAGACTGCTTCTTACCCCATCAACAATAATGAGTGGAGAGTTATTGCCAAATGCCGTGATACCTCTGATACGGATATCGCTGGCTGCACCAGGCTGTCCGGACGTGATGATAGTAACCCCCGAAGCGCGGCCCTGTAAAGCTTCCTCCCCTGTTCCAACAGGTGACTGTTTCATTTGAGCCACATTCACTACCGATACTGAACCAGTAATGTCTTTCTTGCGCTGGGCAGTATAGCCGGTTACTACGACCTCATTCAAACTTGTAGTCTGCAGTTTCATTGCTACGTCAATGACATTATTGCCTCTGACGTTTACTTCCGAAACTTCAAACCCAATGTAAGAAAAGACCAGAACGGTAGAATTATGAGGCAACGTAACAGCATAGCTTCCATCCGTTGTGGATGTAGTAGCTACGTTGGTACCTTTTACCCCAATCGTTGCTCCGAAAACAGGTTTTCCATCAGGCCCTGTTACCTTTCCTGTCACCCTGGTCTGAGCAATTACCAGGGATGAGAAAACGAGAGTGAAAAGAGCTAAAAAGCATAAGTGCTTTTTGCTCTTCAATAAGTAATCAACAAGATTTCTCATAAAGCAAAGTGTTTTAGGTGTGAAAATTTTACTCCGAATTTTTGTTAATAAAAAAGGTTCAGTTAAGGTCTTTAGGTTCTAAATTGAATTTTCCTGGTCAGGTTTGGTTTGCTATTTATTTTTTATTTCTATTGTCCACGATCATTTGGCTCTCTATGCTCATAAGAAAGGGCACTAAACTAGATAGTAGTGCCCTTGTAAAAACTAACGATTGCTATATGAGATAACTGCTCTAAAACGTTAACTACTCCACCATTATAAGATTGTTCAGCTAAAACAACCTTTTCAGAAAGTTTTTCTTTTTTGTGCATAGCAGCTAGAGATATTTTGTTGTTCAAGGTGCGTATAAAAAACAATTCCCGGAAAATTTCACCATGCAAACTACTTTTTGCAGTGATTTACCGGAAAAATTAAAATTGAAACTAAAAATAAGGGAATAATGAAATGATTTGCTGATCTCATCCAGCCAAAAGGAATACTCAATTGTTCATCAAAGAAGAATCTCATACGGCAGTCATTCAATAGTATTAGTGCAAATCGTTACCCGAATTTAAAATTTAACAATCGATTGACAAAATTTATTTTCTTTGTATAAACAAAATGATACTTTTTTATCAATTAAGTATGTTTTTTTAATTTTTGATGTGATTTTTTACAAATTAAAATTTTTATCTACTTAAAAAATTCAGATCACACTCAGAACTTAAAACCTCGTCAAACTTTTATATACTCCCATCTCCAACCCACGCAGCTCAGCCAATCCACGCAAACGGCCAATGGCGCTATATCCCGGGTAAGTAGCCTTCTTCAAATCGTCCAGCATTTGATGTCCATGATCGGGTCTCATAGGGATTGAAATGTTTTTTTTCTGTTGCAATAAAACGATCTCTTTAATTACACTGTACATATCTACATCTCCCGTTAGATGATCAGCCTCAAAAAAATTCCCTTCATCATCTCTTTTCGTGCTTCGTAAATGAATAAAGTGAATGTGATCACCTAATCTTTTAACCATTCCCGGCAGATCATTATCTGGCCGCACCCCATAAGAACCCGTACAATAACAAAGACCATTTGCCGGTGAAGCTGCCGCAGCCAGCAATTCTTTTGCGTCATTCTCTGTACTGACAATCCTTGGTAGACCTAGCAATGGATAGGGAGGGTCATCAGGATGAATGGCCATTTTTAAACCAACTCCTTCTGCAACCGGTACTATTTGTTGTAAGAAATAAAACAAATGCTGCTTCAATTTCTTTGCGTCAATATGCTCGTAAGTTTTTAAAGCAGCCAGGATCTCTTCAGGAGTAAATCTTTCTTCACTCCCAGGCAGACCAAGCAGCGCGTTGCGATAAAGAATTTCTTTTTCTTCACTGCTCATCACTTCAAATCTCTTCTTCGCTTTTTTTATTTCTTCATTTGTATAGTCCTTTTCGGCTCCGGGGCGCTTTAGTAAAAAAAGGTCAAAGGAGATGAATGCCGACTTTTCAAATCGTAAAGCTTTGCTTTTATCGGGCATCTCATAGTTGATATCAGTTCGCATCCAATCCAGGATGGGCATAAAATTATAGGTAACAACTTTTAATCCGCAAGCCGCTACATTGTGTAAACTCGTTTTGTAATTTTCAATATGCTTTAAATAATTGCCGGATTGCTTTTTTATATCCTCACTCACCGGCAAACTTTCGATCACCGTCCATGTCATTCCCGTCTCTTCAACCAAAACTTTTCTTTTATTGATCTCGTCAATTGTCCAAACTTCACCTACAGGAATATGATGAAGCGCTGTAACAACTCCTGTGCATCCTGCTTGTCGTATATCCCATAAGTTCACCGGATCGTTGGGACCGAACCACCGCATGGTCTGTTCCATCATCATAATACAATAAAATTATTTTAAAGTTAGCACCGCTTCGCTTGCTTTTGCCGCACCTAATTCTTCATTCCTTTTTGATGGTGAAGAACCGGCAATAATTACTTTTACTTTTCCCGGGATGAATGTTGAATTGCCCCTGTCATCAACGAGTTTTAATGATTCGGGCGTAAGTGTAAAACTTATTTTTCCTGATCGACCCGGAGAAAGTGTAATTCTTTTAAAACCTTTCAATGCCCGCAAAGGTGCATAGTTAATTCCTTCATGCATTATATATAATTGTACAACTTCGTCTCCGTTATATCTCCCGGTATTGGTAACGGTTACTTCAACTTGTACCGGTTCATTTTTGTTAATTGTGTTTTTTGACAGGTGCAGATCAGCATACGTGAATGTTGAATAACTTAAACCAAAACCAAAGGGATACAGTGGTTCTCCTTTGAAATAACGATAAGTCCTGTTTGCCATAGAATAATCTTCAAACGGAGGAAGATCACTGTCGGTTTTATAAAATGTAACAGGCAATCTCCCTGAAGGATCGTAGTCACCAAATAGAACATCTGCAACGGCTGTTCCACCCGCTTGTCCTCCATACCATGCATTGATGATGACCGGAATATTTTCTGCTTCCCAGGGAAAAGCAACTGCGCTTCCAGCCATCATTACGAAAATGACAGGTTTACCCGTTGCCTTTAATGTTTTTAAAAAATTTGTCTGTACTGCAGGTAACGCGATCGTGGTCCGGTCTCCGCCATTAAATCCCTGTTGACTAACCTTCATTTCCTCACCTTCCAGTCTCGGAGAAATTCCACCAACATAGATCAATATGTCAGCATCATTTAAACTGTCAATTAATTTGCTGAAATCAGGATCGGTTGTATCAACAAAATTTGTAGCTCTTGAATAAACTATTTTGGTCGTATCCTTTAATTTATCTTTTATTCCCTGCAATACCGTCGTGACAACAGAAGGCTGACCATTATAATTTCCCAGTTGCGTATTTGCATTATCTGCATTGGGGCCAAGTACTGCAATTTTCTTTATGTTGGCATTAAGCGGGAGTAAATTATTTTGATTGCGAAGCAATACAATAGACTCTCTTGCCATCTTTAACGCATGATCTTTATGAGGCTGACCCTCTAATGCAGTAACCGGTATCTGCGCGTACTTCACCATCTCAACGGGATCGAACATGCCCAGGCGGAAACGAATGGTGAATAATCTTTTTACTGAAGCATCAATTTCTTTCTCACTCAACTTTCCATCCTGCACTGCTTTCACCAAACTCTTATAGGTAACATTCCCACATTCTACATCTGTTCCGTGAAGCACGGCTTGCGCGGCTGCCGATTCTGCATCAGGTGACGTTTTATGTCTTTGCCAGAAATCATCAATGGCGCCACAATCAGATGTAACATATCCTGTAAACTTCCAGTCATCACGCAAGATTTTTATCATCAGCTTATCACTTCCGCAGCACGGTTGTCCTGCATAGGCATTATAAGCACACATTACACCAGCCACTTTTGCATCTACAACCAACGCTTTGAATGCAGGCAAATAAGTATCCCAAAGATCATGATCACTTACATTCACATCAAACACATGCCGCGATGGTTCTGGTCCGCTATGGATCGCATAGTGCTTGGCGCAACCGGCAGCTTTTAAATATTTTGGATCGTCTCCCTGCAAACCACTCACAAACGCCTTTGCCATTGTAGCCGTAAGAAAAGGATCTTCACCATAGGTTTCCTGTCCCCTGCCCCATCGCGGATCACGAAAAATATTGATGTTCGGCGTCCAGTAAGTAAGACCAACGTACCTAATGTGATTATTGTTACGATTGCTTTCATTATTTACAGCACGGCCTTCTTCCGCCGTATAATCTCCCATTGTTTTCATTGCATCTGTGTCAAATGTTGCGGCCATTCCGATGGCCTGGGGATACGATGTTGTTTTAAATTTTGTTCTTGCCACTCCATGCAAACATTCATTCCACCAGTCATAGGCAGGAATACCTAGTCGATCGATGGCCGGCGTTGCATTCAGCATTTGTGAAACTTTTTCTTCCAGCGTTAATCGTGATACAAGATCATTCACACGTTTTTCGATGGGCAAGGAAGGGTTTTGAAAATCGTAGTCATATTTTTTTTGCGCCATAAGAGATGAAACAAAAAAAATAGAGCAGGCAAGTAAGAAGGAATTCTTCATGATTGATGATTATAATGATGCTGTTCCTGGTTCACCTTGTATACTTTGAACCACAGAGATCACAAAGATTCACGGAGAGACTCGGCTATTCGAAACACCTCTGTGCTTCTCTTCTGTGCTCCGTTTCTCTGTGGTAAAAATAAAACCAGATGCTAAAGTATCGCCAGGTTTATTTCACTACACTCATTTTGATCTCCTGTGTTTTACCAGATGAAGTTCCCACCATGATTGTAAAATCTCCCGGTTCAATGATCCATTTCATATTCTCATCGTAAAAAGATAATAACTCAGGAGTAATGGTAAAACTTACTGTTTGTGATTGTCCGGGGTCGAGCCAGATCTTTTTAAATCCTTTAAGTTCTTTAACGGGTCTTGTTACTGAAGAATAATCATCTCTTATATACATCTGCACAACCTCCGCGCCTTTACGGTTGCCCGTGTTCTTCACATCAACGGTTACGTTAACTCTTCCATTAGTTTTCATTGCCGGAGACGACAATTTCAAATTGTCGTAAGAAAATGTTGTATAACTTAATCCATATCCAAAAGGAAATAATGGGGTCACATCAAATCCCAAATTATATCCACGACGTGAAGATGGCTTGTAATTGTAATAAGCGGGAATGTTGCCTGCAGTTCTGGGAAAAGAGATTGGCAATTTTCCACTTGGGTTTATTTCACCAAACAAGGCATCAACAATCGCATAACCTCCTTCCTGGCCAAGATACCAGCACTGCATCACAGCAGGAACGGCATTTACCAAATTGCCAATGCTTAGCGGAGGACCACTGTTTACAAATGCACAGGTAGGTTTACCAACAGCAACAATTTCTTTTATCAATTCACTTTGGCCGTTTAGCAATTCAAGAGTTGGCAGATCGCCTAAATGATTTGTTGCCCACCCTTCCCGACTTGTACTTTCATTCCCTCCAACAAATAACACAATGACATCTGCCTGCTTTGCTACTTCGACAGCTTCTGTAATTTTTCTTTTATTCTCTTCAACATTGGCCAAATTGATCGTATCTGCAAACCAATTGTTCTTATCTGTGATTGTTACTCCCTCTGCATACAGAACATGCAGGGTGCTCCCATATTTTTCTTGTAATGCCTGTAGAGGAGAAATACAAACTCTCGGTTTGCTGGAGTAACCGCCGAGCAAACATTTATCAGCATTGGGACCAATAAAAGCGATCGTTTTAATTTTGTTCTTATCAAGCGGTAGAAAATTATTCTCATTCTTCAACAACACCATTGCTTCCGTCGCGGCTTTGTAAGCAACTGCTCTTTTTTCTTTGCTTCCAACAATCTCTTCCGCTTTATCAGGATCAACATAAGGATCATCAAATAATCCCAAACGGAATTTTGCAATGAGGATCCTTAAAACAGTTTCATCTAATTCCTTCTTTGATATCTTTCCTGCAAGAACCAGCTGTTTTAAATTTTTGAACCCATCCGGGTCGGGGGTCTCCAGGTCTATACCTGCCTTAAAAGCAAGCAGGCCTGCTGAATCATATGAAGGCGTTATTTTATGAAGGGTACTTACATCACGAATGGCGAAGTAATCAGAAACGATCAATCCATTAAAGCCCCACTCTTTTCTCAAAATATCAGTAAGCAAATGTTTATTGATGTTAGCGGGCAAACCCCAGACCTCATTATAACAAGCCATTACATTCATCGCTTTTGCTTCCTGCACACAAGTCTTAAAGGGCTTAAAGAAAATTTCTCTTGCTGTTCGTTCGTCAATATTACTGGGTGCTACATTTTCACCACCTTCGCTTTGTCCATGTATCCCAAAATGTTTTAACGTTGTGGCCACATGGTCTCTTCCAAGATAAGTTCCCTCACCCTGGTAAGCTTTTATTTCTGCAACAGCCAATCGCGAAATTAAAAATGGATCCTCTCCCAACGTTTCTTCTGTTCTTCCCCACCGCGGGTCTCTTGTTACGTCAACAACAGGCGCCAACACATGCTGTCCTCCCCTTGCTCTCACCTCCTGCGCAACATTGGAGTATATCTCTGTCATAAGATTTTCATTCCAGGTGCTTGCCAGGCCAATAGGAATGGGAAAATTTGTCGCATCCTGCGTTTGCTGACCATGCAAACTTTCTTCATGCACCATTACCGGGATCCCCAATCTTGTTTTCTCAATAAAAAAATGTTGGATCTTATTGTATAATTCTGCAGCTTGCTTCGGATGATAACCATAACTATTAGGGCCGGCATTTTCATTCAATCTTGCTAATTCACCTAATCCGTTCTTAATTGCTTTCTCGGCTTTGGTCTCATCAAAATCTCCGTTGTTATTTAAAATGCTTGATTTCTGGATCCACAGGCATTGTGTTTGCATCACTTTCTCATCAAGGTTCATTCTTGATAACAGATCCCTGGCCCTTGCATCAGGAGAAAGATTTTTGTTTTTGTAAGCGGGTTGTTGAGGAAAAGCTATAAGCTGCAAGCTGCAGGCTGCAAGCAGTAGGAGAAATATTTTCATGTTGACTAAATGTACCTGTTAATGATATTTTCAAAATATTCCTGTCTGCCACTTTTTGTTTCGGGCTCACCCCTTTCGATGGCATAGTTTCTCAGATCTTCAAGCGATAACTTTCCCTGCTCGAATTCTTTTCCTTCTCCTGAATCGTAAGAAGAATATCTTTCCTGTCTTAGTTTTTTGTAATCTGACCTCTCAAGAATATCATTGGCCATGATGAGTGCCCTGGCAAAAGCATCGATCCCGCCAATGTGAGCGTGAAAAAGATCAGCAGCGTCAGTTGAGTTACGCCGGATCTTCGCATCAAAATTTATCCCACCACCTTTAAATCCTCCCGATTCAAGTATGATCAGCATCGCCTCTGTCAGCTCATTTATATTATTGGGAAACTGGTCGGTGTCCCAACCATTCTGGTAATCGCCACGGTTAGCATCCATACTTCCAAGCAATCCTGCATCAGCAGCAACTTGCAATTCGTGTGTGAATGTGTGACCAGCCAGTGTAGCATGATTTACTTCAACATTCAATTTAAAATCATTCAGCAGGTCGTACTGTCTTAAAAAGCCGATCACCGTTTCCGCATCATAATCATATTGGTGCTTGGTAGGTTCACAAGGTTTTGGTTCGATAAAAAATGTTCCTTTGAATCCATTCTTTCTTGCATAATCTTTTGCAGTGTGCAGGAATTTTGCCAGGTGTTCTTTTTCTCTTTTCATATTGGTGTTCAACAGGCTCATGTAACCTTCCCTTCCTCCCCAGAAAACATAATTCTCGCCATTCAATGCGATCGTAGCATCCAGTGCCGCTTTCACCTGTGCTCCTGCATGAGCAAGCACCTGAAAATCGGGATTGGTAGCAGCCCCATTCATATACCGGCGATGAGAAAATAAATTCGCCGTGCCCCATAATAATTTTACACCGCTCGCTTTTTGTTTTTCTTTCGCATAGTCCACAAGCGCCTGTAACCTTTTATCATTTTCCAGTACATCATTTGTGTAATCCACCACGTCTACATCATGAAAACAATAATATGGCAAACCCATTTTGGTTATGAATTCAAACGCGGCATCCATTTTTTCTTTTGCTCTTTCAACAGCATCCGCTTTTTCATTCCACGAAAATAAATGTGTAGGTTCTCCGAAAGGATCAGCCCCGCTTCCACAGAAGCTATGCCAATAGGCACAGGCAAAACGCAAATGATCTTTCATCTTCTTTCCCGCCACATCTTTATTTTCATCATACCAGCGAAAGGCAAGTGGATTATCCGTGTCTCGTCCTTCAAATTTTATTTGAGAAATATTTTTGAAGAATTCCTTATTCCCTAATATAACTGACATATTGTTTTTTTAAGAGTAAATATATGTGTTCAAAATCACAAACAATTTTTTTAAAAGAAAGGAAGGATGAAAACATCCTCCCTTTGATCTACTAACGATTACTGCTCTGAGAGCTCGTTTAATAACCCGGGTTCTGGGGAAATTTGGGACCCTCAGTTACCAGGTCAATTTCCTGTTGCGGTATCGGGCGCAAAACATGGAAGGCTTGAATATATGGAGCTGCTTCAGGGTTCCATGCCGTTACCCTGTTTACTAATGATTGAGTTCTTACAAGATCCCACCATCTCTGCCATTCACCATAAAATTCACGGGTACGTTCATCCAAAATAAAATCAAGAGTAACCTGTGCAGGCGCAATAGTAACCGCAGCTATCGCCGCGTCATTTTGGGCCGAGCTGTTTGTGCTTCTGTATGCAGCTCTTTGTCTTACGACATTTAACATCGCAGCAGCATTTGTAAGATCTCCCGCTTTGAAAGCTGCCTCCGCAGCAACAAGGTAAACATCAGAAAATCTGAAAATAACTACAGGTCTTGTAGAAGGATCATTGACGCCGGTCCGGTTTGGATCGTCAAATTTTTTCACAGCAGGGAAATAAGTGTTCGACCATAAGCTTGGGGGAATGATGATCCCTTTGAACGGGTCCGCGCCATTGAACTGCGGGGCACCCGTCACTTCATGATCAGGCATCCATACCGCCGTGTCTTTCCCAACAGCGATTGTATATTCTATACCGCGGGAATTATTTGGATCATGAATAAGATTACCACTTGCGTCTTTAATTTGAGTGGACACATTTGCAGTGTTCGCTATCCAGACAGTTTGAAAAGTCTTATCGTAGCGGGAATCATTAATTCTATCCGAATATGCTTCATCAAATAAATAATTTTTGCCCGTGTTGCCGCCGGTTGGCCATATGTAATTATTAGGTCTGACCCTGATATAAGGGCGACCATTTGCAACATCTCTTGTCATTGGGCTTGTTCCCGAACTTTTGAGAGCGCCACCCGATACGTAAGAATTTATATTACTCAACGAAGGATAATTCCACCGGTTGAACCATGGAGTAAGATTTTGTGCAGCGCCACCGGAAGCACCGGGTTGATATTGCCCATACTTGGTATCACTGCTATGATCACTTGTAAAAAGAGTTTCCTTGCCATAATCATTGGCAGGTTTGAAAGCGTCGGCATAGTCCTGCCACAGATCACATCCATAAGTAGCCTTGTTGTTGATAAGATCAGCGGCGATATTGTATGCTTGTGTAAAATCAGCATTGTTATTTGTCAACCATCCTCTTGTTAAATAGACCTTCGCTAATAAATATTTTGCCGTTGCCTGGCTGGCTGCTTTACCACCAAAGGG
>Ga0157374_10002325_pt1 | contig 16039 bp, 15 predicted proteins | sample M25metaG_FD_115308 | JGI IMG/M metagenome (GOLD analysis project Ga0157374, IMG submission 115308) | Miscanthus rhizosphere microbial communities from Kellogg Biological Station, Michigan, USA - M2-5 metaG | ecosystem: Host-associated > Plants > Roots > Rhizosphere > Soil | place: USA: Michigan...
CCGCACATCGGAACCAGCCGCTCCCGGTCCCGCGCCGTCAACGTCAGCTGCAACTCGCGGCTCGCCGTTACCGCATCGTCATAGAAGAGCTCGTAAAAATCCCCCATGCGAAAGAAGAGCAGGGCATCGGGATTCTCCCGCTTCGCCGATGTCCATTGACGCATGAAAGGAGTGAGTTCCTGCGCCTTCTCGGCCTTCCCACTGGCCGAGGCCGCAATCTCCGGTTCTGGCAAATCAGGGGTCAGGGGAGACGGCGGCGCTGCCGCGGATTGGAGATCAGCGGGTTGCACGATTGCCTACAGATTACCGTGCTCCGCACCGCGCGCCGCTGTGCAGAACCCGGTTGAAATCCGAGCCGGCATCCAACCGTAATCAATCCGATACCATTCCTGTTTCGGAACGTCCGCCCCTTCTGTAAAAGTAGAGAAGCCATGCCCGCCAATCCCGTGCCCTCAAATCCCGTGAAGGAGCAGGGAACTCCCGCCTCGACGCCCAGCCGAACGTCTAAAAACGACGGCGTCTATCTGATCTTTCTCGGAACCAGCATTATCCTGCTGCTCACTCTCACGCTGATGCTGCGCCCTTCGCAAAGTACGGCCAAGGACTTCCGCGTTGTCTACTTCCCGGCAAAAACTCTCATCGCTGGCCTCGATCCCTACAATCCCGACGACGTGATTCGCGTCATGCATCAGGCTGGTGAAGACGCTTCCATTGCCGAGCCCGTTGAACGAGAAATCCAGGCGCGCTACGTTTACCCTCCCACCGCCTTCGCTGTTACCGTCCCTTTCGCTCTCCTGCCCTGGCGTGCAGCTTCCGTCCTCTGGATGATGGGCGGCACCTTCGGGCTGATCTTGTCCTGTTTCCTCGCCTGGGACCTCTCCCGCGACTTTGCGCCAACCGCCTCCGCAATCCTGATTGCTTATTTGATCGCCAATAGCGAGGTTGTCGTCGTTCTCTCCAATCCGTCTGCGCTTGCCATCAGCCTGGCAGTAATCGGCAGCTGGAGCGTTCTCAAAAATCGATTTCCCTGGATCGGCGTTCTCCTGCTCGCGCTGAGCCTTTGCCTCAAGCCGCAAGACGCCGGCATCCTCTGGTGCTGTTTTCTGCTCGGCCCCCGCACCTACCCGGACTTGCGCAAGCGCGCATTCCAGATCGCCCTCCTCGCCGCCGCGTTATCATTGCCGATCCTTCTGTGGGTTTGGCATGCGTTCCCGCAATGGTCGGCTGAGCTTCATGCCAACTACGCCGCTCTGTCCGCACCGGGAGGCCCCGCCGACCCCGGCCCACTCGACCCCGACTCCGAACTCGTCAATCTCCAGGTCGTCTTCAGCCGGCTCAAAGACACTCCCGTCTTCTACAACCTGATCAGCTACGTCGCTGGCGGCGCATTGCTTTTCATCTGGGGCTTCATCGCGATTCGTTCACGTCCCTCGAAGGATACGCTTCCCTTGAGTCTCGCGGCGGCGATCCCCCTCTCGCTCCTGCCGGTCTACCACCACTTCTACGACACCAAGCTGCTGCTCTTATGTATCCCAGGATTCGCGCTGCTCTGGTCGCGCTCTGGAAGACAAAGCTGGCTCGCGCTCGGGCTTACTCTTGCCGCCCTCATCGTCACCGGCGACCTCTCTCACACGGTCCTGAACCGCAATCATCTCGGCGGCTGGATGCAATCGTTCATTCCCAGCTTTCCCGTTCTGCTGGCTCCTGCTGTAATCCTCGCGATGGGCATCTTTTATCTCTGGGCGTTCTGGCGGAATTCACGCGCGGCGGATTCCAATCTTCGCTGAACTCGCAGTCGTTCGGTCAGCTCGGCTTCAAAACGCAATACTGCCGGCCCACATATCCGGTTCGCAGCGGTTGGTCGAGGTAGGTGAGTTTTCCGTTGAAGTCTTTCGCGGCAGTATTGGTCCACTGAATGTCGACTACTTTGGCCTTCTGCCCCAGAGCTGTGCGAACCGTATCCTCCGGCAAACAATGCATCAGCATCTCGCCTTCCCTACTTCCCAGCGCTCGCTTGATCCGCGAACGTATTCGCAAGATCTGCCGAATCCTTGTCACTCTCGAAGCAACATCGGGCATGGCAAAGGAATCTTGCACGCCGAACACCAGGACGCCATCCGGCGCCAGAAGCCGCATGAACTCCTTCAGGTACTCCTCCGCAAAACGTTTCGGCACATGCTGCAACACGATGTTGCAATAGATGAATCCAAACTCGCCGTCGCGAAAGGGAAGTCTGCTTTCCGCATTCACCACATACCGGCACTGAGGATACTTGTTCAACCGGTCCGCCTGATCCACCATCTCCCGTGAGATGTCCACTCCCACGCAGGATGTGAAGCGGCGAGCCAGAGCCTGCGTCAGCCGTCCCACCCCGCACCCGAAATCCAGTGCCGCTCCGGCAAAATCTGGCTCATGTCCTATCTGCCGTAGATGCTCCATGACCGTGACAACCTCGGCCTCACCCGTTGCCATGAACTCGTCAAGCTGCCATTTCCCTCCAGCCTTCGTCTGATCGGTCAGGATGGCTCCAAGCGCGTCGGACTTCGCCAGCGCCTCCCATTCGTTTTTAAGTCTCTCTAAGTCCATATTTCAGAATACTTGCCCTTCCATGCTCCCATGGCCGTCTGGTGATTTGGATCACAGTATACTGACTACTAAGGCCTTAGATTGAGTACGGAATGCACCTGCTTTGGCTCCGAGTCGCGACCATCCTATACGCGGCTGCAAGTGTCACTATCTTCCCGGCCGTGCTCAATTCCTCAGAGCGCGCCCGACGGTGGTGTGTGCACCTCGGAGGCATGGCCCTCTTCTTCCACCTCGTCTCTGCCGTAGAAATGCTGCTTCAGGCCCATCGCCTGTTTCCAGTTGGAGCCCGCGAAGTCGAATCGCTCCTTGGCTTTGCGATCGTCGGTCTGTACTTCCTCGCCTGGTGGATTTACGACGCCATGTCGCTTGGCGTCTTTGCTCTTCCCATCACCTTTTTCCTCGTCTTCGTCCCCTCACTGGGAGTTCAGGGATATACCTTTCCTTCCCAGGGAGTCCGCACGAGCTGGCTCGTAGCCCATATTGCCGCGCTGCTCTGCGCGTACGCCGCTCTGGGATTCAGCCTGCTGGCGTCGATTCTCTACCTCCTTCAGGAGCGCCGCCTCAAGGCCAAGCTCAAGAACTTCAAGGAAGCGGGCCGCTCAGCAGCCAACTGGATTCCTCCGCTCGACACCCTCGAGCGCATCGCCAACGCAATGCTCCTCTTCGGATTTCCGTGCATGACCGTCGGCCTCATCCTGGGCGCCGTCCTCGTCCAGGAGACCTCCCTCGGAGCCGCTTACTTCCTCGATCCCAAGGTCCTTGCCTCGTTCGTGATGTGGGGACTCTATGTCCTCCTCATCTTCCTTCGCTGGACCGCCGGCCTTCGTGGCCGCAAAGCCGCCTATTTCTCGGGAGCGGTGCTGATCTTCATGCTATGCGTCTGGGCCGCCAATATCGTCAGCCGCGTCCACAGGTTCGGTGCCCCATGAGCCAACTCGTTCTCATCGGCGTCAACCATAAGACCGCGCCCATCGCCCTTCGCGAACGCATCGCCATCTCGCGCGAAGAGCTGTCCGACACCACGCGCGCCCTCGCGGCTCGTCCGGGCGTCACCGAGTGCATGATCGTCTCAACCTGCAATCGCGTCGAGATCCTCGCAGCCGTCGAGTCGCCCGACACCGACCTTCGCAGCTTCCTCTTCAACCAGTTCGGAATTTCTCAATCCGAGCTCGGCCCGCACATCTATGAACATCGCGATCAGCAGGCCGTCCGGCATCTCTTCCGCGTCGCCGCCAGCCTCGATTCGATGGTCGTTGGTGAGCCTCAGATTCTTGGCCAGGTAAAAGAAGCTTTCGCCGCCGCACGCACCGCCGGAACCGTTTCCGGTCAGCTCGAACATCTCCTCCAGTCGGCATTCAATGCCGCTAAGAAAGTTCGCTCTGAAACCGCAATCGGCTCCAACTCCGTCTCCATCGCTTCGGTGGCCGTCGAACTCGCCCGCAAAATCTTCGGCTCTCTCAATGGCCGCACCGTCTTCCTCGTCGGCGCCGGAAAAATGAGCGAACTCGCCGCCCGCCACCTCATCCAGCAGGGAGCAGGCGCCATCCTCGTCACCAACCGAACCGTGGAACGCGCCCGTCAGCTCGCCGAGCCCTTCAACGGCCGCGTCATCCCCTTTGACAAGCTTTACGAGACCACCACCGAAGCCGACATCGTCATCAGCTCCACCGGCGCGCCGCACCACATCTTCCGCCCCGAGCACGGCCAGCAGTTCATGCATCGCCGCCGCAACCGTCCCATGTTCTTCATCGACATTGCGGTACCCCGCGACGTCGATCCGGCGATGAACAAGATCGAAGGCATCTTTGTCTACGATATCGACGACCTTCAACAGGTTGCCGCCTCCCACATCGCCGAACGCAAAACGCAAGCCGGCGATGCTGAAGCTCTTGTCGAAGCCGAGGTCGAACGCTTCCACCAGCGCCGCCGCGCGGTCAACGTAGCTCCTGCCATCGTCAGCCTCCAGCGCCAGGCCGAGGAGATTCGCGTTAACGAGCTCAAGCGCATGCAGGCCAAGCTAGGTGCGCTCACCGCGGAGCAGATTGCAGCGGTCGAATCCCTCACCCGCGGACTCGTCAACAAATTTCTCCATCCTCCCATGCAGGCCCTGAAGCAGGCCGCCCGCGAAAACGACTCCAACCGTGTCGAAGCCCTTTGCGACACATGGTCGTTGCCTTCCTCCGCCGAAGCCGAACAACAGCCAAAAGACGCGGTCGTTCCTATCACGCAGCCTGAAAAGAAGACTTCCCTGGATTCCCCTCGCGAGAGCGAAACCAGTGCCGTAGGAGGCAAATGAATCTGCGCATCGGTAGTCGCGGATCGCAACTCGCACTCTGGCAGTCAAATCACATCGCAGCGCTCCTGCGTACCCGCGGTCACAGTGTGCAGATCGAGATCATCAAAACCACCGGCGACCGCCTTCAGCAAGTCACCTTCGCCCAGGTGGGTTCCAAAGGAATGTTCACCAAGGAAATCGAAGATGCCCTTGCCGATGGCCGCGTCGATCTCGCCGTCCACTCGCTCAAGGACCTTCCCACCGAACTTCCCGCGCCTTTCCGTCTCGCCGCCACTCCCAAAAGAGTCGATCCACGCGACGTTCTCGTCTCGGTGAAACACCACAGTCTTCACGCTCTCCCCAAAGGTGCTGTCGTCGGCACCAGCAGCCAGCGCCGCCGCGCACAGCTTCTCGCCCTTCGACCAGACATCAAAGCCGTCGAATTTCGTGGCAATGTCGATACCCGCCTTCGCAAACTCGAAGAAGGCCAGGTCGACGCAATCCTTCTGGCCGCTGCCGGGCTTGACCGTCTTGAAAAAGCCGAGTGGGTCCGCGAGCGTTTCGAGCCGCATCATTTCTGCCCCGCAGCCGGTCAGGGATCCCTCGGAATTGAAACCCGCAAGGACGATCACGCCACACTCGACGCAATCGCCTTCCTCGACGATGCCGCCACCTGTTATGCCGTAACAGCCGAACGCGCCGCACTCGCCGCGCTAGGCGGAGGCTGCCAGGTCCCCATCGGCATTCACTGCCGCGTCGCCCCTCAAAACGAATCAGGCGAGTGGCAGGAGATCTTCGGCGTAGTCGCCGACCCGGCAACCGGCCGAGCAGTCCGCGCCCATCACGAAGCCCGCCGCGCCGACATGGGCCCTCTCGCCCTCGGTCAGCTGATCGCCAACAAACTCATGAAAGCCGGCGCGACGCAACTGCTCGAATCCGCCACCCAACCCCCCGCAGGCGCTTCCGCATAGCGTTGCAGCCTCGGCATAGAATCGGTTCTGTTGAGAATTTGAGCTATTTGAAATGAGGACTGTCATCCTGAGTGGAGCGGTTTTCTTCAGCGGAGCGAAGGACCTGCTTTTTCCAAGCGTGAGTGGCTTACAGTGGTGGCGCTCATGACCACCCAGTCCCTCGCGAACAAACGCATCCTCGTCACCCGATCGGCAAGACAAAGCGCAAAACTCAGCGACGGCATAGTTGCACATGGTGGACTGCCCATTGAGGTTCCAGTTCTCGAAATAGTCTCCCCTGATTCCTTTGAATCCTTGGATGACGCCCTGAAGCATCTTGATCGCTATGACTGGCTGATACTGACGAGCACAAATACGATGAGCGCCATCTGTTCACGTGCACAAAGATTCGGTGTGCAACCGCAAAAGGCGCAAGGGCTGAAAGTGGCTGCCATAGGACGAGCAACAGCAGAAGGCGCCAAAGATCTCGGTTTCCGCATCGATGTTGTGCCTCAAGCTCAAGTCGCTGAGGGGTTGCTAGAAGCTCTGGGTGAATCGCTGCGAGGCAAAAGAGTTTTACTGCCGCGCGCCGCCATCGCCCGCGATCTCATCCCTGATACCCTCCGCGCCACCGGCGCCATCGTAGACGTAGTCGACGCCTATCAGAACGCCATCCCCCAGGACGCCCCAGATAAACTCCGTGCCGCGCTTGCCAACCGCATCGACGCCGCCACCTTCACCAGTTCCTCCAGCGTCACGCACCTCGCTGAAGTCGCCCGTGCTGCCGGCATTGCCTTCCCATTCGCAGGAGTCAAAGCCATCTCCATCGGCCCCATCACCAGCGCCACTCTGCACGAGCTCGGCTGGCCTCCGATCGTCGAGGCCGACCCCCACGACATCCCCGGCCTCATCGCCGCCGTCATCAACTCGTTCTGACTTCTTCTAAACTCAAGCCTGGTGTCTAAGAATTCCTCATCGAAACGCAGCTGTCATTCTGAGCAAACAGGGCCCAGGCGTTTTCTCGAGCTTGGGTGTGGTGAGTCGAAGAATCCGCAGTTGTTCTCTCTCGTTTGAGGAGACACGAAGTTCCAAGTCAGGATCAGGCCATGCATCGAGCCCACACCCGTACTCTACTCTCCGCACTCATCATTCTCATCACCACAAACCTGATACCGGCGCAGACCTCCCACACCCTTGCCTACGCCCCCGGAAAACAAATCATCCTCAAGCTCCCCGACGCGTTCGACATCAACATCGCCGCCACCGGCTTAAAGCGCGTCCGCTTCTTCGCCAAGTCCCCCGATGGCCGCATCTTCGTCACCACCATGCACGATCTCAGCGACAACCACCTCGGCGCGGTCTACATCCTCGAAGGCTGGAACGAGCAGACGCATCGCTTCACCCGCATGACACGCTACCTCGACCACCTCCGCAACCCCAACAACCTCGCTTTCTACACCGATCCCTCCACAAGCCAAAGCTGGCTTTATATACCCCTCACAGATCGCCTCGTTCGCTACAAGTACAACCCAGGAGACACCGCCCCCACCTCCGCGCCCGAAACATTGATCCGCTTCCCCGACTACGGCCTCCACTACAAATACGGCGGCTGGCATCTCACCCGCACCCTGGCTCTTGCAAGTATCTACGGCTCAACTCGCATCTTCGTCGCCGTGGGCTCCTCATGCAACTACTGCCAGGAAGACGAAGTGCTTCGCGCCTCCGTAGTCAGCATGGATCCGGATGGCAAGAATCAGATCCTCGAAGCCCAAGGCCTCCGCAACGCCGTAGACATCCAGCAAGTCCCTGATCTCAACAACGCCATCTTCGCCACCAACATGGGCGACGACCATCTGGGCGACAAACTCCCGGAAGACACCTTTTTCCAGCTCGCCTTCAATGCAGACCCAACTCCGAACTACGGCTGGCCCACCTGCTACTTCGCCAATGGCAAGCCCGTCCTCGACAAAACTCCGCTGCCCACTCTCGGTGATGCCCGCGCAACAGGGAAGACTGCCGGCAAACCCGCGTCCAGCGACTCGGTATACGGCGAGCAGAAAGGCGTAGCCGCCGCTGGCACAAACCTCGCCGCCGGGGGAGGCCGCCATGAAGTCGACCCCAATGCAAACCTCGGCAAAGCTCCCGCTCCCCTCAAGTCGTGCAGCAATGTACCACCCGCCTGGACTACCTTCGCCGCTCACAGCTCACCGCTAGGCTTCGCTTACTTCGGCAAACAGGATTCAAATCTCGCCGCCATTTTTCTTGTCGCCCTGCACGGAGCCAGCCATCCCCACATCGGAACAGGTTACAAAGTTGTTAGCTTCACTGCAGCAGATCGCAAGCCCATCGACTTCATCACCGGCTTTCTGACGACTCGAAGCGGCAAGCCAATCGTTTACGGCCGCCCCTGCGCCATCCTCCGCCTCAGTCCAGACACATTCCTCCTCAGCGATGACTACCTCGGCATCGTCTACTACATTCATCCAAGAGCTCGCTAAAGCAATCGGAATCTCATTTCCATGAATTGTGCATCTAGTTCCGCAAACACCACAGGAGCGCGCCTAACTCCGCTAGCCCCTCCAGCTCTCATGAGCTACTGCTAAGAGCTAGAAACTGCTTTTCTCAGCTCTCCCACGTCTTATCTTCCGACTTGCACAGCGGCTCGAGATTGCACTCCTTGCACTTCGGCGCACGCGCAATGCACACCTTCCGCCCATGATGAATCACCTGGTGCGAAAAGCGTATCCATCGATCTTGCGGCAGAATCTTCATCAGGTCCTGCTCCACCTTCTCCGCCGTATCCGATTTCGTCAGATCCAGCCGCCGCGAAATCCGGAACACATGCGTGTCCACCACCACTCCCTCGGCCTTCCCATAGCTCACGCCCAGCACCACGTTCGCCGTCTTGCGCGCCGCCCCTGGAACCGTGATCAACTCAGCCAGCGTTTCCGGAACCTTCCCGCCGAATCGCTCCACAATCGCTTGAGCCGCGCCCTTAATAGACTTCGCCTTGTTGTTGAAGAACCCTGTCGTCCGGATAAGTTCGATAAGCTCCGGAACCTCCGCTTTAGCCATTGCCTGCGGAGTAGGGAAGCGTCGGAATAGTTCCGGCGTCACCATGTTCACCCGCACATCCGTACATTGCGCCGATAAGATCGTCGCCACCAGCAACTCCCAGGGCGTCCGATGCGTCAACGCACAAACTGCATCTGGATAAGCCTCATCCAGCCCCTTCAGAATCGCCGCGATTCGCGCCGGTGCTAAATCCCCGCCCGTCTGCTTCGTCCGCACCTTCGCAGTGGACCCTCGGCTCTTTCCCGGTTTGGTGACGTCGTTCTTGACCGGCTTACCTTTTTGCCTTGCGCTAGGCATCAACAATTACTCCTCAATGAGACTTGTCGTGCGCCTGAGTAGCTCCGACTGTTGACTCCAGGGCTTTCACAACCTCGCCCGCGATCTCATCCTGCACTAGGATCAAATCACTCATCGGCCGGTCGTAAGTGTTGGTCCAGATCACGTAACTGTTGTCGCCACGCACCAGCCTTGCTGCGATGCGCACCCTGCCACTCGATTTTCGTACACTGCCATCCAGCAGATATGTCACCCTCAAACCCTGTGCGATTTCAGTCACCGGGAGAGTCTTCCCTTTGTAATAGAACGAAGCCGTCGCAGATGGCACACGGAAACGTTGAACTTTACTGAGTTTGTCGATAAGTTCTTCAGTCATCCCATCGGCAAACTCTTCGTCCCGCATGCCTTCGGTCAGATCCAGAAATGGCAGCACAGCCAAGGATGCGGCCGGCGGAGCATCAGAGGCCGACGCAGATCGATTCCCGCCCGAGAGCCTTGCGTGGAGTGCAAACCAAAAGCCGACCGCAATCAAACCCGCCACGGCCACCCACAGCATCCTGCCCCTGAGTCCGGCATGTTCGCTGGCGGCCCCAGAGCTTGACGCAGTTGACATCGGCGCCGATTGGTTTGTTGGCTCCTGCACCACCTCTTCGATCCAAGGGCGAGTCGCTGCGATCATCCGGTAGCCAAGTCGCGGCACTGTTTCAATGTACGCAGGTTTGCGCGGGTCGTCGCCGAGCTGCCGGCGAAGGGCGGTAACCGCTTGATAGACCGAGTCGGGAGATACAGCGATTCCGCCCCACACGTTGCTGATGAGTTCGTCGATGCTGACAACTCGCCCGGCGTGTTCGGCCAGACACAACAACAAGCGCATCGACCTCAAGTCCATTCGGATCGTATCGCCATTCCGCGCCATCGTCCCTGACTCTGGATCGACGTTCCAGTCCCCGATGCGAAGTCTTGATGTCGTTGAGCGGTCCATATGTGGTCGCAACACTTGCCTATCAAGCGTGACAGGTAATTCCAGATTGTAGCAACGCCAGGTCATCGCAATAGTCAACTCCGCTTTTCAGAAGATTTCAGAGCGATTCAGAGCTGATTCAGGACTTCTAAGGTCGATTCCAATACTCTCGGCAGGTGTTCCGCTGCATGGTTGCGGTAAGGGAAGTCCTTTCTGGAACACAGAATGAGGTGAGCAGTGACAAATGTCCTGATACCCGTCGCACGGGACAAGCGAAGCGCTGTATTAGCTATTTGTGCAGGCGGATTGATCGCGGGCACGCTCGATTTGCTGCAGGCGTGCATCTCTTTCGGATGGGATATTCCCCTCGTAATTGCCGGCGGCCTGCTGGGAAAGAAAGCGTTCGAAGGCGGAGTTGGAACCTATATCCTCGGTGTAGGACTTCACTACTTCATAGCCCTCTCAGCCGCCACAATCTATTACCTTGCAAGCCGCCGATTGAGCTTCATGAAAGAGAGCTGGACCGTCTGCGGTTTGTTCTTCGGCGCTGCAGTCGACGATTTCATGCGGCTCGTCGTCTTGCCATTGTCCGCACTCCATAGCCACGGACCCTACGAGCTCAAGGACCTGCTCAAAGGCTTAGTCACGCATATGATCGTCGTCGGCCTACCCATCGCCTACAGCATAAAACGCTTCGCGCCGCGCTGAACCTCAGACCTTTCCGCTCAATCAGCTTCCCAATATCTTTGAAGCAGGTTTGATTTCAGTCATTTCCAACCTCATCTTGACGCTGGCGGCTACTCGATTGCGTACGCAACAAGAACCGCAGCTTGTATGTTGATCGAGGCAGGATCAAAAGCCTGTGCTCCACTCTCTACATCAAACTCTGGTCCCGAAGGCGCGGCACCATGCCCTCTGGGTTGATTGAATCTGTTCATTATTTCGGGATTGACGTCTTGAATGTGAATGACTTTTCCAAGATGGACTGCCGCCGCATTCGCGTAGAGATCCGCTTTCTCTCGTGCCGCAGCCATGGCCAACGCTCGCGCCTCTTCGCGGTGCTTTTTCAACTGGGAGGTCTGGAAGTCGATTGATTCAATTTCGTTCGCGCCTGCCTCAATCAGGCCGGTTAGAACTTCTTCCAGTTTTTCCAGCTGATGCAGTCGTGCGGTGATTCCGACACGCGCTCTGTATCCTATGAAGCGATGCTCTCCGCCAGTTAACCGATGCACTACAGTTACCTGGAACTTTGATGCTCCAAACTCCAGCGCGCTGATCTGTGCGAGGAAATTCGATGCAGCCTGGACTCGTTGACGTGCCTCCGCAAACGCTTGATCTGGCTTTTCATTGATAGCCGATGCAGCTGCTCGAATCAGCGCAAGATCAGGTAAAACTCGAATGAGTCCGGAGCCAAATACCGATACCCCAAATGGTTTCTTGATCGTCAATGAATCTTCGAACATTGGTGTTCCTTGAGCCTGAACTCAATAAAGTCTTCCGCTCAGCCAGCTCCCCAGCTTCTCCACCGGCAGCCGCAGTGCAAGATAAAACGCCCCAAACAGCGCATACACCGCACTCACTTCGTCAAACCGCATCTCGTAGATCAGCTTCTTGAACACCACGGGGTCATCTGCGAATAGATCCACGCCCCACTCCCAATCATCCATGCCAATCGATCCCGAGATAATCTGCTTCACTACGTCGCCGTAGCGCCGTCCGATCAATCCATGCTCGTGCATCATGCGCTGTCGATCCGCAAATGGAACCGTGTACCAGTTCACCTGCTCACCGCGTTTGCGGTCCATCGGATAAAAGCACATGTACTTCGCATCGGGAAAAGAAGGGAACAATCGCGACTTCATCGCCTCCGCTCCGCGCTTCATCGATCCTTCAACCTCGGCGTTCCACTCCGGCGTAAACGGCTCGGCACCCTTCGACGCAGCAGCCTCATACGTCTTCCGCGTCGACTCGTAAAGGCCCAACTCGACCACCGAGACATAGGAGTGCGTCTGCGTCAAGAACTCCGACATCCGCGTCTGCGCAAGATCCAGTTCCACCTGGTTCAACGCCTTAAACGAATCGCGGAAATGCACCAGGATCAGATCGCCCTTATGTCCCAGCTGAGAGAAAAGCCCAGTCTGAATTCTCCCTTCACTCGACCGCTCCATCTTCTCGAGAGCCGCGGAGAACTCACCCGCAATCTGCTCGCGTTCCGCGTTAGCGCATGCCCGCCACGCCTTCCAGTCGAACCGGAAAAACTGATGTAGTACAGAAGACCCTTCAAGCGTTAGCGGAACAGGAGGAAACTCAGTCAAAGCCAAACACCTCGTGCGTATGTCGAATCAACTCAATCCTAGCAGGGTGAGCAGTTTCGAATGATGCTCAACCGTCCTAAACTTCAGGGGGCCTTGTAGGACAACGCGGAGAGAGCAGGTGCCTTCAGGCACCTCAACTCGTGTGCCGTGAGGCGCTAGGGGCTTCAGCCCCGGAATCTCGATAGCAAGAAATGTTCCGGGATTGGATGACTTCAAATTTCCCCGGTGCAGATGAGAATTTGTATTCATCTGCTGCCGCAGCTAATCTCTCTCGAACCGGATTCTCTTCGATATACCGTATGCAGGTTTCGAACTTCTCCGGAAAGCATATTTGCACTTCATTGAACCCTCGCTCCCAGACAATCGCGCTTGCTTTTAGCTGAAACGAGAAACCACCTTTGATGAACTGAATGGCTTTCTCGAGTGAGACATCTGAGGCTGGACTGATCAGCAAGTGCAGATGGTCCGGCATAATTACGAATCCGTGAATTGCAGACTTCCGGTCGTTGCGATAGTGCTGGAGTACCTCCTGCATCAGGTCCGCAACTTCAGCAACCTGGAACAAACGCCGCTGATTCGCAGTCACTGTGGTTACAAAGTAGCTCCTAGTTTCTTGAGGTGCCAATCTCACAATCCGCAGAGTAAGTCCACCCGGGCCTGAAGGCCTGCGTTATCGATCACACAACTTCATGGGCCTTAAGGCCCATGCGCACTCCGCCGACCTGGCCTGCTGCCTCCGAACTGCCTTCTGCGCCCTATATACTGATCAAGCCCATGACCGAACGCATTTTGCCCTTCATCGTCCAGTTTGTAACCCACGTCATCGGCACACTGGGATACGCCGGCATTGCCGCCCTCATGGGCATCGAATCCGCCTGCATCCCGCTTCCGTCTGAAATCATCATGCCCTTCGCCGGCTACCTCGTGTATACCGGTCGCTTCAGCCTCTTCTGGGCCGCTACCGCCGGCGCGATCGGCTGCAATCTCGGTTCCGTCATTGCCTACTGGATCGGTGCATGGGGCGGACGGCCTCTTGTTATTCGCTACGGCCGCTGGGTCCTGATGAGCCCGCATGATCTCGATCGCATCACCCGCTTTTTTGAGAAGTACGGCGGCATCACTGTCCTCCTCGGCCGTCTCCTCCCCGTCGTACGCACCTTCATCGCTTTTCCTGCCGGCGTCGCCAAAATGCCGCAACTTCGTTTCCACGTTTACACATTCATCGGGTCGTGGCCCTGGTGCTACGCCCTTGCCTATGTGGGTATGCGCCTCGGACAGGCCTGGGAAACCGATCCTCGCTTCCACGAGTGGTTCCACCGCTTTCACCTGGTTGTAGAACTGGGCCTCCTCATCGCTATCGTCTGGTTTGTCTGGACGCACATCAGGCGCGTCCGCCAGGCCAACGCAGCCTGACTCTCAGATCTGCACCGGGTTTCGGTCCGCGGGCGTACACTGATTCGTCCGCCCGGTTTTTGAACTCTGAATCAATTCATCAAGGAAGGTTGGATAAGAAAGAATGAGCGCCACAGAACAAAGCGGCTCGCAGACCGCCAAAATTGAAAAGCCATCGCCCGCAAAAGGCAAGCTCGGCATCATGGTCGTCGGACTCGGCGCCGTTGCCACCACTATGATCGCCGGCGTCGAAGCTGTCCGCCGCGGTCTCGCAAAGCCGATCGGCTCGCTCACTCAGATGGGCACCATTCGTCTTGGCAAGCGCACCGATAACAAATCGCCGCTCGTAAAAGATTTTGCTCCGCTCGCCGACCTCAACGACATCATCTTCACCGGCTGGGACATCTTCGAAGACAACGTCTACGAGAGCGCTGCGCACGCCAAAGTTCTCGAGAAGGAAACGCTCCAACAGCTCAAACCCTACCTCGAGACCATCAAGCCGCTACCCGCCGTCTTTGATCAGTACTATGTCAAGCGCCTCCACGGCACTCACGTCAAGAAAGGGAAAAACAAGAAAGACCTCGCCGAACAGGTCCGCACTGACATTCAGAATTTCCGCAAGACTGTCGACCGCGTCGTCATGATCTGGTGCGGCTCGACAGAAATCTTCCTCGAACCCACCGCCGTTCACCAGTCGATCGCCGCGTTTGAAAAAGGCCTTGAGTCCGACGATCCCGGCATCGCTCCCTCGCAGATCTACGCTTACGCTGCTCTTACTGAAGGCGTCCCCTTCGCCAACGGCGCCCCGAACCTCACCGTCGATTGCCCCGCAATGATCGAGCTCTCCAAAAAGAATGGCGCGCCCATCTGCGGCAAGGACTTCAAGACCGGTCAGACCTTTATGAAGACCGTTCTCGCGCCGGCCTTCAAGGCCCGTCTTCTCGGCGTCTCCGGCTGGTACTCCACCAACATCCTCGGCAATCGCGACGGAGAAGTCCTCGACGACCCCGAGTCCTTCAAGACCAAGGAAGAGTCCAAGCTCGGCTCGCTAGAATACATCTTCCAGCCCGAGCTCTACCCCGACCTCTACAAAAACATCTTTCACAAGGTGCGCATCAACTATTACCCACCGCGGGGCGACAACAAGGAAGGCTGGGACAACATCGACATCTTCGGATGGCTCGGCTATCCCATGCAGATCAAAGTCGACTTCCTCTGCCGCGACTCCATCCTCGCCGCACCCATCGCGCTCGACCTTGTTCTCTTTCTCGATCTGGCTCAACGCACGCCATCTCTCAAGAACATCGGTATCCAGGAGTGGCTGAGCTTCTATCTCAAGTCGCCTCAGACCCGAGAAGGCCTTTACCCCGAACACGATCTGTTCATTCAATCGATGAAGCTCAAAAACACGCTCCGCCACATCATGGGCGCCGACCTCATCACCCACCTCGGCCTCGAATACTACGACTAATCGAGCTTTCGATGATGAAAGCGGCTTGATCACAATAGTCAGTTGCCCCAGGCCTCGAATCTTAGACCTGGGGCTGGGCTCGTCCCATAGGGTCGCATGCCCTCCCTGAGCGGAGTCGGCATACACACACCCCATCCAGGTCCGTCCTGCGCCTGACAAACTCTCTGTTTATTGACGACGTTGGCCGTCACCCCACTGGTCCGATACCGCCTATGTCCTTCCGTGTACCCCAAGGTCCATGGCCCCCCGGCATCTACCCGCACATTACCAATCTACGGTTTAGTAATGACTGAGAGCAGGGAAGTAGCGACGCCGCAAATCTTCAGCGGCGACGCCACAGAAGCGGGAGAAATCATGAAAAACTTCCTCAAGCTGTATCTGGCTGCAAAGTCCCTGGTCGATCGGCAAAATGGTCAGGGCCTTACCGAATACGCCATGGCATTCAGCCTCATCGCCCTTGGCACCGTGGCTGGCCAAACTGCCGTCGCGCAACAGGTGAACCACACCTTCATCTCCATCGCCACCACCATTACCACCAGCATCATGCAATAACAAGAACTCTCGTTGCTTTGCGCGGGTTCCGCGCTGCGCGATCTCCTACGATTGAGCCTCGCCGTCGCTCAACAGCTTCAGTGCCCGCCCGCCCACAATTACCTTCCCATCGATCGGGCACATCGCAAATGGATCCTCAATATTTTCCGTATTCAGAATCTGCCGCCACGCTTTGCCGCGCGGCGA
>Ga0157374_10002332_pt1 | contig 16028 bp, 12 predicted proteins | sample M25metaG_FD_115308 | JGI IMG/M metagenome (GOLD analysis project Ga0157374, IMG submission 115308) | Miscanthus rhizosphere microbial communities from Kellogg Biological Station, Michigan, USA - M2-5 metaG | ecosystem: Host-associated > Plants > Roots > Rhizosphere > Soil | place: USA: Michigan...
AGTTGAGGAATACGATAATGGAGATGCAGGCATTAGGGTTGCTTCATCTAAACCTGAATTATATGTCACATTTGCCGGTATAATATTATTTGACTGATCCTGAAGAATAAATGTAGATGTATTCACTGTGGTCGGATCAATGGATTCATTGAAATCTACAATTACAGAAGTTGTTATATTAACATTAGTAGCATTAGAAGCGGGGGCAGTATGTGTCACCTGGGGAGGTGTTACATCAGGTCCAACGCTGGTATTAAATACTACATCTACGTAATAATTAGTTGCATTGAATGTTTGGGTAGGAAATGTGGAAGTACCAGCATATATATATACTCCGTTGGGTCCATCTTCACCGTTGGCAAGCCCTTTTAAAGGAGTATTTACAACGGCCTGTGTAAAAAATGGATCGGTTGCAGCGTAGTCACCGGAAGTACTGAAGAAGGATGCTACATACGTAGTATTTGCGTTAACAGCTACAGGTGTACCAAATAACACTTGCTGCCAACCAGAAGCAGTTTCATTACTGAAAGTTGCAGATGCCAGCAAAGTACCGTTACTTGTCCAGAGGTGACCTGTATGGGTACCTGTCGTGTTTGCGCCTTTATAAAACCGAATACCTGTAATATATCCATTAACTGATGATTGAAACTTTACACCTAGCTCGATAGATGTGCCATCATTGGTCCTAGAGATGTTGGGCACGTCTGTGGATTGAAAAATAGTACACGGACATCCGGTTTGAGATCCGGTTATATTTACAGTAACAACATTACTAGCCGGACCTTCACCGGCTGCTTCGAGATTACCAATATCATCGAAGCCGCGAGTTTTAATGGTAACAGTTCCGGAGGTAGAAGGTGTCCAGGCATAAGTCCAGTTCGTTGTACCAGTAGCCTGCTGCCACGTAGTTCCCCCATCGACTGAAACCTCAACGCCTGCTACCACATTGTTATCAGAAGCAGTGCCTCTGATTGTAACAGATGTTCCTACCGCTATATTAGCATTATTTGCCGGCGAAGTTATAACCGTTGCAGGAGTCTGAGCATCTGTAGAGTTAGTTGCGGCAACCAAACCGGCCTGAAGCGATCCGGGTTGTACGGCCATATCGGCAAACAGGTTTACAGTAGCCTGTTGCATGCGAGCATCAGGAGTTGAACTACCACGATCATGAACCCCATCCAATCCCCAGGACCATTGTACAGTTCCTGCGCCAAACACAAGCGCTCCGCTGGAATGTCGATAGAGAGAAAGATTATGTAGATGAGAATTAAGTGTTGTACTTGACATTGTTACTCTTCCGTCAGGATAACTATTTGGATACTGGTACCAGTCCCATTCGTATCCCAGAGTATTTGCTGAAAGCGTTGCCGTTTGACCGCTTCCCAATGTTGCAATGCTCGTATTGCGCCAAAACCGGAAGTTTTTGTATGTGTCAGGCACTTTTATAGCACCTGCAACATCATCCCAACTTATTTGGCCACTTAATGCATTTTCAGGCTTGCAACCATCAGCATCAGGATATTCGCATCCATCGCGCCATAAACCAGTCCATACATTTGTCAATGGATCACATTTTGTATTGCACTGATTTTCTCCGAGTGTTCCTTCTTTATAGCATACAAGCGTGCGATATGGAGTATTAGATACATCTGTTGAGTTTTCCCAACGTGTCTTCCAATAAATGCCATTACCGCAAAAAAATCCAAGATTCACACCTGCATTGCGGGCTGCCTCAACATTTGCCCTTTGCTCTCCAGACCAGTATTCATCATGACCTACAGACAAGTAAACCTTATGATTTAAAATAAGATTACCTCTTCTTGCCGCATCCACATCTGTAAAATAGGTGACATCATAACCATTTCTTTCTAGCCAGCGTATCATTGGATATTCTGCATTGAAAATCCAATCTTCCGCAGCTCCCCCTCCACCACCACCGTTGCGTGTAAGAAAAGGGCGATTATAACTCACCTTTGCGGCATGTCCGCCGGGAAATGAAGTGCTTCCTACATACAAACTGTTTCCACCATAATTGTTGTATGCCTGCCATGTGGCATCGCTGGTTTGGAAAGATAAATCAGAGTGACTTGCGTCATCACGCACAATAAACACTATATGACTGCTTCCTCCATTATTAGTGCGGGTTAACTTAGCAATATAAACTCCGGAGACTGCATTTGCGGGTACGTCCCAATGCGCAGACTCATTCCAATTCCCGCAATCTGTAAGTCCCGTTGCAGGATCGTACAAATCAGCAGGTTGAGTCTGCGGAAGTGTGGCAGTAATGACTCCTGTTCCTACTTTTCTTGCACCGTTTCCCTGGTAATATCCTATACGGTAAATATCGATAGTGTAAGCACTTGCATTGGTTTTTATTTTGAAATGGACAGTTTCCCCTTTATTCACGCTTATATCGGTTGCAAAACCTTGAATTGAAAGATCCCCCGCACCACTAATATCCCACTCCGAAGCAGGATTTCCGGGTAAGGAATTTTCAGTAACAATTGCATTCTGGGCGAACAAATTGAATTTACACAGGGAGCTTAGGGTGATTGCTACAATCAGGCATAACGCTTTTAACTTTGCGGAGGCAAATAACTTTCTCATAAATAAAGATTTGTACAGATTAAACATGTAAGTGTTTGGGAATTGGTTAAGAGCAAACGGATAAGCAAAAAATTGTTAGAAATAAAGTGGTCGAAAGTTGACTTCTAAAGGGTAATTTTAAGTTGATTAATTTCATGAATTCCTCATGGACTATCCATGGCTTTAATACGGCTTTACTATGACTTTAATATAATTAAGAGTAAGTCGTCTATTATTTGTTTTAATCTTTTATATTTTCAGTGGTTATATATAGCCCTTCCTTGCTACACACATAAGTGACAACGCACTTTTGTCCGAATTCGGGTTTCTTCCGGAGAAGATGTTTCCCATACGATATTTAAAATCTGCTTTACCCCATTCTCCTAACAAAACTTCAGCACCAAGATTATGATTATGGGGATAAACTTTTACATTAAACCCCAAAGGTTCTAACGTGCTTGTAAACATTTCCTTTGTTACGCCATGACCGGGTTTATGATGGGTTTCACATTCAAGTCCCCAATATTGCTGATCATTTGTTTTATGAAACCCATGACCGGTTATCTTATACCATATCAATCTTCCTTTCCATAATAACTTTGCGATTCCCTTATAATTCCAGGCACTTAGTTGCGGATCGTGATCTGTTATTAAAAGCCCTCCCGGCTTTACTAAACGAGCAGCTTCTTTTAATACCGCTTCCATATCATCACAATGATGTAAAGTGGCATTTAAAGTAACAATATCTGCAATCGCAGATTTAAATGGCAAATGAGTTGCATCAGCAAGAACAGGGAGATAACCTAGTTTGCGCGCCATTTCAAGCGATGTTGGAGCTACGTCCACTCCGACCAATAATTTGGGATTCCCCTTAAGTGAAGCGAATATATTACCGGGTCCACATCCTATGTCTAAAACTACCTTATCTGTCCAGTCTTCAATAGCAGCTTTCCACCGATTAATAAATGTTTCGTTCCTGTGGCAGTAGGTTAGATACTCTTCTGCCCATTCGGGGTGATTAAAATAATACGCGTTGGCCGATAATCCCTTTGAAGGTTTTTTAATTGGGATTTCAAGAAAATTCCCTTTTTCTTCCACCTTTACATCTGGTAACAGATAGGGTTTAATTGTCATAAGCATCAGGGTTTTTTTTAGATTAGGAATGAAACTGAGAGTAACAATGGATTTATATTTTACTATAATTAAAATTATTTATCCTTCTTGCTATGCACATCAATAATAAAGCGCTTTCCCGTGTGTTAGGTTTTCTACCTGATAAAATATTTCCGAGATAATATTTAAATTCTGCTTTGCCCTGTTGACCCAATAAAACTTCAGCGCCGATATGATGATTATGAGGAAATACATTCACTTTGAAACCAAGAGGCTCTAAAATTCTTTTGAACATTTTCTGCGTAACTCCATGACCAGGTTTGCGATGGGCTTCACAAGCAAGATGCCAATATTTACGATCATTTGCCCGGTGAAAACCATAACCTGTGATTTTATATAATGTCGACCTGCTGTTCCATAGAAACTTAGTTAAACCTTTAAAATCAAATGCGCTTAACTGCGGATCATGATCGGTTATAAGCATCCCACCCGGCTTTACCAGGCGAGCTGCTTCTTTTAATACACGTTCCATATCATCACAATGATGCAACGTTGCATTTAACATGACAATATCCGCAATACATGATTTGAATGGTAAATTTGACGCATCCGCAAAAACGGGAACGTAACCAAGTTTACCTGCCATTTTTAAGGCAGTAGATGCAACGTCCACACCGATAATTAATTTTGGATTGCCTTTAAGTGAGGCGAATATATTTCCCGGCCCACAGCCTATATCAATGACGATTTTGCCTGTCCAATCACCAATAACCGCCATCCAACGTTCAACAAAAGCTTTATCTCTGTGACGATTCATAAGATACTCTGCGGCCCATTCATATTGACTGAAATAATAAGCATTTGCGCATAGACTCTCTGAAAGCTTTTCTATTGGCGTTTCAAAATAACCATCTGATTCTTTGATTTTCACCGATGGTTGCACAAAAGGTTTGATATTTGAGAGCATTAAATCCTGATAAGAAGGTTTGTGAAAATGTTTTAAATCAAAACAAATTATTGTTCTTTGAACTTCATCATCACTGCATTGTACTTAATGTGGGAATTGTTGTACTTATAATTATACTGCTTTTTTTTCGAGTATAATTTCGGTATTAAGAGAATTACATACTAATCGCTTCGTAACTTTTCTCTGTTTCTGAATTTCCCATAGCTTTATCTGGACCATAAACTCATAATAAAAGTTATTTACACAGTATATAAATCCCGGAACACCATCAAGAAAACCGCAAGCCAAAAAATAAGTAAGAAAAAATCGCAAAAAAGGCCATCCAGGCAGTCTGCTTAGTCTTGATCTTAAAGCAGGGTTACGTATACTTTTATGACGAGAGAACAGATTTTTAAAAGGAGGACAATTATCTAATCTAGCAATGGCTTCCTTACTGGAATATTTATTATGACGATCTATCCATTCTGCCCATCCCTTTGATATACCATAATGCAAGTATGGCTCCTTAATGTACCTGATTGTACCATGCACTTCCGTTTCTTTTTGACCATGCCCGAAATCGGTAAATCTTGCTCTTCCTTTACGAAGCAATCTAAACTGCCATTTAGGAAAATTATCAGAACGTTTCAACCATGTTTTACCAACCATTAGTTTGCAACAGCAATAATACCCTGCAACTTCATCTGTTGCGGAATTTATTGCCTGAAGCATTGCGGTATGATGTTTATCGGTAATTATTTCATCTGCATCAAGAAAGAGAATCCAATTATGCCGTATATCCAAATTGTCTAATGCAAAATTTCTTTGCTTTCCAAAACTTTCAAATGAATTGTATGAAACGTATGCTCCAAATTTGTGAGCAATGCTAATAGTCTTATCAGTACTGCCGGAATCCAGCACATGTACATCATCACACCAGGTAACAGAATTGAGACACGCCGGAAGATCAAGTTCTTCATTTTTTGTAAGAATCACAACTGATATCATGCACATTCAGATTAATTTTATTCTCTATTGCCATCTTTTTCTACAATAAAACGATAATAGCAGCCCCTTAAATGAATTCCTCATTGTAATTGATAGGCTCTTCAATGAAACTTCTTGCTTTAATGGGTTTACAGGGATGTCCGGCACAAATCATTTCTTCGGGCATATCTCCGGTTACTACAGCCCGCGCACCGATAATACAGCCCTTGCCAATAGTAATTCCAGGATGAACAAATGCTTCAGTTGCAATCCATACATTATCACCAATATCAATGGGCATTGTTACTAAAGGGAAGCCTGACTTAGAATAATCGTGGGTTCCGGCACATAGATGCGCTCCTTGCGATACTACCGTCCGCCGACCGATCCTGATTTTATCTTGTGAATATAGAATAACGCCATTACCGATGCCGCATTCGTCTGAAAGTTCAAGATTCCATGGAGCCCATATTTTTACTTTCGGATATACATGAACTCCCTGACCTACTTTTGCTCCAAAACAGCGTAAAAGAAATGATCGCCAGGCATGCAGAGGTTTGGGAGAATATTGAAATAAAAAGAAAGATATAAAGCCCCATAGAACCCGAAGCATCCGATTTCCAACAGAAAAAGAGGGACCTTTATATGTATCGAAGTTATACATAACAATTAAATTTATCAGTGAACTTAAATGAGAGATGCAAAGGGAATATTTAATCAGTTAACTATTTTATTACGCATACACCTGATATATGATCTTCGTATTTTCCATGCTCTTCCCAAGTAGGCGGGAGTGACTCTAATAAAAGCAGAAGCCCATTCTTTGTTCAGATATTTTTGCCATGTTTGATAACCCTTGTGAATTATAAAACCAAAGGGGTCCCAGGGTTTAGGCGAACCAACAAAATGCAAAATCATTCGTTCTGATATTTCAGGTTTTGGCTTATCTGGAAACCATTCGCAATTAAATGATGAGGGGAGCTTTGCAAATTTTCCCGCGCAATAAATATTTAAAAGCGATTGATCATGTGAAGGAAGATAAGCGGAGCTTTGATTTGCTATTTCAATACATATTTCCTTTACCTGTTTCTCCCGCCATTTACATAGATTGAGTAATAAAACTCCGGAATTAAAATATTCCCACTCAGGATTAAAGCCTAATGTGTTTACGTAAAATTTACTTCCTAAAGCATATTTAAATTTTCCGCCGCCTACCGCAGCCAAAACATAATCTTTAAAATTAAAATGCTCAAGTTCCAAAACGTCTAATTCTACTACAAGATCAGAATCAAGATAAAGCACTTGGTCTTCGCTTATATAATCAACCAACAATAGCCTTCCGTAAGGAGTCCAATCTCCGTGAAGAGAAGGAAAAGAACCAAAAATAAAAAAAGGGTTAAAATCAATAAGATGGAAATCTCCGCAAAATTCTTCTGAAGCAAGCAATTGCCTAAGATGGTTTTTATCTTTATCAGTGATATCTGCACAAAGAAACCATAGCGTTAATTTTTCTGTATTGGAGCAGTTACTTATTAATGAAGAGATAGTTACACCAAGACCAACTAAACCCAAACGATTAATACAGAAGGCAACGTTCATTTAAAACTTATTTTGCTATTGTCAATTTTAATGGCGTTCAACAATTTTTTAACTGAGGAATGGATTTCAAAATGTTCTTCATAAGTTGCTCTTGCTCTCTCTCCCATTATTTGTTTTTCCATAGCAGACATATTTAACCACTCTTTCAGTATATACTCCGCTTCCTCCTGAGAATCTTCAGCAACCAACCCTGCGTTACCATCTTTAATCTCTCTCCAAATATTTACCTTATTAGAAATTAATACCGGTTTACCACAAGCTAAAGCCTCTACCACCGCGATTCCAAAATTTTCCTGGTGGCTCGGCAATACAAAAGCTTCGCAACCATATAATGCTCCCCATTTTGCATCGCCCGTTAGCATCCCTGGAAATAAAACCATATTATCTAAACAAGCATTTTCAGATACCATTCTTTTTACCTTTTGTCCATATGTCGATTCAAGGTCGGGACCTGCAATTACTAGCTTCGGTATTTTTAATTCTTTTGAGCTGATTTTCTTTAATATTTCAGCATAAGCATTTATTAAAATATCAACTCCTTTTTTTTGATGGATTCTCCCAAGGAACAATAAATAAGAACTATCCTTCAACTCACTGCATATTTTTCTGAATGCCTCGTACATTTTTAATGAAAAAGATGGAGGAGCAGAAATTCCACAACCTACATTTATTTCACGTTTTGGCTTATAGGGGTGGAAAGATTGCCGGGCTAACTTTAGTTCTTGTTCACAAGTAAAAAGTAATCCTTCAGCATCAGTCACAGTTTTTCCTTCAATTAATTTCCAATAAGCCCAGTTACGTAAAGCCTTTAATCTCCTTTCTGGAACACGTTGAAAATAAGGATCAAGCATTCCATGAGGCATTATAAAAACTTTTACATTTTGCCGCCTCTCTTTTTTCATGTTTTGATAAATACGTATAGCCTTATTGATAGCATAGTTGTGATAAAGCCAAAGTCCATGTACAATTATCACATTAAAACATTCCAGATTCTCAAGTAACCAGCGTAAAAGTTTTGGGCTATAATACCATGGGCCTTTGCGCGGACCAAGAGGATAAATTTTAAATACATCGTTTTGTAAAAAAGGGGCTTCAGGGTCGTCAAGACAAACTACCTCATTACGTACGCCTAATCTCTCTAATTCCTGTATTGAGCTCCGCACCACCTGACCTGGTCCTCCAAAACATGGGTCCATACTTCCGATTATGTGAAGTAAATTCATAAGCCAGGAAAGGTTGTTGAGTATAATTTTAATTTACCCGGTTACCAATTTTATTATTAAACAATATGAGGAACTTCAACTCAATAAACGTAGCCATTTGTACGGACAAAATACTTTGCAGCAGTAGAAATTCTCTTTATCGGTTTTGCAGGAACACCACCATACATGGTCCAATCCTCACAAAAATTTCTATTCAACAGTGATTTTGCTCCTAATACGGAATATGATGGTAGCGAAGAGCCTCCTAGTACAACCACATTGGTTCCAACAAATGAATACTCGCCGATATATATTGGTGCACTGTGTTGTCGTCCTTCAGCCAGATCAATTGAATGGGTTAAAAACTGCGAATCATAACCGGCAATCGTTGTAAAGCGACCGATCCGGATTGTGTTTGTGCAGTCGAAATGATGTTTTTTAGTAATAGCAGCACTTTCTTCTAATAATAATTCGGCCCTTCGTTTCTGCTGGTGTTTAAAATGTAATGAACTTCTATCGGTAGGAAAGCCGGTTATCCAGTTTCCTCGTCCGATGCTTGACTTAGTGCCCATTTCTATTTTATCGATATGAATGGCTACTGTAAGATGATCAATTTTACTTTCAGCTGACATGATAAGCTTGCGTGGAAAAATCCAGGCAAAACCTATGTGGGCTTTTGGATGTATCTTATATCCAAACCAACTCTGAAGAGCCCAACGTCTCAAGGGCCAGGGTAACAGAAAGGTGACAAGCTTAAGAAGCATACTCCTGTGATTTGTATTTTTTGCTTACACCATAGAGATCAAGATAAGCGTTAACCATTCTTTCAGGTCTGAAGCGCAAAGTGTTTTTAAATCCATTTTCTATCAATTCCAATTTCAAAACGTCATTTTTTAAGGAAAGGAATGCTTCTGCAAATTGTTCAGGTTTTGATGGATCTGCATGCAGTGCTGTACCGTCTGAAACTTCCATTAAAGATTCAATATTGCTCGCAATTACGGGCGTTCCGCAGGCCTGTGCTTCTATTACAGGCCATCCAAATCCTTCAGAAAAAGAAGGGAATATAAAAACTGTTGCTGCATTATACAGCGCAACTAAAGTAAGATGATCCGGTTTTTCGATAGAAATAATTCTTTCTTCCAGACCAAGTGATCTTGCATAGTTTGAAAGCCCTTCATCTATCGGTTCTCCGGCATAACAAATATTTCCATCCCATCGAAAGCCTAGCAGAGCAATCATATCTAATAATAATTTTCGATTTTTTCGCATAAGTCTTGAACCTACATGCAACAAAAAGGGTTTATTAAATTTCTTTCTTGTTTTCGTCAACAAAATTTCAACTTCTTCTTTTGTCATTGGTTTGAAATCGGCATTAAATGAATTGTGAATTACTTTCCAATGGAAATAACCATTGTTTGTTTCTTTTATTTTTAGTGCCTTTAACTGATTTAAAGTGAAGACTGAAACAGAGGCTACAAATTTTGCCCGGGTTAAATAATACCGGATCCACTTTTGAAGTATTTTTCCAAATATTGATGCCGGGTTACAAGCATCTGCATAACCTAATGCCCCGCGTATAGCTATTACATCATGACATGTTACACCACTTTGATTTGGGGGCAAATACTTCAGATAAGGTGAATTTGAATGATCACATACATGAAAGTAAACATTATCGCTCCGTGAGATTTTCTTATGAACATATCGATGCAAAATAAAAGGATTGATTATCCATTTATCAATATACCCTAACCACTTACCAAAACCAGAAATTGTCGATTTAGCATACACACCAAAAAAAACTTTCGGTTGCCAAAACTCGGTTTTAATGCCAGCCCTTTTAAATTCCGTGAGCAACATATGTGCAAAACGATCCATGCTTTCCAGCTTATCAGCAGAATAATTACCAATTAAGATTATCTGAATTTCCTTTGACATTGTGTGATATTGAGAAAGTGTTATTCGTGGGAATTTATAGGTTTCGTTGATGCAAGTGTTAAGCCAACAATAAATATACTAAAGCCAAGAGATGTAGGCTGCGCCCATCCGCCTTGTGTAATACTAAAAAGACCAAAACTCAAAAGCATCCAGGGAAGAAAATCATCCTGTGTTAATTTCTTATAACAGCCCAATGTAATTTTTATTCCGAGTAAGAGGCGCAAAAAAATTATAATAAGTCCCATTAGTGGTCCCAATTCACCTATTATTCTTGCCCATTCCAATTCTGATATCAAAAAATCGTGGTTTCCGCTTAAGATAAATCCTCCGGCATTTGTACCCATCCCTAACCCATATCCAAAAAAAGGCACCCGGAAAGATTCTTTAAGGGATGCAATTAAACCTCCTATAAAACGATTATTCAAAATGTTCTCTATATTGCCTTCCGCTTGACTTGCAAGTTCAAAACGACCCGTTAGATTTGTAAGAGAGGTTTCAAAAAAACTTAGTTTGCTGAAAACTAATATTATTATTACAGCGCTGATAATTGCAGCAATAATTTTCCCAGTATATTGAGGTTTTCTTGAAATAGCAATAATTACAAATAAAAAGGAAAGCCCAATCTGCAACGATAATCCACGACTTAGGGACAAAGGAACCGCTGCTATAAGGCTCAATGTACTAAATATAAGTACCAACTTATTTATTTCCTTTTGATGAAACCAAAAATAAAGAACATAACAACCGACAAGACTAAAAAAAAGAGTAGTGCCATTAGTAAATGAGAAAGTTGCAGGAGGGCGATAAAAACTCCCGACACCGGAAAAGCCGGCTCCATTCATATCTCCCGCAACACCTCTATTCACCCATGCGGATTGAGGACTATAATATTGTAAAGCAATCAGAAAAGTCATTGGAATAGAGATTAACAAAATCATCCTTCCCATCTGAACTACATCATCTCTATTAAAGATTTGGCCTATGACAAATATCATTGGAAAATGAATCATGAATATTCGTGCTCCAAAAAGTGCAACCCAAAGATTACCATGACCGAAAAAAAAGGCTGTATAAATACCGAGAACACCAATTATCTGAAAAGTAAAAACATAAAAATTGGGGGGTAAGAGCCGATATTGCCACGATCTGAGTAACAACAACAGAGCTATGGGATCACGGACGATCAGTAAAGGTGTTGCCAAAAAAGGGAGAAACCATTTGCGAAGCGATCCCTCAAAAATCAGCAGAAAAAAATATATCCAAATTCCTTTTTTAAGAACCAATATCTGATCATCATTTGTTGTTCGGGACCAAGCCCAATGTTTTTGAAAAATAAGCTTAGACCTATTTTGAACCCTACCTATTTTGCCAATCACAATAGATAAATTTAGAGAATTCTTTAAATGGGTATTCCCATATGCCGACTAACCGATTCCACTAATTGATTTGCGTATACGGACCACGGTCTCTTTTTTGCCGTCTCCATTGCTTCTTTGCCTGCTTTACAAATCTGTTGAGGATTACGAACAATCTTTTCAATGGTAGTTTGTAAGTCGTTTATAGATCCCGCTCTAATGAGCCAGCCATTATTTTCGTGCTCAATAAGATCAGGTCCCGCACATCTTTCGGTGGTAATGACAGGAGTTCCCTGTGACATTGCTTCGGTAATCACAAGGCCAAAACCTTCAAAAAGAGTTGGGAAAACCAGAACATCGTGTTCCCGCATAAGTTGCAGCACTTGCTCATGTGGTAAACTCGGGAACCAGGTATGTTTAGCTAACTCTTTTTCCAATGCCACACATTTCTCAGTTACCTTTCTACCAACCAAGGTTAATTGTATATGATTTTGAAAAGGTTCAACGGCTGAAAAAAGATCAGCTATTCCTTTTCGCTGCGACAGGCTACCCACGAAAAGAAGCTTTAGCAATTTACTTCTAACATTTGAATAGCTGCGAATGGTGTTTACTTTAGGAAAGCCATAAGGAATAACATCAACAGGTGCCAGGACGCCAGGAAATTCTTTTAAAGTTTTAGCTGTAAAGGTGCTGGCAACAAAAATCCGATCTGCCTGCGATAATTCTTCATCTTTATAACTTAGTTTGATTTCTGAATCTTCGAAGCCTGTTAACGTCGATGCCCAATCTGACCACCGCTCCTTCTCTCCTTCCAAAAGCTGTTTTGCTGCCCGCCAATATCCAATAGGAAGATCATAAAAACAATTAAGACCCAACTTTTTTGCTTCTTTAAATGTACATCTTGCTCCATCTTCATAAGCATAAATCGCCTTTACACCATTTTTAGTAGAACACTTTAATTTAGAAGCTACATATTTATCAAGGTTTCGATATACCGCATCAATAGAAAAAAAACCTGTTTCGTGCCTGGTGAATTTTTTAATTCCTGCCTTTGATGAAATCAGCCGGCCAATTTCACGCCAGGGATATATTTTGGTAACTGGCTGTAGCAAGGGGTCAAATGATCGTCGTCTTATTTCATTTAATAAAGCTGTCGAAGCTAACATATCCCAAAAATCACCGGGAAAGGACGCTATTGATGTTTGAAATTCATATAGAAAATTTGCCTCCATAAAACCTTTGGCAACCGCCCTTACATTGGCATTCCCGGTGGGATGGGAAAGAATCAACCTCGCTGCATCTAGAGATAAAGAATGATTTGGCGACATGCCATGATTTTTAAAAAACTAAAGAGTGCGTTTTACAAAAACTTCATCAGTCATTGTCAATATCCCGGCTTTACATTCCATTAAATACATAACTCTGGTCTTTATAATATTTCGGTTTTATAGCGCTTTCTATTACTGATAAGTATTGCGTTGCAACCGTTTCCGAATAATGCGTTTTAAGGTGCTCGGAAGCAGCCTCTCTGATCTTTTTTTCAAGTGTAACATTATTTAATATCCCCGTAATGCAATCAGTAAGATCATCTATTTCGCCTCGATTAAAAACAATTCCTGCCTTTCCAACAGCATCGGGTAAACCACCTCCATTTGACACGATAGGTAAACACCCGCAAGCCATTCCTTCGAGGGCAACAATACCAAACGGTTCTTCCCAAGTGGATGGTACCAATATGAAGCGATGGCGGTTAAGACATTCAACTAATTCATCACCCTGAATAGCGCCGGTAAAGACAATATTTTTTTCAAGATGAAGATTACTAACCATAGTCTCAAGGGTTTTTCGTTCAGGACCTTCTCCCACAATTGTGAACCAAAGATTTGTATCGTTCTGAGTTCGTTTATCTTTCGCTTTTATCACATTATAAAATGCACGGATTGCTATATCGACTCCTTTGTCAGAAACTAAACGACCTACAAAAACAAAGTCCAGCGTTCTTGGAATATTGAGCAGAATTCTGAATTTAGTTTCCAGATATGGATTTCTGATTATTGTTGATGCGGGCCAACATCGCTTTCGAATTGCATCACTGCAGGCAATAACCCGTTTTGCTCTTTTTAGCCACCAATATTTTAATTTATCCTGCAATGCGAAGCCACTATTTGGAGTTTCTATCCACGTATGAAGAGCTACTACTGAGGGGCGGCGCAAAAATAACGCAGGCCATGATAAACGAAGACAAGGGTTATTTTCAAATATCAAATCAGCCCATAAATGCTGTTGAAAAAGTGTACGTTTATTCGGATTTCGTATCACTTCAAACGGAAAAATCTTATTTGCAGAATCGGTTGACCATGTTACTAAATGAACTTCATGCCCTGCCTTAGAAAAATTAGTGGCTAAAATCTCCGAAACTGTTTCGATACCACCAAAGTCCGGAAAAAATCTATGGGAAAGAAACAAGATTTTAAAAGCCATTGGTATCTATTATAGTTTAATTTGAAAATTGGGTTTCAATATTTCTTAAATCTGACAAGAAGGTTTTTGAAATTTTATCAAGCCTTATATCTTCCCTTGCTTTAAATAAAACTTGCTTTGAACGGCACAGTTGATTTAATTCGGGATCTAATATTACTGATGAACGCAATTCGGAATTAAAAAAACCAATCTCTGCAGAGCTATAATATTTTTGAACATGCGGAGCCGCTATAGGAACCGCATGAGCTAAAAAAGCTGTTACACTACCACTTTTTCCGAGTAAATGCCTTGGCACAGACGTTAAACCTAAAGTACAACGCTGGAGTGCTGCTGATAATGCTTCTGTTGTGAGAAAACCAGTATATCTTATCCTACAATTTTCCAGTTGTTCAATCGTATTTCCTAAGTCTATCATCTTTGATTTCCTTCCACCAATCAATAATACTTCCAATTGCATTTTTCTTTCAATAACCTGTCGTCCAATAGCACCAAGAAATGATATAATTGATTTACTGTTTTCAACCTGGCTAAAAATTCCAATCCTGAAGATATCCTGAGCTTGTTTTTGGTTTCTATCTACGAAACAAATGTTTGAAAATAAAGGAAGCGGTTTTGATGAAGCGAATCCCAGATTTTTCAACCTGAACAGGTAAAACGGAGTATGTGTGTGAATCACCGAAGGCATGAGTGAATGCAACATTTTCTTTATTAAAAATCTTTGCAAAATTGATGTAAACATCAGTTTTACTCCACCATTCTTTTCATCTACCCACATTTCATGAAACATTATATGCACCCGTCTTTTTCTGATAATATTTTTTAAATAAAGCGTGGACATGAAAGGCAAGCCTTTTGAATGAAACGCATATGGAACAAACTGAATACTAATCCAATCCGGAGCAAAAGAGTCTATCCACTTCCGTGTACGGTTAAAGCGTTGTCTCACAGAAAAAGAGAAAGGAATACGTAAAACTGCTACTTCAATATTTCGTGCTTTTTGTATGCCGCAATATTCTTTTTTCAGATGAGTATCATTGATCGCCACTATAACAGCCTGATGACCTTGCACTATTACTTCTGAAGCAAGCATGCGTACATAATCGCCCACTCCATCAAAACCAGGCTCAAGAGATCCGCACAAAAAGGCAATTTTCATTTAAAGTAGAAAGTAAATGGTATATCAGTTTGAAAGTAGATTATCAAGAAATCTCAACGCAACTTTTTTTGTAGTATATTTTTCTATCCATTTATATTGCTGCTCTTGAATTGATTCAAGTTCCATAATAGATTTACTTCTGATCTTTCTTAGCAAGTCTTCTTTATTAAAATAAGGAATACAGTTTGTTTCATCTAATTCAAAGGGAGCGCATAATAGATCCTTGTTCGCAAGATTTTTAAAACATAAAATAGTTCCTTTTGCCGCATATTCATAATGCCTGAGACAATCCCATCCTGCTCTCTTTGAAGTAATACCGAATTTTGATTTTTCTATGTTTGAAAAGTATTCGAACTGGTCATTAAAAGCAGGTTGCCACTTCCCTAATTCTGCTATCCGGCGATCAGCAAACAAATCATTGAGATCTTTATCAACATTATATGCTACAAAATCATTCACTTTATTTTTGAAGGGTATGTATTTGATATGAATTTGCGGAATAGACATTGATATAGGATAAACCGTACCTGGTCTCTTAAAAAATCGGGAAAAAATTTTATTATAAAAAGGAAACCTTTCTTTGGAGAAACCAAATAAACTTGCGGCATTTTGATATTCTCTTTTAAAATACTGAACTCTTCTTGTTTTGTATAAATAAGACCAGG
>Ga0157374_10002333_pt1 | contig 16028 bp, 14 predicted proteins | sample M25metaG_FD_115308 | JGI IMG/M metagenome (GOLD analysis project Ga0157374, IMG submission 115308) | Miscanthus rhizosphere microbial communities from Kellogg Biological Station, Michigan, USA - M2-5 metaG | ecosystem: Host-associated > Plants > Roots > Rhizosphere > Soil | place: USA: Michigan...
GCGAAGCCGTGCTCGTGCACGGTGCCGCCGGGATTCTCGAGGCGCACCAGCACTTGATCTCGATCGTTCGCGACCGCGAGCACGGCGGAGACTTCCTCGCGCAGCGACGCAGCGGCGCTCGCGCGCAGGTCGCCCTTGAAGTCGAGCACGAAGAGACGCGGCCGCGGCGCATCCTGCTTCGCGCGCTCTTTCTCTTCGCGTTTGCGCTCCTTGGTCCGGGCCTTCGCTTCCTTCTTACCGCGCTTGCCGGCCATCGCGCGTTTCACGGCCTCGGCCTCGTCCTCGAAGCGCCGGTTCAAGTGCTCGACGTGCAGGCCGGCGCCATGGCCGCCGCGCCGATTCGCCGCGATCAGCAGAACGATCAGGATGACTATCGCGACGAGCGTCAGGACCTCGGCCAGGAACAGGCCGTACGCGGACAGGAAAGCGCTCACTACGGCGAGAGACCCACGTTGTTCTTCTCGAATACGCGGTCGGCACGATAGCTCGAGCGCACGAGCGGACCCGCGACGACCTCGAGGAAGCCGCTCGCGAGGCCCCACTGTCGATACAGCTCGAACTCTTGCGGCGTCACATAGCGCTCGACCGGCAGATGGTTCGGCGTAGGGCGCAGGTACTGGCCGAACGTCACGACGTCGACCTGGGCGTGCTTCAAGTCGTCGAGCGCCTCGAGGATCTCGTCGTCCGTCTCGCCGAGCCCGAGCATGAGGCTCGTCTTCGTGATCACGCTCGGGCGGAAGCGCTTCGCGTGCGCGAGCACCGCGAGCGTTTGCGCGTAACCCGCGCGCGCGTCGCGGACTCGGCTCGTGAGCCGCCTGACCGTCTCGAGATTCTGCGCAAACACGTCTAGACCGGAGTCTAAAACGATCTCGACGTGCTCGAGGTTGCCCGCGAAATCGGGCGTGAGCGCCTCGACCGCGGTCTCCGGGCACGCGGCTTTGATCGCGCGCACGCAGGCCGCGTAGTGCGCGGCGCCACCGTCGGGGAGATCGTCGCGATCGACGGACGTGAGCACGACGTACTTCAGATTCATGAGCTTCACGGTGCGCGCCGAGTTCTCGACCTCGTCGAGGTCGAGCCAACCGCGCGGATTACCGGTGTCGACCGCACAGAACTGACACGCGCGCGTGCAGACGGCGCCCATCAGCATCAGCGTCGCGGTGCCGTTGTTCCAGCACTCGCCGATGTTCGGACAGATCGATTCTTCGCACACGGTCGCGAGCCGATGGGCGCGCACCGTGTCGCGAAGCTGCTCGAAACGCTCGCCGCTAGGGATCCGGGCTTTGAGCCACGGCGGCTTCGGCTCGCTCGGCGTCGAGCGCCGATCGTCGCGCGCCTTGACTCCGTTCTTGATCGCCGTGAAGCCTTGCTCGGTCTTAAATTTCGTCCCTGTCGCGACGACGCGGATGCCGCGGAACTCGTCCATTCTGCCTGCTAACATTCCGAATCGACGCGCCCGAGTATCGCATGTTTGTCTACGGAGCGTTATGGCACGGTACCGCGCCCCCCGGCCGGAAAGCTCGAAGTACATCACGCCCGAAGGCGCGGCCATTTTGCGGCGCGAGCTCGACGAGCTATGGCGCGTCAAGCGGCCGGCAGTCACCCGCGCCGTGTCCGAGGCGGCGGCGCAAGGCGACCGCTCCGAGAACGCGGAATACATCTACGGCAAGAAGCAGCTTGCCGAGATCGATCGGCGGGTCCGTTTCCTTCGTAAACGGCTCTCCGGCGTGAAGGTCGTCGACCAGCAGCCGAGCGACACGACCAAGGTTTACTTCGGCGCATGGTTCGAGCTGCGCGCGTCCGATGGCAGCCGGTCCGAATATCGGCTCGTAGGGCCCGACGAGTCGACGCACGCGGCGGAATACATCAGCATGGATTCGCCGCTCGGCCGAGCGGTGCTCGGCAAGTGCACCGCGGACACCGTCGTCGTGCGCGCACCCGACGGCGAACAAAGCTACGAGGTCGTGGGTGTGCGCTATCGGTGAAATCGCGGCCAAAAAAAGCCCGGCACGAGGCCGGGCGAGTCACAGGGGGAACCGTAAAAACGGGCTCGTCTATCGCTATTGCAGACGCGCCCAGTTGATCAATCGGACGTCGCTCGAACGCAGATCGAAGTTGCGAGCGAGCAGAGCTTCGATGTCCTTCGTCTCGTAGCGTTGCTCGGTCGGCTGATTCACTTCCACGACTCCGCTGAACTCCTGATCACTGCCCTCGGCAGCTTCACCGGTCAGTACGAAGTGCGTGTAATACTTGACGCCCATGGTGCCAAAGCTTATCGGCCACGCATTGGCGACGTCTGTGATTGGCTCCACAGTTTGTCGTGCGTGATCATCGTCAAAATACGCCCTGGAACCCGCGCCGCTGCTGCGCTCTTGACATATTTTTTCGCGCGCGATTATAGAGAGTGCGGCTTTTTTTGGATGGGCACGCAATGACGTTTGCACGATCGTTTTCGCTCGCCGCTGTCGCGGCGCTCACGCTCGCGAGCGCATCGCTCGCCGTCGCGCAGCAAGACTTGCGCGCGACGCTGTTCGTCGAGGCGGATAAAGCGCGCGCGGAAGCGAAGGCCGCGAACGCGGAGCAGCTCGCTCCGACCACGTATCAGCGCGCGGCTGAAGCCTATGCGGCCGCGGAGAACGACTTGGCGCGCAATCGCGGCCAGGATCGCGTACGCACGGACGCGGCAGCGGCCGCGAAGACGTTCAGGGAGGCGAAGGACGCCGCCGAAACCGCGAGCGTCACGCTCGCGTCGCTCGTCAAGACCCGCGCGGACGCGACCAACGCGAACGCCTCGACTTTTGCGGCGCAGCAATGGACGAGCGCGACCGAGCGCTTCGACTCCGCCGTCAAGCGCCTCGAATCGGGCGACATTCGGGGCGCGCACAGCCGCGCGGACGAGGCCCAGGCGCTCTTTCGCGACGCGGAGCTCACGTCCATCAAGGCGCAATACCTGAGCCAGACGCGCGCGCTGCTCGCCGAAGCGGATCAGGGCCGCGTATCGCGCTTCGCGCCGAAGACCCTCGAGAGCGCGCGTTCCCTCCTCGCGCAAGCCGAGCGGGCGCTGAACGAGAACCGCTACGACACCGACCTTCCGCGCAGCCTCGCGCAGCAGGCTAACTACGAGGCGCGGCACGCGATCTACCTCGCGAAGGTGATCAGCACGATGCGCGAGGACAATCGCTCGACCGAGGACCTGATCCTGAGCTACGAAGACCCGCTCGTGCAGATCGGCGCGGCCGCGGACGAGGTAGTTCAGCTCGACAAGGGCGTCGAGCCGGTCACCAGCGATCTCGTCGCGTATATCGAGCAGTTGCGTGAAACGGCCGCGCGCTCCCAGGCGGACGCGACGGATTCGCGCAAGCGGATCGGAGATCTCGAGGAGGAGGTCCGCAACCTCGATCAGCAGCTCGGCGGCGTGTCGCAGGAACGCTCCGCGCTCGTGCAGCGCGTCGAGGCCGAGGCGCGCGTGCGCGAGCAGTTCGCGACGATCGAAAACATGTTCCAGCGCGATGAGGCGCGCGTGCAACGCGAGGGCAACCGCATGATCGTCCGACTGGTCGGCCTCAGTTTCGCCAGCGGCCAGGCGACCGTTCTGCCGGCGCACATGGAGCTTCTGAAAAAGGTGCAGCAAGCCGCGGACGTGTTCCCGCGCTCGCAAGTCGTGATCGAGGGGCACACCGATTCGTACGGCGACGACGAAGCGAACCTGACGCTGTCGCGGCGCCGCGCCGAGGCGATCGGCGCGTATCTCACCGGCACGCTCGGCGTAGCGGCATCGCGCGTGAGCGCGGTCGGCTACGGCGAGACCCAGCCGATCGCGAGCAACGACACGCCGCAGGGCCGTGCGCGCAACCGCCGCATCGACGTGATCATCGAGCCGCAGCTCGACCAGTAGGCGCGCCATTGGGCGCGCGCTCGATGAACTCGCCGACGATCTCGGCCAGCGTGCGCTGGAATAGATAGCCGTAGGCCTCGTGCGTGTTGAGCCCGGAGGCGCCGCGAAAGCAGTTCGTCAGATCGACGTGGTCCTCGATCGATTCGACGAGGCCGAGATCGAGCATCTCCCGGAAGCGCGGCTCGAGACGCGGCTGTAGCGCGGTCGTGTCGGCGCGCGCCGTGAAATTCACCCAGCGCGCGATGTTCCTGGGGTAGGCGTCGGCGCCGCGCTCGTTCGTGCCGCGCAATCTGCGGCGGATAACGTGCGTCGCGAGCGGGCTGCCGAGCGTCATGAACAAGTCGACGCGCGGGCTCGCGCCCCGCTCGCGCGAGAGATCCCACAGCGTGTCGTAGCAGATCACCGAGCCCAGGCTGTGGCCGATCAGCAGCACGCGCGCGCCCGCGGCCCAGGCGGACTCGAGCGCCTCGCGCACGAGCGCGCGGATTCGCGTGCCGATGCCGTCGCTGTCGCGCTGATAGCGGCTCACGTCGCGGAGCTGCGCGCGGATCGCGGAGTTGGCGAGCCGCGCGAGGAGCGGCACAGCATCGCCGGCGGTGCGTACGAGGAAGTCGAGGCGACGCGACCACGACGCGATCTCGCGCCGGTCTTCCGTCGTCGCCTCCTGCGTCAGCAAGCGATCGATGCCTGCGAGGTCGAGCGAAATGTCGCGATCCGCGGGATAGAAGAAATGCGTCCACGCGACCAGCACGAACGCGTCCGGCTGCGCCGCGAGGATGCTCGCGGCACGCGGCCGTGCGCGCTGAAGCGCCGCCAGAAGAACGCGGAAGAGCTGCGCGCGGTACACGTCCGCCGCCGGCTTCGGCGCCAATCCCGGAACGAAGATGACGCGAGCGTCAGTCAATCCGTCTCACTTTGTCGCCGGACGGACGACGTCGAACCTCGGCAAAGTGAGACACCTTGTGTGAACCCGCGCTATATTCGTTCGCCCCGAAGTACGACGACTGCCGAAGGAGAATAGAGTCGTGCGCTATCTACACACAATGGTCCGAGTGACCGACCTCGAGGCGTCGCTCGATTTCTACTGCCGCAAGCTGGGTCTCAAGCAAATCCGCCGGATGGATCACGAGAAGGGTCGCTTCTCGCTCGTGTTCGTCGCGCCCGAGGGGCAAGAGGAAGCGCAGATCGAGCTCACGTACAACTGGGATCCGGAGCAGTACACGGGCGGGCGCAACTTCGGCCACGTCGCTTACGAGGTCGACGACATCTACGCGACGTGCAAGCAGCTCATGGACGCGGGCGTGACGATCAACCGTCCGCCGCGCGACGGCAAGATGGCGTTCGTGCGCTCGCCGGACAACATCTCGGTCGAGCTGCTCCAGAAGGGCGACGCGCTGCCGAAGGCCGAGCCCTGGGCGTCGATGCCGAACACCGGCGTCTGGTGACAGCAATGATGAACTACGCGAAACCCACCGGAGCGAAGGCCGAAACGATCGAGACGCTAAGGAAGCACTACGTCTAGCCGAGCTCGCGGTACGCGACGCGGAAGTTGCCCGTCTCGACCTCGGAGTCGTTGGTGTCCTTGAAGATCACGCGGTTACGCCCTTCGCGCTTCGCCTGATAGAGCGCTTCGTCCGCGGTCTGGATCGCACCGTTCAAGCTGCGCGTCGAGCCCGCTCTCGCGAGCGCCACGCCGACGCTCACGGTCACGTGCTTCGCGGCGATCGAGCCCGCGTGGGAAATCAGCAGGTCGAGCACGTCGGCGCGAATCTGCTCCGGTAGCGCGCGCGCATAGTCGTCGGGGGGTCCGTAGAGCACGAGCACGAACTCCTCGCCGCCATAACGCGCTAGGAAGTCGAACGGCCGCTTCGCGCAGCGCGAAATGCTCGATGCCACTTTCTTCAAGCAGTCGTCGCCGGCCTGATGGCCGTAGAGGTCGTTGTAGATTTTGAAGTAGTCGATGTCGACGAAGATGATCTCGAGCGCGACGTCCTCGCGCCGCGACTGCCGCCAAACGCGCCCGATGTAGTCGTCGAAGATTCGACGGTTGTACAGCCCTGTGAGGCCGTCGCGCTCCGCGAGCTCGTTCAAGAGACGCGTCTCGAGGAAATTGGTGCGCAGCGCGTGCTCGAGGTTGTAGGTGGCGATGCCACCGATCACGGCCGCGGCGCCGAGCATCGCCGTCATGTAGTACAGCTCGCTCAGCGGCAGTCCGAGAAAGACGCCCATGACGAAATGCGTGAGCACGAGCATTGCGGCGATCGTGATCGCGATGTCGAACAAGAGACCGAGAAATAGGCATGCGTACAGAATCACGAGCACGAGCCCAGCGAGCACGTAGGACTGTCCGTGCAGCGCGGCGAGATCCGCGATATACGTGACGACGAATCCGACGAGCGTGACGCCGACCGCCGCAACCTCCGTGTAGTAACGGCGCGCGCCGGGCAACGAGATCGCGATGCCGATTACCGCCACGATCGGGCACAGCACGCCGAGCCGCAACGTGTTGAGCTCGGTAGTCTGCGAGCCGAGGATCAGATCGATGCTCGTGACCGCGAGCACGAGAATCAGCGCAATGAGCCCCGATAGCCGCGCGCGCGGCAGATTCTGCGCGATGTAAAAGTCGCGAAACTCCTTCTCCAGCAACGCACCGGAAAAGCGCAACCTCGCGAAGCCGCGATGCAGCTGGTCGGCGAACGGCGAGCCGTGGCTCCCCGGATCGAGCTTGGGGGATTCCATAAAACGAAGTAGGTGCTACCGGGGGTGGAAGGATGCACTCTACACGAGGGGATTTCCCTAACGTAATTCACAGTGCGAGCGTCGAGCCCGCGCCTTGTTCGGCGCGGCCCTCAGCGGTAGAGCGGCAGCAAGGGCTCTTCTTTGCCGGTCGTCTGCCGCGCGTGGGCCGCGTCGAGCTCCTTGAGCGCGGCCGCGAGGGCGCGGCCGTCCCAGCGGCCGGGCGCCGCGCCATAGATGTGCGCCTCGAGAGCCAGGATCTCGTGCGCCGCGGGCTCGGGCAGCTCCGACGCGAGCGCGCCGAGGCTACGCGGCGGCGCGGCGAAGCGCGCCTCCGCCCAGGCGAGCAGTGCGCGCCGCGCAGCGTCCGCGTCCCCCGCAGTGCAGGCCGCGAAGACGTCGGCGAGTCGCTTGCGCTCACTCTGCGGCCGCTTTGCGCCCGTGCGCGCTGCGTGCTTGTCGGGAGCCTGAACGCGGCGCGCCGCGACCGAGCGCCACCATGCGAGCGCCGTCGCGAGCCAGCCGAGCGCGAGCACCGCACTCGTGGCCGGCCAGAAGGCGCTGCGCGGCGCAGTCGCTTGTGCGACCGCCGGCGCGCCTTCGGACGACTGCGCAGGCGCGGCGCTCTCCGCGCTCGGCGCTACCGCGAAGTTGCGTTCCGGCAGAGACGCGATTTCCCAGGCCTGCGACTTCACGTTGAACCAAGGCAGCTCGAGCTTCGGCAGCGTGATCGAGCCGGGCGTCTGCGCGATCACCGCCATGTTCACCGTGCGCTTCGACTTGAAGCCTTCTGGCGTCACGTCGTGCGACAGCTCGGGCTGATCTGCGTATTGGCGAATGCCGGCTGGCTGCGGCAGCACGAGCTCCGGCAGTTGCGTCTCGAGCAAGCCGTCCGCTTCGATGGTGACCTGGCGCGAGCGCGGAATTCCGACGGTGAGGTCGGCCGAGTCGTCGCTCCATTTCTCGCTGAGCGCGATGCGCTGCGCCGGCAGCCATACCGCGTTCGGGAGCGACGCTGGCGGCGGCACGGCGGGCTGCACCGCGAGCTCGAGCGTGCTCGAGCGGAATCGCGACACGCGCGAGAAGCCGCGATCGGGAATCACCATCGCCTCGAAGGTCGCGGGCCCGACGGTCAACCTGCCCGCCTGCTGCGGAAAAATCGCGTAACGGCGCTCGCGCACGACGAACGCACGCCCGCCGCGGTCCACAGAGTACTGACTATCCTCGCCGAGCTTCTCGATGATCGCCTCGCCGCCCGTGATTTCGGGCTGCGTCAGCGTCGCTCGGCCCGTGCTCACGCCGATGAACAGGCGCAGCGTAACCACGACTTGGGACTGCGCGTACGCCGTCGATGGCTGCGCCTCGAGCTCGATGAAGATGTCGGCCGGCACAGCGCTCGCGGTTGGCGGCGGCGTGACGCGCAGCGCAACCGTGTTCGTCTGGAGCGCGCCGACCCGCACTTGCGGCAGTGTGTACTCGCCGGCCTTCTTCGGCATCAGCTCGAAGGTCCAGGTCGTCATCTCGGACGCGCGGCCGTTCACGATGCCGACGCGCTTCTCGCTCGAGCTCGCGAGCACGTCGAACTGCTGCTTTATCGCGCCGAGCTCGGGATCGCCGCGCACCGAGCCCTCCGCGCGAATCGTGTACGTGAACGACTCGTTGTCGTGGATCACCGGCCGATCGACGCTCGCGACGATCGACGGTTGCTGCGCGTGCGCGACGAACGCGCCGAGCGCGACCAAAAACAGCACGGCTAGCCGGCGACTCACCACGGCTTAGCCTGCGAGTCGTTGGCAACCGGCTTGCCGTCTTGATCGACTCCAAGCCTTTGATACTGATAAAGAAACTTGCGCCGCAACAGCCCGCCGGGATCTTGCGGAATCCGCCGCAGCCACTGCTCCGCGGCCTGCTCGTCGGCCCAATGCTCCGCGTCCTTCGAGTCCGCCGCGCGGCCCTGCTCCTGCTGCTGTGACTGATCGTTCGCGGCTTGCTGCTGCTGCCCGTTCTGCTCCTCGTCGCCGGGCTGCCGCTGATTCGGCGAATCTTGGCCGTTGCCTTCCTTCGAGTCGCCGCTCGACTGCTCTCGCTCCTGATCGCCGCGGCTTTGCGCCTGATCGTTGGACTGCTGGTCGTCGCGTTTCGCGCCGCTCGACTGGCCTTGCTGATCCTGATTCTGGTTTTGCTTCTGCTGGCCGCCTTGCGGCTGATCCTGCTTCTGCGGCGGCGGATGCTTCTCGAGATAATCCTTTACGAGATCGCGGTTGTACGCGGCGTCCGCGTGCTGCGGATCGAGCTCGAGCGCGCGATCGTAAGCCGCGATTGCGTCCTCGAGCTGGCCGGCCTTCACGAGCGCGTTGCCGCGGTTGTAGTTGCCGTCGGGCGTGTCGATGCCGGTGAGCGACGTCGCGCTCTCCGGAAACTTCTGAGCACGGTACTGCGCGGCGCTGCGCCACTGCGGATCCTCGAACAGCTGCGCGGCGCGCTCGTTCTGCTGCTGCTGCAACGCCTCGTAGCCGCGCTGATCGGGTCGATGCCAGAGGCTCGCCCAATCGAACGCGTGCGCGCGCGGCGTCGGGAGCAGCAGGAGCACCGCCCACCCCGCGATCCAGCCGCGCCGGAACGAAAGCGCGAGCAGCGGCAACACCGCGAGCACGAGCCAGCCGCCGCGGTCGCGCCAGATGTCGGCCTTCTGTTGCTCGCTCTCGGACGCGAGCGATGCCGCGCCGGGCAGCGCCGCGGGCGGAAACAGCGCCCCGAGATCGCGATCGTCGGGCGCGAGGCGCGCGAAGCGCCCGCCGCCCGCCGACGCGACGCGCTGGAGGCCCGCGACGTCGAGCTGCGGCACCACGACCGCGCCCTGGCTGTCGGTCACGAACCCGCCCTCGGCGCGCGGAATCGGAGCGCCCTGCTCGGTGCCGACCGCGAGCACGCTGACATTGAACCCTTCGCCGCGCAGCTTGCCCGCGAGATCGACGTCGGCGGGGACGACGTCCGCATCGGTGATCGCGAGGATGTCACCGGCGCGCAAGCCCGTCTGCCGCAACAGAGACGCGGATTTGCTGAGCCCCGACGCGAGCGAGCTGCCCTGCGTCGGCATGATCGAGGTGCTGACTGCGCCTACGAGCGAGCTGATGGTCCGCGTGTCGGTCGTGAGCGGCGTCACCGTGAACGCGTGCGTCGAGAACACGACGAGCGCAGTCTGCCCGGCGGTGCGCCGCTCGAGCAGATCGAGAACCTTAAGACGCGCGCGCGCGATCCGCGACGGCTCGACGTCACCGGCGTCCATCGAGCGCGACAGATCGAGCGCGACGACGAGCGCTTCCTCCGACCGGAACGCGGGAACGGGCAACCGCTCCCAGGTCGGGCCCGCAAGCGCGACGAGCGCGAGAACGGCGCACCCCGCAAGCGCAATCAGCGGCCAGCGACTCTCGCGCAGCACCTCGGGCTCGGCGAGCACGTGCGCTCGGAGCCCCGGATCGACGAGCGTTCGCCAGCCGCCCCCTTCGGCGCGGCCGCCCACGACTCGCCAGATCAGCCAGAGCGCGACGGGCAGCAACGCGAGCCACCAAGGCCGCAAAAAGTGGAACTCATCCATGGCTGACCTTGCTCCGTAACGCAACGGCCGGCGCGCGTGCGTGCCACCAGCCCGCGGCGATCGAGCCGAACGCCGCCGCGAGCGCGAGCACGAGCGCAGCGCCGAGCGGCCAGTAGAAAAGCTCGGCGACGGGCCGGAACCCTCGCTCGTCGGAGGCCGCGGGCTCGAGTTGATCGAGCACGCCATAGATCTTTCCAAGCTCGTCGGCATCGCGAGCGCGGAAGTAGCGCCCGCCGGTTTTGTTCGCGATCGCCGTCAACGTCGTCTCGTCGAGGTCGGAAGATGGATTGATCTGACGCAAGCCGAACAGCGAGCGCACCGTGATCGAGTCTGCGCCGATGCCGATCGGGTAGATCACCATCTTGCGCTGCGCCGCGAGATCGGCGGCCTTGAGCGGCTCGACCGAGCCTGCGGTGTTCGCGCCGTCCGTGAGCAAGATCAGCACTCGGCGTCCGGCGTCGACCTTCGCGTCGTCGAGCGTCCGAATCGCGAGGCCGATCGCGTCGCCGATTGCAGTTTCCTTACCGGCGAGACCGATCGCCGATTCGTCGAGCAGCGTCTCGACGGTCTTGCGGTCGAAGGTCAGCGGCGCTTGCAAGTAAGCCTCGCGGCCGAACAGGATGAGCCCGATCCGATCGCCGACGCGCCGCTCGATGAACTCGCGGCCCACCGACTTGATCGCGGTGAGCCGGTCGACCCAAGACCCACGCAGCTGCATGTCCTGCTCTTCCATGCTTCCTGAGAGATCGATCGCGACCAGAAGGTCGCGGCCGGTCATCGGCAGCGCCATCGCTTCGCCGACGTACTGGGGGCGGGCCGCAGCGAGCACCGCGAGAATCCAAACCGCGCCGAGCACCGCGAGCCGCCATTCCTTGCGCAGCGCGATGCCGCGCAAGCCCGCGAGGTCCGCGAACTCCGCCGCCGAAGGCACCTTGAGCGCGGACTCGCGCTCGAGCGCGTCGCCCGGCACGAGCTTGCGGATCAGCCACGGCAGCGGTAACGCGATCAGCACCCACGGCCACGCGAGCGTCCACATGGCTTTAGGCTCCGCCCGCCGCGGACGCGCGCCCGAATCGCTTCGCCGCGGCGCGCTCACCGCGGTGCGCGGCGCGCCGCCGCGGCCGTTGCGCCTTGAGCCAGTCGGCGCAGAGCGCGGTCAGATCGAGCGCCTGCCGGCGCTCGATCGTGTCGGGCCGCGCATACGGCGCCGCGAGCAACAGGCGGCCGGCGCCGCCGCTGAATTCGTCGCGCTGCCAGCGGCTGTCGAGATAACGGAGCCAGCGTTGGCCGATCAGCCCGGCGACCTCGTCGGAGTCCGGCCGCTCGGTTATGCCGCCGACGGCGCGCAACGACGCGACGCTCTGTTGATCGGCCGTCGTCATCGCGAAGCGCCGCAGCGTCGTCGATACGCGCTGCAAGCACTCCACGGGCTCTGCGCCCTGCTCGAGCGCGGCACGAACCTTGGCCGTAACGCGCAGCGCAGCGCGCCGATGACGGCCGCTTCGGTAGTAAAGCGCGAAGGCGGCGAGCCCGGCGAGAGCGAGCGCGGCGAGCAGCCACCAACCCGGCGCGGGCGGCCACCATGCGATCAGACCCGGCAAGTGGATGTCGCGAAGTGCGAGCTGCGCGGCGTCGTTCGGGTTCATCGCTGCCGAAACTTCTGCGCGAGCAGCGCGCGCGCGTCAGCGTGCGTTGCGCATTCGAGCAAATGGACGCCGGGACGACTTGCGAGCGAGCGCAGCGCGTCGGCGCGCGCCGCGAAGCGCTCGCGGTACTTGCGCCGCAACGCGTCGTTCGAAGTCTCGATCGACAGCGTGCGACCCGCGCTCACGACGCGGTAGCGGCCCGGCGGCGGCAGCTCCGCCTCGATCTTGTCGAACACGTGCACGAGCACGAGATCGCAGTGACCCGAGAGCTCGCGCAGATGCCGCTCGGCGTCGGCGCCGAGGCGCCGGAAGTCGCTGATCAAGAAGATCAGGCTGCCGGGCCGCGCGACGCGCGTGAGCCTGAGCAGCGCGTGATCGGCGTCGGTATCCGGCGCTTTCGAACGCGCCGCCGCGTCCCAGAGCGAGTCGGCCGAGATCTTCTGGAACAGCCGCAGCGCCGCGCGCATCCCGAGAGCCGGGCGCAGCTCGTGATGCTCCGTCTCGGTGAATACGAGACCACCGAGCCGGTCGCCGTTCGCTATGGCGCTCCACGCGATCAACGCCGCGATCTCGGCGGCGCGCACTCCCTTGTAGGCGCCGCGCGTCGCGAACAGCATCGGCCGCCGCAGGTCGAGCCACACGAACACCGGGCGATTCCGCTCCTCGCGGAACACTTTCGTGTGCGGCTTGCCGGTGCGCGCCGTGACGCGCCAATCGATCGTGCGCAGATCGTCGCCGGGCTGATAGAGACGCGATTCGTCGAACTCGACGCCGCGCCCCTTGTACGGCGAGAGATGGCCGCCCGACGCCGCGACGCGCACGCGCGGCGCCGTGAGCCGCACGGCCTCCCCGGCCGCGCGTAAGCGCAAGAGATCCGCGAGCGCGACCCGCACCGGCGACTGCACCGCTTGCGCTGGCGCCGCCATGCGGTCAGGGGACTCCGATCCGCTTGAGCAGCGTGTCGACCAGCTCGTCGGGAGTGCGGCCCGACGCCTCGGCCTCGAAGCCGAGGAGGATGCGATGGCGGAGCACGTCGTGAGCGATCTCTTGCACGTCTTCCGGCGTCACGAAATCGCGGCCCGCGAGCCACGCGTGCGCGCGCGAGCAGCGATCGAGCGCGATCGTCGCGCGCGGGCTCGCGCCGTAGCGCAGCACGCCTTTCATGTCGTCGCCATAGCGCTCGGGCTGACGCGTCGCGAGCACGATCTGCACGATGTATTCCTGCAGCGGATCCGACAGATGCAGGTCGAGCACCTCGAGCCGCGCCGCGAGCACCTCGCGCTGCGTGAGCACGTCGGGCGCGGTGAACAGCGTCTCGTCCGTCGCGGCACGCTTCTGCTCGGCGCGATTGAGCGCGAGGATCGCGCGCTCGCCGGCCGCGTCGGGATAACCGATTAGAACGTGCAACAAAAACCGGTCGAGCTGCGCCTCCGGCAGCGGATAGGTGCCTTCCTGCTCGATCGGGTTCTGCGTCGCCATCACCATGAACAGCGCGGGCAGCGGATACGTCACCGAGCCGACGGTGATCTGACGCTCGCCCATCGCCTCGAGCAGCGCGGATTGCACTTTCGCCGGCGCCCGGTTCACCTCGTCGGCGAGCACCAAGTTGTGAAAGAGCGGCCCCTCGCGAAACACGAACGAGCCGTCCTGCGGCCGGTAGATCTCGGTGCCCGTGAGATCGGCCGGCAAAAGATCGGGCGTGAACTGCAAGCGATGGAAGTCGCCTTCGATGCTGTGGCTCAACACCTTGATCGCGCGCGTCTTCGCGAGACCGGGCGCACCCTCGACGAGCAAATGACCGTCGCACAGCAGCACGACGAGCATCCTGTTGAGCAAGCGTTCTTGACCTACGACGAGACGTTTCAGATGCGATTCGAGCTCGAGGAACTTTTCTTGCAGCGACATGGACTTGTCTTAGACCTAAAGCGGGCCATTCTACCCCGCGTGCCGGGGGGATTCGTTACGAAACGTAAAGATTAGAGTCGCCAAAGCGTCATCCGATCGACACGGAGGTTAAACGCGGCGGGCCGAATCTAGCGGCTGATCCCATCGCCACCCCGTCCGTCATTGGCCGCCGAGAGGCGGCCAATTTTTTCAGGGTCTGCGGCCGAATTGACCGCCGGGACCTCCGCCAGGGCCACCGCCGATGCCGATCGGGCCGCGCGGAATCACGAGCTGCACGGTCTGCTGGTTGCGCTGCACCTCGAGCGTGACGGATTGACCCGGCGTGCCCTGCAGCGTGAGGTCGGTGAGATCGGCCATGTTGAACACCCGCTGCCCCGCGTAGCTCGTGATTTGATCGCCGGGCTGCATCCCGGCTTTCGCGGCCGGCGAGCTCGGCAGAACGTTGAACACGCCGACCGTCGTGGGTCGTCCTTGCGCCTGCAGATACTTCTCGTAGTCCCTGTCACCGAGCTCGCTGCGCAGAGTTTGCTCGGGACGCAACTGCCCGGCGTCGACGTTCTCGCCGCGCCGTTGCGCGTACTGCGCCTGCATCGCTTGTAACTGGAGCTCCGAGCGACGCTGCTCGATCCAGGCCGCGCGATCCGGCGAGAAGCCGCCCTCCTCGAGCACCGAGACGCGCTGCTCGGGCGTTTGCGGCCGGAAATTGCGCGCCGAGCGCTGCGCCTCCGCCTGAGCTTGCGCCTGCGGCGTGCCGTCGGCAGACGCACCCCGCGTCGAATCGCGCGACTCCGCGTCGGCACCGCGCGCGACCGGAGCGCCCGAATGCAGCTCCTCGAGCTCCCGTCCGAGCTCGCCGACGCGCTGCTCGAGCGCCGTGCGCTTCTCGATCTCTGCGCCGAGTTGCCGCTCGAGCTCGACGATGCGCCCAGGCAGCTCGCTCGGCGCCGGCGGCGATTCGGCGAGTCGACTCGGCTCCGCCGTGGACGAGGGTCCCGCAAGCCAGTACACCGCGGCGAGCCCCGCCGCGAGGCCCGCGCCGATCAGCAACACCGTCCTCACCATCCCCGTCTCCGTTCGCGAAGCGCCGCCGCCGTCCTTGGGCGCCCGCGTCGCGAGCACACCGTCGATGCCGTTTGACTCTGCGCCGCGCGCGCGGGTTCAATGCCCGCAACTCCAGGCCCGGTCGAGTCGAACGATACGCCGAGGGAACATGCGAATCGATTGGCTCAAGTGGTTCGCGCTCGTGATTCTCGCATTGCTGCTGGCCGCCGCGACCGCTGTGCTCGTCGCGCGCGCGTCGCTACCGCGCCGTGAGGGCGAGGCCGTCGTGCCGCGGCTGAGCGCGCCGCTGGCAATCGATCTCGACGCGCGGGCGGTGCCGCGAATTCACGGCGCGAGCTTCGAGGACGTGCTGCGCGGCGAAGGCTACATGCACGCGCAAGAGCGGTTCTTTCAGATGGACCTGTTGCGCCGCTCGACCGCGGGGGAGCTCGCGGCGTTGATCGGGGCGCGCGTGCTGCCGCTCGACCGGGCGCAGCGGCCGTTCGATTACCGCCGACGCGCGCACGAGCTGCTCGCGCGGCTGCCGGCGCGCGAGCAGGTTTGGCTCGCGGCATACACCGACGGCGTGAACGCGGGACTCGCGGACCTTCGCTCGCGGCCGCCCGAGTATTGGCTGCTCGGCTCGCGGCCCGACGCTTGGCGGGCCGAGGACACGCTGCTCGTCGTGCTCGGCTTCTACACGCGCTTGTCGAACAACGACGTCTACGAGCGGCCGCAGGGCGTGCTGCACGCGGCGCTGCCCGAAGCACTCTACGAGTTCTTGACGCCGTCGACTTCGCGCTTCGATCGGCCGCTCGTCGGCACGGAGGCCGATCCGACAGCGGGCTACGCGCCGGTGCCGATCCCGGGGCCCGAGATCGTCGACTTGCGCACGCGCTCGGCGCAGAGCCGCGGGCCCGCGCGTCGTGTCTCGCCGCCGCTGCTCTCGCCCGCGTCGAACCAGTGGGCGCTCGCCGCGCAACGCGGCGCGCGCGGCGGTGCGCTGCTCGCGAACGACCCGCACCTCGAGCTTCGCCTTCCAAACCTGTTCTACCGCACCGAGCTCGAATGGCCGGACGGTGCCGTACGCGGCGTGAGCATTCCGGGCGTCCCCGGTGTGCTGCTCGGTGCGACCTCGACGCTCGCGTGGGGTGCGACGGTGAGCAACGCCGACCAAGCCGACTGGGTCGTGATCGACGTCGACGCGCGC
>Ga0157374_10002334_pt1 | contig 16027 bp, 13 predicted proteins | sample M25metaG_FD_115308 | JGI IMG/M metagenome (GOLD analysis project Ga0157374, IMG submission 115308) | Miscanthus rhizosphere microbial communities from Kellogg Biological Station, Michigan, USA - M2-5 metaG | ecosystem: Host-associated > Plants > Roots > Rhizosphere > Soil | place: USA: Michigan...
AAGGTCGAACGCCTCAAAGAGAATATCAACGCGATCAATGTCGAGTTGAGCGACACGGATCTCGAAGCGATCAAAAAGGCGCTTGCACATATCGACGTACAAGGTGCGCGTTACCCGCGACGAATGATGGAACAGTTGGGCCGATGACGTAAGAAGTTCCACGATCCGGCGACACCAACGTGCAATAGTGCGTCAGCAGTTTTCAGACAACAATCTCGCAGTCGTTTCACTTTCACTTGATTGCGAGAGGCACGCATGGCCACTTCGACTTCTGACGCGCAACTCCTCCTAAATCGTGTATCGCCCAGCTGCTGGCGCGTGGCGTTCAACAATCCGCCGCTCAACATGATGGGGCCTGAGTTCGTGCTTGAGTTTCGGTCCATCATCTCAGCCATCGAGAACGACGAACATCTCAAGGTCGTCATCTTCGAGAGCGCCGTCGACGACTTCTTCCTGAATCACTCCGACTTCCGCGGCAAGCTCGAGGACCTGACGAGTATCTCGCAGGGTCCTACTGGTCTTGAGGCATGGCCCGATATTCTAGTGAGGCTGACGCGCGCGCCCGTTGTCTCGATCGCGAAGATTCGTGGTCGCGCGACGGGGAACGGTAGCGAACTCGCCCTTGCATGCGACATGAGCTTTGCAAGTCGCGAGAAGGCGATTCTCTCGCAATGGGAAGTGGGTGTCGGCCTGGTCGCCGGCGGCGGACCGATGGCTCGCCTCCCCAGAATGATCGGGCGCAGCCGAGCGCTGCAGGTGTTGCTTAGCTCCGACGACATCAACGGCGAGACGGCAGAGTTCTTCGGTTACGTGAATCAATCGCTGCCCGATGCAGACCTGGACGCCTTTGTAGACGATCTCGCAATGCGCATCGCCACATTCGACAAATGGGCGATTGCAAACACAAAGCGACTGGTCAATGAAGCGAGCTTGCCGCCCGACGTAGAAATTGCCGCGGGATGGGACGCTTGCATGACCTCGATCGTCCGCCCCGCGGCGCAGGAGCGTATCAAGGCACTCGTCGCGCAGGGATTTCACGAGCCCGGCGATGTCGAAAACCGCCTCGGATTCCATGTGGGACGACTTGGTCTCTGATGATTCCCAGAACCCTAGTCAGCTGACCCGTTCGACTCGTCTGGGCCGCGGTTAACTAACCACAGCGCCACCGCAATGAGGACTCCTCCAGCAACTTGCAGCATCGAAATGATCGTGCCGAAGACTGCAATAGATAGAAGCGTGGCGAACAACGGCGCGAGAAACAGAAAGCTGCTCGTGCGGATTGCTCCGCCACGACTCAGCGCGATAAACCATAGGCCAAACGCTGCCGTAGATCCGGGAACAGCGAGCCAGGCAAACCACAGCCATTCGGTCATACTGTTCCGCTCCGGCCATCGCTCACCAAGCGTGTAAGCAATCGCTATTATCACCAGAGAACCTATCAGCATTTGCCAGAACGTTAGCGCCCAGGGTGAAAGGGACAAGCGTGCACGTTTCGCCACGATCGTCGCCGCGGACCAACAAAAAGCTGCGGCCAAACACACCGCGGGACCTAGCCACATGGGCGCCTCGTCCGGGTTGATGCTCCGATCGCGAATGCCGATGGCAAGTGCTACACCAACCACGCCCAGGACTAAACCGCCATATCGCGCGGAACTCATGACATCGCCAAGCCACAAGCGACCAGCCAACGCGACCCAGATGGGACTCGTGCTCATGATGATCGCGGCGACGGATGCCGGCATCCAACGCAGACTTGTGAACAGTAATGTCATTACGCCAGTCGTTTGCAACAGCCCGATCAGAACGACGAGCGCGACTTCTCGCCCTGACAGTCTCCACAATGGGCTCGAGCGAGGGCGTTCGGCAACAACAAAAGGTAACGCGGCGATCGCCGCCGCCAAAAGTCGAAAACCCGCCAACAGAACGGCAGGAACGCCTGCGTTAATCAACACCTTGCCGGCGACGAAAGACGAGCCGAATAGAAAGGTCGAAGCAAATAGCGTCGCATAAAACGACCATTCGGCTCGTGATCTTTTCGCGCTCAATGCAAGTAGTCTCTTCTTTCTCAGCCAGGAGTATCACGCGATATTCGACCTGCGGAAATAATTCGAAGGTCTCGTACGCGGCAGCGCCAGTTGTCTGCCTGGCCACTGAGTCGGACGTATGCTCATATCCAGCGTCTAAAAACGTTCTTCCAGGATTCGAAGTACTCCTTCAACTTGCTGGCAGGATTGAGGCGCACGCCGATATTCGACTGCCGGACCGCGCCTTTTACCCATTATCATCCATGGACAGGTGAGTGGCGGTAGTCACTTGTCTCAAATCGTTGATGCGCTCGCTGATTTTGAGCGCGGTTTTCGAAGGGGCTGTTCGAATAGTGCATAGACCAAATGCTCAGTTCTCTTTCTTCAAGATTTGAAAAAAAGATGCTGTTCAAACTTTTTGAAGCACCTCACTGTCCTCGAACCAACCTTGCGTCACCACGTGCGTCCGAACCGCATCAGGATTCGCCGAATACATCACAAGCGCCAGACTTTCACGCGTGCGGCTGCAAGTGACATAGAACAGGCGCCTGGTACGATCGACGCCCGTCTCTTTACCTTCTTTGACGTTCTTGATATCGGTTGCCGAAATCGATTTGGCACCCATGAGCTTGTCGTAGTCGAACATGAAGCCTCGTGCGTCCCCATCATCCATCAACACCATCACTCGCTCAAATTCCAATCCTTTGACGCCTTGGTGCGTATCGAATGGAGCCAAGTGCGCGACATAGTCGGCATACGGAGCGATCTCCGAAAACGAGCAATCCAAGAACGCAACGAGCGCCGCGATATCCTCTTTCAGAGGATCCGCCTGTTCATCGTCTGGCGCATCGGCAAAACCTGTCTTCGTTGCGATGGCCGTCTTGAGTGCGTCGGGGAGCGCGAATAGTCCGGAGGCTGCAACCGCTTCGGCGATTGCTCCGCATTTGGGTTCACCGGCAGCCCACAACGACATGAGATTGTCGACTGCCTTCTGCGCGCTGCGCAGTTGCTCAATCGGATTCGCATGCCCCTTCAACGTTTCTCTCGCAAGCAACGACGAATGCTCGCGTATCAATCTGGCGGTCGCGAACTTATCACCCTTCTTTTGAGCGCTCACGAGCGGCAATACCTGCTGCGCAAAAAAACGTGTAGGTGCAAAAGACCCATCGAGAAATGCGGTGCGAAACCCTTCAACAGGCGCCAACGATTCGAACATCGTTAGAAAACCCATCCGTCGAGCGGCCATGTGGTGCTCAAGTGTGAGCATTTTGCATGCGTTGATTTCGTGCCACTTTGGATCACCAGTGATTTGCGCCATGAATCCGCGAACGCGTTGTTCTAGTGCAGGCTTGTCCGGTGAGTCGGCCGGAAACACAAAAAGGCGCGCCCAGCCTTCCGGCGAATCTTCCCGTGGCACTTGCTGGTGGCCGTCCGCATGCGCTCGGATGCCATTGATAAGGCGCACGACGCGCTGCGGACACCGGTGATTGAGCTTCTTTTCGGGCTTTCGCCATTCCGCAGGAATTTCGTTCTCGATGCGCTCCTTCCCGTCCGGGTAAATGCGCTGCATGGTGTCCCCAATCAGGCCGAGACAGAACCGGGCAGCGTGCGCCTTCTGGACGGTGAAGAGCGCGTCGATCAGCGCGCGACTTGTGTCCTGACTCTCATCGATCAACAAAAACGGAAACTTTTCGACGAACAATCGTTGCATGAGCGGTTTGGTCAGCAAGAAAGTCGAAAAGAGTTTGATGACCTCAGCGTGATTTAATGAATCGCGCTCGTGGTTATCGCCGTTAGGGTTGTAGATAAACGATATGGTCGCATCAATCCGCTCTAGGCGGCGCTGCTTAGATTCGATTTGCGCCTTTCGTGCCGCCGATGCCTTGGTGCCCGCGCGGCCCTTGCCTTCTTCGCTTTGAAGTTCACTGATTTCGCGACGCAAGTTGTCTTTTAGCCAGGTACGAATGTCCGCGTTCAATCCCTGAATTTGCAGCCAGGCAAAACTGTGAATGGTCTTCACCACGAACAGCGGATCGTATTCGGTACGGCGCGTGATCTCGTCACAAGCAGCGTTGGTAAAAGTAATCACGGCCACTTGTCGTCCGCGCAGAAGCAATGTTTCTCGATAGTTTTTGGCGAGGTGCTTCAGTGCATTGACGAGCGAGCGTGTCTTGCCTGATCCGGCGCCTGCGAACAGGAAAAAACTTTCCGGCTTTTCCAGGCTGAGACAAGCGGTCAACTCCTGTTCGACGTGATCATCGAGCGTGAGATTTGACGGCGCAGGCTGGACAGCATTCACGCCAATGCTCCACCGGCGACGGCCACAGGCTCGGCGGGCGGAAGTTCTGTGGGTTGCGCCAAGCCGAGTTCTACTTGCTTGTTCTTGAGCTGCTCCGCGAGCCAAAGCAGGCCTTCGCGAATGTATCCGGGGGGTTTGAGCGACGAAGCCTCGTTGATCTCGAGGAGATCCATCGCGAACTCCGCTTTGTTTCCAGTTTTCAGTGCATCCTTCAACGCAGCGCTTAGCGCGTCGACACTCGCACTGTCGGCAATCGCTTTTCGAAACTTCGCAATTAGACCTTCCCCTTCAAGCGTCTCGAACAATTCTACGTTTGAAAGCACCAGGGAATCTTCCAGCGTGTAGGATAATGCTTCGGTCGTTTGTCCCTTGAAAGTGACTTGAGCAGGCGACTGGTAAGCGACGCGCAATGCGAAGTTCTCTTCCGTGTAGGTCTTGACCTTGTCTACTTCGGGATGATCGAGCAGCTGATCTAGATTACTAATGGCAGGCCACCACTTTTCGAGCGTTTGATTGCGCGTGGTTAACCCCGCGTTTCGCATTGGCGGGACGCTCCTGTTGTGACCGTCTTTAGGATCGAGATCCGTGATGATCAAAGTCGTGATACCGATCTTCTGAATGAGATCGCGCAAGCGATGTGCGTGGCTACCCCCGATCTCGAGCCAGGTGATGTAGCTCTCCGACAATTTCGAGAAGTCGGTATGTGAGTTCACGAAGTGGGGGACTAAGATTCGCTCAGCAGGCCCTTCGATCAGAACAGCCGCGTCCGCAAAGAACAGATCGCAGTGCGTTACACGCAGATAGCGCGTGACGAATCGCTTAGTTTCCTGATCAGTGCCAAACACGCTTTCGAGGTTGACTACACACGATGTGGGGATTGTCTTTTCGCCGCCGGGAAGGCGGCGGAAGTAACGCAGTGAATCAAAGTCGCATTCATGCGCAATCGACGCCGAATGCGTGCTTACCACCATTTGCGTGGCGAACGCCTTGCTTTCACCCAAATTCGGATGATTGCGCAAGATCCTGTGAGCTTGCCGTATGAAGACTTGTTGAACCTGCGTGTGGAGGTGGACTTCAGGTTCCTCGATCAGCACTAGATGAAGCGGCGCAACGAACACATCTTCCGCCGCCTTGTGCTGAGCCTTGCCGACACGCATCCATCGGTCGCGAAACGCCATCAATCTAAAGACCATCGAAATCAGGTTTTGATAACCCAATCCGTTTGAATCCTCAGGAAGAAAGTGGCTTTTGGTGACTGCGCCGTCTTTGAACGGAACGACGAAACGGACCGCCGCGTCGTGGTTCAGTCCTTCAACGGGATGCAGGCGCGTAGAGATGTGAATTTTCGGATCAGTGACACCGGGGTAACCCAGTCTATCCATTTCTTTCAAGGGACCTGCGAACCCATCGCTCAATCGCACATTGAACGCCGCCTGCGCTTCCTCAATTGCGCGCAGCGCGAGAAGGTCGTGGGCATCCGGGCTCTCGAACGGATCGAGATGGCGCGAATAATATTGGCGCAACTGAGCCGACAACTTCCGCGATCCAGTCGCCGTGAGTGAACCGTCGTCGTCGCGTTCGTCGCCCGTCGCGCCGAACCCGCGCTGCGCGCTGATCTCGTCGATCCGAATGAGCCCGCGAAAAGGATCGCCATCGATCGGTACACTGCCGCTCAAGGATTGAGGTTTCGCTCTTCCATGCTCGGGGTTGACGTACGCGTTTGGATCCAGCACGTACGCTTTGATTCCGAAAAAACCGGTCAGTCGCTGCCGCAGGAAATCCGAAAGGTCAAGGGGCCAGATCGACACTTTGAAGTTGGCAGCTGGTGGATTCTGCTGCGCGGCATGCGCGGCCCCGGCTTCTTGGAGTTTCAAAGCCTGAGAACGCGCGGAGATATATTCCTTTTGCAGGTCGGTTATGTCCTTTGGTTCCAAACGCAATCGAACGCCTAAGCGACCGCCGTCCCAATCCAGGGTCGGCAAAATCTTTTGGACATAGTGGACTTCATCACTCTCCACTTGAAGCCAAACATCCAGAAACGGGAGAACTTCGTCCCATTCCGGACTGGGAAGCGGCTGGTTCGCCACTTGCGCGGCTTCCCACGCCGAGCCCATTGCATTTATCTTCGGCCAATGCGACAGCGTGAAGTCGTTGAAACAAAAGCTCGACCGTTCGCGATCGACGAGAAAGTAACGAAGCGCCGTGATTGCAGAAGTCTTGCCACTGTTATTGGCGCCCACCAAAATGGTTTTCTCCCGCGACAACCCAACGCGCGTCGAAATTAGCTTTCGAAAGTTTGCAATCTCGACGAACTCAATTCGCACTGTTTGCCCCCCAAAAAAAGTTCTGAGCTCCACGGAGTCCAGTCAGATTCTCACGCCCCGACGATCGAAACGCGCTGATTAACTTGCGGGCAATCAGCAGACTAATACCAGACACGATGCATGACCCCCGCGCCAACCACGCCGCTCTACGTGTTCAGCGTAACCGATCGCCAAACGCCATTCATTGGCAAGATTGACAGGAGGTGGCTGGATCGAGAGGTACTGCTCTGCCATCCACCTCATTGATGCAGTGCATTAAGGCGGTCGACTACGTGACGATTAGGAGTTCGGCCGGCGTTATACCCACGTGCTGGACCGATGCAGCAAGGCGGTTCGCATCAATCGATCGCAAATCAATGTGTGTCCGTTGTCTTGCTAGTTTCGCGCTCGGTCGGAGCCGAAGAATCTGCGTAATCCCTTGCCTCCGGCAGCGTGTCCGCATCTGATTGTTTCGTTCCCACGATATGGTCGGGAAGCGTGTCTTTCCCGATTTTTTTTTGGATGGCGAAAAACGCAACGATCTCTAGCATGAGAAGACAGACGACGAAACTCCGAAACGGCACTCTCGTCAAAAAACAGAGCAGTGTCGACCAGCCGAAAAGAAATAGCGTCGCAAGGCAGCCGAACGACAGCGACGTGATCAAATTGCGCGTTTTATCCATGGGTTTGGAAGCGGTCTCCGCGGAATCTTGAAGACCCGTGCTCGTCGCCATGGTGTTGGCGACGATGAACGGCGCGCTGATGCTCGCGCTCAGGAGCAAAAGTTTCCAAGTATCCGTCTTCAAGACTTCCGCCCACTTGTAGACACAGAGCACCCACATGCCTGGACACACAAGGGCGACAACTGAAAACACAATCGCTAATGCTTGGTTTCGCGTGAGCTTGCTGGCGAAGGTAATCAACGCTTTGGCATCCACTGAGATTTCCCTGACTGATCTCTCACTGCGGCGCCGGGCCAGATTGTGCGCGGAAGTCGAGAGAAAAGCTTCCGTCAGGATTCGACTGCCTCGTCTCCGCTGCGCGACACTGTTCTTTGGACCACCCATGTTTTGACTGGGCCATACACCTCGGATTGTCGGAATCAACGCTGCCCGCGCGTTGGAGGGACGCTGGGCGACGCGGCCGATGCGGGTCGAATCGATTTGGCGGAACTCGAAGCTCCTTCCGCGGGGGGCCGAGGTCAAAAAGCGGAGACTTATTTTTTTGGACATGCAGAGGCAAGTGCCTCAAACCAAGCGATCCAAGGCATCGGCGAGGCGCCTTATTTGACCGTGGATGTTCAGGTCACTGGTTGCGGAAGTAGACATGGACCTGAGCGTTTCCAGCTGCCGGGACGCATCCATCGGCGCGTAAGCGTCAAAGCTTGTCCTCACGTGTGCATGGCCGAGGTTCTGACTCCAGGCCTTTCGCTCGGAATCTGTGCGGCACATGTCCTCGCCAAGCTGCTCAATTGTGTGCCGAAAGCTATGAGGGTTGTAGTACGGAAGCTTCGCGCGCTCAAATGCATCTTCAAAGATCTTCCTGATCGAAGCAGTCGTCTTCCACGAAGTCCTCGCCAAAACGCGTGAGGGCGACTGCCAATCCTGATCGCCACGTGCCGTGGCAGGAAAGACAGGATCCGAACCACCCCATCCTTTCTCGACACGAAGCCAAGTAACCCAGTCGACAACGATCTTCCTAATCGACTGGTGAATGCCCGGGAAGAAGAAAGTGACGTATGTCTTGGAGTTCTTGGTAAGGACGTGCCTGGCGTCCCACTGCACATATTCCTTTTTGATATCGATGTCGCCGAGTTGAACGGAAGCAGCTGCGTTGGCACGCGCAGCCGTCAGCAGTATGAAAGCCATCAGCGCCTGGTCCCTGCGTTCTACCTCTGTGATCGTCGGCATCGCATGAACCGTCTGGATTATCTGGTCATGCGTGGGATACCGCGGCATACGCCGCGCTGTGGCGATACGCGCGTCTTTTTCGGAGACGCTGAAATATTCGGCGTCGGAAAACATATTTCTCGAGCGAAACCCCGGCTGCAGTCCCAGCCACTGAAAGAACGCCTTGAGCACCCCTGCCGTTGAGTAGATTGTCGAGATGCTCAACGGCTCACCTGTTCTCAGATTCCGCTGGTCGAATAAGTGCTCCATGAACGACTCCGCCTGTTCATGCCTGAACAACCGAAAGTCGCGAAACTTGTTGAACGTGTCGAACCGGTGCAACGCCTTAGCGACCATGTCCAGAGTTGTTGTCGACCGCTTTTTCGGACCTTTCAAGAACCGAAGATATTTGTGCTTGATGCGTTCATTCTCAGGATTATTCGTTCGCATCTCAGTGCCTCGCTGAAAGTGCTATACAGGAAGGGAGGTTTACTAGCGTCTAGTCGTGACTATCGTTCGCCATCCGCACCTGCAAAGTCGCGCGGACCATGTCGAGGCGCTCGATGTTCACATGACGAAACATCACGCACCCACAGTCCGGGCACGCGCCAATCAGCGACCCGATTACCGAAGTGCGAGATCGATATTCGACACAGTTCGACGCGGGCGCCTTGGGTGCGTGGCACCGCACACAGTAAATTTCGCCGGGTGCAAGCCGCCGCTTGTGGCGCTTGCGTTTTGATTCCAAGAAAGCCCGCACCTCGGCGCCCAAGAAAAGGTACGGCTTGCATTCATCGACCGCTTTGAGACCTTCCTTACGCCATCGACGAACTGTTCCACGAGTGACCTTACAGGCCTTCGCGATCTCGTGGATGAGATAGGGGAAGTTGATTTTGATGCGACGGGGATCGGGGACGCGCATGGTTAGCCCCGCTCCTTCAAAGCACTCTGCGACGAGCGTGATGCGGCGACGCGCTCCACGATCCAGTTGTCGATCGACGACGAGGTCCAGGCGACGGCGTTCTGCGACAAGTTGATCGGCGCGGGGAAATTTCCGGATGCAATGAGTCGATAGAGCGAACTGCGACTCAAGCCGGTGCGATGCTCGACCTCCCTGCGCCGAAGCAAGCGCTCGGGATGTGAGAGCTCAGGTGCCCGCTGCGAGGAAACCGCTTTCGGGCGAGGTTTCGATATGGACGTTGTGGGACGGCCGATGCGTCGTTGGGTGCTGTCGCTCTTAGACTGGACCGTCGACGACTCGCTGAGATGGGTGTGGTCGGCGACACCCTGCTGGGGAGTCGCCGGAACACCTTTGGATTCCGACTTTACTTTCGGATTTTGTGCTTCATCAAGAGAAAACAGTTCGAGATTGCATGAGTTCGCCATAGCCGTCCTTCGTCTCGCTAGGTTTGCAGGGGACGGCTACGGCATTATCTGTACACTTTTGACCTCCACCTAGATGTGTACATTTCGACGATGCTTAGGCTTTCTTGAAGCGAGCGGCGATTTCGGCTTTCCTCGCAAACGTATCGTTCGCCCACTTCGCCTCGATCTCATCTTTCTGTTGCCACAATAGCTGGACGAGAGCCTTGAGCATCTCGATGCTGTTGGGCAACGTGCGCTCACTGACGGCCGTGCGAATCCTAAAACCGTCTGTCAGCTCGCCTGCGAAGTTCCGATTGCGGTGCGGCAGATCACCGAATCGCCCCTGGTAGTTTCGGGTTGCCCAAAAGAAGATATCGTCGATGGTAAACAGGCCACCACTTCGCCGACGTAGTTCCACCCCGTGAGGATCTGGATCAGATTCCAGCGAACGCTCAATGCGCATGCCGATCGCATTTCGATCCACTCGAAAACCTTTTTTCTTGTGCAGGCGGGACGCGATAAGTGCTGTTACTTCGGCCTTCTCGAGCAAGGCGTCTGGCCCTTCCCGAACAATTCTTTCAATCAGTTGAGGGACTTCATCCAATTTCATTGCTTTGCTCCTATCGTTAGACAAGGGTAAGCAACGAGACGCGCCAATCACGTTGCACACGATTGGTGGCGCTCGACGAGCGCGCACTCGGCCGTGTGCGTTGTATTCCCAAGGCGTCTCAGGGACCGCGACAGAATTAAGGCTTACGTGAACCGGAAGGCCGCCGGCTCAAAGACCGTTAAGCAATCACCCTTCCGTGAGGAGAGATCGCAGTTGCACGCAATTGATCTAGGTAATCTGCCCAGGACTGCATCATTTCCCTGCGAGGATCCAGATACATGGCTTTGTTGTACGTGCCACGAATTTTATCGGGGTCGCCGTGAGCGAGCTGACGCTCAACCCAATCTGCCTCGAACCCGCGTTCGTTTAAGGCCGTGCTGATTAGATGACGAAACCCATGCGTTGTTTGGCGGCCCCGGTAACCCAAACGCTTCAATAGCCCGTTGATTGCACCGTCACTCAATGGTTGTCGGGGATTGTTCCGGCCGGCAAAAACATATTCAAAAGTTCCCGTGAGCGTATGGACTTCCTTCAATTTCTCCACCGCCTGACGCGGAAGCGGTGTGTAGTGAAGGTAGCCCCGCTTCATACCCTCGCGGTCCTTGGCGATCGTCCAAAGGCCAGCATCGAGGTCGAGTTCGCTCCAACGCAACGTGCGTGTCACGCCGGGCCGATTGGCAGTCCACAAGACCAGCATCGTTGCCGCCTTTACCAGCGGCGACGAATCCGCTCGATCGAGCGCGATCAAGAATTCGGGTAGTTCTTCGATGCGCAGATGCGCGTAGTGCTTGCCCGCATTGCTCGGTAAAACCACAGCTCGCAAATCGCGTACAGGATCTTTATCAGTCCATCCGTTGGCTCGCGCGAATGCAAAAATTGACGCAAGCCACTGGCGCGCCTTCTTCGCGACATCCGGCGCGCCGCGGCTTTCGATTCCGCCAGTAAAAACCGCAAGCTCCTTGGTCGTTATCGCGGCCAGAGGTCGCCGCCCCAAGGCTGGAATCACATCCTTGATCAGATAGTCTTGAACCTGCGCCGAGGTTCTCTTCGCCCATGCTTTGCTCCGGAACTCAAACCAAGCATTGGCCGCGACGCCGAACGTACTTGATGCATCGTTGCGCTGTTGAAGTTTCTGTTGCATGCGTTGTTCGGCGGGATCAATGCCGTCTGCCAGCAAAAGACGCATTCGGTCTGCCTCAAGTGCCGCCGATTTCAACGACACTTCTGGATAGGGCCGACCGAGCGATATCTCTTTAGGCTTCCCAGCAAATCGGTAGCGCAGTCGCCAGTATTTGGCGCCGTCCGGCATGACTACTAGGGTGAGTCCCCGACCGGCGGAAATTTTGTATTTCTTCGCGCGCGCGGGCGCACTTCGAACCTGGAGATCGGTTAATTTGCTGGCCATGTGGGGTAAAAATCTCACTCAGGCTGAGCACCGACGCCATTCTTTTGTCCCCGGATCAAACTTCGAACGTAGATATGGGGTATTTCGAATGGGGTAAAAACTATTACCCCACACTCTACCCCTCACGGTCAGCAGGATTCAACAGGCATCCCTGAAACCCATAGGCATAAAAAAACCCCGCTGTGATGCGGGGTTTGAGGTGTTTCCGAGATTCACTGGGACCCAGTGAAACTCGTTGGTGGCTGGGAGACTAGGATTCGAACCTAGATAAACGGAGTCAGAGTCCGTTGTCCTACCGTTAGACGATCTCCCAATTCCGGATGGATCGCTACTCTGACTTTGCGACGATCCAGTGGAAGATGCGCTGCGATCGCGTAGCGACCGCAGCGGCAAATCTGATTAGCGCTTCGAGAACTGCGTAGCGCGGCGAGCTTTGTGCAGACCGACTTTCTTGCGCTCCACTTCGCGCGCGTCGCGCGTCATGAAGCCGGCCTTGCGCAGCGGACTCTTCAGCGTTTCGTCGTATTCGACGAGCGCGCGGGCAAGACCCAGACGGATCGCGCCGGCCTGGCCGGAGATGCCGCCGCCTTCGACGGTGACGAGCACGTCGAACTTGTCGGTGAGCTTGGTCAGCTCCAGCGGCTGGCGCACGATCATGCGCGCGGTTTCGCGGCCGAAGAAGGTGTCGAGCGGCTTGCCGTTGACGTTGATGTCACCCTTGCCCGGGCGCAGGAACACGCGCGCGGCGGAGGATTTGCGGCGGCCGGTACCGTATTGCTGTTGGGTTGCCATGGTCGGTCTCTAAATTCTTTGGCGATTTGATCGTTATCGAGCGATGTCCAGCGCCTGCGGCTGCTGGGCAGAATGCGGATGGTTCGGGCCGCTGTACACCTTGAGCTTGCGGAACATTTCGCGGCCAAGGGGATTCTTCGGCAGCATGCCCTTCACGGCGATTTCGATCACGCGCTCGGGATGCTTGGCGAGCAGATCCTTCAACGGCATGGACTTGATGTTGCCGATGTAACCGGTGAACCGGTGATACATCTTGTCGTCCATCTTTTTGCCGGTGACGGCAATCTTTTCCGCGTTGACCACGACGAGGTAATCGCCGGTGTCCGCGTGCGGGGTGTAGACGGGTTTGTGCTTGCCGCGCAGGCGGCTGGCGAGTTCACTGGCGAGACGGCCGAGCGTTTTACCGCTGGCGTCGATCAAAAACCAGTCGCGCTTAACCGTCTCAGCATTGGCGCTGATCGTCTTCATGAGGAAACCTGTGGGCCCGGAGGGCGTGTTCGTGTACGGGAGAACTGGAAATTGTAGCGGAGGGTGGCCCCTCGTGCAAGCCCGAAAACGCGGTTAAGCCACTGGATCGGGGCTTGCGGACTTGACGGAATTCCACCCCGAACCGACAGTGCGAGCCGCCATGTCCACAATACTCGTTTTCGGCGCCAGCGGGCCGGTCGGCCGGCGGTTGTTGCCGCGATTGACCCCGCATCAGGTGATTCCCGTCAGCCGGACGCCGCGCGATGGCTGGATCGCCGGCGATCTGAATGATGCCTGCGTGCCATGGCCGCAGGCCGATGCGGCGATCAGCCTCGGGCCGCTCGATGCGTTCGCGGGCTGGGTGGAACGTAATCCGGAATTGCCGTTGCGGCGCGTGCTGGCGCTGGGCTCGATGAGCGCCGAAAGCAAACAGGAGTCGACCGACCCCCGCGAGCGCACGGTGTCGGCACGCCTGCGCGCGAGCGAAGACCTATTGAAACGCTGCGCCGGCGAGCGCGGCATCGCACTCACGATCTTCCGGCCGACACTTATATATGGAGACGGAACCGATCGCAGCGTTGCGCCGATCGCCCGTTTCCTGCGCCGCTGGCATGTGCTGCCGTTGCCGCTCGGCGCGACCGGAGCGCGACAGCCGGTACATGCGGACGATCTGGCCATCGCCGCTGCGGCCGCCTTCGGCGAGCCGGCGACGCACGGAAAAACCTACGAAATGGGCGGCGGCGAGCGGCTGGCGTTCATCACGCTGCTGCGGCGGTTGCGGGATGCGGCGCCGACGTGGTCGATTCCCGTACCCCTTCCATTATCCGCACTCGGGCTGTTGACTCGGTTGTTAAGCGACGGCGCGCCCTCGCGGGCGGCCATCGCGCGGCTGAAAACCGAACTCGTCGCGGACATTGCTCCCGCCCGGCACGACTTCGGCTACGCACCGCGCGGTTTCATCGCCGCGGACGTCCTGCCGGTATACAAATAGACATCTATACGAGCGGCGGCAGGTGTCCGGCTGCTGCGGCGCAGCACGGATTTTCCGCTCGGATAAGGCATTTTTTACATTGCCAACGACCGTTTGAACTACCTATGATACGGGCGTCGTTGCGCTCTTTGATTTGCACCACAACTTCCTTGGGGATTTTCAATATGCAGGCCAGGCTGAGTATGCTCTTGGCGCTGTCGTCGTCGCTGCTGTTGTCGGCATGCGGTGGCGGTAGCAACAGTTCGCGCGCGGTGAGTGCACCGCCAGCAACCAACACCGGCGGAACGCCGGCCACCGCCGTGATCACGGCGAAATTCGATCCCTCCCATGCCATCGTGCCCTTCCCGACCAATCTTCTGCTGTCGGGCACGACGGATCTGACGATCAATATTCCTGTCGCCAACCCGGCCAACATCGGCGATCCGCAAGTGGCGCTCAATGCGCTCGACGGATTCAGCGAAACGGCGCCGTGGAGCACCACGTTCAGTGCGCCGGTCAAGGCAGGTTCGGTCACCGGCGGTCCGAGCGGCAGCGTGCGTGTGTTCGAAGTCACCTTGTTCAGCCCGGGCGGTCCCGTGACGAGCGTCGTGCGCGAGTTGCAGTCGCCGACGGATTTCGTCGTCGCGTTGGCGCCGTCGGATACGACAGGCCGCACGCTTGCGATCGTTCCGACCAAGCCGCTGCAGCAGCTCACGTCGTACATGGCCGTGCTGCTCGGCAACGGCGGCGTGGCGACACCGCCTGCCGGCCCGAGCATCACCGATGCGAATGGCAACGACATCACGCCGGATACCGCATATTTTCTGGCCAAGCGCACCAGCCCGCTGTGCGTGAACAATGCCTCGACGGATCCGCTGCTCGATTCCGCCACGGCATGCGCGCTGGAACCGCTGCGGCAGCTCACCAATTCGCAGGAAGCCGCGGCGTCGTCCGCCGGCATTCCGGCCTCGCGCATCGCGCTGTCGTGGGTGGCGACGACGCAGAGCATCACGCCAGAGATGCAGGCCATCGAGAGTCGCGCCGAGCATGCCGACACGCCGTCGCTGACGATGGCATTCACGACGCTCAATCTCGGCAGCCTCGGCGAAGGTCTGCCGCCGGTCGCCGATATCTACGTCGGCACGTTGAACAACGATCCGTACTATCTCACCGTGCCGAGCGCGGCCGATCCGACCGCGCCGCTGCATGACTTCTGGAAAGCCGCGCCTGGCGGTTACGTGCCGCCGTTCAATGCGGTCGGTCTCGATCCGACGTCGACGAACGTCACCTTCGCCAATCCGCTGCCGGTGGCGACGTCGCTGCAGCGCATTCCGGTGATCATGACGATTCCGAATGCGAACTCGGGCAAGTCGAAGCCGACGGCCGGCTGGCCGGTGGTGATCTTCCAGCACGGCATCACGCGCAATCGCACCGATATGCTCGCGATTGCCGCCGCGCTGGCGGAAGCGGGCTTCGCGGTAGTGGCGATCGATGCGCCGCTGCACGGCGTGACCGACAAGACGAGTCCTTTCTACCGCAATCAGCTCATCGGGTCCGGCGCGCCGTCGCTGGTCGTCGGCGAGCGCACGTTCGATGTCGACTATTCGAACAACACCACCGGCGCGCCGGGTCCTGACGGACAGATCGACGGCTCGGGCAACTACTTCATCAACTTGAGCAGCCTGCTTACCTCGCGCGACAACCTGCGCCAGGCGAATGCGGATCTGCTCGAACTTACGCAGGCCATCGTCAGCGGCAGCGTGGTCGGCGCGGATCTCGACGGCTCGACGGTGGAATTCGTCGGCCAGTCGCTCGGTTCGATCATCGGCACCGCGTACATGGCCATCGAGCCGCGCGTGCACGTGGGTGTGTTGAATGTGCCGGGTGGCGGTGTGGCGCGTC
>Ga0157374_10002337_pt1 | contig 16020 bp, 13 predicted proteins | sample M25metaG_FD_115308 | JGI IMG/M metagenome (GOLD analysis project Ga0157374, IMG submission 115308) | Miscanthus rhizosphere microbial communities from Kellogg Biological Station, Michigan, USA - M2-5 metaG | ecosystem: Host-associated > Plants > Roots > Rhizosphere > Soil | place: USA: Michigan...
ATGATTGTTTTTATATAATCACAAGGACAGGCTGGGTTATAAAAATCAAAAACATAAACTGACTTCAACTTTATTGCGCTATAACGCCTACTCTGCATAGAGTTTTGGCGTTTTTTATTTTTTATGATTCAATTTAATGCCGAACTGAGAGTGATCATAATCAGCAGACGGGATAGGGAAGACTCTGGTGTTCGGTAAAGCGGTGTTGGAGGCATGACTTTGGGGAATAGTTCCAATTTCAGGTATGGTTTGCGCGAAAGGCAGCTTGTATGACCTCGATCCGATCACAGTCTCTTGTGGTTGTGACTGCAAAAATATTTTTCACCGTGCTTTCTCTGCTCTTGTTAACCTGGGTGGTATACCGGGTTCGCGAAATTCTCTTTTTGCTTTTCCTATCCTTTATTATCTCTTCAGCCTTGTACCCCCCGGTAAACTGGCTGAAAAGCAAGAAGTTTCCCAGCCATTTAAGTATCCTGGTCTTTTATATTGCCTTCCTGATCCTACTAACGCTGGTAGCCATGCTGGTTAGCGAAATGCTGACCAATGAAGGTCGTCAGTTTATGCTGCATTTACCCCAATATATCGATCAAGCTCAGCTGACGATCAGTAAAATTTATTTTGGCGGAAAACAGTTTAACTTGCTGGAATCCGTTTCCAACAATTTACGCAACCTCATTAACCAAAGTATGCAAGTGGCCTTAACTAGCCTGGAGTATCTATTCTCCCTGGTGAAAGGCATGTTTGGCATTGTGACGGTGCTGGTTTTTACCTTTTTCTTCCTGTCGGATACCAGCTATTTCGAGAAAACCTGCCTGCGCCTGATCCCGTTAGAGCATCGAAGCTCGGTGGACGGTTTCTCCCGCCGGCTGATTCAGAAGATTGGCGCCTATATCCGGGGGCAGTTCTGCATTATGTGTATTATCGGCACCTTAATTTGGCTGACGTTATCCGCGTTGGGCATTCCCTATGCTCTAATCCTGGGTCTGCTGGGCTTTTTATTGGACGCTATCCCGGTTGTCGGGCCGCTGGTGAGCGCAAGCTTCGGCATCATCGTTGCCTTGGGTCATAATCCCTCATCCGCGCTACTGGTGGCGGTGGCTTACTTCGTGATTCAACATATCGAAAGTTATTTTTTAGGACCCACCATTATAGGTCGCTCCCTGGGTCTGCACCCATTCTGGATTTTGATGAGCATCCTATTGTCGGAAATGCTCCTCGGGATAGAAGGCTTACTGGTCGCCATCCCTTTAGGGTTGGTTATCGCGCTGCTATTGGATGAGTTTTACACCAAGTACATCCCTAATTCTTCGGAATCCACCCAAAATTAATAAGGGTGCGCTTTAGTTCACTCGTGGGAAGCTATGAGAGGGCTTTAGCACGTTCTGACTTGGCCTGTAACGTTTTGAGCGAAAAGCGCATCAAATTCCAAATTGGTGTTTTTATATATTTAAAGGTAATACGGCTGAAAATACGGGTTGGGTTCTAATAGGGGTTGTGGCAGGATGGCGATGGAATCATTTGGAAATACCAGGAGTACTTCAATTGGGCAGTCCTCTGTTGATTTTGCAGGGCTGGGTCCAGCAAGCCCGATAGCAAAAGGCGCCGTTCCGCTGAGCGTGGCAGACTCTTTTTCATGGCAATCCCATCCGGTAGAACCTGATGCCGGTGCGCATGAAAGCGATAAACCGCTAACCATCAAACAGAAAGCAGGCTATTTTTTGAAAGGTTTGGTATCACCATTCACCGAACCATTCTCCAGTGTCTCGAATTTCCTGAAAGCGGGCGGTATATTTGCGGCGCATATGCTTCTACTTGCCGCCACGGGTGGCGCAGCGGCTGTGCCAATGTTGGCGTTCGCAGGCTGTGCTGCGGTCTATCACACGGGAAAGGCGATTTATAAGCTATCCAAAGCCAAAAACAGCACTGAGCAGGGAAAGGCCATTCACAGTCTGGGGGCAGGGATTGGGAACCTCTTATTGCTGGGGTATGGCGCTAAAGCGACTTTGAAAGAGGGTACATCACTTGCGCCGGAGGCGATTGATCAGATGACTCTACCCCAGGCGGTTAGGGAAAATTATCGGCAGGTACCCGAGTCTACCAGGAAAAGCTATCAGGCGTTGCGAAGTGGTGACGTCTATGAAAATACCAAAACTTATTTGGGGCATCATGTGAATGAAACCACGGAGAAACTTCGCACAACGCATCAGCAGGTGAGTTCGCAATGGGCCGATAAGCAATTGTCTTGGCAGTTGAGAGTAAAAAATATCGCTAGTGATTTCTTCCACTCCTTATCATTTGGTTCATTGCTCAGTGGGGCTCAGTCTTAAATTTATACGTCGAAAAGAGTGGTGCATGCCACCTTGATAAAGAATGATTTTTTAGTTGATCTGAAGGATAAAAGCAGGTAAGGTGTATTTGCCTTGAGCTGGGAAACCCGGTTAAAATCCGGGGCTGTGCCGCAACTGTGACCTGACTGTCGTCGGGAAGCCAGAATGCCAACTGAAGGTGTATTGTACTAAAACTCTTGCGTTCACGAGAGGAGGCATTCATGACAGGCTTTTGCTTGGTTTCATTGCATTTCAGCAATTGATGGGGAAAGTTGTTGCTTAACTGCCTTCGTTCGGCAGTTTGTTAGCCGCTCTTACATTCGGGCGGTGGATTAGCTTGCGGTTTAGTAAAAATTGAATGAATTGATCAATTTGAGTGATGACTGAAGGATTCAAAAATGAGCAGAGAAGATGGGTCTAAAACCAGAATTCATAACTTAGGATTTCCCAGTATTGGTCACCGACGTGAATTGAAAACGGCGGTTGAGGCGTATTGGCAAGATCGATGCTCCGTGGATGCGTTGGGTGAAATTGGAAAAAATTTGCGCGCCAAACATTGGTACATTCAAAAGGAAGCTGGTATTGATCTGATCCCGGTGGGCGATTTTTCTTTTTATGATCGTATGTTGGACACGATATGCATGCTGGGGGCAGTTCCCAAGCGATTTGGCTTTTCGGAGCAAATCGGCTTAGCGGAATACTTTGTAATGGCGCGGGGAAACGATCAGCAACCGGCTATGGAAATGACCAAGTGGTTTGATACCAATTATCATTATATTGTGCCCGAATTGACACAGGAGATGGGCTTCCATCTGAATGCCCACAAACTTTTCACGGAGGTGGATGAGGCGGTTGCATTGCAAATCCCTGTGAAACCGGTCCTGATTGGTCCACTGACTTTTCTGGCTTTGGGCAAGTCTAAGCATACGGATTTTGACAAACTGATTTTGCTCGATCGCTTATTACCGGTTTACCAGCAACTACTGACTGAGCTGAAAGACAGAGGCATCTCCTGGGTTCAGATTGAAGAGCCAGCTTTGACTTTGGATCTTCCCAAAGCCTGGCTGGAAAGATTGAAGCCTGTCTATGAAGCTTTGGCGGAACATTCGCCAAAAATTATGTTGACCACATATTTTCATTCCGTGCAGAATCATGCGAGTCTACTGAAATCATTGCCTGTCAGCGGGCTCCACTTGGACATGGTTCGTGCGCCTGAACAGTTGGCAACTTTTACGCAGGATTATCCGGAGGACAAGCACTTATCTTTAGGCATTGTGGATGGCCGGAATATCTGGCGAACGGATCTCAATAAAACGTTGGATTTCCTGAAAATCATTAAAGCGAGTTTGGGTGAACGGCTTTGGTTGGCGCCGAGTTGTTCATTACTGCATGTGCCGGTGGATCTGCAGCAGGAGACCAAGTTGGATCCGCAACTCAAATCCTGGTTAGCCTTCAGTGTTCAAAAACTGGAGGAGCTGGAAATTTTAAAACGGGGCTTGAACGAAGGTGAATCTTCGATTCGGGATGCGCTGGAATCCTCACAAGTCGCTAGTCAGGATAGAGTTTCCTCACCGCGTGTTCACAATGTGTTAGTCCAGGAACGCATCGCCAAGCTGGAGCAGGTAACGGATAAAAGAACCAGTCCGTTTATTGAACGTCAAAAATTGCAAAGAAAACGCTTAAATCTTTCCCTGTTCCCCACCACAACCATTGGTTCATTCCCACAAACGAAAACGATTCGGGAAACCAGAGCCGCGTACAAAAAAGGAAGCCTCTCGGAACCGGATTATCGCTTGGCCATGCAGCAGGAAATCCAGGAAACGATCCGGCGACAGGAGGCAATCGGCTTGGATGTGCTGGTTCACGGCGAAGCTGAGCGCAACGATATGGTGGAATACTTTGGAGAGCAGTTAGCCGGATTTGCGTTTACGCAGCATGGCTGGGTGCAAAGTTACGGCTCCCGATGCGTCAAGCCACCCATTATTTATGGAGATGTGTACCGTTCCAAACCGATGACGGTGGATTGGATCACCTACGCCCAAAGCTTGACCTCCAAGCCGGTAAAAGGGATGCTGACCGGTCCGGTAACCATTTTGCACTGGTCGTTTTGCCGAAATGATCAGCCTAAATCGCAGACCGCTTTCCAGATTGCCCTGGCGATTCGGGATGAAGTCCAGGATTTGGAAGAGGCTGGAATCGGGATTATTCAAATCGATGAGCCTGCCTATCGGGAAGGTTTGCCTTTAAAGCGATCGGAGTGGGATGACTACCTGGCTTGGGCGAGTCGGGCGTTTCGTCTGAGTTCTTCGGGTGTGCGGGATGAAACCCAAATACATACCCACATGTGTTACTCGGAGTTTAACGACATTTTACCCGCCATTGCGTCTATGGATGCCGATGTAATCACCATTGAATCTTCTCGCTCAGACTTGGAGCTGTTGAAAGGATTTGCCGATTTCCAGTATCCCAACGAAATTGGTCCTGGCGTATATGATGTCCATTCGCCCGTGGTGCCTTCGATAGAATCTATGGTCGCTATTTTGAAAGAGGCGGCTCAGGTTATCGCGCCGGCTAACTTATGGGTTAATCCGGATTGCGGTCTTAAAACCCGGCAGTGGATTGAGGTCGAGCCAGCCTTAAAAAACATGGTGGCTGCGGCGCAACAACTCCAGCAACAACATCGGTTGCAGGCTATTTTATAAATGAACTGACAAACAAATCCAGAACATTCCCAGCGTACCGGCTTTTGCCAAGGTACGCTGGGAATGTCCGTTTTACTCGCTAAAAGTATTGTTGTAGTCGTTAGGCAAATGGAATCGGGTTCTTTTTATTCAGCGGGAGAAGTATCTTTCTCTTCTCTAGGATTGGGATGAACGGTTGGTTCAACTGGTGTAACGCCTTTTCGGAATTCTCTTAAGCGATTATCGAATTGCCAGAGCATGTGAGAAAACTTAGTTCGAAAAGCCATAAAATGCCAGAGTGGTTTTTTCTCAATTTTCCATTGATTTTTATAGGCTTCATCCCCGCGCCCGAAGGTAAATCGTCGGCCCCCAAGGTTTTGAGTCCGTTCTATGATGGCCTCGATGTGTAGTACCCCTGGCCGATATTTTTTGACTTCCGGATCGTAACTGCAAAGACAACCAGTGGCTCCTTCCCGCGTTTGAATATCAAAGTGATAACTGATGACTCTTTCGCCGATTTGCAAGGTGGTGAATTCAAAGACAGGTCTCCAGATCGCCTTTCCTTCCGAAAATTCCCGGTGAATGATTTTATAGAAGTCGAGGATCTTTCGATGCCGATCATACTCTGTTCGACTCCCACGATCCAGCCAATATTGCTGGTGCGATTCCAAGAACGATTTGAGGACTTTATCCGTTTCCGGCCCTGGTGGATGGACTATCAGGGTTGGCATCGCATTGTCAAAATCCTTTTGGATATTGTTATGGATACGGTTCAGATCCTTATGATATTTTTTCTTGCGTAGCGTGTTCTGATATTCCAGCCAATCGGAAGGTAAGTCAATAAATGACAGGGTTGTAAGTTGACTGAGCATATCGCGCCATAGAATGGGATTCAGTTGAAGCTCAAGCGTCATGAGCTGACCCAAATTTGCGAAAAAGCGCAGATCAATCAGATCCCATTGATGTCTGTGGCGAATAATTTCATTTCCTACGAGTTGGGTGATTAACTCCGTATCAGCCTCAGGATGTATCAGAATTTCCATCCAGTCGTATAAATCGGGTGAGGTGCCGATAAACTGGAGTCGCCGTAAACTTCGGCAGGCGATACCAGTCCGGTTTCTGGTAATTAAAAATGGGGCTGCGCCATGCAGTTCGCCTTGCTCGTCCCGGATTAAAATTACAAATAAAGCTTCGGGTGGGAAAACCTCCAGCCAGTGTGATAGCCATGCATGGTGCAGGCTGATATTGGCGATGTTGCTGCGTTCAAGTAAGGTTTCCCACTCATTTTCCAACGTGTCGAAATGCTCTTTCGTGCGTACTACCGTTGCCGTATATTTATTTCTGCTTATGGTTGGAAGGTCAAAAACAGGTAATATCCTGACGTTTTCATCCAGTGATTTGGAGGCTTCTATAACCATAATACTGATATCCTTAGCGCAGTCTTTGATTCAGTAACGAAGTTATTCGATTTGTGAGCATTATTCATACGAACTGACTTCGGCAGCAATTAGTCAGTGTGGTACAGCAACCTTATCCAGATGGATATTTAAATTAATTTAAATGTCCGGAAAACATAGAGTAGTAGCTCATCTTTGCAGTGCTTTTAACGGATAAACCGCTATCAGAAAAGCAATTAGATTAACATCTGTGTGTTGCGTGCGGAAATGTGCCTATTCTCGCTAAAATGCGGCTTTGTATTTTTAACTCAGCCATTCAAAATGATGCTGGTTCTAAAGAAAAATTGTATTGACTTTCGTGTCCTACCCGTTCAACATTTCATGCATTAACCTAAGAAAATGATGAGTTAAAAAATAAATTTATTAAATTCGTAGACAAAACATCGAAATTCTACAAAGAAAGGGGATTCGCTATATATGCCCCTGCTAACTTGCGTTGTTTTCGAAACAAAATAACAATGTGCATTGATGGATTAACTGCATGAATAGTAAAAAGTTAAAAATCGCGTTTATACATCCTTCCGTTGGTACTGTGCAAGGAGGTTCGGAGACATTCGCGATTGATTTGGCCGAAAAGTTGTCTAGTCATTATGAAGTTAAAGTATTGTGCGGTAAAAAAATTCATGAGTTATGTCTGGAGTTGCCATTTATTCATCGAAAATCAGCCCGGAATAGTAAAAACTTTTTTGTCCGATGCGTCTATCGGCTCCTCAAACTGAAGGCTTCCAACCCGGATATCGCCTTTGAGTATTTATCCTCTATTCCTGCAATTATTCTGCACCTGTTAAAGCATCATTATGATGTGCTATACCCGCACAACCATTGGGGCGGATTGCTGGCATGCAGCATTGTCAGGAAAATCAAGGGGGTTCCTATTCTATATACGGAGCATAATTCGGAAAATCCACGATCCTATACACGTCATGTGAAATTTAAACCTGATGCTTATATTGCTCATACCCGGAATTTTTATCACTTGATAGAAGCGCATTACCCCCATATTAACGTCCGATTTATTCCTAACGGGGTTAATTTGAAAAAGTTCTTTCATCATCAAAAAACTAAGCCTGAAGATGTTTTTCTTTCAAAACCCATTGTCCTGGCCGTGGGGGAATTTATTGAGAGAAAACGGCTGGATTTGGTAATCGATGCGGTGGCTAAGCTGCAAGGTGTGAGTTTGCTGATGATTAGTTTTGGCGCCAATTTGGAAAAACTGAACGCCCTGGGGTTAAAGTGCCTGGGACCGGAGCGTTTTCAATTATTGTCCGATATCAGTCATGATCAGATGTCCGGGTATTATGGTTTATGTGATTTATTCACTTTGCCCTCTCCCAAGGAATCCTTTGGTTTGGTGTATCTGGAAGCCATGGCCTGCAATAAGCCGGTGGTTGCTCCCAATGACGAAACTCGTCGGGAAATCATCGGTGAGGCCGGGATGCTTTGCGATGTGGAGGATGCGGATGAATATGCCTCTGCAATTCGCAAAGCATTGGATCAGGATTGGGAGGATAAGCCACTTCGACAGGCCAAAAAATTTGACTGGGATATCATTGCTCAGCGATATGCGTCTGAGATTAATCAAATGGTTCAATGTGGGTCGTGAATTGATCTTAATCAAGGCACTCATTATTGTGGGATAAAAATGCTGAGGTTCAGGGGGAACTGATTATGGAAAGAACGCCGTTAATTTCAATGATTATGCCCGCTTATAAAGCGGCAACTCTCATTGGGCAGGCTTTGGATAGTGTATTGGCCCAAACTTGCCAGAACTGGCAGTTGATCGTTGTTGATGATTGTTCGGAGGATGGAACGGCAGACCTTGTTTTGCAATATGCGAAACGCGATCCGCGAATTCAATATCACTGCATGGAAGAACATCAGGGAAAGCCGTCGATTATTCGGAATTTTGGATTGCAGTTTGCCAAGGGCGCTTTTATCACCTATATGGATGCGGATGATGTCTGCTATTCCGACTGTCTGGAACTCCTGATTACGCCTCTTCTGGAAGATTCAAGCCTGAATGCCAGCATTGCGTTTCCGCTAGTCTGCGATAGTGAACTCAATCCTATAGAAACCTCGCCGTATCTGATTGAAGATGGTTCCGGTCAATATCGCCTGTCATCGGAAATGCGATTTGACTGGGAAAAGTTATGCCGGTCGGAAGTGAATTTTTCATTGTGTTGCACCATGTTCAGACGACAGATCATTGAAGAATTAGGACCGTTGGATGAGGAGATCATTACGGGCGAGGATTATAAATACATTGTTTCCCTATTATTGCTCGGCTCTGAGAAGGTGCGGTTTGTTCCGGCGTATACGTTCAAATACAGGACTTATCGGGGGAGTACAACCAAAACGCCTGAGAAGATACTTCGCCATATCAATTGTTATCTCAAAGTATCCGATTGGTTTTTTTCCTTGCCTGCCATGCCGCAGCAGTATCGTCGATATAAAAGCGAACATCTCGCCTTGATGTTGTCTTGCCTTCTGTCATCCTTGACGAATATGGACCGGAAGGATCTGGCGATGATTGGCTTGTTACGCTGTCTGAACATACCCGAGGTTCGACTACGCGATAAATTGAAGTTCTTTGGTAAGGAGTTGATTCGGATTGTCACACCGGTTTGGGTGCAAACGTTATGCAGGCAAATTCTGAACAAGCAGCCCACCAATTATTTTAGTTCTCTGAAAGAGGCATCGGGTGAGTCAGTTGTTCCGTTGGCGATCTGATATTACTACCTGTTGCGATCTATCAGCTCATGCTTGCTTACAGATTTTACCCTGCCAGTATTAATCCTGCTGGCAGGGTAAAAGGGTGGGATGTGGCGACTTAGGCAAAATAATCTAAGCGGCGTCCCACAGTCTGGTTCTTTTCCATTCTTGGCGTCATGGGTTTCACTTGAGGCGTTTGGGTGTGAAACGAAGCAGTCGCCAAGCCAAAAGTCGGTTTCGGCGGTTTGGGGTTACTCGTACCTCCCACTGCGCCTGCCGCCGCTTTGGCTGAGACAGTCGTGTAACCGCTATTGATGGGAGTAATGCCAAACATGGGATGAACCTCCTTTTCCGGTACAAGCATAGCACTGCATGAGCCTTTTGCCATTGGCTCATCTGCTATTAGCCACAATAGGGGTGGAATGAGCTTGCGACTAAGATCCTGCCTGATGTGGTAAGGGAGGAAGCCTGGACAACTTTACAAATCTGTCACCATTTTGTCATTTAATTGTCTCTAAAGCGCGGCATAATGTTTGCAGAATAGACAGCAAAGCGTTGGCATACGCTAATGCAAGATACCCCTAACATATCCTGGCCCGCTTGAGCGCTTGTTCAGTCGGGCCTTTGTTTTTCAGGAAAGACGTTTTAAAAGAGCTTACAGCTCTCGACGGTAAGAAACTCATTGATACCAGGTTGAAGTCAGGGTTCGCAGGGTACTGGTATTTCCGTAGAGGCGGGGTCCAGCGTAAAGCTGAACGTAGTGCCTTGATTGACGGTGCTTTCCACCCAGATCTCCCCCCCATGCAACTGCACGATATGTTTGACGATGGAAAGTCCCAGGCCGGTTCCCCCCAAGTCTCGGGATCGTGCTTTATCCACCCGATAAAACCGTTCAAAGATCCGAGGCAGGTACTTGGCTTCAATGCCAATCCCGGTATCACTGACTTCGACTTGAATTTTACCCTTACCGTTATCGAAAGCGCTGATCATCACTCTGCCTTGGGGCGGCGTATATTTGATGGCGTTATCCAGCAAGTTGGTCAGGACTTGCTGCATGCTGCTCATTTCCGCAAGCACCGGCGGTAGAGGTTGTTGAATATCCACTTCAATCTGGATTTGCTTATCTTCCGCTTTGGAACCGACCAATCCCATGACTTGTTGCAGGAGGTTATGCAGATGGAATGGGGCCAATTCCGGTTTGAAATCGGGAGATTCCAACTTTGAAAGATCGAGCAAATCCTCAACCAGTTGCGTTAAACGCAGGGAGTGACGGTGGATGACTTTGATAAAGTCCCGACACACCGACTGGTCTTCCAAAGCTCCATCCAGTAATGTTTCCGAGTATCCTTCAATTGCACTCAACGGGGTACGTAACTCGTGAGAGACGTTCGCCACAAAATCACGGCGCATCTTTTCGGTTTGTCGTATGTCGGTAATGTCATGAAAAATAATGACGCAAGCTTCCGTTTCGGTATGGTTGGACTCGCTGTCGTCCAGATCATACTCCGGCAAACCTGGGACCTGGGCAACAGGCATAAAGATGGGCACCAGATGAACCTCGAAAAACAGTTCGTGGCTTAACCCTCGTTCCAGGGTAATCTCCTCCACATGGGAGCTGTCTGTTTCTAATACGATCGTTAATGCATCGCTGAACTGTTCATTTTGGATCAGTTCCGTGACCTGTTGCCCGGTTACATCCTGTTCCAACTGTAAAAAGTTTCGCAGGGACTGATTAATCTGGATAATGCTTCCCTGGCTGTCGCAAATCAATATGCCATCGCGAAATTCCTTTAAGAGCATCATTAAGATATGTTGCTCCTTGAAGAGTTGTTTGACTTGAGTCAAAGGCTTGCGAATGGCATTTTTCATCGGAGGAAATGGGCCTTTCTGTAGGATAGACAAAACATGACGCCGGCATTTTCTGAAATCGGTTTACTGGTGAAATGAACTGCTCAGCCACGTTCAGATAACAGTCAACTTGTTTTTCAGGTTAGTGGTGAGCTGATTCGGAGATTAATGGTTTGGTTTTCATCGTTTCGGATTTTTCGATACGGAGGCGATACCCTAAGCCTCGCACCGTTTCCACCATGTCCCGCGCCTGATCCAGCTTGGCGCGCAAGCGTTTTACCTGTGCATCCACTGTGCGATCCAGAATCGTTTCCGCCTCATCCTGCCAGACTTCCTGTAGCAGGCTTTCGCGTGTTTTAACCCGATTAGGCTGGGTAGCCAGCGCCATCAGGATTTTAAATTCCGTGTGGGTCAGCGATACCTCCTGGTCATCCACTAAAACCCGGTACTCCTCGGGCAGTATGCTCATGCGGCCCAGGATGATCTGGGTGGTGCCGGTTTTGCCCCGGCCACTCTGCTCCGCGGTACGGGCCAGAATGGCTTTAACGCGCAACATCAGTTCTCGGGGGCTAAACGGCTTAATCACATAATCCTCAACGCCGCATTCAAAGCCGGTGACTCGGTTATACTCCGAAGAACGGGCGGTGAGCATGATAATGGGTATGCTACGGGTGTTGACGTCCGCTTTGAGATCCCGGCATATGTCGTAGCCGGAACGGTCAGGCAGCATCAGATCCAGAATGATCAGATCTGGCCTGGAGGCTTGTACTCGCGCCTGTACCGTGGAGCCGTGATAGGCGCAATCCACCTCGAACCCTTCTTTATCCAGGTTATAGCGCAGTAGATTCACCAAGTCTTTTTCGTCATCAACGACCAGGATACGGGTTTTCATCGGCTTCCTTGACTTCTCCGGGTGATGAGGCTACCCGTCGATCATACCGAAAAGTTGGAATGAGCAACAGTGGTATAAGCGGGTAGTTGGATCTGAAACGGGTTGGGTTTAGAGAGTGATGCCGTCATTGCGACTGGACGGCTGGCAAAAGGTAATGGTTGATTGTGAATTGGATTGTTTTTTTTATGATTTTCTGGTTTACATTCAGTTTTTGAGTGGTGGCTTGGGGAAGCCGTTTTTTCTGAACCGGCTTTATGGTCTTTTCTCCAGGCTATGTCTCTCGGGAATAGTAAACGGCTGCAACCTTCCGCCAGAATATTGGAGACGAAGGCCAGCACCGCAAAAAATGCGGGCTTATTTTTCTCAAGCTTTTCCACCGCCATGGTGAGCAAATTTCTTTCGCCATTTTGAGCCAGGTGTTGGGCGGTTGTTTTTAACTGGTTAACCGCATTCCCTAAAATGGATGAGAAGACGGTTACCAGGGCTAAAGTGGTGCATTCCCCGGCGTATACGGCCCGTTTCTCTTCTTTGGGCGCATTGCGCACATCATAGAAGCGAGCCAAACTACCTGCTGTTTTAGGTAGAACGCTAAAAAATGTGGGTGCGATGGCGACCATAATCCTGTCCTGCGTGTCCTTTACGCTTAGCTTATGCCAGGATATTAGGCCAGTCCTGTGACAATCGGATGACATCCTGTCACATGTTACTAAATGTTAAGTTTCGCAGGCTAGCTGGAGTGGTTTTCAAGCCGCATGACGACCAGGTCCTGAGTGTGGATCAGGTGTAACTAGCTCCTCTGGCAAACAAAGTCATTTGGAGTGGACTGTCTCACCTGGAATCCGACTCTACCCTTGGTTTGAATCGGGAAACGTTTTCTCAGGGCACAACCTTTGAAAATTCGATAACAAAGCCGCTGTTACCGCACTTGGGAGTGTTGGGTATCTGAAAACCGGCGAACATGGCGATTCCCTTGGGTAAGATATAACTGAAGCCGGGAATGAACAGGCCAAAGTTGTTTGTTCCGGAAAACCAGTCCGCGATAATACTGAACTTCTCTGTTACGGGATGCTCCAGCCCACCGATAAATCCCACGGTTGTCCTGCCAAACAGTTGTCGGGTGCCGGTACTCACGCCTGCCGTGATGCGGGTGTTCAGTTTGGGTATCCTGCCGCTGAGATGGGCATAGCTCCAGTTGCCCACCCCTTGTCCACGGAGCGAAATAGGCATCAGTTCACCCAGGGTGATTTTGAGTTCTCTTCTGGGGAGCTTGTTTTTGAGGATGGGCCAACTGGTTTTAAAGCCCACACCTAGCGTTTCGGAACCCGTTCCCGGGGAATTGACGCCAGATAGGGTAACATCCAGTTCCGTATTGTGTTCCACCCCAACCGCCATGTATTCCGTCCCTGAGAAGAACCGTCCTGGCTGCCAGGTCCTGAACTGACCTTCGGTTTCCAGATAGACTTTGCGAGGTGGCGTTACATCCGCTGAAGGGACGTTGAAAATGGTCTGCTGCGCCCAGGTTGGTAAGGCATTCTGAGACAGGAGTCCGAGCAGACTGATGCCAACATAGATGAGCTGATTTCTCAGCATCCGGGTCTGGTGCGGAACATTGATCAAGGTAACCCCCCCATACCCCTGACAACAATGAGGCTTATTATCTCATACGTATCATTATTCCGGCAGACTATTGTAAATGCTCTGTCTGAGTTAGATGTGCTTCAGTAGGTAGAAACCGGTAGCAGACTACAAATCGTATGAACGAATAAAGCGGTTTTATTGGAGTATCTATCAAAAGCCTGAGTAGGCAATGCTTTAGAGCTTTGTTTACGCCTTATAAACAGAAAGCGGGTGGGGGTGTTTACCGTAAAAATACGGAATTTGGTTGATATCAGCCTTTCATTTCAGTATTTATACTGATTGAGGAGCTTGGACTAGAAATTACAAAAACACGGGTTGGTAGAAAAGATTAATGAAACGCATCATCAACTTTTTTCTCTCCGGCACATATGGTGACTATATTATGGCAACGGGTGCCCTACCACCCCTAAAGTATTGTGGTTATCAGATTAGAGTGATTGGTGTTCAACCTTATATCGCCCTTTTGGAAAATCATCCGTTGATTGACCATTTAGTAGTAGTACCGGAGGAAACTGCCGCCGATCCGATTGCGATGTGCGCATATGCCGATAATTTACTGGGGGAAACGGGCAAATATTTTGGAACAAATGATTATTGGACTTGGTCAAAAGCGCCTGATTTAATTGAAAGCCATACACATATCGTAGATACTTATTGCGAGAGACTCAAAGTTCCGGTTAACCGTGAATTAAGCATTCATATTCCGGATGATATCCAAGAGTGGGGCAAACAGTTTTCAGATTATGTGTTGGTTCAAGCCCAATCATTCAGTTCACCTTATAAGCAGTGGCCGATACCCTACTGGCAGCAGTTATGTTCCCGTATCCAAAGTGAACTTGGGCTGAAGGTTATGCAGATCGGCGCAGCTTCCGATCGTTCTATCCCTGGGCTCGAAAAAGTGGATTCACCAACCTTGAAGCATGCCATTGCCGCCATAAAATATGCGCGTCTTTTTATAGGGCTAGACAGTGTTTTTAATCATGCCACGCAAGCCATCAAGAAACCTTCCATTATTCTTTGGCAATCAACCGACCCACTAATACTGGGCTACGAACAAAATTTAAATATAGTGAATGGGGTTGAATGGAAACCATATATGAAAAAAAGTGCGCCGATGCTGCGCTGCCAACCCTGTTATATTTCGATTTGGGATTTTTATGAGGGAACGGTCTGTGATCACATGATGCCGAAGGAGGAATTAACCGAGTCGGGCTCCTCTATTTATCTTCCAGCTTGCCAGCTGGGTAATAGTGTTGATGCGGTTTTCAAGCATGTCGTTCAGTTCCTGGGGCAGCAATAACGTTTTCAGTGCTTGCCTCAGATAGTTGGCTGTAGTCCTTGCGATCTATGAACGACGATTGAACTTAATATATATCCCCTAGGGCAAGAAAATTTTAATGGCATAGCCAGTGGCCTTAAGGTGATTGGATTGACAGTGCTTTCAGACGTTGTTCGAGTTGGGTCAGCAGTTGCTCAGGGGTGCTGTTATTTTCCCACGTATAGTGACAAGGATGTTGTTTGGCTCGTCTGATCTTGTCCTCATTCGACATTTGATTCCGGATGCGGGCCATCGCATCCTGGCGAGTCATGCCGCGCTGTTGCTCCAATCGCGCCAATTGAAGGGCCTCATCCGTTTGCAGCAGCCAGACTTCGTCATACCGATCTTCCAGATTAGACTCAAAAAGGAGAGGAATAATGGAAATCGCCAAGTGAGCCTGCTCGTTTTGCTTGTAAAACTGCTCAATGACTGTTCGGGTTTCCGGGTGTATCCAACTTTCCAGCAACTTGCGCCGGGTTACATCGCCAAATACCTGTTGTCCCAATCGGGGACGATCCACGAAGCCTTCGTCTGTAAAAACATCAGGCCCAAATTCAGCCCTAATTTTATCTTTTAGCGTTGCATCTTCACGCAGTAACTGATGAACCACCTCATCCGCGTCGATGACGAGTATTCCTTTTTGCCGCAAGTATTCCCCTACCAGTGATTTTCCACAGGCAATTCCACCGGTCAGCGCAATTCTTCTTGTTTTAGGGGACATGTTCTGTTTGGCCTTAACTGATTTTCTAAAATAAAAAATATTCTAACGGTATAGCAGTTCTTTAGTATGTTTAGCTCTACTCTTCTCTACAAATCCGGTTTATCGGACTACGCATTGAAAGTTCCCGAAAAACTCCTGATTTGAATTGCAGGATGGCTTCAATAGGGAAGAAGTCTACTATATGAGGGCTAAATTAGAAAGGTCTAAAACTGAGAAGGATGCCTAGCAACTGTCCGTTGAGTTCGGGTTTAGGAGTATTGTAACGTGATTCGACGCTTTTAATGCGAAGCCAAAGATAGACCTCCTATGGGACCTCTGCATAAGTAGGATTCAATTTCCGGGATGTCGAGGTATATTTCCTGTAAAATATGATGAGAGAAGAGATTACAGGAGCAGTACGGTATGCGGACCAAGCCTCACGGCCAG
>Ga0157374_10002341_pt1 | contig 16003 bp, 13 predicted proteins | sample M25metaG_FD_115308 | JGI IMG/M metagenome (GOLD analysis project Ga0157374, IMG submission 115308) | Miscanthus rhizosphere microbial communities from Kellogg Biological Station, Michigan, USA - M2-5 metaG | ecosystem: Host-associated > Plants > Roots > Rhizosphere > Soil | place: USA: Michigan...
TCGTTATTCGGCTGACTTCGGACGGGCCGGCGATGTTTATACAAGAGCGCGTTGGATTCAATGGCCATCGATTCCGAATTTACAAATTCCGAAGCATGTGCATCAGTTCAGGTAAGTGCGCCAGTCTCACGCGCGATGGTGACCATCGCATCACGGAGATTGGGCGCTGGCTGCGTAAGTTTAAGCTTGACGAGCTACCGCAGTTCTACAACGTTCTGCGCGGCGATATGAGCCTTGTTGGACCGCGGCCGAAGTTGCCGCAGTATGCCGAGCGGCTCAGCACTCGCTTCAGACCCGGAATCACCGGTGCAGCAACCATCGCATTCCGATGCGAGGAAGAAATTCTGAAGCAGGTACACCCTCGCGACCTCGAAAAATTCTATCTGCTTCGCATCAAGCCCCTGAAAGAACGAATCGACGTTCGCTATATGCGTAACGCAACTCTCTGGAGCGACCTCGGACTCATCTTCAAAACATTCCAAGTGTCGCTGATTCCATCGCGTCTCCCCGGGTCGTTCAGCAAGATCGAGTATTCGCAGTTTGTTGCGACGACAACCATCAAGCTCCACACCGGGGCTGATCGAGCGGCAGGTGAAACATTGCCGGATGCCTTTGCTGATCCAGACTGCAAGCTTGCTGTCGGGGATTAGTAGCGATTTCGTTTTGCTCCTCAAAACCAGCAAACGATCAGGCTCTGAAGTGCTTGATCGCGCCAGTGCACAATGCGTGCCCATCATTTCCCGCTGAGCCATTGGTTTCATGGGAATTACTTGGAGCTCAGGAGTGTGCGGTTATTTTTCTTACGATCGGTCGGAAATGTTGCGCGTCGATTTGCTGGCTGAGGTCTTATTCCGTGCAAATAGAGCGAACGCGGGGCTTTCTAGCCTGATTCGCGACTGCATAATGGTTGGAGGCAGATGAAGATTCCGAGATCTATAGTCGTCTTATTAGCGTCGATTCCGTTTTCATTCCATGCGTCGACTTTTTGCCAGTCAGGATTCGTAGGCGCTACACAGGGCGTCCGCGCTATGTCCTCTCAGGGAGTTGTAGATGCATCGCTCGAACCGGGCTCATCGGCCGATGCAAAAATAATGGCAGCATGTGCCGCCTTGCCACCTGCGGGCGGCACAATCGAGACGTGTGGATTCGGCGCAACGGTTCAGACAATTGCTTCGCCGGTGACTTGTGGGGGAACATCCCATCCAGTTGTCATTCATACTTGTTCCGCGACCACCTTCGTGCCGCTTTCTGCTGACACAGAAATGTTCGCGCTCGTCGATGGAATGTCCTTAGATGGGACGCTCAGTGCAGACGTCACCGGGGTCGCGGGATGGAATAGCGCTGTCATCGCGAACGTTCCAACCGCTCGGATACCTGAGTTGGGCACTACCAAGACGAGAATTGGATTCGTTCATTGCTGGGGCAGAGGCACTATCACGGGCGATTGCGTCCGGCTTCGGGCCGAGAGCGGAGGACGAGTGACCTACGTGAGTGTCGCTGGCATGCAGGTGGAAGGAATGGCCAGCGGCATCCATCTCGAAGCCCAAGAGACGAGCGCAGGAGATCCGGGCTGGGTGAACGGCAACTGGTTCTACAATATCCTTTGCGATGGAACTCAGAAGTGCATGCACCTTGAGGCAAACGGAACCGTTTCTTCTACTCAGGTGAGTCAGAACCATTTCATAGCTCCGCAAGTGGAACTGTTGGGAATTTCCGGTCTCCGCGCAATTGACGCATCGGCGACAGGTGGTGCGGTTATCTATTTTGACGATTTTCAAGGCTTGACACCCTTCGACGCCGCCACTGGGACAAATATCATTTCTCTGGGCAGCAACACCCAAGGCTTGCAGGTTAAAGGTTTTCTTTGTCTCTATACGTGTGGTGGCGGGACTGCCAGCGACGTTGGATCTCGCAATGTTATAAATGATTGGTATGTTGGTCAGCTGAACACTGACATTCCAATCATGAATTCCGATGGAACTCGGCAAGCCTACATAGCCGCGGGCAATTCCGGCGCAGAGTTCGATCTATCGGGAAGCAACGACCTTCGGATTTACACGGGGAATACAGGGCTCGGCATCGTTGGAGGGAGTGGTCTTGACCACAATCTCTACCTCAACAGCCTCGATTCTTCCGGTAGGGCTAGGGTCGTATTCAATGCACCGGTCAAAGTGGGTAACGGTGTGGGGAGCGTGCAACTCAATCCCGGTGATGATGCGCACGCGGGGCGCATTGCCTTCCTGGATTCTCAAGGAAATGAACGTGGTTCGATGGGCGGAAACGCCGTGAGCCAGAACTACCTGGACATCTATTCTCCGGCAACCACGAGACACTACGGCAACTTTTCGGTAATGAACGGGAGCTTTGAAATTAACGGCGTGGGGGGAACAATCGTGACGCAGGGAACTCCAGCGTCTTCCGGGGCGGCCTGCACCCCGCCATCCATCATGTATGACCGAACCTACGTCTACGTCTGTGTCGCACAAAATGTGTGGCGAAGGACCGCCCTCAATTCGTTTTGAACGGCATTGCTCACCCACCACCGAGGGCGGGGGAGAAACTCACGCGGATTGGGACCAACCTGTAGAATGTGGGTGGGGTTTCGAGTGAGGCACACCTCATATCATGCTGACTGACAGCCCGTCTCCCAGTGTCGCGCCGTCGGTGTCCTCTGGCCCTGAACCATTGGGTTTTCAGCTAAATGACATCTCAGCAACAGACTTTTTGATCGTTCTCGCAGAACGGAAGCGAACCGTTCTCGGAACAGCTCTCGGCGTAACGCTCATTGCGCTGCTGCTTTGCTTCATCTTGCCCAAAAGGTACACAGCTTCCGTCACCTTAATGCCCCCGCAACAGAACTCTTCTGTGGGAAGTGGCGCACTCGCGACACAAATCGGCAACTTGACGGGAATGAGTTCTTTGGCCGGATCGGGGCTTGGCCTGAAAAATCCAAACGAGATGTTTGTCGCTATGTTGAAAAGCCGTACTGTTGAGGATGCAATGGTGCAGCGCTTCGACTTGAGGAGCGAGTATCGCAAACGGTATATGTCAGATGCTCGCAAGGTATTCGAGAGCCACATCTCAGTCGACGGGAATGGCAAGGACGGTCTGATTCACATTGCGGTCAGCGACCCTGATCCCAACAGGGCTGCGGAACTTGCGAATGGGTACGTCGATCAATTCCGAGATCTTTCCGAGCATCTCGCAATTACCGAGGCCTCCCAACGTCGACTCTTTTTCCAGAAGCAACTGGAGAGTGCGAAAGACAACCTTGCCAACGCCGAAGAGGAGATGAAGCTGGCCGAGCAGAAAACTGGAGTTATCCAGTTGGACAGCCAGGCCCGAGCTCTCATCGAATCTGCAGCTTCTTTGCGCGCGCAGATCGCCGCGAAAGAGGTTCAAATTCAATCCTTGAGTACCTTCGCAACAAGCGAGAATGCGCAACTGGTGCGGGCCGAGCAGGAACTCGCGACTCTGCGCGGCCAATTATCGAGGCTTGGAGGGTCTGAGGAGAGTGCTGACGCACTGATTGTTCCCAGGGGAAAGGTGCCTGAGGCAGGGATTGAATACATTCGCAAATTACGCAACGTCAAATATCACGAAACTATTTTTGACATACTGGCGCGTCAATTCGAAATGGCGAAGCTCGATGAAGCCAGACAGGGAGCGATCATCCAGGTCGTCGATGCTGCGATTCCCCCGGACCGGCCTTCATTTCCAAAGCGCGGTCTGCTGATGTTCGGGGCAGTTCTCGTTGGATTTTTCCTTGGTATCGGAGTCGCCCTTGCCCAATCAGCGCTGTACAATCTGAAGAATGATCCCATATGGAGCCAGAAAATAACGTTGCTCCGGCGAGCATTCCTGTCAAAGCGGCACGGTGCCTCAAATCAAATCTAGAAACGTCAGGTTCTGTCTCTTCATCCGGGCCGCCGCAGCAGCCGCTGGTAAAGAAGAGCACGAACTCTTTCAGGGAATATTCTCATTGGCGTCCTCATGAGTAGATTACACCCCAGGCGGCTCGTAGAGATAAGACCCACCTTGCGCAGGAAGAATTGGAATTTAGCCTCCCGCATAGCATAAGTCAGTCCCCCGCGCCGGCTCTGCATGCCATTTCCGCACCGCACGAGCACCAGAGGCTGGTCCAAATTGTGCAATTGATAGCCATGCACCAGGACCCGTGCCCAAAGGTGATAGTCCTCGAATCCATGAGCGGTCTGATAGCCACCGACTTCCTGGACAGCAGCCTTCCGGAAAACCACAGTCATGTGGTTTAGTGGGTTCCGCAGATTCGCAAAGGAACGAAGTTCTTCGCCGCTAGACGGAAGTACACGTAGCGCTTGAACTTTGGAGCTTTCGTCTACGAATTCGGCGATGGCACTTCCCAGCACGGCGACTCCGGAGTGGAGTGCGAGGAATTGAATCTGCGTTTCGAATCTATGCGGCACACATATGTCGTCGGCGTCCATGCGGGCGACCACTGCGTGAGTGCAGCGGGACAACCCGGCATTTAGAGCAAAGCCCAGACCCTTGTTTTCAGGGAGAGCAAGTGTGACCAGCGGCAGAACCTCAGCATATCGATCAATCACGGATCGGAGGTCCGATCCAATGGGACCATCCTCAACAAGGACAACTTCGTCGGCCGGGAGAGTCTGTCTTGCAATACTCTCCAGCGCAGACTCGAGGTGCTCTGCGTGATCTTTCTGATAGACCGCCATGAGGACGCTGAATTGCATCTAAACGTCCGACCTCTGAAGCTCGTCAACCGAAGAAGAGATCAAAAAGCACATCGAGAACGGTGGCATAGCTAAAGTATAGCTTCGCAGCAGAAGCCGAGAAAGTCTCGATTCTATGATCGATCCATCCGGGACACGAGTCCGGTGGTGAAAGAATCTGCAAAATTCTTCACGATCGTCAAGCTCGATAGGATTCTAATTCCAGAGGCTCATGATGCTCCTTACAGCAGGAATTGGACGTCCGAATAGCTTGTGAAGCACTTCCACGCGATACTTCATCATGCTGCCTTCCCTGTAGAATCCTCGTCGCGAAAAATCCATTTCGATGTCATGCTCTCGAAATAGCTCAATGCACTCTTCTTTCCACTTGCCTTTCATTACCCCCGACCAGACGTAATAGACGATCTCTCCATCCATCACCGCGTCCTTTGTTAGGGCAAAGATCTTATGCTCGGTGCCACGAGCTCGTAGTGTTGCGAATTTCTCGAACATCCACGCGTTCTCCCAATTCCGGACAAGGCCACGTAGGAATTGTTTATCCCAAATAGCTGCCTGTGTGTTGATCAGGTAGTGTGCTGGAGGGATTACCTGTTCGAAATTCTGTGAATAGGGCAGGCTGTTTTCGACACGCGGCCCATTTGGGGAGAGATAAACCACTCCCACGCCCGGCTCCGATTCCGCGATTCTAAGCCCCTCGTTCACGATCTCTGTTCGCACTTGAGCCTTCAGAAAATAGTCCTCCTGAAGATACAGAACGTGTTTTTCAGAAACCGCATCAAGGCCGCGGAGAACGCACTCGCTCCACGAGGGGCGTGCCGATTCCGTGGAAGGCCAGACCTGCGTCGAGCGGATATCCAGCCCCTCGTGCTGAAAAGACGCGCGCTCCGTGTTTAGATACGTCGGGAGCTGGCGGAGGGCACCACCGTGCGTCTGCCACAATTTGAAAAATGGTGACCAGCAGTCCTGAAATCCATCAGACGAATTCACAAATAGTGCTAGGCTCATCGGTACTCCTCGTTGGGCGCTCCCTCGCCTGTTTGAACAGCGCTTACGGCTATCGGTTTTTATTGCAGGAGCTCAGGCCCGGCTGGGCCGACATTGCGAATCTTTGGAGTGCAGGCCGCTCGGGCTAGTTTTACATACCAGGTGACCTGCGAACTTCTCTCCAGTTGCTGCGCCTCATAAGGGAATGCGAAAAGAACAGCTATCGCGAGCCATCCGGTGGCCTCATATTTGGGAAAGAAAAACCACGACGCAAGATAAAGAAGAATCCAAGAGGACCGCACCCGTGAATTTGATTTTGGGTATTTAAACCCAAGCAGAGCTCCACCGATAAACAGACAAACTGTGACGATCAAGCCCAATGTCGTGGCAGAGGCAGCGAATGTCGAATATGTGTTATCCAGCCACTCGAAACCGGGGATCCAAGCCAGCGCCAGCGCATTCAAATGTTCCCGCACTTGTGATGGATTGCCAGGCAGGAGATATTCCTTGAAATTGGAAAGGATCAGAATATCTGGCACGTTCCGCCATGATCCCACAGCCAGCGTGACGAAGTAGATCATTGAGCCGTTCGCAACTGCGAACCCCTCGACAAGCCGATCAGAGAATGCAGCCGCCGCAATCCCAATGCCCGCTATTCCAACCGTCATCACGTAACGAATGCGAGATATAAGCGCCGGTGCGAAGCAGGTTACCGCAATAAGAACCGACAGGCTGCGGCTGACAAGCACTAGCGCACTAATTGTTACGAGAGCTTCAAGCATGTAAGCTCTTCTTTGCTTGTCGGCCACGCTATGCATTTGAATAATCAGAAGGGAGAGATAAAGCGCAAACGGTGCTGCCAGAAGAGATGGCTCAGTTCTAAGCCCAGCTCCTCTTCCAGCCCCAAGCCCCTGCAGGTCCGGGAACAGAGTCATCCATAAGCCCGGCATAACAGCCTGAGACAGCGCGATCACAATGGTGATGCATACACACGATCTCGAAAATCGGAACATGTCCATCCACGCTTTGGAGTCGCTTTTATGAGCCCAGGCTTTAGCAACGACTCCGATCGTCGCAAGAACGCAAAACAGATTGAAAGCGAAATATCCGTAAGAATTGGATAGGAAGAGTGGAACCAGCAAGAAGGATGTACATCCAACCCACGATGGGAAGGTCACAATCCACGCCGTCATCGTGATAACTGCGCTGGCTGGATATGGAATCGAATAGAGAAGGACGCAGGGAAAGAAACTTAGCAGAAGTGCAAGGCGAAAGCGTATTGCCGGGAATTTTGCCGATTCACTCACCGGTTTCCTCGCAGCATGATGAACGAAGCAGGGTTCGGGAAATCGTTTGACGCCAGAAGTGAAAAATCAACCACGCGGAAATGGCTCCAACGATGCCGGTACACATCAGGTAGCTAATCGCCACGCCCATGTTGCCCATCCCTGGAGCCATGATACGGCACATCAACAAGGTCAGAGCGGCAACTGATACCGATTGCCATAAGAACGGTTCTCGCTTGAACGAGCGCATGTATATCGCCAGCGACTGGGCCAGAACACTCCCCGCGGTTCCAATTAGAAGAAAGGCAAAGTCAAACGGTGATACGATGCGGACGGCAAGTTTCGGAAGTAAGTGGAACAATACATCCACAGCTACCCAACTGGCGCATGAAATGACCAAAAAAAACGACATAGCTTGCCAAAGCGTGCGCTTGAAGAGAGCATCCAGTTCACTGAGTTCGCGGCGGGCGACAAAGCCGCCGAAAGTCGGTGCTTTAGTAGTCATCCATGCCAGAATGATGGCTGAAAAATAGCCGACGACGCTGATGGACATGCCCATCTGTCCCGCTTCGACCGGACCCCTATAGTGGAAAAGAATGGGTGTGAAGATTTGCCGGGTGAAATATGCGCAAAGCCAGCTCACTGCGATTCGCCACTGAAATGGCCAAATCTCAACGCGCCAACTAACGACGTGCTCGCTGGCTCGGAAACGCAACAGCCCCAGAAGGAAGTTGCGGCGACGCCAGATGAACACTCCTCCGATGATGCCGGACGCCACCATTGTCCCGGCCGGAGCGAACAATCCGTGGTGGCTCAGCATCGCAGTCCAGGCAAACGCCGCGTTTCCAATTGCTTGACAAACCCGCAAGCCAGCAATCTGGCGTACCTCACCGCAACCTTCCAGGAAAGCGCAGATTGGGTCTTGCAGGAATATCGCTACACAAGCCAGGGCGGCTAGAAGCCACGGATATAGCCAGTGGACCGCTCCATTGTGCTGCTCATTCTTTTCAAAAAAGTAGATTCCGCTCGGAATCAGTATGATTGCCAGCAATGCTGCCGCGCGGCTATACCATTTAACAGTCAATTGCAAAACCGAAGCTAGTCTGGAAAGTGCAGGCTCTTCGCCTTCTATACGTCCGTCGGGATACAAAATCAAATGTGCGCGTTCGTGCGCTGCCAGTTGAAGAATCACAAACGAGAAGCCAAGCTCGAAGACTACTTGAAGTGCCACTAGAGAAAGCAGCGTGAAATAGTATCCCTGCTCCACCGGGCTGAGAAAGCGGACCATCAATAGAACCGTGACAAAATTTCCCAGGATGACCAGAACACGCGACAACACAGTGTAGGCTATGGCCTTGTCTACGCCGAGCACCTCCTTGAGACGGAGAATCCAAGTCCAAAGCATCTCTGAATCCAAATCTTCCTCGAAGGTCTATCTTCGCTAGGTGAAGAGATAATTATGAGAACCGAAGTCAGTGCGCCCTTTGTTGATCCACCTTTGAATGTCGGCGGCCTCTACAACTCTTTGCGATGGATCGGCGACGGTTGCTTTATATCCGTATCGTGAAAACAAGTCGAAGGTCGCATGGAACTTGTCATTCTGCCCAGGTGGACAGTTCTCACTTAGGCAGATCTCTACGAGCCATGTTGGTCGGGGATTCAGCTTGAGGATTCGATCAGCTCCGCGAAGTACTTCCAACTCAAATCCCTCAACGTCCATTTTAATTAGGATAGGGATGCCGTCGAAACGTCCATTCAGGATCTTGTCGAGCGTGGTCACAGGCACCAATTCGTAGGAGGAACGGCTAGCTCCAGCCCAACCTGCGACAAGTGACGCGCCTGTCCCGCTACCGTAAATCCGCTCGATTCCAGCTTTGCTAGCGAGACCTAACGGGAATACTTCGACCTCTTCGAATGAGTTCATTTCTATGTTCCTGTATAAAAAACTAAGATTTCGCGCGAGGGGTTCAAAAGCAATTACTGGCTTTCCGCGACTTGCGGCGATGCATGTATAAAGGCCGATATTCGAGCCTATGTCGATGCAGGCCGATGCTTGGTCCAGGCGAGCGAGAAAAACTGCGATTTCTTCCGCTTCAAATCCGCCAGTGATCATCGATCTTTGGCCAACAAACGTGAATCCATATTCGGTCTGGATCGAAGGCGCAGCTCCAGCCCATTTATCGCGAATCAATCGATACGGCCCCAATAATCCAGGCGCATAGCGCAGGACGACGCGTTTCAGGAGCGACCTAAGAGAGGGAGGGCCATTTCGCCTCGAATAGGGAGTTCCTAAATGAGAACTTGTATGCAAAGCATTTACCTTCCTGCTTGCAGATTCTTTGATTCAATGGCCATTTCCGGTAAGCACGGGAGCGAACGATTACCTGATACGGTCAGTCTGGGCGTCTACGAGAGAATTGTCCATCTGGAATGATCCTATATACCTTGCATTGTTTGGGTTATGCCGACACTTTTTATTGTACGCTGAGGGCCACTTCCCAGACATTTGGTGGCGCCTCAATTTGGTTTTGAGATGGGTGAAACCACCAACATGTCAAGTCGACTCGCTAAAGCTGCCCTATTAGGCCGTCTTGGGAGTAACGTTCGTGAATTCGAACAGGCCGCAACCGTACTCTAGCTCGGGGAGGCTCATTGGGTTCGCGTCTTCGTGGAGATTTCCATCGTCATCGACGTAGGAAAAGGAAAGTAGTTTTGTTTGAGAAAAGGCGCTAAGGATGGTTGCGGGCGCAAAAACGCGATGCGCATTGAAATCGACTCGTTCCCGACCGATTGGCACCGAGAAGTATAGCTTTCCATTTGGCGCCAGAACCCGTTGCAGCGCTGACATGAATCGAAAACAGGCGTCTGGGTCAATCGGATCGGAATACCGGCCAAGCCCAAAATGTTCTGCCGCGTGGAGGCTGGATATCGATTCTACGCTGCGGTCGGCGAAGTTGCGAAGCATCGTTGCATCATCTTGAATGAAACTGAGGCCCGCAACGGTGCTCGCGATCGGGCGAACGTCGATGACCGTCACCGGTACGAACGGCAGAAGGTGTGCAATGAACCCATCAATTCTTGATCCCACATCAGTATGCCATTCGGGTCGATGCTGATAAATCTTTCTTGCTGCCCAGAGATCCTGGTGGAAATAATGGCCTCCCGCAATCCCAGCGGCCTCCCCGCGCTCGTCAAGGATTGGGAACAAGTCAGGAATTCTTACACGGAACCGGTGATCGGTGCGGCGTCGGCCATAGGAAATCCACGCGCGGAGGAAGTAGGGGATTCCCGTGATGTTCTTATAACAACGACGCGGGTCAAAGCCGATAAAAATGCTGATCCGCGATAGCCGTCGCACATTTCTGCGCCAGGCGAGCGATTTATGCGGGCTGTTCACCGGAACATTTTCCTTTTGGGATGTGGTGCGCAGTTTATCCTATGCTAACAGGATCTCTGTCGCATCAGGTTTATAGCGCAAGAGCGCGGACCCGGCGCATCGATCTCCTGGGTTGGTCGCTTCCGATTGCCGTTCTCAGGTTATATCGAACACTGAGCAACGACCCTACGTATATAGCGCTCAGCAGATTTTTTCGGGAAACGAGAGAGAAACAGGTTGTGCTGAACAAGGTCGCCATCATCTCACTGCGCATCAATCCCGCATTCATTCAACATCTGATCGCATATGCGAAAGCAATTCAGGAACTTGGAGGAAAGGCCGATCTCCTTCTCGATCCTTCATACCGACGATTTCCAGAATTGGAACAAACCGCTCGCGTAGTTTACTACGGTGTAGATGAGCTTGACCCCTGCTGGACTCATGCCATCTACCTGAATGTCGCACTCGAGAACCGGAAAATATCAGCCATGCTGCAGGCTCGCGGTGTAAGGCAGCTGTATGTCTATCATGAGCCGTGGCAGATGTCTCTGCGATATCTCCTGAGTGAAGGCTTGCCGGACTCTCTAAAGGCACTGCTCGCACATCGAGCGACCGTGCCGGTGCTGAAGCGCGCAATCGTAGTTGTGCTCGAATCGGAATTCGGATTGAGTGTTTACCAGAAGAACGATGCTCGTATTAATCCTCGAGCCGTCTATTTCCCGCAGATTTACGATGACGACGCGCTTGCCTCTTTTCCCGCATTGTTGAAAAGCAAACGGTACTTTTCTTTTATAGGCAATCCATGCAAGGCTCACGGTTTTGACCAATACCTTGCTTTCGTCAGGTACTGTTTGCAACAGAACCTGGATGTTGAGTTCATGATTGCATGTCGTCAGGAACTGCCCGATGTCGAGAAAGATCCATTGTTCGTTGCCAATGCGGACCGGCTCAGGATTCGTTCAGGCAAGCCGCTTTCAAATGATGAAATGAATCGCTGCTATGCTGAGAGCCTCTGCATTTGGAATCTTTACCGGAGGAGTACACAGAGCGGTGTTCTTCCCAAAGCCCTCATGTTCGCCACACCTGTCCTCGTTACCCGTATCGGATCGTTCTCGGAATATATCACCGACCGATATAACGGTCGCTTTATGGCCCCCGGCGATCACCACGGCCTCGTTGATGCGTTCCATGATTTCAAGAGTAACCAGCAAAGCTACGGAGATCACTGTCGCGAAACGTTTTTGCGCACGTTTCACTATAGGTCTCGCCTGCGTGATCTAGCTGCATTGTTGGAAACGCGATGATCCGGACAGAACGGTATACTGCGGCTATATGTTGAAAGGGCATGCAATGATCCGGGCAAGGGCTCCATTGCGACTTGGGCTCGCCGGAGGCGGCACCGACGTATCTCCGTATTGCGATGAATTCGGTGGGGCAATCCTGAACGCCACCATCGGATATTACGCCTACGCATCCATTGAATCGCTTGAGAAGCCGATTGTTGAGTTCGTCTCCAAAGACCAGGGCGCCGCAGGTGTCTATGATTCTTCTTCTTTCATCGAACCCGATGGGCAACTTGACCTGCTGAAACATGTCCACAATCACGCGGTACGCCACTTTAATGGCGAGAAGCCGCTCAACGTGCGGCTCATGACCCGCGTAGACGTTCCTTCTGGCTCGGGATTGGGCGGATCCTCAACACTGGTCGTGGCGATTCTCAAAGCTTATGCAGAGTTCTTCAATCAGCCAGTCGATGATTATGATCTTGCACATACCGCTTATGTGATCGAGCGAGAACAAGCCGGGCTGAGAGGCGGAAGACAGGATCAATATGCTGCTGCGTTCGGGGGCTTCAATTTTATGGAATTTGCCGCTGATGGCCGTGTGCTCGTGAATCCGCTGCGCATTCGCGAAAGCGTCGTGAACGAGTTGGAAGCATCAACATTGCTTTTCTACACTGGGGCGTCGCGGACCTCGGCCGAGATTATCGCTGAGCAGGTTAAGAATGTAGAGACGGGCAACGTCGACGCGATCGAAGCCATGCATCAGGTCAAAAGGGAGGCATTTCGTATGAAAGAAGCCCTCCTGCGAGGCGATTTCTCGTTGCTCTACGACGTGCTGCGCGCCAGTTGGGATGCCAAGAAACGAATGGCCAGCCAGATCGTGAACGAGCGAATTCAAGCGATCTATGAAGACGCCCTCAGAGCCGGCGCCCATTGTGCGCGGATCTCTGGCGCGGGCGGGGGCGGATTCATGATTTTCTTCGTTGACCCTATGCGGAAGAACGAAGTGTCGGACGCACTGCGCCAGGCTCAGCAAGGAGGGATCGTCTACGGCTGCCACTTCGCCGATGTCGGCGTTCAGGCCTGGAGAGTGCAGTGAAGCACGGAGTCGTCCTTGATCTCTGTCAATGAGAGTCCTCGCACAACGGAAAGGACTGGATGGAAGCTATTATTCTCGCCGGCGGATTGGGAACGCGCCTGCGATCCCGTCTTAATGATCGGCCCAAGGCCATGGCGCTCATCGAGAGTCGCCCGTTTCTTGAGATTCTTTTCGATCGTCTGATCCGTTCAAAGTGTGATCGAATCATTCTTTCTGTCGGGCACCTTCGTGACATAATCATGCGGCACTTCGGGTCCTCGTATCGTGGTGTGCCGATCGAGTATGTCATTGAGGAGGCTCCACTGGGCACGGGTGGAGCGATTCGCCTGTGCCTTCCCCACGCATTCGGGTTAGACGTGGTCGTTTTGAATGGAGACACGTTTCTCGACACCGACTATCAAGCGATTTTCGCTGCCCATCTGGCCGAAATGGCAGTCTTAACTATGGCAGTCACGCCGGTGCCCGATGTCAGCCGTTACGGCGGTGTGATTCTGAACGAGGGTCGCATCGCGGCTTTCTCTGAAAAGGGAAGTCAGGGTCCAGGATGGATTAACAGTGGAGTATATGTACTTCGCCGTGATTTCCCTTGGCCTGACCATCTGCAGCCAAGATTCTCATTTGAGCAGGAAGTCCTTCAACCTTACCGGTTGGAAATTCAGCCGTTCCTTTGCGAGGGGTTCTTTCTGGACATAGGGATACCAGAGGACCTTGATCGAGCACAGGTGGAGCTCAAAGGAAGATAGGAGAACCAGCAGATTTTTTCCCGTGGAACATGGCATGGTCGTTGGGAAGATACCTATGTTTAGAAGCTGAGGCCGTCTTTTTGCTTTGCTCGAGGACTATTGGTTTACAGTCTTGCTGATGACGGGCTTAATTCATCGGCTTCTTCGCAGTTCGGTAGATGGATGGGCAAGCGATCCGCGCTTATGTGCCTGATGTAGAATCAGTACAGTACTTAAAGGTACAGTACGGTAAAAAGCCTCTCAAATCAGATTATGCATCGTGTCGCATTGATTACCGGAGTCACCGGCCAGGATGGCGCTTATCTTGCCGAGTTCCTGCTGAACAAGGGTTACGAAGTCCACGGAATCAAACGGCGCGCATCCCTGTTCAATACTGACCGCATCGATCACCTCTATCAGGATCCACATGTTGGCCGCAGAAACTTCATTCTCCATTACGGAGATCTTTCAGATTCATGCAGCCTTGTTCAGGTGATACAAAAGGTCCAGCCAGACGAGATCTACAACCTGGGGGCGCAAAGCCACGTGTCTGTCTCATTCGAACAGCCGGAATATACTGCCCAAGTTGACGGCTTGGGTCCACTCAGAATCCTCGAAGCAATTCGCATTCTCGGTCTCGAACGCAAGACGAAGTTTTATCAGGCGTCAACTTCGGAACTCTACGGCCTCGTCCAACAGATCCCTCAAACAGAGAAGACTCCCTTCTACCCGAGATCGCCGTATGCTGCAGCGAAGCTCTATGGCTACTGGATCACCGTGAACTATAGAGAAGCGTATGGAATGTATGCGTGCAATGGAATTCTCTTCAATCACGAGTCTCCACTGCGCGGAGAAACATTCGTCACCCGGAAGATTACCCGCGGCCTGGCAAGAATCAAGGTGGGCTTACAGGATCGTCTATACCTTGGCAACCTGGATGCTCTTCGGGATTGGGGACACGCAAGAGACTATGTCGAAATGCAATGGCGGATGCTGCAGCAGGATCAGCCTGAGGATTTCGTAATCGCAACCGGAGTTCAGCACAGCGTCAGAGAATTCGTGATGATGGCGGCCAATCGGCTGCGGATCGAACTCGAGTGGAGGGGCAGCGGTGCTGATGAGGTCGCAGTTGATAAAAATGAGAATATCATTGTCTCCGTGGATCGGCGCTATTTTCGGCCCTCTGAGGTCGAAACCCTTCTGGGCGATCCCACTCATGCACACAACAAACTCGGATGGAAGCCGAGGGTAACTTTCGAAGAGATCGTCTCCGAGATGGCAGATGCAGACTTGGTTTTGGCCAAGAGAGATCACCTCGTCAAAACTCATGGGTATAACACATATGAGTACTTCGAGTAGTCGCGGAGATCGAGGCCTCAAAATATACGTCGCCGGCCATCGCGGAATGGTCGGGTCGGCGATCGTCAGATACCTTCAGGTACAGGGGTTCAATAACATCGTTACCCGCGCCCGGCCCGAACTCGATCTGGCTGATCAGAGCGCGACGAGTCGCTTTTTCGAGCGGGAGCGCCCAGACTGGGTCTTCCTCGCGGCTGCAAAGGTGGGTGGGATTCTTGCGAATCAGTCGCAGCCGGCAGACTTCATTTCCGAAAACCTCTCGATCCAGACGAATCTCATCCAGTCCGCTCGCCAGTGCGGTGTGAAGAGGTTAATGTTTCTCGGCTCCAGTTGTATCTATCCGAGGGACTGCCCACAGCCGATCAAAGAAGAGTACATGATGAGCGGTCCACTCGAATCCTCGAACAGACCCTATGCACTGGCAAAACTCGCGGGTATCGAAATGTGCTGGGCTTTCAATCGGCAATACGGAACTGACTATATCGCCGTCATGCCGACGAATCTCTATGGACCAAACGATAATTATGATCCGGCGAACTCACATGTGCTCCCGGCGCTTGTTGGGAAGATGCACAAGGCCAAAATCGAGAGCAGATCGTCGGTTCAGGTCTGGGGAACTGGCAATGTTCGGCGTGAGTTTCTTCACGCGGATGATATGGCTGCCGCAAGTCTCTTTCTGATGGGACTTCCGCACGATACTTATGGATCGATCGCTCACTCCAACACCGAAGCTCCAATCGTGAATGTGGGTTGTGGCTCCGATTTGACAATCCGTGAACTGGCCGAGTTGATTCAGGAGATCGTGGAATTTAAAGGCGAGTTGCTATTCGATCACACAAAACCGGATGGCACCCCCCGTAAGCTCCTCGATGTATCGAAACTCAATCGATTTGGTTGGAAGCCGAAGATCAACCTCAGGGATGGCCTTCAGTCCGTTTACCGTGATTTCCTGAGTAGACAGTCAGCTGTTAACGCTGGAGGCCGAGCTTGATTGAATTTCGCGATTTTCCTCCGCACGCGCATCTCCGTCTCAAGCGGTTAGCTTAAGTAACTCCCCGACGGCTCCCGGGAGCGATGCAAAGCTCATGTCAGCCAAGTCTGCAGCAGTCTCCCAGCCTGGCTTGCGGTTCTCTCGCAACCCCGCAATCCAGACTGTCTTCA